>Ga0209253_10001050_pt1 | contig 24235 bp, 23 predicted proteins | sample FrelakmetBRP12BR_FD_187145 | JGI IMG/M metagenome (GOLD analysis project Ga0209253, IMG submission 187145) | Freshwater lake sediment microbial communities from the University of Notre Dame, USA, for methane emissions studies - BRP12 BR (SPAdes)... | ecosystem: Environmental > Aquatic >...
GTTGCCGTAGAAGTTCAGCTGGCTGCTGCGCAGCAGTTCGCCGGCCTCCTTGACGACGTCGTTGCCCTTGATCACTTCCTCGCCGATGTTCAGGAGGCCGACCGTGGGCCGCTCCTTCTCCTCGATCGCCTCGACGAGCGCGGCGCCGAGCACGGCGAACTGGAACAGGTGGTCGGGACCGCAGTCGACGTTCGCGCCGAGGTCGAGCACCGTCGTGAGGCCGCCCTTCTGGTTCGGGATGACGCCGGCGATGGCCGGCCGGTCGATGCCCTCGAGCGTCTTCAGCACGAAACGCGCGATCGCCATCAAGGCGCCGGTGTTGCCCGCGCTGACGCAGACATCGGCGCGACCCTCCTTGATGAGGTTGATCGCCACGCGCATCGACGAGTTGCGCTTGGTGCGCAGCGCGACCGCGACCGGGTCATGCATCTCGACGACCTCGTCCGCGTTGACGACCTCGATGGACGACGACGCGCGCGCCGGCAGCGCGGCCTTCACCTCGGACTCGCGCCCGACCAGGAGAAGGGACGCATCCGGCTTGTGCCGCACGAACGTGAGGGCGGTGGGAACGGTGACCGGAATGCCGTGGTCACCGCCCATGCAATCGATGGCGATTCTGACCGTCACCGGAGGCTCGCTAGCGCGACACGCACGGGCCGCCGCTCAGAATTGGCGCGCGGCGGCAGGACATGGGGTTCGATGGCCGTACGCGGCGTCGCGCGATGGGCGAATCGGATCCGGGACGGTGGGTCGGCCCGGCCTTACTCGTCGTTCTTGGTCGCGACGACCTTCTTGCCGCGATAGAAACCGTTCGGGCTGATGTGATGGCGACGATGCACTTCGCCGGTCGACGGCTCGATCGCTGTCGGCGGATTGGTCAGGAAATCGTGCGCGCGGTGCATGCCCCGCTTCGAGGCCGACTTCTTGTTCTGTTGGACTGCCATGGCTAACCCCACGAAAAGAATCGGAAATTGTACCCGACCCGGCGCCGTGGCGGAAGCTCATGCGTCGGCCGACCCACCGCCATCGCCCCCTTTGAGCCGGGCCAGGGCCGCAAACGGGCCCGGACGCCGCTGCTGCGCCGGTTCGCCCTCCCCGGCCAGGGGCAGCACACAGTCGTCATGGCGAGGCACCAGCGGCAGCGACAGGATCGCCTCGTCCTCGATCCACGGCAGCAGGGCCATGCTCGGCGAGCCCACGACCTCTTCCACTTCGACGTCCTCGATCGGCAGGGCATTGAGCTCCTGCTCGTCGCCGACGAAGCGAAACGCCACCTTCCGCTCCAGCGGAAACGGCATCGGTTCGTTGCAGCGCTCGCATCGGAGCGGCAGCCGCGCCGAGAGCTTCATGACGGCCCCGGGGTGTCCCTCGGCGTCGATCCGCCCGACGACCTCGTAGCTCACGCGCGCGGCCGGATCGAGCACGGACTGCGCGAGGCGCGGCAGCTGGGTCATCGTCGCTTCGCCGCGCAACGTCTCCTGACTGCGGGCAAGCCGAAAGGCGTCGAATGTCGTGGCTTCGGACATCGGGTGGGCGCAAGGAGCGGGCCGCTAAACTGCCGCCGCGATGGCCATCGTACTCGCCTCCACCTCGCCCTATCGCAGGGAACTCATGCACCGGCTGCGCCTCCCGTTCGAGGTCGTGGCGCCGGCGGTCGACGAGGCGCGCCTGTCCGGAGAAGCGCCGCTTGCGCTTGCTTTGCGACTGGCCGAAGCCAAGGCGATCGAGGTCGCGCGCCGGCGGCCCGACGCCGTGGTGATCGGGTCGGATCAGGTCGCCGAACTCGACGGCGAACCGATCGGCAAGCCGCACACGCATGCCGCCGCGCTCGCGCAGCTCGAACGGATGCAGGGACGCCGTCTCGTGTTCCACACCGCGCTGGCCGTTGCAGCGCACGGACGCGTCGAGGTCGACTCGATCCCGACCACCGTGACCTTCCGTCTGCTTGCGCGTGATGCACTCGAAGCCTATCTCCGAACGGACCAGCCGTACGACTGTGCCGGTGCCGCGAAGATCGAGTCGCTCGGCATCGCGCTGGTCGAGCGCGTCGAGTCGGACGATCCGACGGCACTGATCGGGTTGCCGCTGATCCGCCTGACGTCGATGCTGCAGGCCGCCGGCGTCGTCGTGCTCGGCGGTGGACTCGGCAACTGAGTCGGCAACTGAGCGCCATGAGCGGAACGCTCTACCTGTTGCCGTGCCCGATCGCGGCCGCATCGCTGCACGCGTCGCTGCCGGCCGAGGTGATCGCCACCGCGCGCCGGCTCGAATACTTTCTCGTGGAGGACGCCAAGACCGCGCGCGCCTTCCTGAAGGACCTCGGCCATCCGAAGCCGATCCGCGACCTGGCCATCGACGAGATCGGCCACGCGCCGCGGGCCGAAAGCATCGACGCCTGGCTGGCGCCCGTCGTCGCCGGCCGCGATGCGGCCATCGTTTCGGAAGCGGGCTGTCCCGCGGTCGCGGATCCCGGCGGCACCATCGTCGCTGCCGCGCACGCGCGCGGCATCCGCGTCCGGCCGCTGGTCGGGCCATCGTCGATCCTGCTCGCACTGATGGCAGCCGGTCTCGACGGACAGCGCTTCCGGTTCAACGGCTACTTGCCCGTTCCCGCCGAGGAGCGGACCGCGAGCTTGAAGGCGCTCGAACGCGAATCGAAGGCGCGCACCGAAACGCAGGTGTTCATCGAGACACCGTACCGCAGCGCGTCGATGTTCGACGCCGTTCTCGCCGCCTGCGCGCCGTCGACGCGCATCGCGATTGCCGTCGACCTGACGGGCCCGGCCGAGTTCGTGGGCATGCGGACCGCGCGGGAATGGAAGGCTGCCGAGAAGCCTTCGCTGCAACGCCAGCCCGCCGTCTTCTGCCTGCTGGCCGCCTAGGCTCGATCGCTGGCGGCCGCCTGGGCATAGCCGTCGGGCTCCCACGCCACGCGGCCGTCCTGCTCGAACACCTTCAGCGCCCGAAGGCCGCCGCGCCCCGCGCACGCCCCGCCGGCGCACTGGCCGGTGGCCGGGTCGTACAGCGCGCCGTGCGTCGAGCACACGAGAAGCTCCGCGTCGAAGTCGAAGAACTCGCCGGGCTGCCAGTCGAGTTCCATCGCCACGTGCGCGCAGCGATTCAGGTAAGCGCGCGCGATGCCGCCGAAGCGCACGACGAAGGCCGGCACCGCGCGGCCGGCCACGCTGACTTCGAAGCGCACTCCCCGCCCGCCGTCGACCAGGGCATCGGACGCGCAGATCTCGATCATCCGTTCGCCTGCAGCCAGCGGCGCAGTTCCCCCACATCGGCGGCCAGCGTCAGCGGTTCGCACGCCGCGAGTTGCTCGCGCGGGTGCGCCCCGTACGTGACGCCGATGCCGGACGATCTGGCGGCGGCGGCCATTTCGAGATCGTGGGTGGTGTCGCCGATCATCACGATGCGTTCGGTCGCCACGGACAGTTCCTCCGCCAGTTCCAGCAGCATCGCCGGGTGCGGCTTGGGATGAGTCTCGTCGGCGCAGCGCGACGACTCGAAGAAGACGCCGAGTCCGGTCTGGTCGAACGCTCGGGCCAGGCCGCGACGGCTCTTGCCGGTGGCCACCGCCAGCGGCACGCCACGCTCACCCAGTTCGGCGAGCAGTTCGCGGACCCCTTCGAACAGCACGATCTCCGGCTCGCACGCGAACCAGTGATGGCGATAGCGCGCCGAGAATTCCTCGATGCGCCCCGCCTGCAGTTCCGGGACCGCGCGCGAGAGCGCGTCGTGCAGGCCGAGCCCGATCACGTGGCTCGCCTGTTCCGTGGTCGGCACCGTCAGCCCGAGGTCGGCCGCCGCCTTCTGGATGCACACTGCGATCATCGACGTCGAGTCGACGATCGTGCCGTCCCAGTCGAAGACGATCAGGTCAAAGCGGCGCGACATCGAGTCCTTTCAGGAACGTCGAGCATTCCGGCGGCAACGGCGCCTCGAACAGCAGCGGCTGGCCACCCACCGGATGAGTGAGCCGGACCGACCCGGCGTGCAGGAACATGCGCGTGAGCCGCGGCCGCGCATCGGCCCGCGCAAGCGCCTTGTTCAGGTCGAAGTCGCCGTACTTGTCGTCACCCGCGATGGGAAAGCCGAGGTGCGCGAGGTGCACGCGGATCTGATGCGTGCGCCCCGTCCGCAGTTCCGCTTCCAGCAGCGAGAACGGGCCGTAACGCTTCATCAGCGTGAATATCGTGTGCGACTCCGCGCCCTCCGGGTCGACGTTGACGCGGCGCTCGCCTTCGCGCGTCACGTACTTCGTCAGCGCCAGCCGCACGTGCTGACGATCGTTGACCCAGTCGCCCTTGACCAGCGCGAGGTACCGCTTGTCGACCTTGCCCTCGCGCAACTGCTCGTGCAGGCCGACGAGCGCGCGGCGCGTCTTCGCCAGCAGCAGCAGGCCGGATGTCTCGCGGTCGAGGCGATGCGCGAGTTCCAGGAATGGCTGGTTGGGCCGGGCCGCCCGGACGCGTTCGATGAGTCCGTGTGCGATGCCGCTCCCGCCATGGGCCGCCAGCCCGGCCGGCTTGTCGACCACCAGCAGGTGCTCGTCCTCATAGAGAACGGGGGGCATGTCCGCCGGGGCGAACGGTGCCGCCGCCGGACGCGCCTCGGCCACCCGCATCGGAGGCACCCGCACTTCGTCGCCGGCGACCAGCCGGTAATCGACGGCCACGCGCCCCTTGTTCACCCGCACCTCGCCGCTGCGCACCACCCGGTACACGTGGCTCTTGGGCACGCCCTTGGCGATCCGCAGCAGGAAGTTGTCGAGCCGCTGCCCCTCGGACTCGGGGCCGATTGTCAGGAGGGCCACCCGGTCCGCCGCGACGGTCGCGGACCGTCCGGCGCCGCCGGCGCTGCGCTCGGGTGCGTCAATTCCCGTTTTACGGATAGCACCCATCTTGCATATACTTGAGCGGTTGAGGTTTTTCGGCACTTCCGGAAGGTGCGGGGCGAGACGCCCCGCTCGGCGCCGTGCCAGGCGCGCCCGGATAAACGGTTCCGGCTTCGGTCGGTACCGGCCCGGAAACCCGGCAATCGCGGGGAATTGTAGCTGCGCCGAACACGCCGTCAGGCGGAAGCGCAGCGAAGTTGCTGTCCTCGCATTGGCGCCGTGGTCCGCGATTTGCGGGCAACGGTTCGGAAGCCGATCGGGCTTCCTGGATTCGCAGTCGGGCCGCCCTGGTGGCCGTGTGGCGCAAGCCATGGACTGCGCGGGCCCGCGTTGAGCGGGAGCCGCTGAAGCGAACTGTTTGGACCCTGAGCGCGGCGCGCGGCGCCGCAAGAACAACGAGATCAAAGTCGGGAACCAGCTCCACATGGTCGTTGCCCCTGTCCTGTCGCTGCTCGCCGCCCCTCCGGGCGCGGCACGGGCGCGCGTGGACGGGCCCGACCACGCTGTCCTCGGTCGGAAACCGGGTGCACCGCCTCGCCGGCGCACCCGGGTGTCCGTCCACTGATCCTCGTCCGCTCGCACGTCCCTGCCGTTCGCTTCAGCCTGCTGAGCGCCCCTGAGAAGGCGCAAGGAGTGCTGAATGAAACGCATGTTGTTCAACGCCACGCACGCGGAAGAGCTGCGCGTGGCCATCGTCGACGGCCAGCGACTGGTCGACATCGACATCGAGAACGCGGGCCGCGAGCAGCGCAAATCGAACATCTACAAGGGGGTCATCACCCGCGTCGAGCCCAGCCTGGAAGCGTGCTTTGTCGACTACGGCGAAGAGCGTCACGGGTTCCTCCCGTTCAAGGAGGTGTCCCGCGTCTACTTCCGCGACGGCGTGGACGTCCGCACCGCCAGCATCAAGGAAGCCCTGCGCGAAGGCCAGGAGCTGATCGTCCAGATCGAGAAGGAAGAGCGCGGCAACAAGGGCGCGGCCCTCACGACGTTCGTCTCGCTGGCCGGCCGCTACCTCGTGCTGATGCCGAACAACCCGCGCGGCGGCGGCGTCTCGCGCCGGATCGAGGGCGAGGATCGGCAGGAACTGCGCGACACGATGGACAAGCTCGACGTGCCCGCGGGCATGTCGATCATCGCCCGCACGGCAGGCATCGGCCGCAGCGCCGAGGAACTGCAGTGGGACCTGAACTACCTGCTGAAGCTGTGGCACGCGATCGAGGACGCCTCGAAGCCGCAGTTCGAACTCTCGGTCGACGACCCGGAGAATCCCGGCAAGAAGAAGGTCACGTACGTCGACGGCAACACCGGGACGGACGGCCAGCGCCTGAAGCGCGCGAACCCGCCTCCGTTCCTGATCGTCGAGGAATCCAACCTCGTCATCCGCGCGATCCGCGATTACTTCCATCCGGAGATCGGCGAGATCCTGGTCGACACCGACGACATCTACGAGCAGGCGCGCCAGTTCATGGCGCACGTGATGCCGGACAACGTCACCCGCGTGAAGCGCTACAAGGACGACGTTCCGCTGTTCTCGCGCTTCCAGATCGAGCACCAGATCGAGACTGCGTACTCGCGGCAGGTGCCGCTGCCGTCGGGCGGCTCCGTGGTCGTCGACCACACCGAGGCGCTGGTCGCCGTGGACGTCAACTCGGCGCGCGCGACCAAGGGTTCGGACATCGAGGAGACGGCGACACGCACCAACCTCGAAGCGGCCGATGAAGTCGCGCGCCAGTTGCGCCTGCGCGACCTCGGCGGGCTGATCGTCATCGACTTCATCGACATGGAGGACGCGAAGAACCAGCGCCAGGTCGAGAACCGGTTGAAGGACGCCCTGCACTACGACCGCGCGCGCGTCCAGATGGGCAAGATCTCGCGCTTCGGCCTGATGGAACTGTCGCGCCAGCGCCTGCGTCCCGCCCTGTCGGAAGGCAGCCACGTAACGTGCCCGCGCTGCAACGGCGTCGGCGTGATTCGCGACACCGAGAGCTCCGCGCTGCACATCCTGCGCATCCTGCAGGAAGAGGCGATGAAGGAAGGCACCGCGGCGGTCCACGCCCAGGTGCCGGTCGAGGTCGCCACGTTCCTGCTGAACGAGAAACGCGCCGACATCGCGAAGCTCGAGGCACGCCTGCGCGTGTCCGTGGTGCTGATCCCGAACAAGTTCCTCGAGACGCCGCACTATCACATCGAGCGCCTGCGCCACGACGATCCGCGCCTGGACGAGGCGAAGGCGAGCTTCGAACGCGCCGCCGAGCTCGCGCCGAGCACCGACACGCCGTACACCGCGGGCAAGGCCGAGGCCGAACGCGAGCGCCCGAAACAGGAGGCGGTGGTCAAGGGCATCGTCCCGGAGACGCCCGCGCCCATGGCGGCGGTTCCCGCGCTGCTGCCCGTGGCGGCGCCGGCGGCGCACCCCGCGCCCGCGCCGGCGGGCTTGTGGGGCCGCATCGTCTCGTTCTTCACCGGCGGGCCGCAGCCCGCGCCCGCTGCCGCACCGGCCGTCATCGTGAGTCCCGCGAGCGACAAGCTGTCGGAAGAGCGCCGTGGCGAGCGTCGCCGCGGTCGCCATGAGCGCGACGGACGCCGCGATGGTCGTCGCGACGAGAAACGCGACGAGAAACGCGGCGAGCGCCGCGATGAGAAGCCCGAAGAGCGCCGCGACGGCAAGCGCGACGAGCCGCGACGCGAGCCCAGGCAGGACAACCGCGGACGCCGCAACGAAGGCCGCACGCAGGAGCCGCGTGCCGCCGGCGAGGCGACCGAGGGCCGCCGGCCGCGCGGTGAGCGCCGCCCGGAGAAGGAGCGCGACAAGGCCGCTCCGCCCGCGATCGAGGTCGAAACGATCGAACCCGTCGCCGCAGTCGATGTGGCCACCGCACCCGCCGCCGTGGCGTCGCTGGTCGCTGCCGACGTGGGCACCGAGGTCCCGCAGGAGGAGCCGCGTCGGCGTCGTCGCCGTCGCCGCGGTCGCGGAGCACGCAGCGGTGAGGGAACCGGGGCCGACACGGCGCCGGAGAGCGCGGCACCCGAAGATCAAGAGGAGCACGAGAGCGAGTCGGCCGAGGTCGAAGCGGACGAGCCGGCGATCTCCGAGGCGGCCGCCGCTCCGGCGGCACCGTCGCCGGTGGTCGTGGCTCCAGCACCCGCTGTCGTGGCACCGGCGCCCGTCGTCGTGCCGCCGACGCCGGTCGCGGTAGCCGGCTACGCGACGCTGCGCACCCCGGACATGATCACTGTGCCGGCGATCGTCGCGCTGCCCGCGGCGCTGCCCGCGCCGCTGCCGGTCGACCGACTTCAGCCGGTGCTCGAACTCGCCGGCCTGACGCTCGTGCAGACCGAGCCGTCGAAGCACGCGGAGGCGGTCGCGCGACTGGCATCCGAGCCGCGCTCGAAGCGTGTGGCGCGCGAGCGCCCGATCCTGCCGCCCATCGAAGAAAATCCGCTGGTCCAGGTCGAGACGCGGCCGGCGCAACGCCTGGACGCCTGACCGCCGGACGGCAGACACTGCGGCGTGCGCTGATGCCTAGTGCAACAGCGCGCCCGCCGCGGCGCAGGGCCAATGGCCCTGCCGCCATGGGGCTTGCGCGCTGCGATGGCCCGGTAACATCCGGCCCATGACGGAGCGCGTCATTCACATCCTCGACACCCGCGTCGCGACCCGGGCCCTGGAACGGCCACGCACGGTCGTCGCGGCCACGGGGCGCCTCGAGGACACGCGCGGCCGGCCGCTGCGCGACCTGCGCATCTCGGTCACGGATCGCTGCAACTTCCGCTGCACTTACTGCATGCCGAAGGAGATCTTCGACCAGGACTATCACTTCCTGCGGCACTCCGACCTCCTGACGTTCGAGGAGATCACGCGCCTGACGCGCAGCTTCATCGCCCACGGTGTCGAGAAAGTGCGGCTGACCGGCGGCGAGCCGCTGCTGCGCAAGGACCTCATCAAGCTGATCGAGATGCTGGCGCCGCTGAAGACCCGCGACGGCCGCGGACTCGACATCGCCCTGACGACCAACGCGTCGATCCTCGCGCGCAAGGCGAAGCAGCTCGCCGACGCCGGGCTGAAGCGCGTCACCGTTTCGCTCGACGGCCTCGACGACACCGTGTTCCGCCGAATGAACGACGTCGACTTCCCGGTGAAGGACGTGCTCGACGGCATCGACGCGGCCGCTGCGGCGGGCCTCGGCCCGATCAAGATCAACATGGTCGTCAAGCGTGGCGTCAACGACCAGGAAATCGTGCCGATGGCGCGCCACTTCAAGGGCAGCGGACACATCGTGCGTTTCATCGAGTTCATGGACGTGGGCTCGTCCAACGGATGGCGCATGGACGACGTCGTGCCCTCGGCGGAGGTCGTGCGCCGGATTGCCGAAGCGATGCCCCTGCGCCCGATCGACCCGAACTACCCGGGGGAGGTGGCCGAGCGCTGGACCTACGCGGACGGCAGCGGGGAGATCGGCGTGATCTCGAGCGTCACCCAGGCCTTCTGCAGCGCCTGCACGCGCGCCCGGCTGTCGACCGAGGGCCGGCTGTACCTCTGCCTGTTCGCGCAGCGGGGCTTCGACCTGCGCGCGCCGCTGCGCGGCGACGCGACTCATCCGGCGTTCGACGACGCCGAACTGGAAACCGTGATCGGCGACATCTGGCGCGGCCGGGCCGATCGCTACTCCGAGATCCGCACGGAAGCGACGGCCCGCGCGCCGAAGATCGAGATGTCGTACATCGGCGGCTGACGCCGTCCCGGCAACATGGCTCCGCCCAGTCGCTCACAGATCACCGGGTTGGTGCTCGCGGGCGGGCGCGGCGCCCGCATGGGCGGCGTCGACAAGGGCTGGGTCCTGCACGACGGCGAACCGCTCGTGGCGACGGTGCTGCGTCGCATCGCCCCGCAGGTCGACTCCGTTCTCATCTCCGCGAACCGGAACGTCGACGCCTATCGCGCACTCGCCGAAGTCGTGACCGACGCGGACGCCGGGCTCGCGCTCGAGCCGTTCCCCGGGCCGCTGGCCGGCGTGCTGGCCGGGCTGCAGCACGCCACGAGCGACTGGATCGCACTCGCTCCGTGCGACGCGCCAGCCCTGCCTCCGGATCTCGTGGCGCGGCTGGCAAACGCCATCGGCGGCGCAGGCGCCGCCTATCCGGTCGCCGCGGACCGGAGCCAGCCGGTGTTCGCGCTGCTGCGTTGTTCCACCGAACCGTCGCTGCGCGCCTTCCTGCGCTCCGGCGGACGTGCCATGCATCGGTGGTTCGAGACGCTGGGCGCGGTCGAGGTGCCATTCGACGACGCGTCGGCTTTCCGTAACATCAACGCGCCCGCCGACTCCGGCATCGAGGGCACAAAACGCTCCGCATGAACGAACTCACGGTCGCCCAGGTCCTCGCCACGCTGCGCGCGCGCCTCACGCCGCTCGTGGAGTCCGAGACCGTCGATCTCGCCGCCGGCATCAACCGCGTGCTCGCCGTCGATGTCGTATCCACCGTCGACCTGCCGGCCTTCGACAACGCCGCCATGGACGGTTACGCGATCCGCGCCGAGGACGCCGGCGAGCCCGTCACGCTGCACATCATCGGCCACGCGCTTGCCGGCCACGCCTACCCAGGACGCGTGGGGCGCGGGCAGGCGGTGCGCACCATGACCGGCGCGGCGCTGCCCGCGGGCGCGGATGCCGTCGTGATGAGCGAAGACACGGAAGCGGCGAGCAGCGACGTGCGCGTCCTGCGCGCGGTGCGCGCGGGGCAGAACGTGCGACGGCGCAGCGAGCACGTGCGCGCCGGCGAGGCCGTGCTGCTCGCCGGTCGCCGGCTCCGGACGCACGATATCGGCCTGGCCGCCAGCGTCGGCGCCGACACCGTCTCGGTCTGGCGGCGACTCCGCGTGGCGATCCTGTCCACGGGCGACGAACTGGTCGACGCGCCCGCGCCGCTCGGCGGCAGCGCGGCCTACGACGGGAATCGCCCGCTGCTCGCGGCGCTCGTCACGCGCGCCGGGGCCGACCTGATCGACCTCGGCATCTCGACCGACGACGATGCCGACTTCACCGCGCGCCTCGAGCAGGCCGCGCGCGCGCAGGCGGACGTCCTGATCACCACGGGCGGCGCCGCGCAGGGTGACGCCGACGTCGTGCGCAAGCACGGCGAGGCCGAGTTCCTGCCGATGAACTTCCGTCCCGGCCGCGGCCTTCTCGTCGGCACGGTGGCGCGCTTCGGGCACGCCATGATGCTGCTGGGGCTGCCGGGCAACGCCGTCGCCGCCTATGTGATGTACCAGCTCGTCGCGCGTCCGCTGCTCGGATGGATGGCGGGCGCCGGTGAAGAGGCGCCCCTGACCGTGCAGTTGCCGATGGCGGTCGATGCGCACGGCAAGCCGGGGCGCGTCGAGTGGCGACGCGCGCGCTTCGTGCAGCGCTACGGCGGGCTCGCGCTAGAGCCACTGAAGGACCAGGGATCGGCCATGCTGCGAACCCTCAGCGAGGCCGACGCGCTGATCGCGGTCCCGCCGGCGGGGGTGCAGGCGGGCGAACCGATCGACGCGATGCCGCTGGCAGCGCTCGACTAGGCTCCTAGAACCGCTTCATCAGCCGCAGGATCGTCTGCACATACGGCTTGTACGGCGGCATGAGCAGGTTCATGCCGTTGAAGCGCGACTGCTTGAACACCGGCGTGAGCTTGCTGAAGGTCTCGAACCCCCACTCGCCGTGGTAGTGGCCCATGCCCGAGGGCCCGACGCCACCGAAGGGCAGTTCCTCCTGCGTGACGTGCATCAGGGTCTCGTTCACGCACATGCCGCCGGCGTGCGACTCCTTGAGCGCCCACCCGGTCCGTTCCCGGTTCTCGTCGAACCAGTACATGGCGAGCGGACTGGGCTGCGCATTCACGAAATCGATCGCGTCTTTCACGTCGTCGTACGGCAGCAGCGGCAGCAGCGGTCCGAAGATTTCATCGCGCATCATGGCGAGGTCCCGGCCGGGATCGACGACGACCGCCGGCCCGAGGCGGTGCCGCTCATCGTCCTGCATGCGGCCTTCGAACAGCGGAACGACCGCGGCGCCGCTGGTGCGCGCCTCCTCGACGTAGCCCACCAGGCGACCGTACTGGCGCTGATTGATGATGCTGCAGTAGTCGGGATCGTCGAGGCCCGCCGGATACATGCGCTTCGCCTGGTGCTTCGTCGCCTCGACGAAACCGGCCAGCGCGTCGCGGTGAACGAACACGTAGTCGGGCGCGATGCAGGTCTGTCCCGCGTTCAGCAGCTTGCCCGCCAGGACGCGCTGCGCGGCCTTCTCCAGCGGGTAGCCCGGCGCGATGACCGTCGGCGACTTGCCGCCGAGTTCGAGCGTCACCGGCGTCAGGTTTTCTGCGGCAGCACCCATGACCTTGCGGCCGACCAGCGTTGAACCGGTGAAGAAGAGGTGATTGAACGGCAGCCGCGTGAACTGGGCCGCGACATCCGGGCCGCCGTTGACCACGGCAACTTCCTCCGGCGCGAAGGTCTTCGCGACCAGTTGCTCGAACAATGCGGAGAACGCCGGCGTGAACTCCGACATCTTCACCAGCGCGCGGTTGCCGGCGACCAGCGCCGCGACCAGCGGACCGATGGCCAGGTACAGCGGGTAGTTCCACGGGACCACGATCCCGACGACGCCCAGGGGTCGCGGCTGGATGTGCGCGCGCGCCGGGAGGAACCAGATCGAAACGCCCGCGCGGCGGGGCTGCATCCACTTGCGGCCCTTGCGGAGAGCCACCTTGATCTCGCCCAGGCTCGGGAACACCTCCGCGATCTGTGTCTCGGTGCGTGGCCGGCCGCCGAAGTCGGCGTGGATCGCATCCTCGATCGCGACCTCGTTGTCCTCGACGAGGCGCCGCAGCCGCGCAAGACGATCGCGCCGCACGTCCCAGTCGGGAAATGGAGCGGCGTCGAACGAGGTGCGCTGGACCTCGAACGCGTGGAACAGATCGGTGGGCACGTCGGCAGCGTTCATCGTTGCTCCGGGCTGACGCTCATCACGAACATGGATTCAAGCTTACTGTCGCCCGATGGAGCCTGTGCTCCAATTGCGGCGGACCGTGAGGCCAAGGGCGGAAACAGGAGCCATGTACGCACTGCAGAGCCTGTTCGGCGGGTTCGTCCTGCTCGCGTTGTGCTGGGCGCTGTCCGAGGATCGCCGGCGCATTCCATGGCGGATGGTGGCGAGCGGGATCGCGCTCGCCGTCCTGCTCGCCCTGGCGCTGCTGAAGATCCCGCCCCTGGCGGCCGCGCTCGCGAGCCTGAACGGCGTGATGACGGCCCTGGAGAACGCCCTCGCGGCCGGCACCGGCTTCGTGTTCGGCCACCTCGGCGGCGGCCCCGCTCCGTACGCCGTCACGAACCCCGCGGCCAGCTTCGTGCTCGCGTTCCGCGCGTTGCCGCTGGTGCTGATCATCGCCGCGCTGTCGGCCGTGCTGTTCCATTGGGGCGTGATGCCGCTGGTCGTTCGTGCGTTCGCGTGGGCACTGCAGCGGACGATGGGCCTCGGAGGAGCGGTCGGCGTCTCCGCCGCCGCCAACGTCTTCGTCGGCATGGTCGAGGCGCCGCTCGTCATTGCGCCCTACCTCGTGCGCCTGTCCCGCGGTGAACTATTCATCGTGATGAACTGCGGCATGGCGACGATCGCGGGCACGGTGCTCGTGCTCTATGCCAGCTTCCTCGGCCCGGTGGTGCCGAACGCACTCGGGCACCTGCTGGTCGCCTCGATCGTCGCAACCCCGGTGGCCATCGTCGTCGCCGCGCTGCTGGTGCCCCCGCAGTTGACCGAAGCCTCGGCCGTCGCGTTCGAGCGCCAGGACGCCAACACGATGGCGGCGATCACGCGCGGCACGCTCGAAGGGCTGCAACTGCTGCTGAACATCGTCGCCATGCTGGTCGTGTTCATCGCGCTCGTCGCCCTGGCGAACGGCGTCCTCGGCGCGCTCCCCGCGGTGAACGGAGCGCCGCTGACGCTCGAGCGCCTGTTCGGCTGGCTCTTCGCGCCGCTCGCGTGGCTGATCGGCGTTCCAGCGAGCGAGGTCCTGACCGCGGGCAAGCTGCTCGGCCAGAAGACGGTGCTCAACGAGTTCATCGCCTACATCGAGATGTCGAAGATGGGACCGGAGCAGTTGTCGCCGCGCACCGCGCTGCTGATGACCTACGCGCTCGCCGGCTTCGCCAACTTCGGCAGCCTCGGCATCATGCTCGGCGGCCTCGACGCCCTGCTGCCGAAGGAGCGGCGCGCCGAACTCGCGACGCTCGGTTTGAAGTCCATTCTTGCCGGGCTGCTGTCGACGTGCATCACCGCGGCCCTCGTCGGCCTGCTGGCGTGACTCTCGCCGTGCCGCCGGGACCGTGCGTGCCTGTCGGCAGCCCGCTGCGGCGGCACCCGCTCTGCCGGCTCAGCCGCCCTTCCTGGGACGCTTGGCGCCGCCTGCGCCGGCCTTGGCCTTCGGCGCGGGTTCTTCCTTCACGTGGTCGCCGATCACGCTCTTCAGCGGGCACACGGTGAACGCCGGACACTTCTTGCAGCCTGCCACGATGGCGATCGGACATAGGGTCATGCGTGCCTCCCGGAAAGAGAGCGAGGATACGCTGGAACCCATGGAGGAGCACCGACCGATGCGGACCGGGAACGATCTGGAGCGGTTCGTCGAGGCGCAGGACCGGGTCTACGAAGACGTCCGGCAGGAACTCGCCGCGGGGCGCAAGGCGACGCACTGGATGTGGTTCGTCTTCCCGCAGCTGCGCGGGCTCGGCCGCAGCGCGACCGCGCACTACTACGGGATCGGCTCGCGGGACGAGGCCGCGGCCTACCTGCAGCACCCGGTGCTCGGCGCGCGCCTGCGCGAGTGCGTCGACCGCGTGCTCGCGGTCGACGGCTCCACGGCGCACGCGATCTTCGGATCCCCGGACGACCTCAAGTTCCGCTCGTCGATGACGCTGTTCGCCGCCATCGCACCGTCGGAACCCCTGTTCCGGCGCGCGCTCGAGAAGTACTTCGAAGGCGAACCGGACCCTGCGACATCGGAAATCCTTCGATCGGAGCCGGATTGAAGGGCGTACCCTGAGGCATCAACCAAGGAAGCCGCATGAGTGCACTGATCGTCGACAAGGGCTGGCTGAGCGGAACCTCCGGCTCGTTCATACAACTGAACTCGATCACCGGCCTGCGCGTCGCGCCATCGGGGTCCGCAAGCGCCGGGTTCGACGTCGACGCGCTGGTGCAGGGAAACTGGGTGACGGTCGCCAACTTCCCCGACGAGAAGACGGCGACAGAGCGCGCTACGGCCGTCCTCAGGGAACTGAAGAACCTGTTCAGGTACGGCAGCTAGGGCGCGACGGAGCCCAAGCGAAAACCGCGGCAGCTGCCGCGGTTTTCTCGTGCGTTGCCGCGACCTTGCGGCACGCCAACCGACTACGCGATCTCCTCGTACAGCGGCAGCGTCAGGAACTCGGCGAACGCCCCCTGCGTGCTCATCGTCTCGAAGATCTGCGCGGCGCGGTCGTAGGTCGGCGAATTCGGCCCGACATCGGCCTTCACCTTCGCCAGTTCCTCCGGGATCAGCGCGCGCACCAGGTCGGCCGTCACCTTGCGACCGTCGTCGAGCACGCCTTTCGGCGACCGGATCCACTGCCACACCTGCGAGCGGCTGATCTCGGCCGTGGCCGCGTCCTCCATCAGGTTGTGGATCGGCACGCAGCCATTGCCCGCCAGCCAGGACCCGAGGTAGTGGATGCCGACGTTGATGTTCATCCGCAGGCCGGCCTCGGTGATCGGCGTCTCCGGCTGGAAGTCCAGCAGGTCGGCGCCGCTGACGTTGACGTCGTCGCGCTTCTTGTCGATCTGGTTCCGCCGCTCGCCGAGCACCTTGACGAACTCCTCCATTGCGATCGGCACCAGGCCCGGGTGCGCGACCCAGCCGCCATCGTAGCCGTCGTTGGCATCGCGCGCCTTGTCGGAGCGCACGCCGCCCAGCGCCTGCTCGTTCTTGACCGGGTCGTTCTTGATCGGGATGAGGGCGCTCATGCCGCCTATCGCCGGCGCGTTGCGCTTGTGGCAGGTCTTCAGCAGCAGCAGCGCATAGGCGCGCATGAAGGGCGCCGTCATCGTGACCTTCGCGCGATCGGCGAGGCAGAAATTCTCGTCGACCTTGAACTTCTTGATGCACGAGAAGATGTAGTCCCAGCGACCGGCGTTCAGCCCGGCGGAGTGCTCGCGCAGCTCGTACAGGATCTCGTCCATCTCGAACGCGGCGAGGACGGTCTCGATCAGCACCGTGGCCTTGACGGTGCCCTGCGGGATGCCGAGTTCCTTCTGCGTCATCACGAAGATGTCGTTCCAGAGGCGCGCCTCGAGGTGCGACTCCATCTTCGGCAGGTAGAAGTACGGGCCGCTGCCGCGCGCGATCAGTTCCTTCGCGTTGTGGAACATGTAGAGAGCGAAGTCGAAGATGCCGCCGGAAACGCGCTTGCCGTCGACCAGCACGTGCTTCTCGTCGAGGTGCCAGCCGCGCGGGCGCACCACCAGCGCGGCGACCTTGTCGTTCAGCCGGTAGGTCTTGCCGCCCTGCTCCAGCACGATCGTGCGGCGGATCGCGTCGATCAGGTTGACCTGGCCGGTGACCTGGTTGTCCCAGTTCGGCGCGTTGCTGTCCTCGAAGTCCGTCATGTACGAGTCGGCCCCGGAATTCAGCGCATTGATGATCATCTTGCGCTCCACCGGCCCGGTGATCTCGACGCGGCGGCACTGCAGGTCGGCCGGGATCGGCGCGATCGTCCAGTGGCCCTCCCGCACGGTCTTCGTCTGCGGCAGGAAATCCGGGCGTTCGCCGGCATCCAGCCGCTTCGTCCGCTCGACCCGCGCGGCCAGCAGTTCCTGGCGGCGCGCCTCGAAGGCGCGGTGGAGACTGGCGACCAAGCCCAGCGCATCGGCCGTCAGGATGCGTTCGTACTCGGGCTTCATCGGCGCCGTGATCCGGACGCCTTGCGGAAGGTTCATGTTCACTGCTCCGTTGTGTGTCATGCGTAGTCCTTGAGAAGGAAGTCGGTCACCGTTGTCAGGTCGGTGCCGATTCGATTCGGCTGCACGCCGAGCCGCTCGAGCGGAAGGCCCGAGCGATTGATCCAGCAGGTCGTGTAGCCGTACCAGGCGGCGCCGCAGGCGTCCCAGCCGTTGCTCGACACGAAGAGGATTTCGCGCGCCGGGCGCTTCAGCGCGCGCGGCCCCAGCGCGTACACGGTCGCATCGGTCTTGAACGCGCGCACCTGGTCGGCCGACAAGACGAAGTCGAGGTGACGATGCAGCCCGGCGCTGACGAGCGCCGCTTCCAGCATCTCCGGGTCGCCGTTGGAGAGCACGCCGAGTTCGACGCCACCCTCGAGCAAGGCTTCGAAGGCGGGAATCACATCGGGGAACGGCGTGAGCCGCTTGTATTCGTCCAGCAGTTCCCGGACCTGCGTGGCCGACGATGACAGGCCAAGCAGGTCGAGCGCGAATTCGAGCGCCTCGCGCGTCACCTGCGAGAACGGCACGTAGCGGCCGGACATCGTGCGCAGCCTCGAGTACTCGATCTGCTTGTCGCGCCACGCGACGGCGAGCCGCGTGCCGTGGCCCGGGAACAGTTCCTCCGCGCGGCGCGTGACGGAGTACACGTCGAGCAACGTCCCGAACACATCGAACAGTGCCGCGCGTATCCGCATGACGACTCGTTTCCCTGAAGTCAACGAGTATATTTGAGCGAGCAGTATGGAATTAGCAGCCAGCAGCACAGCATCTTTTACCCGGCCGCACGAATCCGCCTCACCTACGACGATGGACCCGTTCAAGGAAATCACCACGTTCGTGAACGTCGCGCAGCGTGGGAGCCTGAGCGCCGCGGCCCGGCACGAGGGCCTGGCGCCGGCGATGATCGGCCGCCGGATCGATTCGCTCGAGACCCGGCTGGGCGTCAAGCTGATCCAGCGCACCACGCGCCGCCTGACGCTGACGCCGGAAGGCATCGCGTTCCTGGAGGACTGCCAGCGGATCCTGCGCGAACTCGAGGATGCCGAGAGCGCCGTCTCGGCGCGCGGCAAGCAGGCGACGGGACACCTGCGCATCACCGCGCCGGCGGGCTTCGGTCGCGCGCACGTCGCCCCGCTCGTGCCGCGCTTCGTCACCGAGCATCCCAAGCTCGCGGTCTCGCTCGAACTGTCCGACCGCATCGCCGACCTCGTCGCGGAAGGATTCGACTGCGCGATCCGGTTTGGCGAGCAGGCCGACAGCCAGCTGGTGCGAGTGAAGATCGGCGAAAGCCGGCGTGTCGTCGTCGCGCAGTCCGGATACCTGATGCAGCACGGCACGCCGATGCAACCCGCCGACCTCGCGCAGCATCGCTGCCTGACCTTTGGTGAAGGCACGGCCCCGCAGCGCGGCTGGAGCTTCGTCGTCAACGGCACGCCGGTGGTCGAGCGCGTGGCCGGGCCGCTCGCGTGCAACGACGGCGCGGTGCTGCACGACTGGACGCTCGCCGGCATGGGGCTCGCGTGGCGCTCGCTGTGGGAAGTCGGCGACGACCTCGCGTCGGGCCGCCTCGTGACCGTGCTCGACGACCACGAAGCGCCGCCGACCAGCGTCTACTGCCTCTTCCCGGCGCGCAAGCACCTGCCGCTGCGCGTGCGGCTGTTCGTCGACTTCCTCCGAGCGGAGTTCGTGCAGGAGAAGATGGCGCGCATCCTGAACGGCCCGGTGCCCGCGCCGCCGAGGGTTCCGAAGCGGATCGGCCGCTCCAGAAGCTGAACCCGGTCAGAGCCGCGCGGCCAGGCGCGTGCCCTGGTCGATGGCCCGCTTGGCGTCGAGTTCCCCGGCCTCGTCCGCACCACCGATGAGATGCACGGCCACGCCGGCCGCCGCCAGCGGCGCCTGCAACTCGCGCAACGGCTCCTGCCCGGCGCACAACACGATCGTGTCGCACTCGATCAGTTGCCCGTCCCGGCGCTGCTCCCCGTAGCTGACGACGATCCCCTCGGGCGTGATCCGCTCGTAATTGACGCCGCCGATCATCTCGACGTTCTTCATCAGCAGCGCGGCGCGGTGGATCCAGCCCGTCGTCTTGCCGAGTCCCTTGCCGAGCTTGCCCGCCTTGCGCTGGAGCAGGGTCACCTTGCGCGCCGGCGGCGACGGCCGCGCGCGAACGACACCGCCGCGCACCTCGGCCGGATCGGCCACGCCCCACTCTTCCAGCCACTCCCCGAGGTTCATCGTCGGTGAATGGCCGGGCCGCGTGACGAGGAACTCCGCGACGTCGAAGCCGATGCCGCCCGCCCCCACGATGGCCACGCGCTCGCCGACCGGCTTTCCGTGCAGCAGCACGTCGATGTAGCTCAGCACGTGCGGACTGTCCTGCCCCGGGATCTTCGGATCGCGCGCGGTGACGCCGGTCGCCAGGATCACGGCATCGAATTGCCGCGCGACGAGGTCGTCGGCGCCGACGCGCGAGTCCAGGTGCAGGTGGACGCCGGTCGCTTCGATCCGGCGCGAGAAGTAGCGCAGCGTCTCGCTGAACTCCTCCTTGCCCGGGATGCGCTTCGCCATGTTGAACTGCCCGCCGACCTGCGCGGAGGCCTCGTACAGGTGCACCTCGTGGCCCCGTTCGGCCAGCGTCGTGGCCGCCGCCAGTCCGGCGGGGCCGGCGCCGACCACGGCATAGCGCTTCCGCTGCGTCGCGGGCTTGATCAGCAGCACGGTCTCCCGGCCGGCCCGCGGATTGACGAGGCACGTCGCGAGCTCGTTCTTGAACGCGTGGTCGAGGCAGGCCTGGTTGCAGGCGATGCACGTGTTGATGTCCTGCGAGCGGCCCGCCCTCGCCTTGGCGACGAAGTCGGGATCGGCCAGCAGCGGACGCGCGAGGCTGACCATGTCGGCGCAGCCGTCGGCCAGCACCTGCTCGCCGACCTCCGGGGTGTTGATGCGATTGCTGGTGACGAGCGGCACCGTGACGCCGGCGGCACGAAGCTCCTCGCGCATCTTCTTCGTTACCCAGGCAAAGGCGCCGCGCGGAACGCTCGTGGCGATGGTCGGGACCCGCGCCTCGTGCCAGCCGATGCCCGTGTTGATGATGGTCGCGCCGGCCCCGGTGATCGCCTTCGCGAGCGTGACCGCCTCGGTCCAGCTGCTGCCGTCCGGGATCAGGTCGAGCATCGACAGGCGGTAGATGATGATGAAGTCGCGCCCGACCGCCTCGCGAACCCGTGACACGATCTCCACCGGCAACCGCATGCGGTTCTCGTAGGCACCGCCCCACTCGTCCGCGCGCTGGTTGGTGTGCGTGACGAGGAACTGGTTGATGAAGTAACCCTCGCTGCCCATCACCTCGACGCCGTCGTAGCCGGCCTCGCGCGCCAGCTTCGCGCAGCGGACGAAGGCGCGGATCTGCCGCTCGATCCCGCGCGGCGACAGCTCGCGCGGCGTGAACGGAGTGATCGGGCTCTTGATGCGGGACGGCGCCACCGACAACGGGTGGTAGCCGTAGCGTCCGGTGTGCAGGATCTGGAGGGCGATCTTCCCGCCTTCGGCGTGCACGGCGTCGGTGACGACGCGGTGACGGCGCGCTCCGGTCGAGGTCGCCAGCGTGCCGGCGAAGGGCTTGGTCCACCCCTCGATGTTCGGCGCGAATCCGCCGGTCACCATCAGGCCGACGCCGCCGCGTGCGCGCTCGGCGAAGTATTCGGCCATGGCCGGGAAGTGCTTGCGGCCGTCCTCCAGTCCGGTGTGCATGCTGCCCATCAGCACGCGGTTGGCCAGCGTGGTGAAGCCGAGGTCCAGCGGGGCCAGCAGGTGGGGGAAAGGCGCGCTCATGGCATCCATCGTTGTCGTTGTGCTGCCAATGTAAAAAAACCGCGGGGCGAGCCCGCGGTTTTTCGTGGAGGAAGGCCTCTGGATCAGGCCGCCTTCTTCTCGACCTTCTTGTCGAAGAACTGCTCGTCCTCGGTCGAACCGCGCAGGGCGGCGGTCGAAGCTTCCTTTTCGATCGTCGTCGTGACGGCGTCGAAGTAGCCGGTGCCGACCTCGCGCTGGTGCTTCACCGCGGTGAAGCCCTTCTCGGCGGCGGCGAACTCCTTCTCCTGCATTTCGACGAACGCGCTCATCTGGTTGCGGGCGTAGCCGTAGGCCAGTTCGAACATCGAGTAGTTCAGCGAGTGGAAGCCGGCCAGCGTGATGAACTGGAACTTGTAGCCCATCGCGCCGAGTTCCTTCTGGAACTTCGCGATCGTCGCGTCGTCGAGGTTCTTCTTCCAGTTGAACGACGGCGAGCAGTTGTACGCGAGCATCTTGCCCGGGAACTGCTTGTGGATCGCCTCGGCAAAGGCCTTCGCGTACGCGAGGTCGGGCTTGCCCGTCTCGCACCACACCAGGTCGGCGTACGGCGCGTAGGCAAGGCCGCGCGACACCGCCTGTCCCAGCCCCGGCTTCGTCTTGAAGAAGCCCTCGACCGTGCGCTCGCCCGTCAGGAAGGCCTTGTCGTTGTCGTCGACATCGGAGGTCACGAGGTCGGCCGCCTCGGCGTCGGTGCGCGCCACGAGCAGCGCGGGAACGCCCATGACGTCGGCCGCGAGCCGCGCGGCGACGAGCTTGGCGACGGCCTCGCGCGTCGGCACGAGGACCTTTCCGCCCATGTGCCCGCACTTCTTCACGGACGCGAGCTGGTCTTCGAAGTGCACGCCGGCGGCGCCCGCCTCGATCATCGACTTCATCAGTTCGAACGCGTTCAGCACGCCGCCGAAGCCCGCCTCGGCATCGGCGACGATCGGCGCGAAGTAGTCGACGTAACCGGGGTCGTTCGGGTTCTTGCCTTCCATCCACTGGATCTGGTCGGCGCGGGTGAACGTGTTGTTGATGCGGCGGACGACCGCCGGCACCGAGTTGACGGGATACAGCGACTGGTCCGGATACATCTCGCCGGCCAGGTTCGCGTCACCGGCGACCTGCCAGCCGGACAGGTAGACGGCCTTCAGGCCGGCCTTCACCTGCTGCATCGCCTGGTTGCCGGTCAGCGCGCCGAGCGCGTTGACGAACGGCTCCTCGTTGATCTGCCGCCACAGCTTCTCAGCACCGCGCTTCGCGAGCGTGTGCTCGACCTGGACAGAGCCACGCAGGCGAACGACGTCTTCGGCGGTGAACCCGCGCTTGATCCCCTTCCAACGCGGGTTCTCGTTCCATTCCTTCTGCAGGCGCTGAGCCTCGAGTTCACGTGCCGTCATGCATTCCTCCAAGTTCGAAAAGTCGGTTCCACGAGCTGTTCCGTGCAGTCACATTGTCGTCCACGGAAGGGTTCCATCGTATGAGGGCTTGCGCGACGCAGCAAGTCAAATAACTTTTATAAGACTATATTTTTTCTAGTTATTTTTCATAGGCTTGGCGTTTTGATTTCACGATACGAAGCTGCTTTCGCCAACGCGAAAGCACGCCTGCTGCTCCGCAAGACGCGACATTTCTCGATGCGAAACGGCATTGGGGGTTCTGAAAAACGGCGCCCGGCCCTCGACGGCCGGTCGCAACGGACGTAGTGGAACCCTAGGACCTGCGATGCAGGAAGCCGGGAATCACCAGCCCACCGAGCAGGCCGCCTTTCGACGGTGCGGGCTTGTCCTTCGGCGCGAAGTGCCTCGGCTCGCTGCGCTCGGCGGCGACCACGGGCGCGAGCGGCTTCACCTGGGACGGCGAAGGTTCGGGCCGCGGCTGATCGACGACGGGCGCGTCGACGCTCTTTCCCGCGACCGCGCTGCCCGGCAGCGCTTCGCTCGCGTTCGCCGCGGGGCGCACCAGAGGGCGCAGCCACTGCAGCAGCGGCTTCCAGTGTGCGAGGTCGGCTTCGATTTCCTCGAGGGGAAGGTCGAACAGGGTCAGCCCCTTGTCGATGCAGCTGACATAGGCGGACGACTGTGGCAGCACGGCGAGGATCTGCAGCTTCTGCTCGTGGGACCAGCCGAGCAGCGCCTCGGCCGAATCGCTGTGCGCCTCGACGCGCATGCCGATCGCACCGATGCGGCACCGTCCGGAGGCCACGCGGGGCAGCGTGCGCAACTCGGCCAGGCAGGCCGCCGCCGACTCCCGATCGAAGATCGACGCGCCGATCGGCACCACGAGCGCGTCCGCATACATGACCACGCGCGCCAGATCGAGGCCGGTGAGCCCGCCCGGGGTGTCGATGACGACGTGATCGATGCCCACCGGCGGGCGAACGAACGAGCGCGGATCGACGTTCCAGGCCGTGATGCGCATCGATTCGCCGGCGAGCTGCGCCTTGCGCTGGCGCAGCCAGGCTCGCGTGGACTGCTGGCGGTCGATGTCGGCGATGGCGACGGCGGCGCCCCTGAGCGCGCAGTACGCGGCGATGTGGGTGGCGAGCGTGCTCTTGCCGCTCCCGCCCTTCCGATTGACTACCGCGATGACCGACATGCCAACGGCTCCGGATTCCGAGCGACGTGAGGTGTGATGAGCGCGATGCTACACGCTGCAGCCGAGAGGTCGCAGCCCCCGTGTAAAGGCGATTGCTGCGCGGTCTCGTCTGCGCAGCTCTCGTCCCGGCGGGGCCGTGAAGTCGCTAGGCCGTCAGCGCCGTCGAGCTGACCAGCACGCCGTCGGCGTCGGCGTAGATCCACTCGCCCGGCCGCACCGTCACGCCGAGGAACGTCACCGCGACATCGCGCTGGCCTTCGCCCCGCTTCACGGAGCGGCGCGGGTGCAGCGCGAGGGCGCGCACGCCGATCTCGGTCGCGTCGATCTCGCCCGCGTCGCGCGCACAGCCGTTGATGATCACTCCGCCCCAGCCGTTGCTCGCCGCGGCGGCGGCGAGATTGCCGCCGAACACTGCACAGCGCCGGCTGCCGCCGGCGTCGACGACGAGCACGCGGCCTTCGCCCGGCGTCTTCACGGTGTCGGCGATCAGCGAGTTGTCCTCGAACACCTTGAGCGTCGCCGCGGGACCCGCGAAGGCCACCCGCCCGCCGAGCGCGATGAAGCCGGGTTCGAAAACGCGCAGCGAGCCGTCGGCGAGCGCGCCTTCGTTCGCATCGCACAGATCGGTCGTCGGCATCGGCTTGTTCATGCATTTTCCTCTCGTGGTGAGGTCTTCGCGCGCGCGGCGACACCGACGCGCATCGCCGTGAGCAGCGACGCGGCCTGCAGGACCGCCACGGCCGTCAGGGCGGCATTGAACCGGCCGGCGTCGAGCAGCGGGCCGAAGAGGAGCGGCGACAGTGCCAGGCCCGTGTCCAGCCCCGAGTAAACGAAGCCGTAGACGCGGCCGAACGACGCCTTGCCGAACTGGCTCGTCGCCGCGCGC
>Ga0209253_10001051_pt1 | contig 24207 bp, 20 predicted proteins | sample FrelakmetBRP12BR_FD_187145 | JGI IMG/M metagenome (GOLD analysis project Ga0209253, IMG submission 187145) | Freshwater lake sediment microbial communities from the University of Notre Dame, USA, for methane emissions studies - BRP12 BR (SPAdes)... | ecosystem: Environmental > Aquatic >...
CGCCAGGTAGTGTTCGTGCACTCGTTCATCGTACGGCTTCATCCGAACAACGGATGTCGAGAGGGCGACGACATCGATCGTGCGAGCTGGACAGACGATTGCGACCGCCGTGAGGACTCGATGGTCACGACCGGCCAGGCGCCGGAGCATCGATCGGGCCTCCGCGAGATTGGCCGGTTTCCCGAGCACGTCATGATCCAACTCAATCACCGTGTCGCTCCCCAGCACGATTGCCGCAGGCTCTTGCCTCGCAATCGATCGAGCTTTGCCCTGCGCGAAATCCTGCACCTGCTCCATCGCGGTCCGACCGGATTCCAGGCGCTCCTCAAACAAGGGGCTTTTGATATCGAACGGGATCCCCAGCAGAGCAAGCAACTCGCAACGGCGCGGAGAGGTTGAAGCCAGAATGAGTGACATCTACAAGGCCGGAGAGGGCTCAACAGAAGCAAGGGGTTCGAGCAATGTCTGGTCGGGGCCTTCCTCAAGATTCACACAGGTCATGCGAAAGTTGGCGAGCACCTGCTCCACATCGGCGACCGACGAAACTCGGACCATGTTGGCCCGGAGCGAGGCGGCATGAGGGAAGCCTTTGCAATACCACCCCAGGTGTTTGCGCATCCGCCGGAACGGCCCAGTCCCGCAGGCCGCTTCAAACCGTCTGGCATGATCGAGTAGCAGCTCGAAGCGCAGGTCGAGCGACGGCACGACCGGTTCAGGCCCCATGCCTGGCAGATGCTGTTGAAGCAGGACTCGCGCCTCTTCTTTCTGCCGAAAGAACCAGGGAGTTCCGAGTGTCGCTCGTCCGACCAATACACCATCCACTTCTGTGTCGCGCACGCGACGGACGACGTCCTGGAGGCTATGCACATCGCCATTGCCGAGCAACAAGGTCCCACTGCCCCGCGCAATCTCTACCGCCCTGGCAATGGCGCCCCAATCCGCCTCTCCTCGATACATCTGCTGCAAGGTGCGGCCATGCAAGGAAATCACGGCAGGCTGTTCCATAAGGAGATGTTCGATCCAACGATCAACGACCTCCACGTCATAGCCAAGGCGTGTCTTGACGGACAGGGGAATCGTCTGGCGGACAAGCGGGCGAGCATCCTGCCGCTGCTCGTTCATCCGCTGGATCGCTTCCACTCTGCCCGGCTTGAGACCTGCACCCTCAAGGGTCTGACCGGCCGCCCAATCGGCGATTCCTCGTCGCGTGGCCTGCATGATCGCATGGGCCACATCCGGCGTTCGGATTAGCCCCGCGCCTGATCCCGATGAGGCGACACTGCGCGAGGGACAGCCCATGTTGATATCCAACCCGTCAAACCCCAACTCACAGACTGCATGGGCTGCCTGATAGAACAGGTCCGGATCTTTTCCATAAAGCTGCGCAACAATCGGCCGTTCCGCCTCATGATACAGGAGAGAGTCCAGCAAGAACTCCGGTCCCCGGCAGACGTCATGCACATGCGTGAACTCCGTAAAAGAGACGTCCGGCTTGCCCTGCATCGCCACGGTATGGCGAAACGTCGCATCGGTGACCCCATCCATTGGCGCCAGGCCGATGATCGGTCTCGTGAGTGATTGCCAGAAGCTCATCGGGCTCGCTCCATCTCCATCGCAGGTCCCACCACTTCATTCGCCTGTTCATAGGCCTGGCGCAATATCTCCCCCTCTTGCTCCACACACACCTGTGCGTCCGGCGAGAACTCTGCCACAAACTCGACAAATCGTTCGATCTTAAGCAGGAAGAAATCGTACGACTCGGTGAGCGGGCGTGGCGCGCGAAACCAGAAGGCCACGAACTCGGGCAAACTGACGCCTCGCACCGCTAAGATCCGGCAGGTCTGCGGAAACATCTCGGTGAGATCCCCTCCCCAATGGAGAATCTCGTAGGGCAGATAGGACGCACGATAGGCCGTGAGTCCTGTCTGATCTTCAGCCACATCCTGCCACTCGGGGCCTGTCAGAGGAACTTGCCCCGAGATGATTTGCGCGTAGCGTGCGTAATCATCGCTCAACTGTTGCCGATCAGATTGGCCAAGCTGTTCCTGCACCGAGCGTGAAGAAGCTCTCTGATCCATCGGCTGTTCAGCCGCTACTCCTCTCGCCATCGTCTGCTGAACGACAGGGGCAAATCGCCGAACGGCCTCTGCATACTCCTCCACAATCATCTCAATCGGCTTGGTGTCCACTTCCAGCGCCACCGCCCTGAGACTGACGAGGTTCGGATGGGCCAGAACCTGTTCGAGCATGGTGAAAAGGATCGAAGGAATCGGCGCGGCATGCGCATCGAGCCAGGCAGGAGGCTCTGCGCCCAACTCAACCGCACCGGCTGACTCATGACAGGCCAAGCCGGCCACGTGAATTTCGACCACCCGCTCCAGAGGAAATTCGTCGAGGAATTTCTTGACGAATTGCTCAAGGGCCATCCGGTGGCGGGCAGTGGTATAGCGATAGACCGTCCAGAGATGCCCGATGTCCAACACGAGACCACAGGGTACGAGATCCGTCACAAGCCTGAAAAAATGGGGAATCGGGATTGTGCCCGCGGCGAAATACGTGAGCGGCGGCAACTCCAAGAGAAAGAGCGGCGAGGTCCCGTCAGCCCGACGACCTTGCCGATCAATCGCCTGCTGAATCGTCGTGATATTGCCGGCCACCACCTCGGCGCTCAGCGGCGTATAGAGTGGCGGCACATAGGTGCCGAACGAGTAGCCCGCCATCTGCTTCATGGCACATTCATGATTCAGCCAGAGGCTCTGTATGCTGTTGAGTTGCGTGACCATCTCGCGGACATCCTGCTGAAAGAATGGAGAGGCTTGAACATCCGGCTGAGTGATCCACAATCCTTCCCCATGGTAGGCCAGCGACAGATCCGACAGAGCCTGTCGAACCGTTGTCAGGGCGGTCGTTGTCGCCTTAAAGACCTCGAGGTAGCCCGGACGGAGGCCTCGCTCCCTGAGCTGTTTCACCAGCTCGAACACATCGGGAGAGTAGACGTCGACTGACAGCCCCATCCCCTGTGGGGGGATCGGCCTGAGACGACGTTGGAAATCCTGGTGAACTACATCTGGATCAACCATCAATCAACCCTTGTACAGCCCTCATAATTCGCCTAGTCTATTCGCTCAACCCCTTGTTTGACAAGGAAAGCCCCTGCCACGGATGGGAACGCTCCGTCTGCTATACTTGGCCTACGTCGCCGGGGGGCGAAACCCTCACGAATCGTGCAGGTGCGAATCGGGGAAGGTCTCGAGCCCATGCCAGACGCCAATGACAAACCTTCCAAGGTTACCAATCTCTTACCAACTGTGATTGCCCATATGATGACACCAGGAGTCGTGCAAATTCCCGGGGACATTTCCGTCAGTGAGGCGGCGCTGCTGCTCGAACGAGAACAGGCGCCCTGCCTGCTGGTAAAGGATACCGATGCGCAGTTCGGGCTGATGACGCCGACTGACATCGTCAAGAAAGTCGTCGCGCAGGGGCTCGAACCGCACGACATCGAAGTCCGGACGATCATGACACGCCCAGTGCAATTCATTGAATACGATCAGGCCTTAGCGGACGCCTCAATACTCATGATGACGACGGGTACCTCTCTCTTAATTGTCACCAAACAAAACCAACCTGTTGGGGTGCTCACGGCACAAGATCTCATGCTCACGCCACCCCGACGTCGCACGAAGATCCCCGCCGTGGTGAGTGTGGTCGGACGAGCGTCGGCGCAGGGGCTCAACTATAATGCCACGATCATCCAGCTGAACCACGTCGGCGCATTGATCGAATTGGCGACGAAGCTCACGCTAAAGGCGAACGTCGTCCTGGCGTTTTCCATTTCCGGTCAAAACACACCCTTGACCATTCGCGGGAAGGTTCTGGCCAGCGAGACTCCGGGAGGAGAACCAGATGAAGCCTCACGCGAACCCCGCGTCTGGCATGCCGATGTGCAGTTCACGGACCTCTCGTCATCCGATCTCACGCGCATCAGGGCCTGGGCACTTCAGACCATGCCACCCTCCCCCGATCGTTCCTGACCTCACGCATAACCTCCATTCTTTTGACCAACAGGCAATCACCTGATAGTATTTTTCTCGATCGAGGATGGAACCATCACTGCACATGGATAGCCCAATGAAGACGTCCCAGACCCGCTCCCGTCCCCTCCCTTCGAACGAGGAGTTGCTCAGCCAGATTCGCCTCCTGCTCGACAGTCCGGAAGACGACCTACACGCCGCAATCATGAAGGAACTCTTGGCCGGAACACTCAAGCTCCACGATGCTCATCTGGATGCCTTGGACCTCAAGATCGTCAACCGAGCCGTCAAGGAACTGCGTCACGCCTTCCGCGTCTTTCATGACTACCGCGATCGGCGCAAGATCAGCATCTTCGGGTCGGCCCGCACCGCCTCGGATGACCCGAACTACCAGATGGCCTTCCAATTCTCCCGTCAGATCGTCGAGGAAGGGTTCATGGTCATCACCGGAGGGGCAGACGGAATCATGCGCGCGTGCCAAGAGGGCGCCGGCCGCGAAAACAGCTTCGGGGTCAACATCATGCTGCCCTTCGAGCAAGGCCCGAATGCCACGATTGCCGATGACCCCAAGCTCGTCACGTTCAAATATTTCTTCACGCGCAAACTCATATTTCAGAAAGAGGCCAATGCCATTGCCTTATTCCCAGGTGGCTTTGGGACGCATGACGAAGGGTTTGAAATTCTGACCCTGGCCCAAACCGGCAAGAGCGATCCCCAGCCGATCGTGTGCCTCCAGGCTCCTGGTTGTGACTATTGGGACGACTGGAATGGCTTCGTGACGCGCCAACTCCTAGCCCGTAAACTCATCAACCCTGAAGATCTCAGCCTGTTCAAAATCACCACATCCGTGGACGACGCCATCGATGAAATCAGGCGTTTCTACCGCCGATTCCATTCCATTCGCTATGTGGGACGGCTCTTGACCATGCGGCTGAAAACGAAGATCTCCCCCGAACAGGTCGCCGGCCTTCATGACACATTCGGCGATCTGCTCTCCGAGGGCACCTTTGAATTGCGCGAGCCGCTCCCTGAAGAACTCGACGAGCCGAACCTCAAGGACATGCCCCGGCTGACCTTTACCTCCAACCGCCGGAGTGCGAGCCGGTTACGCCAACTGATCGACCATCTCAACGCACTCTGACCTTTCTCCACAAAGACACTGTCGTCTCGGCGGAGCATCATGGTATGCTCCGCCTCAATGGCTGATTCCCGCACACAACACCCATTCTCTGAACCACCCACGGTCGTCCTTTATCACGCCGAATGTGCCGATGGATTCGGCGCCGCTTGGGCGATGTGGAGTCAATTTCCCACAGCCCGCTTCATTTCCGTGAAACACGGAAATCCTCCTCCCGCGGGGCTACAGGATCAACGAGTCGTCATCGTGGATTTCAGCTATGCCCGCGAGACGCTGGAAGCCATGGCCGCTCAGACACAAGCCCTCCTCGTGCTCGATCACCACATCACCGCAGAAAAAGCCCTTGTCGGTCTTCCCTATGCGTATTTCGATATGAAAAAGTCCGGGGCGGTCCTGGCCTGGGAATGGGCGCATGATCAACCGACACCGTGGCTCCTTGAATATATCCAAGACAAAGACCTCTGGACCTGGGCGCTCCCTTCCAGTCGTGAAATCAATGCGGCTGTTGCCTCGTATCCGTTCGATTATCACCTCTGGAACAACTTCAAACAGAAGGAGTTGGAACAGGAGGGTCGAGCCATCCTGCGTTACGAGAACGAACTCGTGAGCAAACTCGCGGCGCAGGCGATGTTGATTGACTTTCACGGAGCCGTCGTGCCGTCGGTCCAAAGCGCGGTTTTAACCAGTCAGATCGGTGAGCGCCTGTCCGCGAAACATCCGTTCTGCGTCATGTGGCACGATCGCGACGGACGCCGCTATTACAGCATGCGCTCGCGAGAAGACGGAACGGATGTGGGGGCCATTGCCGCTTCCTTCGGCGGTGGAGGCCACACGCATGCCGCGGGGTTTTCAGTCCTGCTGGGCCCTGATGGCACCTTGCCGGATAACCCGGCACTGCCCCGATCGGTCATCGACCGTCGCCGCCCTCCCTCCCAGTAAGGTCACCGTGATCCCTCTGCATGACGATAACCCAACCGAGCTAACGCCGGTGGTCACGATCACTTCTATCGTAGCCTGCGTCCTCGTCTTTCTCTACCAGGCCAGCCTTCCTCTTGGCCCGGACAACACCTTCGTGTTCCAGTACGGGGCGATCCCGGCCCTCCTGTTCGGGCAGGCAGATCTCCCCGAAACAGCCGTAGCCATTCCTGCCTATGCGACATTGCTCACGAGCATGTTCCTCCACGGTGGGTGGATGCACCTCATCGGCAATATGCTGTACCTCTGGGTCTTCGGGAACAACATCGAAGACGTCATGGGGCACACGAAATTCGCCCTGTTCTACCTCCTATGCGGAGTCCTCGCCGCCTTGAGCCACGCCGTGACCGATCCATCCTCGACCGTTCCCATGGTCGGAGCCAGCGGTGCCATCTCCGGTGTCCTCGGCGCCTATGTGCTGCTGTTCCCGCGAGCCCGCGTGCTGGTCCTGATACCAGGCCTAGGCATCACGAAGGTGGCAGCTGGTGTCGTCCTTGGCATGTGGTTTGTGATGCAACTGTTCAGTGGCGGGATGAGCATTGGCAGTACTGGCGGAGGCGTGGCTTTCTTTGCCCATATCGGCGGGTTTCTAGCCGGGATGGCGCTGATCGGTTTGTTCAAACGTCAGGACGTGCCCTTCTTTGCCTCAAGCCACAAAGGTCGGTGGGAAGACTAGCAGGAGCCTGAAATAATCCATCTTTTTAATGTATCAGGTTCAACCAGGTAAACCATCCGGTGCTCACGCATCCAGCAACTCACGCACTTTTTCCACCAATCCAGTTTGTCGATACGGACGCCGCAAGAGATATTTCGGGTTGAGGCGATGAGACACCATCGCCTCGTCGTCATAACCAGAGACGAAGAGCGGTTTCATCATCGGATGTTGCGCCAGCAACCGTGTGGCTAAGTCACGCCCGCCGATTTCCGGCATCATGAGATCGCTCACGGTCACATGTACAGCTCCAGGATGTTGCTGCGTGAGCAGCAACGCTTCAACAGACGAGCTCGCCTCCAAGACCTGATAGCGATGCCGCAACAACGTGGACAGTGCAAGCTTACGGTCGATTTCATTCGCGTCCACCAGCAGAACCGTTTCCTGGCCTTTGGCTGAGACGTGTGCCAGGAGTGATGGAGCAGGCGACCGGCCCTGTGGCGCACAGGGAAGCACCACCCGTACCACCGTACCTTGGCCGGGCTGACTCACCACATCAACCTGACCTGCACTTTGCTTCACGATCCCATAGACAGCAGTGAGGCCAAGGCCCACATTCATTTCCTTTGTGGAGAAGAAGGGTTCAAACATGTGCGACTGGGTCTCGAGGCTCATCCCGCTTCCCGTATCACTCACTTGAATCAGCACCTTGGACCGATGCCCTCCCTTTCCATTCACAGATGCACTCTCTTGCCCACGGGACGCCTGCTTCGCTTCAATCCGAAGCCGACCGCCCTGTGGCATGGCCTCCCGCGCATTCACCGCAAGATGCAGCAGGACTTGTTCGAGTCCTTCACGGTCAACCTCGACATCCATCGATGCATCTTCAATGACCATCTCCAGCTCAATAGGCGCAGGCAGTAGTCCTCTGATCACTCCACGAATCTCCTCCAGCACGGCCTTGACTGACAACACCTGCCGAAAGTGGCCGTCATGGAGGCCCAGTCCGGACAATTGAGCCGTCAAGGCCGCGGCCTGACCTCCGCTTCGAAAGATGTCATCGACTGGCCGATACAGCGGGTCATCCGCCTTGAGGGAGGATAGGACCACGCCCGTCTGCCGCCCGATCACTGAAACCAGATGATTGAGTTCGTTGGCAATCCCTCCGGCAACTCGACCGATCGCCTCCATCTTCTGCGCTTCAAGTAATTGCTTCTCCAGGCCTTGCCGCTCTTGCTGCCCCTGCCGAACGTGCTCATTCGCTCGCGAGAGATCCCCCTTGAGAGCCTTGATACGGACCTCCAATTGGTCCCGCGACGTTTGCAAGGACTGTTCAGTGCCTTTCAAGGTCTCGATACTCTCCATCAAGAGTGATTTCTGTTGCCGTTCGGCCCCGATCGTTTGCAACGCGAGTCCGTAGAACGTTGCCATCACCAATAGAACAGGCACACCCAACAGATGCCCGACCGTCAATGAGCCAGTTTGGACAACACCTTGATAGAGGGTGAATCCATACCCGGCACAGAGCAGCAGGGACAATGCGATGACGTGGGAGAGACGCCGCACCGAGGCGGCAATGAGCATCAGCAGAAAATACGACAGATAGAGATCCGAGCGAGCATTACCGGACAGGTAGATTGTTGCAGTGACAAACACCGTATCGATCCCGATCAGAGCCCCGCTGAACCAAGAGGCCTGTAGGATTGAGATCGGCACCAACAACAGGCAGAGGACCATCGCCGCCAACCCGCCGACCATCACTTCGCTCGTCATCTGGCTTGCGAGAAGCTCTCCTCCTGATAATAGCTGGTAAGCCAACATGACGCCAACCAGCGACTGAAGCACGACATATCGTGGACGTGAAATCGCACTGTCATACCGCGCATCAGCCAACAGCGGCTCGGTACGATTCTCAGAAGGGAGGGCGTGACTGCTCATCTGCATGATCTCCTATTTGGGCTACCGAAGACTCGTAGGATGCTGAAAGAGTCAGCTGGCAGCGTACTCACATGCCAACATCGTTTCCCTGCAACCGGCTCAGAGTGGAGCAAGTCCCGTACCGATACCCCAGCAGAGTAGAACCCCGCCATTCCCAGTAACTACGCCCTATGAAGGTGAATCATTTTATCCATCTTCCTACAGCAGGTCACAAAATAGAACGACGCGTGACGGCCATGAAACGGCTCTCAGATTGGGCTTGCCTGGTTACTGCGGAAGATAAGGCAGTGGATCCTACTCACAGCATCCTGTCGGTTGATGCCGGATAGGAACGATACAGATATATGAAGGAGTTTACGCAGAGGGGATGGGACCGTTCGCCAGACCGTCACGAAATGGCTTCGCACGATCGAGCGCAAGACCGAGCGTCTCGCCAAGAAACGTGACATGTCCCATCTTGCGACGAGGACGAATCTCACGTTTGCCGTAGAGGTGGAGCACCGCGCCGGGAATAGCCAACAGGGCTCGACAGCCTGCGCCATTCGTAATGGTCGCGACATCATCCCCAATAAGGTTCACCATGACGGCTGGGCTCAGCAGTCGCACTTCACCAAGCGGCATCCCACTGGTCGTACGAACCTGTTGTTCGAACTGAGACACGCTGCAGGCATCAAGCGTGTAATGGCCTGAGTTATGGGGCCGCGGAGCAATCTCATTGATGAGCAGTTCTCCGCTGGGCAGCTGAAATAATTCAAGACAGAAGACCCCAACCCCTTCCAGACGATCCACGACCTGACGCGCAAGAGCGGCTGCTCGCTCGGCTACAGCGGGAGATACCAACGCCGGCACCATAGTGGATCGAAGAATCCCCTCTTCATGTTCATTCTCAACCAACGGATAGGTGCAACTCTCTCCGTCAGATCCACGGGCCACTAAGATCGAAAGTTCCCGTTCGAACGGCACATAGGCTTCCACGATCCACCGCATGCCAGCGCGAGCGGATTCCGATAATGCTCGCTCCACCTCCCGGACATCGGACTCCCGGCTGACTTTCCACTGTCCTTTGCCGTCATAACCGGCCGTGGCCGTCTTACAGAGGGCGGGATACCCGACCTGACGGACGGTTGCCGCCAATTGATCGGGAGCGATCAGGGTGGCAAAAGGAGGGACGGGAAATCCGTTGGAGACCAAGAACCCCTTTTGTTCAAGGCGATCCTGAATCACGCTCAGGACGGCACTCGACGGACGAACCGGCTTCTGCTGCTCCAATGCTCGACAGAGCTCCGCGGGGATATTTTCCCATTCATAGGTCACGACGCTGACCAGGTCGGCAAACCGCGCAAGACTGCGTTGATCGGTAAATGGAACTGAAAAGCTGTGCGTGGCGAAACGATGGGCTGGTGCCTCTGGATCCGGATCCCAGACGGCGACGTGATAGCCAAGACGGCGTGCCGCCAGGGTGAACATGGCGCCTAATTGTCCACCGCCCAGGACGCCGAGAACAGACCCTGGCTCGATGACCTCGGCCTTCACGGTCGTCGACTCGGACGGCCGGCGCCTTTCGTTCTGGTCACCAGGCCCTTCGCTTCAGGAGACTGGAGTATGCTGTCCGTCTGTGCTTGACGGAATAATTTCACACGGGCAGCAATCGCTGGATACCGGCCTGCCAGGATTTGCGCCGCAAGCAAACCGGCATTCTCCGCCCCGCCGATGGCCACGGTGGCGACGGGAATCCCTCTTGGCATTTGCACGATGGAGAGGAGCGAGTCGAGTCCTCGAAGATTCTCTGTCGGGATCGGAACCCCAATGACCGGCAGATGCGTCTTCGCAGCCAGCATCCCGGGAAGATGGGCCGCCCCGCCGGCCCCGGCAATAATGACTTCAATCCCCCGACCGGGAGCTTGTTCTGCATAGGTGAACAAACGATCCGGAGTCCGATGCGCCGAGACGACTAGTAATTCGCTTGGAATCCCGAGATCCGTCAACATCGCCACGGTCTTTTCTAAGATCGGAAAATCAGATTTGCTTCCGCCCAACACCCCGACCAGGGGATGCGAGCGATCCGTTCTTTCTCGCGGCGATGGTAGATGGGATCCTCTACTGAGACGAGGCATATTCGCGCGGACCTTTCTCTCACGGCTCTCTAGTTCATTGCTCTCGACGGGGCCCCCACCTTATCGACTCTCTGAGGGATGGTCAAGCATGCCCTCATCGAAATAGCCGATTCCCACAGAGAAATTGACCGAGTGAGCCGCTTTCCACTATGATGGACCCGTGGTGGTAGTTTCTCTGCCTCTATCGAGGAGAACTCGGTGGCGCGCTTCACACAAGATTTACGAAACAAAGTCCGCTCCCTCGTCCGGCGAGACACCGGCTTGGACGAGATCGCCATCGACGAACTTGCGATCTCGAGAAAGCTGCAGTCCTGGGAAGCGGTCCAAATCCCCGAACGCCTTCGATTTTCCTCGCGCCTCGCCATCAAGCTGGTGCTGCTGTTTCTGTTGATTATTGCCTTTGTACCCTGGACCCAAACGATTACCGTCAGCGGACAACTCTCGGCCTATACGCCCTCCGAACGTCCGCAAGATATCGAAGCGCAGATCACCGGACGAATCAAGAAGTGGCATATCTTTGAGGGGGTGCGCGTCAAGCAAGGCGATCTCATTCTTGAGTTGGATGACTATGATCCCAACTTCATGTCTCCGGACCTCCTCTCTTTCCTAGACCAACGGCGCAAGGCACTGGACCAAAGTCGCAAGGCGGCGCTCGCACGCGCCGATCAATTGGATAAACGGATCATGGAGATGCAGAACCTCGTGAAGTCTGCAGTCCCCTCCGCTCAGGCGCGCGTGATCGAATCGGAAAACAAGGTACGGGAAGCCTACCAGAAAGTCGAAGCGGCAAAAATTGCCGTCGCGACAGCCGAGTTGAACGTGGACCGGCACAAACAGTTAGCGGAACAGGGCCTCGTTTCGCAACGAGAACTCGAATTAACCATTCAATCTGCGCTCGCCACCAAAGCCGATCTGACTGGAACACAGGCCAACCTCAAGGGAGCGGAGCAGGCCATGAAGGCCCTTGGCTTTGGCCGAGACCAGGTCAGCGCCGAAGTCCTGCAACGATTGCTCGACGCAGAAGCGGCGCGAGAGGCCTCTATCGGCGAAGCGGCGAAAGCCACTGATCAGCTGGCCGATGTCTCACTGCGGATGTCCAACGCGGAACAACGTCGACTCGCCGGCCGAATCCTCGCCCCCATCGATGGCACCGTGGTGAAGATGGCTCAAGCCGGGGCTGGAGAAACCGTCCGTCCCGGCGACAAACTCGTGAAGATTTCTCCGGCAAGTGCCGACAAAGCCATTGAAATGGTGGCAGACGGAATCGATGCCCCACTCCTGAATGTAGGCCGCAAAGTTCGGATCCTGTTCTACGGAATTCCGGCCATTCCTCTCCCTGCCTGGCCGGAAATCATGGCCGGTACCTTTGGCGGAGTGATCAAGGTCATCGACCAAGTCGACGACGGCAAGGGAAACTTTCGTTTCTGGGTAGTCCCGGATCCCGAGGATCGGACCTGGCCTCCACAGGAACATGTCCGCCAGGGAACCAAAGCCATGGGATGGGTCATCCTGAACCGAGTGCCCTTGTGGTACGAACTCTGGCGGCGCTTCAACCTCTTCCCACCGGATTATCAAGAACGTCCGCCAAGTCTCATCGACACCCTCTTGCCGAAAGCAGGGCGAGGTGCGAAGTAAGCGCGGCTCGGTACGTGTTGTCTCGTCTTGCTTGCCTGCACCACAACCGACATCGCCCTGCCGCTCAGTGGCCGCTCGCCCATCTGACAAAAGGAGTGTGTTCCATGAATTCTAGTCACTGTCTCCCGATCGTTCTGCTCCTGGGGATGATCGGATTGTGCCCCCTCCCCTCCGCTGCGGGAGATCCGCTAAAATCGAAATCGCTCCCACCCATTCCCTTGAGTGTAGAAGAGATTCACGCCTGGATTGATCGCACGCACCCACTCCTCAGGGGAGCCGGTACGGAGAAAGTGATGGCACGCGGAAAAATGCTCAAAGCGCTAGGCGCTTTTGAGCCAATCCTCACCAATGCTACGGAAATCGAACGATTCATTTCGAGCTCCAACCCCACGGCTGGCACACAAACCAAAGGGTTCAACGACACTATTCTCGAAGCTCGCCATCCGTGGGGATTCCGTGGCAGCGCCGGTATCCGCGACGTCATCGGAGGACCGGCCAAGATTCCTGATCTCGGATTCAACAACGACAGGAACCAGGTCGTCCTAGGGGCATTCTTTCCCCTCCTCAAAGGATTGATGATGAACCCTGAAAACGCCGAACTCCAGCGATCCGGATTGGCCGATCCACGAGCGGAGGTGCAGATTTCCCAGACAAGACAGGATCTGTTCCTCGCGGCCACCACACAGTTTTGGGATTGGGTCACCGCGGTGAAGCTCGCAGAAGTGCAGCGCCGGGCAGTGGGAATTGCCGAAGATCGGTATAAACAGGTCGAAGGCCGTGCCAAAGCAGGAGCCATCGCCCCGCTCGATGTCGTCGAGGCCAATCAGGAAGTCCAGCGGCGGCGTGAGGTGGCGATCGCAGTCCAGCGGCTGGTGGAACAAGAACAGCTGAAGCTGTCCATGTTCCTCTGGGACAACAACACCCCCGTCGCCCCGCCGCTGGAACGAGCCCCGGATTTCCCGTCACAGATGCTGGTACCGACGCCCGACACAATCCAGGCTCATAAACTCCAAGCCAAGGTCGATCGCCCGGAGATTAAGGAAATCGGCATCGAGGCCAAGCTCAACAATATCGACCTGGAACTGGCCAAAAACAACCTCCTCCCGAGCCTGGATGCGGAGGCCGCGCCATCCCGCACGCCGGAGAAGTTCGTCTTGGGCCTCGGCTACAGCTTTAGTCTGGAACTCAAAATTCCGATCCTCCAGCGGAAGAGCCGCGGTGAAGTCCTGGAAGCACAAGGCAAGGCGGATCGATTCGTCTTCATGCAGCAGTATCGCGAACAGCAAGTGCTCGTCGACGTCGACAATGCCCTCTCCGCCCTCGAACGAGCCAAGGAGCGGGTGGCAGCCGCAGCCGAATCGCTCCGCCTGGCCAAAACCCTCGAAGAGGGGGAGCGCTTCCGGTTTAGCCTGGGGGCCACCAGCATCCTCTTCGTCAACTTGCGGGAACGGAATTCGGTCGATTCGGAGAGCCAGGTCATCCGAGCCAAGGCGGACTACCAGAAGGCCCAGGCCTTGTACCAATGGGCCATCGGAGCCTGGGCCAGAACGACACCGTTCGTGACCCCCGTTACCTATCGCGCAAGAGATTGAATGAGGAGAAGTGGCTTTTCTTTCCGTGCTTTGATAGCGTAAAAAGAATCGGGGCCTGTTCCCATTAGGCGGCTCATCCTCCCTCTGACCCAACGGTACAACTAAGAGCGGATCAGAACTGAGGAAGAAGGCGAAACCCGTGCAAGGTCAGGACGGTCACCAACCAAACCTGTTTCAATCGATGCTCGGATGCCTGGGCGTCCTCTTCCACTTGGAACGGAGGATCCTCGCCCTGATCTTGTCGTATTCGCTCGCCATCGGACTCTTCTCGCTCATCGTCCCCCTCACAGTCCAAGAGCTCGTCAACACGTTTGCCTTCGCCATTCAGCCCATCACCATTGTGACCCTCGCGGGGGTGATGGTAATCGGGCTTATGTTCGTCGGAGCGTTTCGAGCCTTGCAGTTCTATGCCGTCGAGGTGTTAGAGCGTCGGATCTTCGCCAGGGTCGCCCTCGGTATGGCCCAACAGTTGCCCCAGCTGAAATTTTTAGGGTTCAAGCCCCGCTATGCCAATTACTTCATGGAAACGGTCTTTATGCAACGGGCGCTCTCTGTCCTCCTCGTTGACCTGATCAATGTCATCGTGGGCGGGGCAGTAGGCATGACCATCCTTGTCTTTTATCATCCGTACTTCTTGCTCTATAACGCACTACTCCTGGCAGGATTCACCGTCGTCTTTTTTCTCATGTCGCATGGAGGGCTGAAGGCCACCATCGACATGTCACATGCGAAGTATGAAACCCTGCATTGGCTGCAGGAGATCTCTTTCAATCTGCTGCACTTCAAGGCCACAGACAGCCACGCGCTGCTGATGGGAAGGACCGACGAGTTAGTCCACACCTACGTCGAAACCAGACATACTCGATTCGGCATTCTGATTCGCCAGTACCTGGGGTCGGTCGGCTGGCAAGCCGTCGCCCACAGCGGACTCCTGGCCACTGCCGGATGGTTGTTGTCCATCGGCCAATTGACGCTCGGACAACTGGTGGCTGCCGAGGTCGTTGTCAGCGGCCTTCTCTCGAGTTTGGATGCTGTCGTCAAACGCATGGGACACATTTACTACTTCTTAACCGGTTTGAACGAGCTCGATTTTCTGTTCTCGCTTCCGAAGGACCAAGCCTCCGCCACTCTGTCCGTCCCGATGCCGGATCCCACCATTCACGGCATTCGCGTGACCTGCAAAGACCTCGCGGTCATCCACCCCGGAATGTCGCCGATCTTCGAGCATTTCAATCTTGAAATCACCCCTGGCGAAAAAATCGGCGTGTACGCCAGTACGGCGGCAGCCAAAACGGCGCTCGCACGAGTCCTGGCTGGCCTGGAAGCGCCGACCGGCGGCGTCCTTCGCTACAACGGCGTGGACCTTCGCCACCTTGATCTTCAGGCGATCAATCGTTGTCGAGGGTTTATGATCGACTCCCAGCTCACACTGTTTGAGGGCACGATCGAAGACAACATCGTATTGGGACGATCCTATATTCCTTACAGCGATGTCCGGTGGGCCTTACGCTTCACTGAGCTGGAAGAAGAAATCGACGCATTTCCGCAGGGACTCAAGACCCATATCCGAGCTCCCGGGAAAGTTCTTGCTCCGACGCATATCATGCGGATCTTGCTCGCACGGGCGATCCTGGCCCGTCCGCAAATTCTGATTTTTGACGGCATCATCCACACCATGCACCCGGCCATGCGCGAGACCGTCTTGCGGCGACTTTGCTCAAAAGACGAGCCCTGGTCGGTGATCTTTGTGTCGAACGATCCGAATCTCACGCCGCACGTCGATCGACGAATCATTCTCGATTAAGTAGGGGGACATGGTGGGACTGACAACCTTTGTTCGATCATTTCGCCCAAGCGCCTCGCAGGTATTGATCAGCCTGCTGATTGCCGGCCTAGGCTGGCTAAGCGGACAAGCCTTGAGTAGCGTCGACCAAGATTTACGCATTATGTATACCGAGTACACGCTTGGGGCCACCGATCTCGCCCACATTTCCGCCGACGCCATGCGGTACCGGAACACCATCATCCGCGCCCTCGCAGCGGACAGCCAGAAGGATTTCGAACGGATCACGGAATCCTTGCCCGCACAACGTGCAAGAATTCAACATGCCGTGGACCGCTATGCAGCCGCAGGACTCCGCGTCTCACGGAGCGGGCGCAGCGAGCCTGAAGATATCGAGGCAGTCCGGCGTAGCCTCGACCAGTATTTTTCCGTGGCCAGCACGACCATACAACTGTTGACGCAGGAATGGACGGTCGTCTCCCCGATAGAACGGGAAACCATCAGGCGGAAAGCTGAAGAGCATGCCTCCGACAACGCAGGCCCGAAAATGATTCAGGTCAGTCTGGCGCTGGATCGATTGTTGGACACTGTGGCGGACGTGGCCAAAGACATGCGCGATGAGGGCACAAAGGCGATTCAACGCACGAGCCTGCTGCTCGTGGGTGGAAGTTTTTTCATCGCCTTGCTGAATCTCTTTTTCACCAGGCAGCGCGGAGGGAACCCCCGTCAGGCTGATGGCCCGAACCAGCCTGAGACCAATCCCCTCCACAACCCCAACCCACTTCCACTGGCCAGTGACACCCCTCAACCGGTATTGCGCTCGGAGTAATTCGCTGCCGGATCATCTTGCTCGCGCCTCATCCTGACTACCCTGTCGCCCGACAGCCTGAAAGAGTTGCGCACGCTCCTCTTCGGTGAGCGGTTTCCACGCTCCGGGGGCTAATCCACCTAGCGTCATATGCATGATCCGAACACGATGCAACATGAGCACCCGATACCCCAACACTTGGCACATGCGCCTGATCTGTCGATTGCGTCCTTCGGTCAGGATGATGCGGAACCGTGCGGGACCGAGCCGGTCAATCCGGCAGGGCTTGGTCGGACGGTCTAGAATATCGACCCCTTGAGCCATGCCCTCGATGAACGCCTGATCGAATGGATGATCGACGGATACCTCATATTCTCGTTCATGCCCGTGCTCGGTTCGGAGAATCTCGTTTACAATGTCTCCGTCGTTCGTGAGCAGGATGAGGCCGGACGAGTCCTTGTCGAGTCGGCCGATCGGAAAAATTCGCTCTGGATGGCCAATCTCCGCAATGATGTTACGAGCCACATGCGACTCACTGGTCGTCGTCACGCCTATAGGCTTGTGATACTTGATATAGAGCGAGGCCGTTCCCCAGGGAATCACCTGTCCGTCTCGCGCGATCACGTCGTTGGGACTGACCTTATCACCCAAGGAGGCCACCCGCTGATTGATGGTCACGCGACCGGATTCGACCAGGCGATCCGCCTCTCGCCGAGAGCATATGCCGTGGTGCGTAAAGAACTTATTGATGCGAAGCTGGTCAGTCACAGGGTAAATATGCCGTTCAGTGGACGCGACGGCCCGCTTTGATCCGTCCCAGCATGCGGTAGATCAATCGGGCGATACAAAACTGGGGAGCGACAAACCCTTCGATCGGGGCAATCTCGCTGATATCCATTCCGAGGATACCAGGCCCATTAGCCAAGGCCGTGATGAGATGCAGCGTATCGTACCACCCCAACCCACCTGGCTCGGGAGTCCCCAGCGCAGGGACCAACGAGGCATCAAGGCCGTCGCAATCGAATGTCAGGTAGACCGGCCCGCGACAGGCCTTCACCACCTCAGGAACCCAGCGAGAGGCCTTGCCTTCGTAGGGGCCTGACGGGTCGAGAATATCGGCGGCAAAGAACGTGGAAATCCGATCGGTGCTCTGAATGCGATCGATTTCTTCTGGAGAAATGGAACGCACGCCGACTTGAACCAACGGCAACCCGTCATCGACCACGCGAGCCATGACGCTGGCGTGGCTGTACGGGTTCCCCTGGTAGGCCTTCCGCAAGTCGCCATGCGCATCGATTTGCACCACGCACAGATCAGGATAGCGACGGGCATGGGCCCTGATCGCCCCCAGCGCGCCGGTATGTTCCCCGGTCAAGGTAACGACAAACCGCCCGCTCCCAACATGGGGTGTAACGAATGCTTCGATCGCATCCACCGCCTGCCGATCGACTTTTCCCTCAAGATCGAGCGAGCGAATGGTCGCCACCCCGCCCCATTCTCGATAGGGCTCACACTTGAGCGTTTCGTCATACAACTCGACTTGCTGAGAGGCCTCGATGATGGCCGACGGGCCGCGATCGGAGCCCAGCACATAGCTGGAGGTATGTTCGTAGGGCGCAGGCAGGACATACACACCCGCCTGATCTGGATGGCACCAAGGTTCCTCGAGCCCGAGGAAGTTCTGGTCGATACCTTGCCACCCGGCGGGAAGCGTCATAGGCGTACCCTCACGCGACAGGGCTACCGACGCCGTTTTGGAATATTTTCTTCCGGGATGAACACCGCCAACGCGACCACCGTCGTCCAGCGATTGGGTTTCCCGACAGCGGACTGGGTGATGTTGAGGGTCCGAACAATCTTGCCGGCCATTTTGAAGACTTGTTCCCGTTCTTTCCAGGCGATGGTCGGATCGAACTCGACACCAAGCGTCGTGGCCAACATCTGCGCCGCTAAGTCTTCCGTATATTCACCCGTCTCTTCATCGGTTTCGCCATGCGCATGGTGCTCAGACAGGTACCCGTAGGTTCGACGATCTGTCGGGATCGCTAACCCGATCGACGCGGAAACCAGGCGATTCCGTTCATTCGTTTCCGACCGGGCCATCACACAGAACGTAATTTCACCGGGGTTCAACATCTTCTCACCGCGCACACGCGGGACAATCTTACAATTCGGCGGAAGAATCGATGACACCGTGACGAGGTTACAATAGGCGACGCCGGCACTACGCAAGGCTTCCTCGAAGGAAGTCAACTTTTCTTTGTGGACTCCAACGCCTCGAGTCAGAAACATCTGCGTAGGTACCATCGTCTCTTCTCCTTACTTTATCCAACCAATCGGGTGATGGACGCCTCGCGAACAGAAATGCACGCCCACAGTACGCCTCACAATAGGCATAGGGTCGCTGTTGTACCAAAGAATGGCGACGGTTCGCAATATCCCGCGACGTTTTTTAATTAAACCCCTGTCGGCGGCTTCAGGTTCAACACCAACATACGGGGCTCGGTCATGTCCTCGATCGCGGACTGAACCCCTTCGCGCCCGATCCCCGAGTCCTTGACGCCCCCATAAGGCATGTGGTCCGCCCGAAATGTCGGAATCTCGTTTGCCAGCACAGCCCCGACTTCAAGATGCCGAAACGCATGAAAAATCACATTTACATTCTGAGTAAAGATCCCGGCTTGGAGCCCATAGTCGGACTGGTTCAGCACCGCGATCGCTTCATCCAAGTGGCGGTAGGGGGTCACGGTTACCACCGGCCCAAATACTTCCTGGCACGACACTTTCATCGTTGGCGTGACGTGCGAGAGCACCGTCGCCTCCATCACCGAGCCCATGCGTTTGCCACCCAAAAGCACCCGCGCCCCCTGCGATACGGCTTCCTCAACCCAAGCCTCAACACGATGAGCCGCGGTCGAATCAATCAGGGGTCCGACCACCGTCGAATTGTCGCTCGGGTCGCCGGCTTTCAGACGCGCGACATGTAACAGCAGTTTCGTCGTGAAGAGGTCTGCAATAGAATGATGGACAAAGATTCGCTGCACGGAAATACAGGTCTGACCGGCATACCCGAACCCGCCAACTGCGCAACGCTGTGCGGCAAACTCCAGATCAGCATCCGGCTCCACGATCACGCCCGCGTTCCCGCCGAGCTCCAACACCACCTTCTTCTTCCCGCACTTCGCCTTCAACATCCATCCCACGGCGGCACTACCGGTAAAACTCAGAAGTTTGAACCGGGGATCAACGACGAGCTGTTCTGCCACTGTGTTGTCGCAGGGCAGGATGTTGAGTGCGCCAGGAGGAAGCCCGGCTTCCAAAACGACTTCGCCCAGCAGTAACGCGGTAAGAGGCGTCTGTGGTGCCGGCTTGATAAGGATGGAATTTCCGGCGGCCAGAGCCGGAGCGACCTTGTGGGCAACAAGATTCAACGGAAAGTTAAAGGGGGTGATTCCGAGCACCGGACCGATCGGAACCCGGCGAAGAATGCCGAGATGAGAGTCCGTCCCCGGCGTCCAGTCGAGGGGAATCACCTCGCCCGGAATCCGCTTCGCCTCTTCAGCCGCAATAGTAAATGTCTGAACGGCCCGACTCACCTCACGCTTCGCGTCGGCGGTCGGCTTGCCAGCTTCAGCCGTCATCAGAAGGGCAAATTCCTCGCGTCGGGCATAGAGCCCCCTTGCGATCTTTTGCAACGCCTGATACCGAGCGTGGGACGGTAGGGCTGCCATCTCGGCAGCGGCATCAACCGTCGATTGGATCGCAGCCTCGGCGTCGGCGGAACTCGCGGTCGAGACCTCGGCAAGTCGCTGCCCTGTGTACGGATTATTCACGGGAGCGACAGTCTCCCCATGCCGCCACAGGCCTCCAATCAAAAATGGACGTGGTCCCTGCACGGGCAGTACTCCGGGGGTGGTGAGACTTAGTCGGCGGACGTAACTGATACCGTAGGGACTGGCTCAAGACTGGCCGCTTGTTGGGCGATACCGGCTTTAGCAATCAGGTCCTCTGTGCCCCAATCGCGAATGGCCTCAAGCGTGAAGGCCTCATAGGTCGAGACGCCGTGGCACGTCGGGCAATCCGGCATCGGCACCTTGAGATAGAAGGCTTCTGACAAGCACGACATACAGACCCAGTAGGCAGGTTCCCCTGCGCGCTGAGGAACAGACCAATACGATTGTGTAGCAGACATCAGGTAATCCTTAGTGAGTGATGGACTGACTGTTCTGTGTCACCGCCGTCGTCCCATGAGGCTCCGTGGGAGCTCACTGGGAGCGCGTGGCGGTGGCCAACATGCGCTCAATCTCTTCGGCAAACTCCTCGAACGGAACTGCGCCGGGGATCGCGATCGCCGGCTCTTTCTCGGTCGGTCCACCAACCGTCCGTATCAGAATAAAACCGGGAGTACCATGAAATCCCCACCGATTCGCTTCTTGACGATCCTGAAAAATAGATTCGAGATATTGACGCTCGTCGAAACACTTGGCAAAGGCCGCCTGATCTACGCCGATCGCCTTCGCGTAGCCTTTGAACGATCCCGCATCCAGGCGGCCTCCCTGGCTGAAGAGCCGGTCGTGCATCGACCAATATTTCCCCTGGGCTCCGGCACAACGTGCCGCCACTGCAGCCTCGACACCGACCCCCTGATCCGCTCGTGGATAGTCTCGATACACGAAGCGCACCTTGCCCGTATCGATGTACTTGGCCTGCAAACGAGGCCACGTTGCCTGAAAGAACTTCACGCACCACCCACAGGTAAAGTCGGAATACTCGATCAAGGTGATCGGGGCGTCAGCACGCCCTCTGATTCGTCCATCATCGATGACCGACACAGCGCCAGCCTGCGCCAGATGAACGAGAAGCAGCAGCAACGCCACAGTACCTGTCCGGAACCAGCGTGTGCCCATCATGTGCGGAGCGCTCGCTTCGCTTTGGCGCGCTCCAACAACGCCACCATGAGGAGAGGCCAGACCACCGTGGCATCGCTCAAGACTTCGGCAAAGCGCCCGCCTTCTTCCGGCGGCACAAACTTTCCCCAAGAGATGCCTTCTTGATAGGTGCAACCGCTCAACCCACCCCAATAATCCGGCTCCGGACAGATGCGCACACCATACTGGAATCGAGGAGGCTGGACATTGAGACCAAGCCGCGCATTGCTGATCTCGATGTAGGGGCCGACCTGTTGCGCCCAATTACGCGGCACGCCTCCGCCAATCGTGAAAATCCCGATCTTCTTCGCCGAGATGATACGGCTCGCATAACTGTTGAGATCGAGATAGGGATTAAAGGAGGGATAGGCGATATGAATCGCCCGCAGCACGTCAAGATCGCTGCTCCCTTGCAGCTGCACACGAGCCCGATCGAGTTCCCGGCCCATAGCCCAGGTTCCGACATCCAATCCCATCTCGGAATCGGTAAAGGCAGGGATGAAGACCGGAACGTTTTTCACATAGGCACTTTTGAGAATGCCCGCTCCTTCATATTCTTCCGCGAGCGTCTGCCCCAATTCACGGGTGAGGATCTCGGAAGAAAGGGTCTGGTCCGGCTTCACCCTCTTCATCGTCTGGGAGACGACCTGCTCCACGTAGTTGAGGTTGGACTCCATCTCCAACGTGTCGTAGACTCGATTGTAACCCTTCTGAAACAACTCCTCATCAGACATCGATGGGTGGTGCCGATAGTGGGTTTTACCAACCGACTCACTCAGCCCATGGGCAATCAATGCCCCAGTCGAGACGACACATTGCACCATCCCATGATCGATCATCGAACTGATGATCTTGCCCATCTTGGCAATGGTCATAGCCCCCGACAAGGTCAGCACGACGAAACAGTCGGGGTCTTCGATCATCGCCCAAAGCACTTCATAGGCTTCGCCTAAACGCCGGCCTCCGAAGGCCGTCTTTCGCATGGCCGTCAGTAGGCCGTCGAAGGACTCGATCTGGTCCGGGTCGAGAGGCTCGAGCGCCTCGAGCCCATCTTGCGCCCCATCGCGAAATTCACGTGCACCCATAAGAGAGTCTACCTACCCTAGAAATGAATAGAAGAATGGCGCATTCTTTATACACAACCAACGATAGAGGCGTCAACGAAGTTGCCTCAGGAAGCCCTGCGCACAGCCCGCTACCTGAGGACGCCTAACCTGTCCAGCAAGCCGCGCGAAGGGATGAGAGGGTCAACCCGCGGTGAGGCGATCGCAGAGTCGCGGCTCGCTCAACGATTCCAGATTTCGCAGGCATAGAAGGGATCGTTCCGACTTGACCAATTCGTCCGCGCGCAATCAGGGGTGCGGCATACGCGACATAAGAGAGCTTGGGGTGGTGGTCCCAACGGGATTTGAACCCGTGTTTTAACCCGACTACGACTTCGCCCATATTTATCAGTGCATTCGAGCATTTTCTTCAAGTCAGAAAGGGGCACGACTCAAACACGAAGGCTTGAGAAGCACACGGGAGGCGGCTCGTTCCTGTCCGGTATATATCGTAGTCCCGCAGAACGCCTCTCCTGGATGGGCGTTCAGCCCTACTGACAAAGGTTTGCGCTGAAGGACTGGAAGGACTTAGGAAACCGCTCTCACGACCTTACTCTAGTCTGCGCAGACTCACTCCCGCCAAAGTTAGCGCGAAATCCGAACTTTGGCAGCAATAGGATGGAATGAGCTGGGGTGAGGCGTCGTTGAGCACAACATGAGGACAGCGATACTTGCTTCACTGACTGCCTGCCTGAACGGTCCCCTTTCAACCTCTGCAACTACATATTCCAAGACCGCCCGACACACTGTCTTGGAATGCCAGGGGTACCCGCGAGGTCGAGAAACCCCGCGGATACCAGAGCGTTTGACACACCCTTACCCACCCTCTCCCGCTAGTCTTCTAATTCAACTTCGCGCCAGGTAATGACCCCACCGGTAACCGTGCCCTTTGCTTTCACCACCGTGCCGACATTTACGGCATTGAAGAACGCCGCCCGACCGATTACCTGATCGTTCAGCCCCTTAAAATCATCAGGATCTGAGAACTCGCTGGTGCTGGTATCGATCTGAACCCCGAGAATGGTCAGATTTGGGTTTGAGACAACTTGCACTGCACCCTGAAGATCGACGTCACAAGGATTGCAGTTACCGGGTCCATTGCCGTCCACTTTCGTCGCAATCACAGTGACAATCCCGGCGCCAGTGGCGCCTTCTCTCCCACGGACCTTGACACGATCTCCCACTGCCACAGGGGTGTTACTCTGAACCTCCGTGGCACTGTTCAACGTGATGGTGATGGTTGGCAAGCCAACCAGGGTCATCGTGCTTACCGTAGTCGGACTCACGCTTCCCGTAATCGAACTCACAATGCCCTCCAGCCGCACCGAATCCTGAAACTTTACCTTGGTGGCGGTGATGACGTTATTCGAGATAGAGCCTTCGACCTCAAGCTTCTGGCCGACGGCCACTTCGGCGATTGTGCCGCCGACATACACCGCGTTCGTCGCCTGGACCGTCGTCGTCCCGATCATGAACTGGCCGCTGCCGGCACCGCCTATCAAGGACG
>Ga0209253_10001052_pt1 | contig 24205 bp, 18 predicted proteins | sample FrelakmetBRP12BR_FD_187145 | JGI IMG/M metagenome (GOLD analysis project Ga0209253, IMG submission 187145) | Freshwater lake sediment microbial communities from the University of Notre Dame, USA, for methane emissions studies - BRP12 BR (SPAdes)... | ecosystem: Environmental > Aquatic >...
GTCCTGATGACCATCGAAACGAATGACTTCTTCCGACGGGCCATGATCAATTCCGATGGTCTGGCGAAGGACGCGTTAAGCTTCAACCGCTACATGGTTCTAGCAGCCGTTTGGGCAATCACCTCGCTTCCGCTGATCGGGACCAGTGTGCGACACTACGTGAGGCCAACGCTCTTTGGTGGCATCTGGATTCTTCTTGTCGCTTCGTGTCTGGCTGCCCTTCGCGGAATCACGTTCGACCCCCTTGCGTGGTTTGTGCCCTTGCTCAATGTGCGCGTTCTGTCGATTGCCCTAATCATCGTTGCCGCAGTCGCAGCCGGGCTCTGGCTCAAACGCGCTGAAGGGTTCTCCACCTGGGTGCCCGAAATGCGCAGCGTGATCCGGATTGTACTCGTTGTGATGCTCCTGGTCTTGACGACGGGAGAAATCAGGGACTTCTTCCAGAGAGACATCGCGGCGGTTTCGTCGGGGACTGAGGACAGCCTGCAGACGATCCGAAAACTGGAGAACCTCCAGCAAATGTCGCTTTCCGGCGGTTGGCTGCTCTTTTCCATCTTGCTGATGGGGTCTGGGATCTGGCGGCGGGCACGCAGTCTCCGCATCTTTGCCATTATCCTCTTTGGATTCACGATCCTGAAGATCTTCATCTACGATCTTTCATTCCTCGAGACTGTGTACAGAATCGTCTCATTCATTGCCCTGGGCGTCATCCTTCTGGCCGTGTCTTATCTTTACCAGCGGTACAGGGCCATCATCTTCGAACCATCGGCCGACTGATCATCGTCACCCGACAGCGTCAATGTGACCCCCCTGCTCTCCCCCCCCTGCGAGGGGAGATCTGGGCGGGGTCAGCTCATGGGTTTTTCAGGGCATGAATCCCCTCCGCAACATTCACTTCCGAAACCCGTCTTAGGAAAAGGAAACCCAGGGGCCTTTTCCACTATTTTTTCCATCTTCTGTCAACCGATTCCGCGCCGGTGTTGTCAAATACGTACAACCCCCTATCCCAGGACCTGCACATGGCCGCTGCCGATGAGCAGCAACTGATACTCCGGGCACGGCAGGGAAGCCATGAGGCGTACCGTCTGCTTGTAGAGCGCCACATGAAACAGGCCTACAATGTTGCCTTCGGCTTTGTAACCGACCACGCGGGGGCTGAAGACATTGCACAGGAAGCATTTGTCCGAGCGTACTACGCGCTGCCATCATTCCGGGGAGATGCCGAATTCGGGACGTGGCTCTACCGGATTGTTACCAACCTCGCCCTCAACAGGATTAAACAGCGGAATGCCCGGTTGGAAAGAGAGGTAGCCATGGAGAGTGCAGACGCACTCACCGAGGGATCTGAGGACCCCGTACACGGGCAATTGGACCTCAGGACCCACCTGGAGCGCGCCCTTCACGAGCTTCCCACACTTCAGCGCGCCGTCGTGATCCTCCGCCATATCGAGGGTCTCTCGACCACGCAGGTAAGCAAGATTCTGAATTGTTCGGAAGGGACGGTGAAGACCCACCTCTTCCGGGGATTGAAAAAGATGCGAGAACGACTCGAATATCTCAAGGCCGAAGCAGAATGAACGGCCACCGGGAAATCCAACTCCTCCTTTACGAGTTCAACGAGGGGACTCTTTCTGGCCCCGAACACCAGAAAGTGCTGAGCCATCTCCGTTCCTGCGCTGAATGCTCGGTGGAACTGGAGGCGATGAGAAGCGTCCTTTCCGTTGTCGCAAGGCCGACCACCCAACCAAGCGAAGATCAATCAACCGAATTCTGGCAGGGCTTCGCCCGTGTCGTGGAGAATCGCATCCGTGAGGAAAGCACGCCACGACGCAATGTGGGCAACGTGCTCACCGGAGTCCTCGATCGCATGATAGTCCGGGTCTGGCGGCCGGTTGCAGCAAGCACCATAGTGCTTACTCTTGCACTCCTTGCCTTCTTCTTCGCACAGCGAGGGCAAAACCCGGAAAAGACTGATGTCGCAGCCGTTCCTGAAGTCATTGCGCCCGTCGCTCCACCGGAGAACGGTGGCCAAGTCTCTCGGTACCTTCGACGATCAAATGCTTTGCTGATAGGACTGACCAACAGGGAGATCGGGGACGAAGAGAAGATCGATCTCTCGGCCGAGAGGGAGCTGTCCCGTCAGCTCGTCCGAGAGGCACGCAGTCTACAGGAACAACCGCTTGATGCACAATCGTCACAGATGGTGCGGAATCTTGAGAGAGTCCTTCTTGAAGTCGCAAACAAAAATGACCTCAGCACCCGGTCTGATTTCGAGATGATCCGGGGTGGGATCCGCCGGGAAAACCTTCTCTTCAAAGTAAGGATGGCAGAACAGTTGCACGGAAGCAGGGGATCACTGGGAGGGATACGGCATGCGAAGCATCGGTAAGGGCTTGGACATCGTGCTCTTTGGGCTTCTCCTCATAGGACACGCGCAATGCGCCGAAGACGACGGGCATCGCCACTCCGCTCCGGCTTCGGGGGCTTTCCTTGCGTTCGTCCCGGGACCTCGGTTCGCTGTAACCGAGGAGATAGGTGACCCGGACGAGCGGCGCGGGCCGAGGGACCCCGGCTATCAGGCGTACCGCGAAGGGTACCAGCTCATTCTGGAGGAGCGATGGCTAGAAGCCAGGAAAAAGCTCTCCGAGGTCCTGGAAAGGTCTCCACAGAGTACGTATGCCGATGATGCCAGTTTCTGGACCGCGTACTCCTGGAAGTACTCCAACCACGCCAGGGCCGTTGCCGCGTACAAGAAGTTCATGAAACGATATCCGGAGAGTAACTATTTCGATGATGCCGTGGCCGAACTTGAGCGCCTGGGCGAACCAACGGCATTGTTTGCACCGAAAGAACCTTTGATGTCGGCCGGTACATATGAAACGATCGTGCATCTGCAACAGAAGATTGCAGAAGAGCAGGCCAGGGTGGCTCGCTTTGCCGCTCCTCCGGGAGTACCGGTGCCGCCGAAACCGTCAAAGCCCCTGGACACGGGGATGCGGTTGAAGATCCAAACCCTGCAGGCTCTGAGCCGCTCAGCTCATGACGAGCAGTCCTTTCTCACGTTGAAGGAGATCGCGCTGGACCCCGGACAGGCAACGGAGTTGCGCCAGGCCGGACTGGAAGGGCTAGTTGCGACCCGTCGGCAGGATGGAGCTGCCGTGTTCACCCAGGTCCTTCAGAGCAACTCAGATGTCCGGCTGCGGATGACCGCGCTGCATGGGCTTCGGTCTGCCGGAATGAAGGGGGACCCGACATCGTACGCCCTTGTGAAAACGATTGCCCTCGATAACAATGAGCCATTCGAACTTCGTGATGCGACCCTCCATGTCCTCGCGGAGGAGAACCGTCCGGACTTCCCCGAGGTTGCCAGGACAATCGCCCGAACTGAACGCGAGCGGCAGCTCCGGCAATCGGCCATCTACTATGTTTCGCGGGTTCAGGAGGCAGAGGCCCAGAAGATGGCGGCACAGACTCTCCAGGATCTGCTACGCGACCGGACCCAGGCGGTGGAGGTGCGCGAATCGGCGCTTCATGGTCTCCAGCAGATGAAGATGGCCGATAGTGCCCCTCTTCTCCTTGAAGTGGCAAAGAATGATCCTGATGAGCATATCCGACGGGCAGCCGTTCAATCGCTCGGCGCGGCCCCGGGCACTGCGTCGGCAGAAATCGTGCGCAACCTGAAGGAAATTGCCCTTGACCGTGCGCAGCCTCTTCCGGTTCGTCAATCGGCACTGGCGCGCCTCCTGGCCCTGCAGCCGGAGAACGCCCAGGACTTCTTTGCAAAGGTTGCATCCTCTGACCCCGGCGAGGAGATCCAGTACTGGGCCATTATGATGCTCGGCCAGGTGACCCGAGGCAAGGACATGTCCCTGGAGACCCTGGCTCGGCTCTACAACCAGGTTCCCCCGGATCGTCTGCGGTCGCTCGATGTCATCCTCTATTCCGTTGCCTCGATCGGGAGCGATCAGGCCGTCCACTTCCTTGTTCAAGTGGCCAATGAGAGTCCGAGCGACGAGTTGCGCTTGCGGGCCGTCTCCTATCTCGGCAACATCGGCGGCGAGAAGGCGCGGGCAGGGCTGTACGACATCCTCAAGCGAAAGTAGCGCACACGATGTCAACGGAAAACGCGCGGTGACTGTCAAAGAAGAGAGAAGGCATCTGAGGGGTTCACACGAAAGGAGAACAACCATGAGGGCACTGTTGGTTTTTTCGTTGCTGGCGCTGTCTCTGCTGATGAGCGGGAGTTCGCGCGCACAGGCGAAAGAAGACCAGAAGAACGATGAAACCGCTACGGCAAAAAGGACTAGGCCTGGCTGGCTCGGTGTGTCGATTTCCGACATGACGGCGGAACTCGCGCGGGATAGGAACGCTAAAACCGAGGACGGCGCTCTGATCGATCATGTCAGTGAGGAAAGTCCGGCGGAGAGGGCGGGCCTGAAAGAAGGCGACGTCATCGTGGAGTTCACCGGGAAGACGATCAATGATGCAAGTGACCTCCGCCGCTTCGTTCGCCGGTCGGCTCCCGGCACATCGGCGACCGTTGTCGTCATGCGGGGAGACGCGAAAAAATCCTTCCAGGTCACGGTGGGGAAGGCCCCGCGTGAATCATTCGCCGCTGGCATTGTTCCGCCGATAGCCCCTGTGATGCCGTACATTCGGGCGCTGCAGGGCTCCTCCATGTACGGAATGAACCTGAGCGACCTCAACAAGCAGCTTGGCGAGTATTTCGATGCTCCCAACGGGAAAGGGGTCCTCGTCGAGGAGGTGGAGAAGAAGAGCAACGCGGAAAAGGCAGGGTTCAAGGCAGGGGATGTGATCGTCAAGGTCGGGAAGGAGTCGGTGGAGGACGCGCGTGATATCCGGGATGCCTTACAGGACTACAAGGACGGCGACAAGGCGGGAGTCGACGTGATCAGGAAGGGCGCGCGGAAGACACTGGCACTGGAAATCGATCGGAGCGAGTATGGCCACATGCACCGATCCTTTGGACTGCCGCATAGGCTCGAGTTGCTGGAGGAGAACTTCGATACGGCGCCATTGGAGAAAGAACTCAGGAAGTCAGGGGAGATCCGGCATGATGCGGAGAGCCTTCGACGCACTTTGGAAGGGCTGAAGGAGGAAATGAAATCCATTGGTGAAAAAGTGCGCCACGAAATGATTGAGCTGCAGACAAGACTACGGAAGGAACTCCGTGGGACATGGAGCTAGTCGACTCTCAGAAATACCTTGATTATGACGACGGTGGACAACTGCCAGAAGTTCAACACTTCGGCCATTTTCTGACGCCCCGATTATTCAAGGAACTTCGGAGTCGAGACACTAGGTGCTGAGACGAAAAACCCGTTCTGCACAAGAAGCGTTTCAACGTCTGCAGGATCTCCAACCGGAGAGATTGTGAGCCGGGGCTTTCGGCCGAACCTCCTCAGGGTCATGCAAGCCCACAACGGGCTTTGAGTTGGTCAAGGAATTTCCGAGGCGCCACACTCCATGAACCTCCACAACACGGTTCCTCTTCCTCTCTCCCGCAGTGGAAGTGCGGACCACCGATAATCGCACCGCCCGCCGGAACAACCGGCGGGCGGTCTCATTTCTCCGGATGCCTCCCCTGTCACTTGAACTTGAACGGTATCACGATCCAAGCCACGACTGGCCCGCTGGACATCACGCCCGGTTCGTAGGTTGATTTCATGACGGCTTCGACGACCGGTCCACGCAGCGCGTTATTGGTCGTGGAGACCACCTGTGCCTGAAGGGGCTTCCCGTCTTTGTCGATCTGGACTTTCACCTTAATGTCGCCGCTCAGGCCGACCATCCGATCTGCTTCGCTGAACGAGGGCTGCTCAAGCCTGAGAATACGGGGGACTTTCTCCACAGGGATGAACCCCGGAGAGGTCGACGCGATGTCCGGGGAGCGGCGGGTCTCCATAGCCTGGACGGGTTGCAGCGACGGCTGCGCGCGCTTGATCACCACCTCTTCTCGTGACGGGGTTTCCGGTACTATTGCGTTCTTCGATGGGAGGATTTCCGACGGCATCTGGTTCTTCCGCTCAACCGGGACGACGTCCGGGACGGGGGTCTCGAGTGTTTCGGGATCGTTCACGGACAGTCCCGCTTCCTGTTTTGTTTCCAGCGGCGGAGCAGCAGGGGTCAGTCCCGGTTGCTGAACGCCCGCGGCATCAAGTATAGGCGAGGAGTCGCGAGACGGCGCGGCGAGAATCACAATCGTCGCAATGACTGCCACCGCCGCAATGCTGAGGATAAGCCCCCGGGTCTTCTTTCCCTGACGGCGGGGAGTCTCTCCGGACGCCGGCTCCACAGCCTGTTGTGTTTCAAACGAGGCGGCTTTCGGCACAATCGAGACGTCCTGATCGGGAATCGGGAGAGTCCGTGGCGCGGGTTCGTCTTTCCCAAGTGCATCGCGCGCTATGGCTGTCTTCGCGTCGCTGTGCATCAGTTGCTCGATCTTCCGCTCGTATTCCCGCGCGATGCGGTTTTCGGGGTCCACCAACAGAACGCGGTGGATTTCCTGAAGCCCCGAGGCGTAGTCCCCACGCTTCACCCAATCATCTGCGTGACGGAAATACTGGTCGACCAGTTCCCGGAGGCGGGTTTCCCGCTCATCCGTGAGCGGCCGGAGGACCGGCTGCGCAGCGACGGTCGATGGTGTTGATGGAAGCCGCCGTTCGCGTTCTGCATGCGCACGCTCCACGAGCCCAGGCAGCGTTTCCAGGGCTTCCGTCCTCTCCGCAGGTGACATGCCTCCCCTCTGGAGACGCGTGATCTGCTTCTCCATTGCGAACACGTAGATGTTGCGGGGATCGGCGCTCTTCGCACGCGCCACTGCCGATAGGGCGTCAGCGTAGTGTCCGCTCAGAGTCTGTTCGAGAGCGAAGACCAGTTCGTCAATCATGAAGGACTTGTCGATATGGCGTTCCGCGAGATTCATAGCTTCCTCCGATACCAATGTCCTACTGGCTTACCGGGAGCCTCCGGCAGCATTCTTCTGGGGATACACAAGCTTGAGAGCAGTTTCTCCCGGGTGCTCGAGCTTGAGTTCATCCTGACGGATCAGGGTCTCTCTCCGTTTGGTCTCTTCATTCATCGGGTCGATCTGATATGCCTTCGCAACTTCATCGAGGGCGCGGGCGTAGTCGCCCTTCAACTGGAATTGCTCCGCGGCAAGGAGATGAATGTTGACCCGGCGACTGTTCTCATCGTCGGGCGGCGAGGCCGGGGCGTTCAGCGATTCCCAGATTGCCGTCTCGACACCCCTGAGTTCCGCGTTATCAGGTTCTGCCGTCAGACCGAGGGCAACTTCAGCAAGGGCATCTTCAAAAGCTCCAGTCGCCATCAGTTCCCTTGCCTTCAATACATGCCGTGCCGCTTTCCCTCCAGTATGGATTTCTTCGGTCGCCTCCTCCGCTGCCTGTCGGAGATCGGTGATGGCCTTCTGAAACTCCTCCGCTGAAACCTCCCGTGCCGTATGCACTCTTTCGTGCACTCCCTGACTGTTACGAAGCTCTTCTTCGATGTCGGCTTCCAGGGACCGCACTTCGGCATCGAGCGGATCGAGCACAAACGCCTTCGTGAGTTCGTCAAGCGCATGGGCGTAGTCGCCTTCCGCTCGCAGCTGTTTCGCCTCTGCAATGCGGCTTGTGATCTCGCGTCGCACGGTCTCTTCCGGCGTCTCGGCTTCGGGGCCTTCTACGTCGGCGGGCGCAGCAGCAGGCTGCAGTTCTTGCGCCTTCATAATCAGCTGTTCAACACGTTTCACATCCTCGTCGAACGGGTCAACCGCAAACGCCTGTGCGACTTCGGCAAGCGCGTCATGATATGAGCGCGATGCAATGAACTCTTCCGCCCGTGTGAGGTGTTTCGCGACAGTTTCCTTGGTGAGCCTCTTCTCACGTTCCAGCGCGTCGTTCTGCTCGGCCAACAGGCGCTCACGCTCCGCCGCCGTCATCCGCCGGAGTTCCTCCTCCTGCTTCGTCCTGGCGGCTTCTTCAGCCATCCGTCTCTCTTCCTCCGAGGCCCGATATGCACGTTCCTGCGCCTCAAGGATCCTCCGTTCGCACGCCCGCACCTCTTCATTCAACGGGTCGACTACATAGGCCCGGGTGATCACACGCAGCGCTTCAGCGTAGTTGCCGTCGGCCGCCAGCCCCGAGGATCGTTCAATATGCTTCTGGACCGCAGCCCGCACCGCAACCTGGCGCTGTTGTTCCTCTTCCTCCTTTTTCCGGCGAAGCTCAAGCTCTTCCTGACGTTTCTTCTCTTGCGCTTCCCTGATCTGTCGCTGTAGTTCTCCTGCCTCAGCATTCGAGGGGTCAATCACGACAACGAAGGCGAGCTGATCGGAGGCCTCTGCATACCTCCCGGCCGCGAAGAACTCCCCCGCCAGAGCGAGGTACTGATGAGCCTTTTGTGCCTGCGCGTTCCGGCGTGCTTCTTCCTCCCTCTTCCGGGCCTGATCGTTCTCCTGACGCACACGCTCCAGCTCCAGCTCCATCAGGGATCGCTTCCTCCCCTCGTCTTCCTGCTGGCGCCTGATCTGCTCTTCCGCCTCTCTTGCCTTTTCCTCCTCCATCGCCTTTCGGATCTCTGCTTCGAGAGCCGCAACCTGCGGATTGGCTGGGTCAAACAGACGAACGCGGCCTAGTTCTTCGAGCCCGCGCAGAAAGTTCTTGTTCGCCCGATACTCCCTCGCACGCGCGAAAATAGCCTCGATGGTGGTCCTGAGTGCGGCCTCTCTCCCTTCGCCCGGTTCGACCCGACTTCCTGATGCGACACCGCGATGTTCGGGGATCTTCTCTACACCGGAGGAGACCCCTGTCTGTTGGACCAACGCTGCAGGAGCGAACTGGGAAGCCTTCTTCCCAGCACCGCCAGAGCCTTTGCCCTTACGGGCGTTGAGCAGCGCCTGAATCCGCTCGACGTATGCATGCGCGAAGAGGTTCTCCCGGTCTTGCGCCTGGGCTTTGCGAATCACTTCAAGGGCGGTGTCGAAGTTCCCCACCCTGATGTGCTGATCCGCCTGCTCGAGGAGTGCGACGATCTGCAGCGACCCGCCGCCATCCTGCCCGTCGTTGTGCGACTCTCTTTCCTGGGACTCCATTTTTCCTCTTTTTCAGACCCTTCCACGGTCGGGGCCAAGCGTGCCTCCACCCCCAAAACACTTCCCGCATGGATTGTATGTACAAAGGTAACGCCAAAAAAAAAGGCCGAAAGGATAGTGAATTGGGAGGCTGATAAGCGAAAGGGGTGTATTTTTTACCCTTTCCGTGGGAAGGAATAACAAGAAACGGAAGAATCTACATGGGTCACAGGCCTAGGACTGATTTTCCCCTTCACCTGTTCCGGGAAGAGGGTTCAATGCCGACGGAGGGATTGGCGCTACCGGTTCCACCAGTACGTCATCTTGAGCAGCAGCACGTTGGAGGGAGGAGCCACAAATGTCTCGCTGAGATCCTGGCCGAGGGTCCGGGAATAGACGTCGTTCCCGCCATTTCTTGCCTGCGACCAGACAAAGAACAGTGTGCTTCCGGGAAGATACTCCCACCGGAGGACAACATTGGTGTTAAGAGCCTGCACGTTGAAATCCGGGTTCCTTTCATAGGCGAAGGACTCGAACGTCGACGGATCGATCAGCCGGCGGTAGTTCTCGTATTGCCCCTTCGCAAGGAATATCTGCCCGTAGAGCTGAAGGGTCAGGTCACGTGTGAACGTCAGGATGCCGCGCAAAGTGAAGCTCACCTCCCGTGTGGACCGGTCAGCGAAAATACTCGCTGTCGCGCCGTCAAGTTCGACATTCTCCAGCCACGCCTCCTGGTTACGCACGGTCTGGTATTCTCCCTCCACTTCCCACTGCATCCACGAAACAGGCCGGATCTCGATTTCAACCTGTGACGATGCCTGAGTCTTTCGTTTCGAGTCCCACCCGAACGATTGGCTGATCTGAAAGATGACGTTGGCTGTCCGGTCCGTCTCGACTGTCACGCCGGTCGAATAGTTCACGGGCTTTCGGTACAGACCGTTGCCGCGAGTCTCCCGGTCATCGTACATTCCCGCATCCGCACCGATGGTGCCATCCACCTGCCAATAGTTCGAGAAAAGGACCATCCCGCTCCATTGGGCCTGGCGAAAGAGGTTCGCCCCGTCGAAATTCCATCGTTCGTGAACGGTCAGACCGGTGCGGTAACTCCGGACGCCATCCGATGGGACATCTTCTTTGTACGTCACTGATGCAATCCCACCGAAATCGTCCGGCCTGCGAAAATACCCAACATCGTTCACATTGTAATGCTTTGAGGTGAAGTCGCCGCTTGCCGACCATAGCCAGTGCACAGCTGCTACCCTCGCAAGTTGGACTCTCCCAGCTCCGCCAGTGATCCGACTGGTGTCGATATCGGTCGTGTGTGACATCCCGAGAAACCCGTCGAGCTGGTATAACCCCTTTTCAAATTTCAAATTCCAGTCTCCACCCCCGCTGAAGGCCGGGCTGCGTGACTTCTTCTCCACCGATGTGAATATCATTCCGACCGATGAGCCGTCCGCTACGTCCTGCTTCAGACGAATGACATTGTAATGGGCTAGCGGATCGAGAATCTGTTCCGTCCGGTGCCCAGCCGAATCAACAACCGTGGCGACTTCCTTCCGGGTGACGGCCTGCAGAATCCCGACGGACAGGCCCCCCTCAGTCTTCCCGCTCAGCTTTGCCGCGCCTAGGATAGCCGTGTGTTGGGGGATTTCCTCAATCCGCCCCTTGTCCGGCACCGTCACCTCATCGACCGAGATCGCACGGCCGATCCTTCGCGAGTAGAAGAGCCCGGGCCCGGCATTGTCCTCGTCTGCAAACGTGGAGAATCTCAGGATTTGTGTCCCTTCGACGAAGAAAGGCCGCTGTTCGGGGTAAAACGTTTCAAATGTGCTGAGATTCAGCACGGCAGGATCCGCCTCCACCTGGCCGAAGTCCGGATTGACCGTCGCATCGATCGTGAAATTGTTGCTGAGACCGTACTTGAGGTCAAGACCGGCATTCATGCTGAAGCGCTCAAACCGGTCCTGCACATCCGTGGCCGGGCTCCATTGCTGCTTTGCCTGGATAAAGGGGAGCAACTCCAGCGGCCGGGGCCTGGGCAGGTTGCGGAGGCCGTCGAGGTGTCCGAAGCGGGAGATAAACCCACTTTCGCTCTTTAGGGTGAATGCCCAGCGATCGGTTTCCTGCTTGCGAGTGATATACCGGATGAAATTGATTCCCCACTCGTTACTCACCGTGTCCGTGTCATTGGCTCTGTAGCGAATGATGCTGAAGGGTATTTTGATTTCAGCGACCCAGCCTTCGGCATTGATTCTCGTCTGGAGGTCCCACACGGGGTCCCAGGACTCGTCCTCCCTGGTCGCATCATCGTACTGGAGGATGTCCACCTTGACGCCGGCAACATTGAATGTGAACTCGTAGCCAGTCTGATGATCGTGGTACGCATCAATGCGGATCGATCCCCGGTCTGACTCCACCTCATCGTCACGGCGGGTCAGCCGCGAAACGATACCGGCGGGGTTCGTGTCATAGAACATGCACCCGAAATAGAGTGCTTCATCATCATACAGGACGTGGATTTCAGTCCGTTCCGACGCCGGACTACCTTCCTCCGGATCCCTCTGAGTGAAGTCGGTCGCTGGCTGCGCAAGGCGCCACTCGGCCTCCGACAGGATGCCGTCAATGACCGGTGCCTTTGTGATGCGGACGGCCGTAACGCGACGCGAATGGTCGCCAGCGCGCACGGGAAGGGCCAGACACGCGAGGAATGTGAAGCAGAGAAGGATGTGATATTTCATCACGGGGAAAAAGATAGAGAATTGGAGGCGCAATTCCAATGGCCCGACGAAGCCATCCTTGCTTTTTTGACGGGTTTTTGTCTATCTTAACGGGCGTGTCAGGCTGTCCCCCCAATCATGGAGTTCCGGTTCCATGCAGGCGATCCATTTTTCACTGCTCCTTCATTTTGTTGCCCTCGGGGTCCTTGGCGCTATCATCGTCAGCGGTTGGTTGTTGAACGCCCAGTATCTGCGTGCGACCGACTACCTAACCAGGCTCCAGATCCTCCGTCTGATACGACCGATCGGACTGCTTTCACCATTGAGCATCGCGCTCTTCCTGCTCAGCGGCATTGGCAATATGATTTTGGGCAGAAAGGATTACGCACTTTTCTCGGATACGTGGTTGACGGTCAAACTCCTGCTTTTTGTCGTGGTTGCAGCAATCGGCATCTTCTCAGGACTCAGAAGCAAGTGCCGGGCGAAGCTTGTCGAGCTCTTGGCCGACGGCAGGGCACCTCAGGGAAGCGCGGAAGTCCTGAAGTCCCTGGACGACCAGCAACGCTGGTTCATGATCATTCAGACGGTCCTTGTCCTGATCATTCTCACCCTCTCCGTCAGCAAACCCCACGCGTAATTTTCGTCACAGGAGGGATGCACCCGGTGCGGGTCTACCAGCTGTACATCGATGACGAATTCCTGAACGCCACTGACCGCCGGACATTTGCGTCGGCTAACCCTTTCAATGGGGAGACGGTGGCGACCTGTGCGCGGGCGGGCGCGGCGGATGTCGACCGCGCTGTCAAGGCCGCGCGCAACGCTTTTGACCGGGGACCATGGCCGCATATGTCCCGAGAGGAACGCAGCGCGTACATAAGGGCCGTCGCAGCGAAGATCACGAAGGACTCTTCTCTCTTCATCGAACTCGAAGTTGCCGACTCGGGCTCCACGTTACGGAAAGCGAAAGAAGACATCTACCTGAGCGCGCGCAACCTGGACGCTTTCGGCAAGTTGGCGCTTGTCGATCTCGACGATCCTCTGCAGGGCGTTTCAAGGGCGGGCTTGAGCAAGAACATACTCGTCAGGGAGCCGATCGGCGTGGTTGCCGCGATTGTCCCGTGGAACTTTCCGTTGAAGATGGCGGTATGGAAGATCGGGCCGGCCCTTGCCGCGGGCAACACCGTTGTGTTGAAACCCTCAGAGGAATCGCCCGTCACCGCCATGGAACTCGCACGACTGTTCCATGAGGCCGGACTACCCAAAGGTGTGGTCAACATTCTTACCGGTTTCGGTCCCGAGGCGGGGGCTGCGCTGGTGGAGCATGCCGGTGTAGACAAGGTGGCGTTTACCGGTTCCACTGCCGTTGGCCGGTCGATCATGGGCGCTGCCGGAGGTACGATGAAAAAAGTGACGCTCGAATGCGGCGGCAAGTCGGCAAACATCGTTCTCGACGACGCGGACCAGGAGATGGCTGTTGACGGCTCCCTGTATGCCATTTTCTACCATCAGGGCCAGTGCTGCGAAGCGGGGAGCCGATTGTTCCTCCCCGAGTCCCTGGCGGAGGGGTTCCTGGCGGCCATGGTTGAGAAAACGAGGGCCATGAAGCTTGGCGACCCGATGCTGCCGTCGACGGACCTCGGGCCGCTCATATCGAAGAAACACCAAGACCGGGTACTCGGCTACATCCAGGCAGGAAGAGACGAAGGCGCCAGAGTGCTGACAGGCGGGGGAGTCCCCTCCGCCCCCGAGTGCGCGCACGGGTTCTTTGTCGAACCGACAATCTTTGACGGAGTCGACAACCGTTCTATCATTGCCCGCGAAGAGATCTTCGGTCCGGTTCTCTCCGTGATCCGGTACAGGACCGAGGAAGAAGCCGTTGCCATGGCCAACGATTCCATCTATGGCCTGGCCGGGGGCGTCTGGTCCAGGAACCCCGAAAGGGCCATGCGTGTGGCGCGGAAGCTCCGCTCGGGAACCGTGTGGGTCAACGAGTGGCACCTCCTGAATGAACGCGCGCCGTTCGGGGGATACAAACAGAGCGGGATTGGGAGAGAATTTGGAGTCGATGGAATCCGGGAGTACACAGAATCCAAGCATATCCACATCGACGAGGTGGGTCTTCGCGAGAAGAAGACCTGGTATTCTGTCGTCGTGCCAAAATCATAACCCTGCACATCAATCACAACAACAGATGGGGCTGCGCATGAACACCATACTACAGATCCTCCCTGTGAGAGCCCGGGCGATCGGGACTCTTCTCATCGGCCTTCTGGCCGCCGGCTGCGGGGGAAAAAAAGAGGTTACTCCCGTTCCCGTTGGTGAAATGACGGAGTTTCGCGATCAGGCTTTAGGCTACCATTTGAAATACCCAAAAGCCTGGATTCAGGACGCCGAGACCGGCGTGCGCGCACGGTTCTTCAACGCGCCGGATGTCGACAGAAGATTCCTTGATCCCACTGGTCCGTATCCGGATGGCGTGGCCGCGATCGTTGAGATCACAAAGACGACGACTCCCGACTCCACCTGGAAACACCAGATCAGTGAGATGGCGAAAATGGGATTTGTCGTCGGAAAGGAAGAGGCGGTCACTGTTGCCGGAAAACCTGCGGTGAAGGTCCCGTACTCGGGCAACTATACCGCACAGGTAAAGGAAACAGGATACCATGTCTTCCTCAGCCTCGACAGCATGCTGTATGACCTGCGTTTTGCAGGATTCGGCGGGCTCTTCGAGGCCCACAAAGCGGTTTTCGACGCGACCCTTGCATCCTTCGAGCTGCCCGTGCCCACGGAGAAAGGCCGGGATGAGACCTTGCCGAGCGAGGCCATGACCGAGTACGATGCAAAGCTGTTCACCTTCCAGTATCCGGAGAATTTCAATTTCGAGAATGTTGCGAAGGGGAATAACGAGCTTGCCATTGGACTGCGCGGCATGAACAAGTCGTGTTCCATCCAGTTCACCGTCTTCGGCGCAAAGGGACTCACAGTCGAGAAGGTGTTCGAACAGAACAAGGGGAAGTTCGCCGGTGCCGTGGCTGGCAAGGCGACTGTCGGCGGCCAGCCGGCCCTGACGCTTACATATCCCGCCACAAAGGACGTCGAACGCAGGTTCTATTTCGTGGTCAGGGACGACAAGGTGTACCGCATTGCTACAGACTGGTATAAGCCTCAGCGAGAGCAGTATCTCGCTGCGTACGACAAAGTCCTGAGCAGCATCAAATTCAAATAGGCACGAAACCATGGATCCGAAACTGGTCACGACAGCATTCACCATCGATGGCTACCGGATCGTCCGGAATCTCGGCGTCGTTCGGGGGATCACCGTCCGTTCTCGTTCCATCATCGGGAACATCGGCGCGGGAATCCAGACACTCTTCGGCGGCAATATTTCCCTCCTTCAGGAGCTGTGCGAGCGGGCCAGACAGGAGGCGTTCACCATCATGATGCAGCACGCGCAGGAGCACGGCGCGAACGCCATCGTCGGCATGCGGTACGATGCCAACGAAGTCATGTCGGGCGTTACCGAGGTTCTTGCCTACGGCACCGCCGTCGTCGCAGAGAAGGTCTGATTCATCACAAACGGCCGGCGTCCAGAACACACCGGGCCATGTCCGGCAGGGTCTCCGGCCGTCCTGTTGTCTGGCGTTCTTTCACATCCATAGGAGGAAATATGCGATTCTTCAAAGCCGCCGCGGCCCTGATGCTGTGCCTCTGTGCGGCGCCGCTGGTTCCTGCCCAGCAGAAACCGGTCCTGAGTCCCCGCGATTCCGTCTCTCTGTCGCTCGACACCAACGTGGTTTCTGTCAACTACAGCAGACCGTCGATGCGCGGGCGGAAAATTATGGGCGAACTCGTTCCGTGGAACAAGGTCTGGCGAACCGGGGCGAACCTTGCTACCCACCTGCGGACGAACTTCGACCTCGTCATAGGAGGTGTGCCGGTCCCCCGGGGTACCTACACTCTCTGGACACTCCCCTCACAAAAAGGCTGGAAGATCATCCTCAACAAGAAGACCGGACAATGGGGCACCAATTATGACGAGCGGCAGGATCTCGCCCGGTTCGATGCAAAGGTCGAGACCCTTCCTTCGGCCGTGGATTCTTTCACCATCACCCTTCAGGCGAGCGGGAAGACCTCGGGCATCCTCAAACTGATGTGGGAGAATACTCTCGCTTCCGCAACGTTCGAGAAGAATGACCGAATTCGCCCCCTCAGCCCGACAGATTCCACAGAGCTGAGCTTCAACGGAAAGAAGGCGAAGATCATTTACAGCCGGCCATTCATGCGGGGGAGGACCATCTGGGGCGTGGTTGTCCCTCTGGATTCCATCTGGCGGACCGGAGCGAATGCCGCGACGAGTCTTACCACCGATGCAGACATCATGCTCGGAACCGTCCGTGTCCCCAAGGGCTCTTACACGCTCTACTCTCTCCCCACGGAGAAGGAGTTCACGCTGATCATCAGCAAGAAACCCGCTGGTCGCCCGGACTACGACCCCGCGATGGATCTCGCGCGTGTCGCGATGACGATGACGGCCGCACCTTCCCCCGTCGATCCGTTCCGCATCTGGTTCGAACGATCAGGAAAGAACAGTGGCTTGCTCCATCTCGGATGGGCCGACCGCGTGTATTCTCTGCCCGTCACTGAGAAGTAGCCGGCGGTCTCTCCTTCACCATTGAGGAGTCGATGCAGGGCTCGTCCGCGCACACGCACGGCGGGCCCTCATTGACAACCCGCCCCGCACTCCCCCCTTCTTGCATCTTCAACCCCCGAGCGGTACATTGCTCTGTCGACGTTCCGCTTTGCCAGTTCCATTGCATTCCTTATGTTCACTCACGCGAGATCATACCATGGATATCCAGGGCAAAACCGTGCTCGTTATCGGCGGATGGGGGCTGGTCGGGTCAGCCGTCTGCCGGAAGTTTATGGAAGAGAATCCAAGACGGATCATCGTCACATCGCTGACCCGGCATGAAGCCGAGGAAGCGACCGCTGCGCTCCGGAAGGACTACCCCCACGCGGGGAAGGATTTCTTCATTCCCTGGTGGGGAAACATCTTCGTCCGACAACAGCTCAAGGATCTCCCGCGCGAAACGATCCTCGGCAACCGTGCGTACCGGGTGATGTTGATCGAGGATATGATTGAAGAACTCACGGGGCCGGTGCTCAAACGCTCGGCCCTGTACCGCCTGATGCAACGCTACAGGCCCGACATTGTGGTCGATTGTGTTAACTCCGCCACCGCGATCGCGTATCAGGATATCTTCAACGTGTCCCGGGAAGTCCTCCGCGAAGTGAACCGAACCCGCGCCGGGAAGACGAGCCGCCGGCCGCTTCAAACTGAGCAGCTTCTGGAAAAGACCGAGCGCCTCCTCTGCACCCTCTACACCCCGCAGCTGATCCGCCACGTCCAGATCATGTACCGCTCCATGCAGGAGGCCGGTACTAGGATCTACCTGAAGATCGGTACGAGCGGTACGGGCGGCATGGGCCTCAATATCCCCTACACCCACAGCGAAGAGCGTCCCTCCCGCGTCCTCCTATCGAAATCGGTCGTCGCCGGCGCGCACACGATGCTCCTTTTTCTGATGGGCCGAACGCCCGATGCTCCCATTACCAAAGAGATCAAGCCGACGGCCGCGATTGCGTGGAAAGGGATAAGGTACGGAGAAATTACGAAACGCGGGAAACCGATCCACCTTCAGGACTGTCCGGTGGAAAACGCCGTCAAACTGAGCAAGAAGCTCTCGCTCACCCTGAAGGACGGGCCGCGGCTCACGGGCAAGACACTCCGGTCGGTCTTCATCGACACCGGCGAAAATGGCTATTTCTCCCGGGGAGAGTTCGAGACGATCTCCACCCCCGGACAGATGGAGTTTGTCACCCCGGAGGAAATCGCCGAAAGCACGGTCTTCGAAATCAGGGCTGGGAATACCGGACATGACATCATCAACGCGCTGGATAACGCGACGCTTGCACCAACGTATCGCGCGGGATTCATGTTCAACAGCGCGCTGACCCAGATGAAGAAGCTCGAGCAGGAACACGGCGTGGATTCCGTGGCGTTCGAGATGCTCGGCCCGCCCCGGCTCTCCAAACTGCTGTATGAGGCGTATCTCCTCAAGCTCTGCTTCGGCGATCCCCGGACGGTGACGCGTACCGACCCGCGGCTGCTGAGCCAGCGGCTCTTCGACCTCATACGGACCGACGACCAGCTCCGGTCACAAATCATTTCCATCGGCATTCCGATCCTCCTCCCCGACGGCCGCTCCCTGGTGAGGGGCAGGACCATCAAGATCCCGCCGTTCCGCGGAGAGGATCTTCTGGATCTGACCCCGAAAACCGTCGACCTCTGGGCCCACGACGGCTGGGTCGACCTGAGGGAAAAGAACATGAAGCTCTGGCGTGCCCGGTTCTCCCACATCATTAACTCCGTCGAGGCAATCCCGACGGAGGAGAACAGCTCCCGAACGATGCACAACCGCGAGTACTGGAAGAACCTCTCTGAAATCGATCCTGGCAAGATCTGCGGATGGATCTTCACCTACGAGGAAAAGGGGAAGAGGATGAAGGCATGATCCGCGGTGACGGCCGGGAGGATTACAGGTTGGGAAGGATCGGCGGAGATCAAAGGAAAGGCAGTCCGCCTCAGAACGTCTTCAAGATTCTGAGGACCCTGAGCGGGTAACACGTATCGGAAATCTGTCGTCCACTTTTCTCAGTCGAGCATCTTGAAATTCGCGTCTGAGGGCCTCACAACATCGTGGAGCCGCCGGAGCGCACGGTAGGCATCCTGGCTGCCTCTCCGCCAGGCGGTCCTGTAAAGTTGCGCCGCATCGCCGGCCGACTGATGGAAAACCGTCCCCGTTTCGTAACAGTATCCCAGCGCCACAACCGCCAGCGCTGAGCCACGCTGCGCGGCATCCTCGAGCTCACGAACCGCCTCAACTCGTTCCCCTTCGCTCGTTTTTCCCCTCACGGCAGTGACTGCCAGCCGAATATCCGCCTCCCGGCTGCCGGCGCGCGATGCCTGCTTCCAGAGTTCCACCGCCCGCGCCTCGTCGTGAGCCACCCACCGTCCCGAGTAATACCAGAGGCCGAGCTCGATCATGGAGGGTATGTGCCGCTTCTCCGTCGCTTTTTGGAGAAGCTGCGCTGCTTGTTGTTTGGTGATGTACGCCTGCCCTTGAATCAGCGGCACATCATATCCGAGGGAGGAGAGACCCGCCCAGACGAATTGGGCGGACGACTCGCCTGCTTCAGCACGCGTTTTCATCTCCGCGACGAAACCCGCCGGCTGCACCAGATCCCAGAGTAAGCGTCCCGCCCGCGGCGAATCCATCCGGATCGCGCGCAGGTAGTACGCCCCCGCAAGAATCACATCCTTCGGGACACCGATCCCCTTCTCCGAACAGCGTGCGAGCAGCGTGAGTGCCTCGGGACTTCCGCCATCCGCCGACGCTTGCACCGATGCCATGTTCGCGGAGTCAGCGACCGCACTGGTGTCCATAGAGGCAGGAAGACCCAGAGCCTGCTTCAACTCGGGGTCCGCGCGAACCATGGCTTCCCTCAGAAGCGTCTGATCCTTCGCCAGCGACACGGTGTCCTCTGTCATGTCGAGCGGAACCGGTATTCGCGCTGCAAGGAGGGACGGATCGCGCCGCACCAGGGAAGAATCACGCTTCGCCCGCTGCGCCGTGTCCGCCGCCGATGCGGCGAGCTTCTGCTCAAAGGTCCTGAGCGCCTCGGTGGCCGGTTTGTATCCGGCTTCGGAGGCCTTCTTGACCCAGCGATAGCCCTCGGGCCAGTCTTCCGGCATGACCAGGTTCTCAACGTAGGAGACGGCAACAGCGAACTGTGCCTCCGGCATGTCGAGTTCTGCTGCGGAGAGAAAATACCGGTGCGACTCGAAGGGGTTCCAGGGAACTCCCCAGCCATGATAGTACATGATCGCCATGTTGAAGCGAGCGGGTGTCACGTTCTGGTCGGCCGCCTTCTTGATCCAGAAGGCCGCCTTGACCGTATCCGGATCGACGCCGGTCCCGGTCAGATATCGGATCCCCAACTCGTGCTGGGCGACCGGATCGCCCGCGTTCGCCTTGCGTGCAAGCAAGAACGTCTGCGCGATCTGGTAGGTCGGATCGGATTGCTGGATGAGAGGAAACTCCTCGGGAGGACGGTATTTCTTGAAGACGGGACTGTTCGGCTGCCGCTGTGCTGAAGCCTTAGGAGAAACGAACAGCAGGACCGCCAGCAGCGGAAGGAAGCCCCACCGCGCTGCCATCATCCACCGGTTCGTCATTCGTATCGCAGCGCGTCGATGGGATCGAGGTTGGCTGCCTTCCACGCAGGGTAAACGCCAAACACGAAGCCGACCAGCGTGCAGACCAGAAGACCGATCAGGGCCCAGTCCCAGGGGATCACCGCCGAAACCTTCAGCAGGAGGCCAACCACATTCCCTCCGAGAATGCCAAGGGCCACGCCAACGACGCCCCCGATTTCGCAGAGAATGATCGCCTCGATCATGAATTGGACGAGGACGTCACCCCGACGGGCACCGATTGCTTTTCTGATGCCGATCTCCCGGGTACGCTCTGTGACAGAGACCAGCATGATATTCATGATCCCGACACCAGCCGCGATCAGGGCGATTGAGCTTACCACGAGGACTCCGAGGCGGAGGTAAAAGGTAAACTCGTTGAACTGCTTGATCAGGGAGTCATTCGTAAAGATGCCGAAGTCATCCTCTTTACCGGGATCCACGTTGCGGGCAACACGCAAAACGGCACGGGTCTGTTCGATCGCATCGTCGACCACCTCATGGCTCAATGCCTTTACCATGATGTTCACGCTCCTGTTGGCGCGCCCGTAGTATTGAAAGTAGACCGAGATCGGGATGCAGGCGAAATTATCCGAGTCACCACCGAGCATCCCTCCTTTCTTTGCCACAACGCCAATGACCTGGTACACCCCCTTCTCGACCCTGACTGTCTCCCCGACGGGGTTGATGTTGGGAGGAAAAAGCTTCTCGGCAACCGCAGCACCGAGAACGATGCCCTTTCTCCCCGTCTCGACGTCCTGCTGCGTGATCCCCCGGCCTGATGCCATCGTAAAATCATTCGTCACCATCGCCTCCGGGTTGACGCCGAGAAGATGAACATTGGGGTTTGTCTTCTTCCCCTGCCAGAAAACAATCTTCCCCCACGCCGGGACCTCAAACCCGATTGCTTCGGCCAGAGTAACCCGCTCTCTGACGAGCAGGGCCTGCTCGTACGTAATGTCCTTTCGATTCCACATCTTTCGCCGCTGCTCCGGCGTCGAGTTGAAATCAATGGTAAATTTCTGGACCTGAAACGTGTTCGCCCCGAGCTGGGACAGGCTCCCCTCGATGCTGTTCTGCAGGACCCCCACAGCCGTCATGACAGCAATAATCGAAAAAATCCCCACAACAATCCCCAGCAACGTCAGGATCGACCGGAGCTTGCTGGCGCGAATCGCATTGACCGCCATCAGCAAGCTCTCTCTGAGCATTCCCCATTCAAGGACGGCAGTAGACATAGTGATTCAAGATAAGGGAAATGCACCGCAAAGTAAACTCTGTGGCGACAGAGCGCGAATGCGAGGGGAATGAAGACAAGAAAGCCCCCGAGAGAAGCGGGGGCAAGCGACCGTTCTGCATGGCAAGCGGCATGAGCCGCCCGAATTCTACTCGTAGCGCAGCGCTTCGATCGGATCGAGCGTCGCCGCTTTCCACGCGGGGTACACGCCAAACAGGAGGCCGACAAGCGAGCAGACAACGATGCCAATGACAGCCCAGTCCCACGGGATCACCGCCGGAACCTCGAGCAGAAGACCAACGACGTTGCCCCCCACAATGCCCAGCGCAACGCCGATCACGCCGCCGATCTCACACAGAATCACCGCCTCGATAATGAATTGCGACAGAATATCGCGCTTCTGCGCCCCGATGGCTTTCCGGATGCCGATCTCGCGCGTTCGCTCCGTGACGGAGACCAGCATAATGTTCATGATACCCACTCCCGCCGCGAGGAGCGCAATCGAACTGACCAGGAGAACTCCCATGCGGAGATACAGCGTGAACTCGTTGAACTGTTTGATCAACGAATCGTTCGAGAAGTAGGCAAAATCGTCTTCCTCCCCCGGAGCGACATTTCGCGCCGTCCGCAGAATCATGCGCGATTGCTCTATGGCATCGTCGACCACCTCACGGTTCAGCGCTTTCACCATGATATGGATGTCAGACTCCGTCTTTCCGTATTTCTGAAAGAACGCTGAAATCGGAATCGCGAGAAAATTGTCCTGGTTTCCGCCGAGAGCCCCCCCCTTCTTTTCCAGCACGCCGATAATCTGGTAGAGCGATCCGTCGAACCGGATGGTCTCCCCGAGGGGGTTCACCTGAGGGGGGAAAAGCTTTTCCGCGAGCACGTTTCCGATAACCGCCACCTGCCTTGCCTGATCCACATCCTGTGGAGAAATGCTTCTGCCGGACTGCGCGATCCAGTCATTCGTCACCATCCCTTCGACATTTTCTCCGGCAATCTGGACGTTCGGGTTGGTCTTCCGGCCTTCCCAGAAAACGATTCGGCCGAATTTCCACGCCTCGATGCCAACCGCCTCAGCGAGAGTCGCCTTCTCTTTGACCTGCAACGCCTGGTCGTAGGAGATGTTCTTCCGGTTCCGCATTTTCCGGCGCTGCTCCGGTGTCGTATTGAAATCCATGGTGAACTTCTGAATCTGGAACGTGTTGGCGCCAAGCTGGGTCAAGCCCTCTTCGATGCTGTTGCGAAGAACACCCACCGCGGTCATCACGGATATGATCGAGAAGACCCCCACCACGATGCCCAGGAGAGTCAGCAACGAACGGAGCTTGCTCTGCCGGATAGCACTGAGCGCCATGGTGAGGCTTTCCCGGAGATTGGCGAATTCCATAGCCAGTTTACTCATAACGAAGCGCCTCCACAGGATCCATCTTTGCCGCACGGTATGCCGGAAGAAATCCCGAAATCAGCCCGACTCCCAGGGAAATGCTGATCGCAATAAAGACAACGGAAATCGGCATCGCCGTCGGGAGGAACTGATCAACGACCAGACTGAGCGGAAAAGCAATGGCAAGACCGATAAAGCCGCCGATCAGGCAAAGAGCCGCCGCCTCCACCAGAAACTGGATAAGGATGTTCCTCCGTTTCGCCCCGATCGCTTTCCGGATTCCGATCTCCTTCGTCCTTTCGGTGACCGACACAAACATGATATTCATAATCCCGATGCCGCCGACAAAGAGTGACAGTCCCGTGATGAAGAGTCCGATCGAAGCGATGACGAGGCTGATCGGTCCAAAGGTCTGTGTAAGAATCTCCTGCTGATTGATGCTGAAGTCATTCGGCTTCCCGGGAGCGAGTTTCCGGAGCTTCCTCATGATCCCTTCCACTTCGAGCTTTGCATCTTCCATCTGGTTGCGATCTGCCACCCGGACATTGAGGGTGACATACTGTTTTGAACCGAACTGGCTCATGAAAGCAGTGATGGGAATGAACACGCGCGTGTCGGAGGTAAACTGTCCGAACATCCCGCCCTGCTTTTCAAATATGCCGACCACGGTGTACGGATGGCCAGAGACCCTGACAGTCTTGCCGAGGGCATCCCCGCGGGGGAAGAGATTCTCGGCGATGATGGCCCCGATGACGCACACCGGCCGGCCCCCGCCCGATTCTTCGGGCGAGAAAAACCGACCGTCGATGTCGGTGTTGCCCGACGCGTAGATGTATTCCGATGTCGTTCCGGTAATAAGGGCGTTCTCCGTGCTGTTGTCCCCGTACGTTACGCGTTTCCGGGAGAAGGAAAACATCACGGGGGCCACCGCACTGATCAGCGTTGACTGCCGGTCGACCGCCGCGGCATATTCCAGCTTCAAGTCACGCCTGTTCCTGACGGTCGCCCAGTCCTCATTCCCAATCCAGGGCCACTTTTCAACATACATCACGTCCGTCCCGAAGGCCGACGCACTCTTTTCGAAAGCCCGATTGACCCCTTCGATCGCCGTTGCCATGAGGGTGACGGAGACGATACCGATGACAATGCCGAGCGTTGTGAGAACCGAGCGCAACTTGTTGGCACGTATCGCCCGGAATGCGATTGCCAGGCCTTCCTTCACCTCGATCCAGAAATGCATCCGGATACCTCCTCCCCCCAGACTGCTGCATTCCCCCGGGCTCTGCTATTCGTACCGAAGCGCCTCCACGGGATCCATTTTCGCCGCGCGGTACGCCGGCAGGAAACCGGAGATCAGGCCCACCACCAGAGAGATACTGATGGCGATGAAGACGACCGACAACGGCATGGCCGTCGGCAGGAACTGGTCCACGACGAGGCTCAGGGG
>Ga0209253_10001053_pt1 | contig 24183 bp, 37 predicted proteins | sample FrelakmetBRP12BR_FD_187145 | JGI IMG/M metagenome (GOLD analysis project Ga0209253, IMG submission 187145) | Freshwater lake sediment microbial communities from the University of Notre Dame, USA, for methane emissions studies - BRP12 BR (SPAdes)... | ecosystem: Environmental > Aquatic >...
ATCCCACGGACAAGACCGTGGACGCGCTGATGAAGCTCGACCTGCCGGCGGGCGTGGACGTCGAGATCAAGCTGTAAAGCGTGACGCGGGAGCGACCCGGGACCGGGTCGCCCGCCGCGCATCACGGAAGGTGACTCGCTGGCCAATTGCAGCCAGCCCCCGGCGCGAATGCCCGGGGTAACAAGGAAAGGTGTGACATGAGTCTGGGACTCGTCGGCCGCAAGGTCGGCATGACGCGCGTCTTTACCGACGACGGCGAGAGCCTCGCGGTGACGGTGCTCGACGTCGCCGACAATCGCATCAGCCAGATCAAGAAACCCGAGACCGACGGCTACTTCGCCGTGCAGGTCGCCTACGGGAAGCGCCGTGCTACGCGCGTCACCAAGCCCATGGCGGGACACTTCGCCAAGGCCGGAGTCGAGGCGGGCAGCATGCTCAAGGAGTTCCGTGTCGCCGAGGGCGACGTGGCGAGCCTGGAGGTCGGCGGCAAGATCGGCGCGGAGATCTTCAAGGTCGGGCAGAAGGTGGACGTCTCGGGGACCTCGAAGGGCAAGGGGTTCGCCGGCGTCATCAAGCGCCACAACTTCTCGTCCAACCGCGCGAGCCACGGCAACTCGGTCTCGCACAACCGCCCGGGCTCCACCGGCCAGAACCAGGATCCGGGGCGTGTGTTCCCGGGCAAGCGGATGGCCGGCCACCTCGGCGCGGTCAAGACCACGATCCAGAGCCTCGAGGTTGTACGTGTCGACACCGAGCGCGGCCTATTGCTCGTGCGCGGCGCGGTGCCCGGCTCCGAAAACGGCCACATCGTCGTCAGGCCGGCGGCGAAGGCTCCGGTCAAGGGTTGAAGGGGGCCGGCATGGAACTGAAGCTCATCAACGAGAACGGCCAGAGCGCGGCGACCGTCGCGGCCTCCGACGCGCTCTTCGGACGCGAGTTCAACGAGTCGCTCGTACACCAGATCGTCGTCGCTTACCAGGCGAACGCGCGCCTCGGCACGCGCAAGCAGAAGGAACGCGGCGAGGTCAACAAGTCGAAGAAGAAGCCCTGGCGCCAAAAGGGCACCGGTCGCGCCCGCGCCGGCAAGGCTTCGAGCCCGCTGTGGCGCGGCGGCGGCAAGACCTTCCCGTCCAGCCCGGACGAGAACTTCAGCCAGAAGGTGAACCGCAAGATGTACCGCGCGGGCATGGCGTCGATCCTGTCGCAGCTGGCGCGCGAAGACCGGCTCAAGGTCGTCGAGGATTTCAGCCTCGACGCACCGAGGACCAAGCTGCTCGCGCAAAAAGTGAAAAGCCTCGGCCTCGACCAGGTTCTGGTGATAACCGACAACGTCGACGAGAACCTGTACCTCTCGTCGCGTAACCTGCCGAACGTGCTGGTGCTGTCGGTGTCGCAGGCCGACCCGGTGGCGCTGGTGCATTTCGAGAACGTCCTTCTCACGAAGAAGGCGGTGGCACGATTCGAGGAGGTGCTCGCATGAGCGCGCAGCCGAAGTTCGCAGGCGAACGGCTGATGCAGGTGCTGCTCGCGCCGGTGGTGTCCGAGAAAGCGACCTTCGTCGGCGAGAAGGCGAACCAGTACACGTTCCGCGTGACCCGAAGCGCGACCAAGCCCGAGATCAAGGCGGCGGTCGAGATGCTCTTCTCCGGCAAGGACAAGAAGGTGCAGGTGACCGGGGTTCGCGTGGTGAACGTGAAAGGCAAGGAGAAGCGCTTCGGGCGCTTCATGGGCCGACGCGATCATTGGAAGAAGGCTTACGTGAGCCTCGCGCCGGGCCAGGAAATCAACTTCCAGGCGACGGAGTAAGCGATGGCACTCGTCAAGATGAAGCCTACGTCCGCCGGTCAGCGCGGCGTGGTCCGCGTGGTAAGCGCGGAGCTCCACAAGGGCAAGCCGTACGCACCCCTCGTCGAGCGCAAGAACAAGACCGCCGGCCGCAACAACAACGGCCGGATTACCACGCGCCACATCGGCGGCGGGCACAAGCAGAGCTATCGCAAGATCGACTTCCGGCGCAACAAGGACGGCGTGGCGGCGAAAGTCGAGCGGCTCGAGTACGACCCGAACCGCAGCGCGCACATCGCGCTGCTCTGCTATGCGGACGGCGAGCGCCGTTACATCGTTGCGCCCAAGGGCGTGGCGGTGGGCGCGCAGCTCATGAATGGCTCGGACGCGCCGATCAAGCCCGGCAACGCGCTGCCGCTCCGGAACATCCCGGTCGGAACCACGCTCCACTGCGTGGAGATGCTGCCCGGCAAGGGTGCCCAGATCGCGCGCTCGGCCGGTACCTCGGTGCAGCTGCTCGCGCGCGAAGGCAGTTACGCGCAGCTTCGCCTGCGCTCGGGCGAGATCCGCAAGGTACACGTCGAGTGCCGCGCCACCATCGGCGAGGTCGGCAACGTGGAACACAACTTGCGGCAGATCGGGAAGGCGGGCGCAATGCGCTGGCGCGGCGTGCGCCCGACGGTCCGCGGTGTCGTAATGAATCCGATCGACCATCCGCACGGCGGCGGCGAGGGCCGCACCGGCACCAAACGCGACCCGGTGAGTCCGTGGGGTCAACTCACCAAGGGCTATCGCACGCGCAACAACAAGCGCACGAGCAGCATGATCGTCGCGAGCCGGCACAAGAGGTAAGGGCTAGACCATGTCACGTTCGATCAAGAAGGGTCCGTTCGTGGACCACCACCTGTTGAAGAAGGTCGATGCCGCTCGTTCCAGCGGCGACAAGCGGCCGATCAAGACCTGGTCGCGCCGTTCCACGGTCGTGCCGGATTTCGTCGGCCTGACGATCGCGGTCCACAACGGCAAGCAGCACGTGCCGGTGTACGTGACCGAGAACATGGTCGGTCACAAGCTCGGCGAATTTGCGCTCACCCGCACGTTCAAGGGCCATTCGGCGGACAGGAAGTCCGCTGCCGCGCCCGCGAGGAAGTGAGGACCGGATCATGGAAACGCATGCGAAGCTCTATGGCGTGCACCTTTCGGCGCAGAAGGGGCGGCTGGTCGCCGATCTGATCCGCGGCATGCCGGTGGAGAGGGCGCTCAACGTGCTCACCTTCACGCCCAAGAAAGGCGCCGTGATCATCAAGAAGGTGCTCGAATCGGCGATTGCCAACGCCGAGCACAACGACGGCGCCGACATCGACGAGCTGCGGGTCACCAGCATCCTGGTCGAGCGCGCGACGGTTCTCAAGCGCCTGCACGCGCGCGCGAAGGGCCGTGCCAACCGCATCAGCAAGCAGACGTGCCACGTCTTCGTGACCGTCGGGGACCAGCCGGTGAAACGCGCCGCGGCAAACCGCCCGGCAGCGAAGCGTGCGGCGACCAGAACGCCGGCGAAGGAATAGGGACGAGCGATGGGACAAAAGATCAATCCGACGGGATTCCGCCTGGCGTTCAATCACGGCTGGAACTCGCGCTGGTTCGCGAACGGCCGCAACTTCGCGACCATGCTCGCCGAGGACCTCAAGGTCCGCGATTACCTCAAGCGCCGGTTGTCGCACGCGTCGGTGGGCCGGGTCGTGATCGAACGGCCGGCCAAGGACGCGCGCATCACCATCCACAGCGCGCGTCCGGGTGTCGTGATCGGCAAGAAGGGCGAGGACATCGAGACGCTCAAGGCGGATCTGCGCAAGCTTCTCGGCGTGCAGCACGTGCACGTCAACATCGAGGAGATCCGCAAGCCCGAGACCGACGCGCAGCTCATCGCCGACTCGATCACCCAGCAGCTCGAGAAGCGCATCATGTTCCGCCGCGCGATGAAACGCGCGATGCAGAATGCGATGCGTCTCGGGGCGCAGGGCATCAAGATCATGAGCGCGGGCCGCTTGAACGGCATCGAGATCGCCCGCACCGAATGGTATCGCGAGGGCCGCGTGCCCCTGCATACCCTGCGTGCCGATATCGACTACGGCGTCTCCGAAGCGAAGACCACCTACGGTGTCATCGGCGTCAAAGTGTGGGTGTACAAGGGCGAGGTGCTGGGCAAGGACGGCGAGGGTGCCGGCACGACCGCCGCTGCGGGTGAGGAAGCGACGCCCGCCCGCAGGCCGCGCCGCGGTCCGGGCGGCCGAGGCGAGCGCGCCGGAGACGCGAAGCCAGACCTTGGCGAGGCGAAGCCCAAGCTTTCCCTGCGCGGCCGCGCGAAGAAGCCCGACGCCGCCACCGAGGGCGAGGCGACGCCCGAGCTCGCGAAGCCCGAGGCTGCGCCCGCCGAACCCAAAAAGCCCGCGCTCAAGCGCGTGGTGAAAAAGTCGACCGGAGGCAGCGATGCTCCAGCCAGCTAGAACCAAGTACCGCAAGCAGCAGAAGGGCCGCAACACCGGCATTGCCACGCGCGGGAACAAGGTGTCCTTCGGCGAGTTCGGCCTCAAGGCCATCGACCGAGGCCGGCTCACGGCGCGCCAGATCGAGGCTGCGCGCCGCGCCATGACCCGCCACATCAAGCGCGGCGGACGCATCTGGATCCGCATCTTCCCGGACAAACCGGTCTCGAAGAAGCCCGCGGAAGTGCGCATGGGTAACGGCAAGGGCAACCCCGAGTTCTTTGTTGCGGTCATCGCGCCGGGCAAGGTGCTCTACGAGATGGACGGCGTCGACGCGGCGCTCGCCAAGGAAGCGTTCGCGCTCGCCGCGGCGAAGTTGCCGATCAGGACGATCGTCGTGCAGCGCCACCTGGCCTGACCGGAGGGAATGCGATGAAAGCGAGCGAGCTTCGCGCCAAGGATGCGGCGCAACTCGATAAGGAGCTGAACGATCTTCTCAAGGCGCAGTTTTCAATGCGCATGCAGAAGGCGACCCAGCAGCTCACCAACACGAGCCAGCAGCGTAAGGTGCGCCGCGACATCGCGCGCGTGCGCACGCTCCTGACCGAGAGGGCGAAAGCGAAATGAACACCGAGACCGAGGCTGCGGCGCGGCCGAAGAACCAGCGCCAACTCACCGGGCGCGTGGTGAGCGACAAGATGAACAAGACCATCACCGTGCTCGTCGAGCGGCGCGTCATGCACCCCATGTACGGCAAGATCGTGGTGCGCTCGCAGAAGTATCACGCCCACGACGAAGCGAACGAGTGCAAGGCAGGCGACCTCGTCACCATCGAGGAGTGCCGTCCACTGTCCAAGACCAAGGCGTGGCGCGTTGCCAAGCTCGTCGAGAAGGCGCGCGTGGTCTAAAATTGATGCGGCGCCGCTCTTGCGCACTCATGCGCGCCTAACTTATAATTTCATGTTTAGCCGGCCAGGAAGACCCTGAAGCCGGGCCTGTCCCGAACGGGATCCAAGACTGACCGTCCCCTCTTTCCGTTGCGCGTTTCGCGCCACGCGGGCGGTGCAAGTTGGAGAGAGATCGATGATCCAGATGCAGTCGGTTTTGGACGTCGCCGACAACACCGGCGCGCGTTCTGTCATGTGCATCAAGGTGCTGGGCGGCTCGAAGCGCCGCTATGCCGGCATTGGCGATGTCATCAAGGTCAGCGTCAAGGATGCCGCGCCGCGGGGACGGGTCAAGAAGGGCGAGGTGTACAACGCCGTGGTCGTGCGCACCGCCAAGGGCGTGCGCCGTCCGGACGGCTCGGTGGTGAAGTTCGACTCGAACGCGGCGGTGCTGCTCACGAACAAGCTCGAGCCGATCGGCACGCGCATCTTCGGGCCGGTAACGCGCGAGCTGCGCACCGAGCGATTCATGAAGATCGTTTCGCTCGCGCCCGAAGTGCTTTAGGCGCCATGCGACCAGGGGATCGTCCCCTTCCGGATTCCCGAATCAGACGCTAAGGAAACCTGGGCACCATGCAAAAGATCCGCAAGGGCGACGACGTGATCGTCATTGCCGGCAAGGACAAGGGCAAGCGGGGCACGGTCCTGCGCCGCGTCGACGACGAGCGCGTCGTGGTCGAGGGCGTCAACAAGGTGAAGAAGCACCAGCGCCCCAATCCGATGCGCGGCCAGCAGGGCGGCATCGTCGAGATGGAACTTCCGATCCACATCTCGAACGTCGCGGTGTTCAACCCGCAGACCAAGCAGGGCGATCGCATCGGCATCAAGGTGATGGAGGACGGCCGCAAGGTGCGCTTCTTCAAGTCCAACGGCGAGATGCTGGACGCGTAAGGACACGACATGGCCAAGGAAAAGGCGACTCAGCCTGCAAAAGCCCCGGCCGCGAAGGACGCGGGGAAAGCACCCAAGACACCTAAAGCAGCCAAGGGGGCGCCGGCCGCGAAGGGCGCGCCGGCGGCGAAAGGTGGCGACGCGGCGCCCGCTGCGGCGGCCGGCCCGGCGCGGCTGCACGTCCAATACCGCGAGACCGTCGTTCCCGAGCTCATCAAGAAGTTCGGCTACAAGTCTCTGATGGAAGTGCCGCGCTTGCAGAAGATCACTGTCAACATGGGCGTGGGCGAAGCGACCGCCGACAAGAAGATCCTCGACAACGCGGTCGGCGACCTTGCCAAGATCACGGGTCAGAAGCCGGTGGTGACCAAAGCGCGCAAGTCGATCGCGACGTTCAAGATCCGCGCCGGCTATCCCATCGGCTGCATGGTCACGCTGCGCGGCGCACGCATGTACGAGTTTCTCGACCGTTTCGTGACCGTGGCGATCCCGCGGATCCGCGACTTCCGGGGTGTCTCGAACCGTGCTTTCGACGGCCGCGGCAACTACAACGTCGGGGTCAAGGAGCAGATCATCTTCCCCGAGGTCGAATACGACAAGATCGATGCGCTGCGCGGCATGAACATCAGCATCACCACCACTGCGAAGACCGACGACGAGGCGCGTGCGCTGCTCGCGGCCTTCAAGTTCCCGTTCAAGAGCTAAGGGTTCCCCATGGCGAAGCTCTCCCTCATCCTCCGCGAGCAAAAGCGCCGCAAGACCGTCACGAAATACGCGGCCAAGCGCGCGGAGCTTCTCAAGACGCTCCAGGATCCGAAGACGCCCGACGAGGAGCGGTTCGCGGCACGCGCGAAGCTGGAACAGCTCCCGCGCAACGCGTCGCCGGTGCGGCTGCGCAACCGCTGCGCGCTCACCGGGCGCCCGCGCGGATACTTCCGCAAGTTCGGACTGTCGCGCAGCAAGATCCGCGAGATCGCGATGCGCGGCGAGATCCCGGGCGTGACCAAGGCGAGCTGGTAGGGGGACGAACGCGATGAGCATGACCGATCCGATCGCCGACATGCTGACGCGCATCCGCAACGGGCAGATGTGCGGCAAGACCACGGTGGCGATGCCGGCTTCGAAGCTGAAGGCGGCCATTGCGCAGGTACTCAAGGACGAGGGCTACATCGACGGCTTCCAGGTGCGAAGCCTCGACGGCGGCAAGAGCGAGATGGAGGTTGCGCTGCGCTACTACTCGGGCCAACCCGTGATCGAGAAGATCGAGCGGGTGAGCCGTCCGGGGCTGCGCGTCTATCGCCGCGCGACCGAGCTTCCGAAGGTGATGAACGGCCTCGGCGTGGCGGTGGTCTCGACCTCCAAGGGCCTGATGACCGACCGCAGTGCGCGTGCCCAGGGTGTGGGCGGCGAAGTGCTGTTCGTCGTGGCGTGAGGGCGAGACCATGTCACGTGTAGCCAAAGTACCGGTGCCGCTGCCCAAGGGGGTCGAGGTGAAGCTCGGCACCGGCGAATTGTCGGTGAAGGGTCCGCTCGGCACGCTCGCGCGGCTGCTCTCCGAGGATGTAAGCGTTCGGCAGGATGGCGACTCGCTGGTGGTGGTCGCGGCCAACGAGTCGGACCGCGCCAACGCGATGTCGGGGACCATGCGTGCCCTGTTGGCCAACATGGTGACCGGCGTCACCAAGGGCTTCGAGCGCAAGCTCACCCTCGTGGGTGTCGGTTATCGCGCCCAGGCGCAGGGCGACAAGCTGAATCTCTCGGTCGGGTATTCGCATCCGGTGGTCCACCAGATGCCCAAGGGCGTCAAGGTCGAGACCCCGACCCAGACCGAGATCCTGATCAAGGGCGTGGACAAACAGCTCGTCGGTCAAGTGGCGGCCACGGTTCGCGGCTACCGGGCTCCCGAGCCCTACAAGGGCAAGGGGATCCGTTACGCCGACGAGCAGGTGGTCCTCAAGGAAACGAAGAAGAAGTAGCGGGGTCAGGCGATGATCGAGAAGAAGGCAGCGCGCCTGCGCCGCGCGGCGCAGACGCGAAGGAAGATCGACGAGCTGAACGCGGTCCGTCTCGCAGTGCACCGGACCAACCAGCACATCTACGTGCAGATCTTCGCCGCCGACGGCAAGAGCGTTCTCACCAGCGCCTCCACCGCGGAGAAAGAAGTGCGCACGCAGCTTCCGCACGGCGGCAACAAGGCCGCCGCCGCGCTCGTCGGCAAGCGTATTGCCGAGAAGGCGAAGGGATTGGGCATCGAGCGCGTGGCGTTCGACCGCTCCGGCTTCCGCTACCAGGGCCGCGTCAAGGCGCTCGCCGATGCCGCCCGTGAAGGCGGCTTGAAGTTCTAGTCGAGGTCACGATGGCAAAGATGCAATCTCGGATGCAGGGGGGCGATGACCGCTCCGACGGCCTGCGGGAGAAGATGGTCTCGGTGAACCGCGTCACCAAGGTGGTGAAGGGCGGCCGGATTCTCGGCTTCGCGGCGCTCACCGTCGTGGGCGACGGCGACGGCGCCGTCGGCATGGGCAAGGGCAAGGCGCGCGAAGTGCCGGTGGCGGTGCAGAAGGCGATGGAGGAGGCACGCCGAAGGATGTTCCGCGTTCGCCTCAAGAGTGGCACGTTCCATCACGCCGTTCTCGGCGAGCACGGCGCCTCGCGGGTGCTGATCCAGCCGGCCTCGGCCGGTACCGGCATCATCGCCGGCGGCCCGATGCGCGCCGTGTTCGAGGTGATGGGTGTGACCGACGTGCTCGCCAAGTGCCTCGGCTCGACCAACCCGTACAACGTCGTGCGGGCGACGCTGGACGGCCTGCGCAAGATGCAGACGCCCGGCGAGATCGCCGCCAAGCGCGGCAAGACCGTCGAAGAGATCTTCGGCTAGCGAGATTCCCATGGACGCGAAGAAGATCAAGGTCACGCTCGTGAAGAGCCCGATCGGCTGCAAGGCCGGGCACCGCGCCACTGTGAAGGGGCTCGGCCTGCGCCGGATCCGCCATACCGTCGAGGTGGTCGACACACCCGAGGTGCGCGGCATGATCAACCGCGTGAACTACCTGGTTCGCGTCGAGGGGTAAGGAACGATGCGACTCAACGATCTCAAGCCCGCACCGGGCGACAAGAAGGAACGCCGCCGTGTCGGCCGGGGCATCGGCTCCGGCCTCGGCAAGACCGCGGGTCGTGGCCACAAGGGCCAGAAGTCCCGTGCCGGCGGCTTTCACAAGGTCGGCTTCGAGGGCGGCCAGATGCCGCTGCAGCGCCGTCTGCCCAAGCGCGGTTTCAACTCGCCCAGCCGCGACGCGATCGGCGAGGTGCGCCTTTCGGATCTCGAGAAAATGCAGGTCGAGACGATCGACCTCGCTGCGCTCAAGGCCGCGCGCGTCGTCGCCCGAGCGTGCGAGGGCGCGAAGGTCATCCTGTCGGGCAAGCTCACGCGCAAGGTGTCGCTGGTCGGCGTGGCGGCGACCAAGGGAGCCAAGGCCGCGATTGCAGCCGTCGGGGGCTCCGTGGTTGAGCCGACTGCCGCATCCGCGTCGACGGAGTCCGCATAGGGCGTCTCGGCACTCGTCCCGATCCCTGATCCCTGAAAGCTGATCCCCGAATGGCCACCAACGTCTCACAGCTCGCAAAGAGCGGGAAGTACGGCGACCTCAAGAAGCGCCTGCTCTTCCTGCTCGGGGCGCTGGTCGTCTTTCGCGTCGGAGCGCATATCCCGGTGCCGGGCATCGATCCGAACGTGCTCGGTGACCTGTTCCGGTCGCAGCAGGGAGGCATCCTGGGGCTGTTCAACATGTTCTCGGGTGGTGCGCTTTCGCGCTTCACGATTTTCGCCCTCGGGATCATGCCGTACATCTCCGCGTCGATCATCATGCAGCTGCTCACCGTGGTCTCGCCGCAGCTCGAGCAGCTGCGCAAGGAAGGCCAGGCCGGGCAGCGCAAGATCACGCAGTACACCCGCTACGGCACGGTTGCGCTCGCGCTGTTCCAGGCGACCGGCATCTCGATCGCGCTCGAGTCGCAGCCGGGTCTCGTGCTCGAGCCGGGACTGATGTTCCGCTTCATGACCGTCACGACGCTCGTCACGGGGACGATGTTCCTGATGTGGCTCGGCGAGCAGATCACCGAACGGGGCTTGGGCAACGGCATCTCGATCATCATCTTCGCCGGCATCGCCGCAGGGCTGCCCAACGCAATCGGCGGCCTGCTCGAGCTCGTGCGCACGGGCGCGATGCATCCGCTCACCGCGATTTTCATCACCGTTGCGGTGGCGCTGGTCACTTGGCTGGTCTGCTTCGTCGAACGCGGCCAGCGCAAGGTGCTCGTCAACTACGCCAAGCGGCAGGTCGGCAACAAAGTCTACGGGGGGCAGAGTTCGTTCCTGCCGTTCAAGCTCAACATGGCCGGGGTCATCCCGCCGATCTTCGCCTCGTCGATCATTCTCTTTCCGGCCACGCTCGCCGGCTGGTTCGGCCAGTCGGACAAGGCCACCTGGCTGCGCGACATCGCGGCGACGCTTTCTCCCGGGCAGCCGATTTACGTACTGCTCTACGCCGCCGCGATCATCTTCTTCTGCTTCTTCTATGTGGCGCTGCAGTACAACCCCAAGGAGACGGCGGACAACCTCAAGAAATCGGGCGCGTTCGTCCCGGGGATCCGCCCCGGGGAGCAGACGGCGAGATACCTGGAGAAGATTCTCCTCCGGCTCACGCTCGCCGGCGCGATCTACGTGACGCTCATCTGCCTGCTCCCCGAGTTCCTGATCCTGAAGTGGAACGTGCCGTTCTACTTCGGCGGCACGAGCCTGCTCATCATCGTCGTAGTGACGATGGACTTCATGGCGCAGGTGCAGGCCTACGTGATGACCCATCAATACGAGAGCCTGCTCAAGAAGGCCAACTTCAAGGGCGCGGGGTTCCCGACCCGATAGAGGGGGATGCGCAAGGGCGACGTGATCCAGATGCAAGGCGAGGTGGTCGAGAACCTCCCCAACGCCACCTTCAGGATCAAGCTCGAGAACGGGCACGTCGTCCTCGGCCACATCGCCGGGACGATGCGGCTGCATTACATCCGCATCCTTCCGGGAGACCGAGTGACGGTGGAACTGACGCCGTACGACCGGACGCGCGGCAGGATCGTCTTCCGCGCGAGGTAGCGCGGATGCGGGCGGGAGGCCCGGCCGGCAGACAGAGGCCCGCGACGCAACGAAGCGATGCGCGGCGAACGAAAGGAAGCGAGATGAAAGTCCAGGCTTCGGTGAAGAAGATGTGTCGCAACTGCAAGATCATCCGCCGCAAGCGCGTGGTGCGGGTGATCTGCAAGGATCCGCGACACAAGCAGCGCCAGGGCTAACGCGTCGCCGCATTGGCGGACGCGGGCCTTCTCGCGCTATAATTTCCAGTTTCGCTCTTTGGGGTGACCAATGGCCCGGATTGCGGGTGTAAATATTCCGAACCAGCAGCATGCCGAGCTCGCGCTCACCGCCATTTACGGCGTCGGTCGTGCGCGCGCCAGGGCGATCCTTGCCTCGGCAAACGTGATCGGCACGAGGCGGGTCAAGGACCTTACCGATGCCGAGATGGATCGCCTGCGCGAGGAAGTCGGCAAGGTGACGGTGGAAGGGGACCTCCGCCGCGAGGTGTCCATGAACATCAAGCGGCTGATGGATCTCGGCTGCTATCGCGGCGTGCGTCACCGCAAGGGACTTCCCGTGCGTGGTCAGCGGACCCGCACCAACGCCCGTACCCGCAAGGGGCCGGCGCGGCAGGCGGTCGCCGGCAAGGCGAAACCCACCAAGTGAGCGGTCGATCCGGCTCGAACCTGAAGGCGCACTGACCCATGGCCAAACCTGCCCAGCCTGCCGCCGCCCGCGTGCGGAAGAAGGTGAAGAAGAACGTCGCGGAAGGCATCGCGCATATCCACGCGTCCTTCAACAACACCATCATCACCATCACCGATCGCCAGGGCAACACGCTCTCGTGGGCGACCTCGGGCGGCGCGGGCTTCAAGGGCTCGCGAAAGTCGACGCCGTTCGCCGCGCAGGTAGCCGCCGAGTCGGCCGGTCGAGTCGCGGTGGAGTGCGGCGTGAAGAACCTCGAGGTGCGCATCAAGGGCCCGGGCCCCGGCCGCGAGTCGGCCGTGCGCTCGCTCAACGCCCTCGGCATCAAGATCACCAGCATCGCCGACATCACGCCCGTGCCGCATAACGGCTGCCGTGCGCCGAAGCGTCGGCGGATCTAGAAGGACTCGAACGACATGGCACGAAACCTGGACGCCAAATGCCGCCAGTGCCGGCGCGAGGGCGAGAAGCTCTTCCTCAAGGGCGAGAAGTGCTTCACCGACAAGTGTGCGGTCGAGCGGCGCAGCTATGCGCCCGGCCAGCACGGGCAGAAGAGCGGGCAGCGCCTGTCCGATTACGGCGGTCAGCTCCGCGAGAAGCAGAAGATCCGCCGCATCTACGGCGTGCTCGAACGTCAGTTCCGGCGCGTCTTCAGCGACGCCTCGCGCCGCAAGGGCGCGACCGGCGAGAATCTGCTCGCGCTTTTTGAATCGCGGCTCGATACGGTTGCCTATCGCATGGGGTTCGGCGCCAGCCGCTCCGAGGCGCGCCAGGTCGTCCGCCACAACGGCGTGCTCGTGAACGGCAAGCGTGTGAACATCCCGTCCTACCGGCTGCGCCCCGGCGACGTCGTCGAGGTGGCGGAAAAGACGAAGGCGCATCTGCGCGTGAAGGGCGCCGCCGAGGCGGCTGAGGGCCGTGGCTTCCCCGAGTGGCTCGAGGTGGACGCGAAGGCTTTGAAGGGCACGTTCAAGGCGCTGCCGCAGCGCGCCGAACTGCCCTCGAGCATCAACGAGAACCTCGTGGTCGAACTCTACTCGCGCTGATCGCGGACGGCATCCAGGGGAATCGCATGCAGGCAACCAGTTTTCTCAAACCGCGCATCATCGACGTCCAATCGGTCGCACCGTTTCACGCGAAGGTCACGATGGAGCCGTTCGAGCGCGGCTACGGTCACACGCTCGGCAACGCGCTTCGCCGCGTCCTGCTCTCGTCCATGCCCGGCTATGCACCCACGGAGGTGCAGATCTCGGGCGTGCTGCACGAGTACTCGACGATCGAAGGGGTGCAGGAGGATGTCGTCGACATCCTTCTCAACCTCAAAGGCGTCGTGTTCAAGCTGCACTCGGCGGCCGAGGCGCAGCTCCAGCTCTCCAAGCGCGGAGAAGGGCCGGTAACGGCCGCGGACATCGAACTCACGCACGACGTCGAGGTGGTGAATCCGGAGCACGTCATCGCGCATCTCTCGCCGGGCGGGAACCTCGAGATGACGCTCAAGGTCGAGCGGGGCCGCGGCTACCAACCGGGCAACATGCGCATCGTTCCCGAGGATTCGAAGGGGATCGGCCGCATCATCCTCGACGCATCGTTCTCGCCGGTGCGCCGCGTGTCCTACCAGGTCGAAGCGGCGCGCGTCGAACAGCGCACCGACCTCGACAAGCTGATCATGGATATCGAGACCAACGGCGCGATCGAGCCGCAAGACGCGATCCAATACGCGGCGCGCGTACTCGTCGATCAGCTGATGGTCTTTGCAGCGATCGAGAGCACGGCGCCGGCGATCGAGGAAAAGAAGACGCCGCCGGTGGACCCGATCCTGCTGCGGCCGGTCGACGACCTCGAGCTGACCGTCCGTTCGGCGAACTGCCTGAAAGCGGAGAACATTTACTACATCGGCGACCTCATCCAGCGCACCGAGACCGAGCTTCTCAAAACCCCGAACCTCGGCCGGAAGTCTCTCAACGAGATCAAGGAAGTGCTCGCCGCCCGCGGCCTCACGCTCGGGATGAAGCTCGAGAACTGGCCGCCTCTGGGCCTGGAGCATCACGCGCGCTAGCGCGGCGCCGGCGTTCCGAAGGGAATAACAATGCGTCACGGTCACGGACTCAGAAAGCTCAACCGCACCTCGAGCCATCGGCTCGCGATGTTCCGCAACATGGCGAATTCGCTGCTGCGGCACGAGCGGATCAAGACCACGCTCCCGAAGGCGAAGGAGCTTCGCCGCGTGGTCGAGCCGCTCATCACCCTCGGCAAGACGCCGTCGCTCTCCAACCGCCGTTTGGCGTTCAATCGGCTGCGCGATCGCGAGATGGTGGTGAAGGTGTTCGACGAACTCGGGCCGCGCTACGCCAAGCGCAACGGCGGCTATCTTCGCATCCTCAAGTTCGGTTTTCGCCAAGGGGACAGCGCGCCGATGGCGCTCGTCGAACTGATGGATCGGCCGGACGCGGGCGTTGAGGCGCCGAAGTCGGAGGCGAAAGCCTGAGGCGGCGGAGCTCGCGCACGTCGAGGAAGGGTCGGGCCGAGCCCGGCCTTTTTTGTTGGTCGGCGTGATCGCCTGTGGCTGCGACGCACTGAGCGGCCTTCGGCATGCCCCAGCCCTCTCAGACCCTGATCCTCACTGGCGCGTGCGTCAACGCGGGTCTCGAGCGCCTCGAACCCCTCTACCGGCTCGCGCGTGAGCGCTGTCCCGACGGGTTTCCGGCCGAGGAGACCCGTGATCTCGCCGAGCTTCGCGACGCAGTCTCGCTCGCGTTCGTCGCGGGCTTGCGCCTGGACATCGCGGCAAAGACCGGGATCCCTCACGAGGCCCTCTCCCTCGATCGCTTCACCCTCCACGGCTGCGGTCCGGTGAGCCTCCACGACGACCGGCACAACTACCCGGGGGTGCATTTCGTCATCGTCGTGGCGCACTCCGGGCGGCTCGGCGTGGTCGATGCCAAGCGGCGTGCCGTGCGTCACGCACCGGGGGAGATACTGCTGCTCGACCCGCACAAGAAGCACGCCCTGCTGCCCGAGGGCGTCTCCTGGCGCGAGCATCCCTATGAACGCACGCACAGCCCGGTCCATCGCGAAGAGGACCAATTCCTGTTCCTCTGCTTCGACGTCCCCCGGCGGCTGCTGCGGGAGCGCTTCCGGGCGCCGGTGCAGCGTGCCACGTAGGGATGCAGAGGCAAGTGTCCTTAGGTGTCACCAGATCCGACACTGACGGTCGCCCTGTCAGTGGAGCGGACTATCTTTGCTAGCTTAGCTACCCTCTGCAGGCCTTCGGCTGAATCCTGATCCCTCGTTCCTGATCATCGATGGCCCTTCTCCTCTTCACCGACTTCGGCGCGAGCGACCTCTACCTCGGTCAGGTCGAGCTCGTGCTCGATCGCTATGCCCCCGGCGTGCGCGTGGTGCATCTGTGCAACGAAGCGCCGGCTTTCGACGTGCGCGCGAGCGCGCATCTTCTTGCCGCACTCGTGAGGTACGTGCCGCGCGGCCATGTCTTGATTGCCGTGGTCGACCCCGGGGTGGGCACGGAACGCAACGCCGTCGTGTTGCGCGCGGACGGGCGATGGTTGGTCGGCCCCGACAACGGATTGCTTTCCATCGTCGCCGCGCGGTCCGCGACGCGCCAGGTCTGGCGTGTCGTGTCTTTTCCCGCGGGCCTGTCGGCGTCCTTTCACGGCCGGGACCTCTTCGCATCAGTCGCCGCGGCGGTTGCGACCGACGACTTCCCGAACGACACCGTGCGCGAAACCGACGGCCTCGCTGTACGCCTCGCCGACGAGGACCTGGCGCGGGTGATCTACCTCGACCATTACGGTAACGCAATGACGGGTCTGCGCGCCGAGAGCGCCGACCGTGCACTGGACTTGCGCGTCAACGATGCCGTCTTCCGGCACGCACGCGTGTTCGGCGAAGTCCCGCCCGAGGCAGCGTTCTGGTACGAAAACAGCCTCGGGCTCGTGGAAGTCGCGGTCAGCGGTGCGAGCGCTGTCGAGCGTCTCGGTCTACGGGTGGGCGATGCGGTGGAGTGGGTCCGCGAACACCCGCGGGCAACCCTTGCCTAGGACGCGTCAGTCGCCCCGTCGGTCTCTCAGCAGCCGCATCACGCGGCAAGCCCCATCATCGCTCCTGCGAACAGGGGGCTGGGCGCGTCTACGTGCCGCTACCGACATCCCGCCCTTGACGTCGCGGTTCCCGGCGGGAACGGCTGTTATCGGCAGGGCTTGAGCGTCAGGCTCGGCGGCAGGCTGATCTGCGACGCGTCGCCGCACGTCGCATCGAGCTGCTTCTGGCTGAGCCCGATCGTGCCGGACAGGTCGGCGCCCGCAAGCTTCGCGCCGGTGAGGTTTGCGCCCTGCACGCGAGCGGACCGCAGGCTGGCGCCTTCGAGAATCGCGCCCTTGAGGTCGGCGCCGTCCAGGTTCGCCCCGCTGAGGTCCGCACCCTTCAGGTTCGCGTCTTGAAGGTTCGCGCCCGCGAGCTGCGCTCGCCTAACCAGCGACCCACGCAGATCGCTGCGCTGCAGATCGGCCGCCTGTCCGTCGGCGCCATCGAGATTCGCGCCGCTGAGGTCGGCACCCGTCAACACGACGTTCGCCAGCTTCGCGCCGCGAAGATCGGCCCCCTTGAGATCGCAACCAGGGCACTTCTTGCCGCTCTTGAGATCCGCAACGGCCGCCGGGTCGTAGGCGCGCACGCTGGCGCTCAGCGACAACAAGGCAGCAGCGACCAGGACACCGACACGAATGCTTCTTCGAACCATGGACCACCTCCCGCAAAGCAGCGCGACATCACGTTTCTCGTTGCATACTAGCGCAACTGGCGTCGTTGTTTTCGGGTACCACCGCTCACAGACCTCCTCCGCACCCGCCGCGAAAGGCTCGAGGGGCGGACTGAACCGCGGTCGCAGGCACCGGTATCGTCGACCTGCTTCAGAAGGTTTACATCGATGTATCAAAAGAGATACACAACGGTCACTCTCGTTTTCTAAGCCCTTGAACTGCTGGCCGCCGCGAATGGAACGTTTCCTGCATGGGCCGTTCAGGACGCTCGCGGGGACGCTTGGCCAAGTCAGTTCACCGATCTACCTGAACGCAGAATCGGACAAAATGCAGGACATGCGACTCGCCCTCAAACCACACGTCATCCTCGAGCGGGATTCCGACGAGGACGACATCGTCCTCATCGACTCCAAGAGCGGGCGAATGAGCGCTTGCAACGAGACGGCCAGTCTGGTCGTCGGCGAATTGCAGAATGGCAGCACGCTCGCGAGTCTGGTCGAGAAATTGATGACGACGTTCAAGGTCACGGACGATGTCGCGATCAGGGACGTCAACACGCTGCTCGATCTGCTCGCGGCCGAAGGCTTGCTCGAAACGGCGGAATGAACGTGAGCTCCATCGGACTTAGAAGAAAGCGCGTGCTGCCGTGAGTCTGGTAGATAGGAAAACAGGCATCGTCTCGAAAGCCATGGTCGGTGCCGGAATCGGGGAGATGGCGTCGAGCGTCTATGGGATACTGGCCCGGCACAAGGCGCACGCATGGGACCGAGCCGATGCCCATTCCATCGCGTAGCAGGGCGGTCAAGGTCAGCGTTGCGCTGACGGGCTTTGGCGGCCTGGAGGATCCGGGGCCGGGAGCCTCGGTCGCCAACGCCTTGAAACAGGGGTGGGCCGGCGATCTCTTGATCAGCGCCTGGAGCTACGGCACGCCTGCAAACGGCGCCTGGCTGCCGGGCGTAGTCGATCGGTTGCAGGTGCTCCCTGGCCTCGAAGCGGGCGAAGAGAAGCTCTTCGCGGCGATCCTGGAGGCCCACGAGCGCTCCCCGGTCGATGCGCTCATCCCGGGTGACGCCGACGTACCGCTCATCGCGCGGCTCGGCGACCGCCTTGGCGAGCGGGGCATACGAACTCTGTTGCCGCCTGCCCACCGGGTCGCCGCGCTGACGCGCGCCAACCTTCCGAAGTTCCTCCATGACCGCCAGATGCCGGGTCCGCTGACGCTCAACGTCCCGAACCTCGACGACGTTGCGGCGCTGGCCGACCGTATCGGATATCCGCTGTATGTCCGGGGCGTGGGCTTCGGTGAGCGGGTCGTCTACAGCGCCTACCAGGCGTCGCATGCGGCCGAGCAGCTCGGTCGCGGGCATCAGTCCGGTGTCACGCTGCAATACCAGGTCGCGGGGGAGCGATATTCGGTCGGCTTGGTTGCCGACGGCGACGGCCGTTGCCGCGCGCTCGTTTGCATGAAGATCGTCGCGTCCAACGGCGAAGGTCGGACCGTCACTGGCACGATCGTGACCCTCGAGCACATCGAGCGGTTCGCGGTGGAGTTCGCGAAGGCCGCGCAATGGCGGGGCCCGCTCACCCTGGAGCTTGTTCAGCCCTTCGGCTACAGCCAACCGCTCGTGTGCGACGTCCTGTGCCACCTGCCCACGTGGTGTCAGGCGTCCGAGTGGGGTGGTACGAACCTCGCCGCAGTCCTGCTGCAGGAGATGCTCGGGGTACGGCGGAAGGTCGAGCGACCGCGGCCGGGAACGATGTTCGTGCGCAGCGTGGCCGAGTCGCCCGTCGCTCTCGACGATCTGCTCCGCCTCCGGCGGCACGGACATCTGGAAACGTTCGCGCAGATCAACGGCACGGCCCACCCGCGATTCGATCAGCGTGCGGACGACGGTGTAGTCGTCGCCGTCACCGGCACGAGCACGTTCGACGTCGTGAATCCCGGACTGGGCGTCGCACGGGCGCTCAGAAAGGCGCAGGAGGTCAAGCGCATCTACGGACTTCCCTACGGGACGCTCGAATCGGGCGCGTATCAACCCTCGCTCTACGACGAGGTGTTCCGCCTGCCGGACAGCGGCTCCCTCGAGGCGCTGTCGCACCGGATCGAGGAGATCCACAAGACCCATCCCTTCGACGTCCTCGTTCCCTGCCTCGACGGGGAGTTGCCGCTGTTCATCAAGATGCGAAAGAAGCTGGATGAGCTCGGCGTACGTTATCTGCTGCCCGACCAGAAGGCGTTCGAAAGGAGGAGCAAGAAGCAACTCTTCAGCGGCAAGCTGCGCGAGGATTGGGGCGAGTTCTCCATCCCGCAAAGCCGCTTCGCCAAGTCCGAGGCAGAGACGCTGAAGGCGATTGCTGCCGTAGGCCTGCCCGCCGTCGTGAAAGGCCCGCTGTTCATGTGTTATCCGGTCCATTCGCTGAAGGAAGCGCGGTGGGCATGGCAGAACCTGGCCAGTGCGGGATGGCGGGAGGTCATCGTCCAGCGGAAGATCACCGGCGCGCATTACGCGACCAGCGTCGTTTGCGACCGCGATCACAAGGTCGTGTCGGCCTTGACGATCAAGAAGCTCATGACCTGTCAGCGCGGCAGCACCTGGAACGCCGTTCGCGTGAAGATGCCCGCGCTCGAGGCGGACTTCTCGCGGTTCCTTCATTCCATCGGCTGGACCGGACCGGGCGAAGGCGAATTCATTCGCGACGACGTGACCGATCGGTTCTACCTCATCGAAGTGAACCCGCGCTTCACCGGATGGGTCTTCTATTCGGCTGCTCTTGGATGCAATCAGCCGCGTGCCGCCGTCCGTGCCGCCATGGGGCAACCCGTCGACGAGCCGGTGTTTTCCGACGGTGTCGCGTTCGTGCGCCGCATGACCGAGTTTCCGATGCGCCCCAGCCAGCTGGCGGCGCTTGCGACCAAGGGCTACCTGCGCCATGCATGACTTGAAGCCGTACCTCCCGCCGCGACTGACGCATCTTCCGTTCATCGCGTTCACGAAGCACTTCACGCGCGACGTGAGTCCGGTGTCGTCGCAGGCGGAGGACGACTACGACGCGGCCGAGCTGCTTGCGAAGTACGGTACCCCCCTCTTCGTGATCTCCGAGCGCCGGCTGCGCGAGGATTTCCGCAAGTTTCTCGGCACGTTCTCGGATCCGCACATCGAGACCCGGATCGCCTACTCGGTCAAGACGAACTACCTCCCGGCGGTCCTCTCCGTCCTGCGGTCGGAAGGCGCCTGGGCCGAGGTCGTGTCCGGCATGGAGTACGAGCTCTGCCGGTCGCTCGGATTCCCGGCATCGAACATCCTCTTCAACGGTCCGCACAAGACCCACGAGGAGCTCGCGCGCGCGCTCGGCGAGGGGGCGCTGGTCAACATCGACAACTTCGCCGAACTCGACCGGGTCGAGCAGATTGCCGCGACGCTGGCCTCGCCCGCGCGCATCGGCATTCGCATCAGCTTCCACTACGGCGCGATGCCGTGGACGAAGTTCGGCTTCAGCGATGACAACGGCGACAGTCAGAAGGCGCTGGAACGCATCGCCAGGAACCGCAAGCTGCGTCTCGAGCTCCTCCACAATCATTGCGGCACGTTCGTGCTGGTCCATGCGCTGTACGCGATGGCGGCCGACCGGTTGATCGGCCTCGTCAAGCGGGCCCGTTCGCTCGGCCTCGCGCCCCGAATGGTCGATTTCGGTGGCGGCTATCCCTCGTCGAACATGCTCCGGCCCGAGTACGACTTTGCCGGGGGCAGCGCGCGCACCGGCGATTTCTGGGCGCCGTACGCCGAGGAGATCTGCTCGCGGCTCGTGAAAGCAAAGGATCTCTTCGACGGCCGTCCGACGCTCGTTCTCGAGCCGGGCCGCGCCGTCGTCGACGCGTGCACGCAGCTCTTGTGCACGGTCGTCGCCACGAAGAGCGTCAACAAGAACGAGGACGTCGTCATCATCGATGCCGGGGTCAACCTCGTTCCGACGGCCTGCTATTACGACCACCCGGTCACCCGGGCGGGCGGAATCAACGGAACCCCGTACCTCAGGAACCGAACGGTGAGCGTGTACGGTCCGCTGTGCATGCAGTCGGATCGACTGCGCGAACATGCGGCCCTGCCGCCCCTCCACGTGGGCGATACCGTCCGGCTTTCTCACGTCGGCGCCTATTGCCACACCATGGCGATGCAGTTCATCCAGGCGCGGCCCGCGACCGTTCTCGTCGGCGCGCAGGGGGTCGAAGTCGTGCGCAAGCGCGAAACGTGGCGCGACGTCTTCGCGCTCGACGAGTTGCCGTCACGCCTGCGCGGCGATGGCTGCACTTTCTAGATTCACCGCCGAGGGCACTCTTTTCCTCCGGGCCCTGCTCAGGGGGTGCGCCCAGCTCGCTTTCTGCGACTCGCCATCGGCGGGCCTGCTGGTGCTCGCGGGCATCGCGCTCGCCTCGCCGCTCGCCGGCCTCGGGACGCTTCTCGGTGCGCTCTTCGGCACCGTCACCGGACGTTTCATCCCGGCGTACGGACGCGAGGAATGGGCGTGGGGACTCACGGGGTTCAATCCGGCCATCATCGGACTCCTGTGGGGCGGCCTGTTCGCCACCGGCGAGGTTCACCCCGCGCTGCTCATTCCGGTGTTCGCGCTCAGCATGCTGCTCGATGTCGGATTCCGCCGCCTGTTGGGCCGTCTCATGCTGCCCTCGCTGTCGTCCGGTGCCCTGACGACCGTCTACATCGTCTCGCTTCTGGCGGCTTCCCCCGGGGGATGGTTCTGGACCGACGCGCCCACGAACGCTTTCGTGCCGTTCGGATTGCTCGGCGCGACGTGCGTCTTCGCGGCGATGGTGATCAAGTCTCCGTTCGCCGGGCTCTGGGCGTTCTTGCTCAGCGCTATGACCTTCCTTTCGGGCTGGATCACGGACCACGACCCGCGAACCCTGGTCGGTCTGTGGGGGATCACCGTGCCGCTGGCCTGCTTCGGCGTGCACGCCATCTTCCTGCGCGGCTCGCTGGCCGGATGCGTTGCCGGTAGCCTCGCCGCGCTTTTCGGTGCGTTGATCTGGATCGGGTGGGAAGCCTCGCCGCTCGCCCGCTGGCTGCCGCCGCTGCTCCTGCCGTTCATCCTGGGCGTGTGGCTGTCGATCATCGTCATGCGCAAGCTGACGGCGGTCCCGCTCGCGCAGCCGGCCTTCTGGCGCGTGGCCCGTGTTCTTGCCGCGGCCCGCGGGGCGAATCGCGAAGTCGTTGCGCTTATCCAGCGCGGCACCGATCCGGGCGGAGCGCCCTCGAGCTTCATCAGCGGCGCGTGGCTCGATCCCCAGGTCCCGCGCTCGGCGTTCGATCGCGAGCGCCTCCAGGCGTCCCTCCGCTCCCGACAGGTGTTCTGGGATGCCTGTGATCGCCTGCGGGATCAGGCGAACGGGGGCGCGCCGGGGGATCTGCTGGCGCGCGTCTCCCGCCTCCAGCGCAACGGGTGGCTCCAGGCGGTGGTGATGCAGGATGTCACGGTCCCGGCTGAGTTCGCGACGCTCGGCGGGGCGGTTCCCTTGCACGGCGACATCGCGCGGACGCACTGTCTCCACTGCGGCGCGGAGAGCGGATGGCCGCCTCTCGGGGTCTGGCGACGATGCGACTTGCGCTGCGCGGTGTGCCGGCAGGGGGCCGTCGTTCCTTCCGTCACGGTGTTCGGGGGCGCTCTCGACGATGCGACGTCGAGCCGCCTCCGGGAACTCGAAGCGCGGTGCGCGGTGGTGCTGGTCCTCGGTGCCGAAGCGAGCGAGCCGGCCACGCTCGCGTTCCTCGAGCGCGCTCGCAAAGCGGGCACTACGGTGGTGTTCATCACAGACGGTGCGCCGGTCTATCCGCGGCGACCGACCGATATCTCGGTGTTCGAGCCGCCGGGGAGATTTCTCTCGTTTCTGCAAGTCGTCCTTGCCGGCGTGCGCGTCGTTTCGGGTCCATGGACGAGTCCCGCTCCACGCGGGTCCGCGCCCCTCGCCTCGGGCAAGCGCGGCCGTGAGGTCGCGGGATGATCAGCCCCACGCAGGGTCGGGTTCTTCTCGCCGGCCTCGCTGTCTTGATGCCGCTGGTGCTCCTCGCCGGCTGGAAGCTGGCGCACGGCCTGTCCGAAACGCCTCCGGTCGCGAGCCTTGCCGACGGTCGCTCGGGGAAGCTCGTCTTCACCAGCTACACCGCGCAGTGGTCGGACCTCGCGACCGGCGCCTTCCGCAAGGCACCGGTCAATGTGCTCGGCCAACTGCTCCTCCCCGAGCGGGAGGAGGGCCGCGCTCCGGCAGTGGTCCTGATGCACGGCAGCGACGGCGCCACGCGCCATCAGTATCGGATCGCCCGATCGCTGCGAGAGCTTGGGCTGGCGGTGTTCCTGGTGGACAGCTTCACGACGCGAGGGGTCGACAACACCGTCGGCGATCAGGGCGCCGTGACGCCGTACTCGATGCTCCTCGACGCGTACCAGGCGCTCGCCCTGCTGCAGACGCATCCCGCGATCGATCCCGGTCGCATCGCGCTCGTTGGCTGGTCGAAGGGCGGCATGGTCGCGGACTGGGCTTCGCGCCAGCGCTATCGCGCGCTGCTCTCCCCGGAAGGGCGAACGTTTGCCGCGCACGTGGCGTTCTATCCTTGGTGCGGGGAGCAGAACCTGCCGGTGCAGCTCACGGGCGCGCCGCTCCTGTACCTGATCGGTGCGCGCGACGACTGGACGGGGACCGCGCCCTGCATCGACTACGTGGAACGCATCCGGGCGGCCGGCTATCGTGCCAGGCTGGTGATCTACCCCGACGCCGAGCACGGCTTCGACTACCCGGGGCACTTCCGCCAATTCCTCGGTAGAGCGGTGAGCTGGGCGAACTGCAACTACGCCTGGGGCGAAACCCACTTCCGGGTCGTCGCCACGGGCGAGACGCTGCCGTGGACGGAGTTCGGCCCCTACATCGAACGCTGCACGTCGAGCGGCGCGCACGTCGGCTCGAACGCCCGCGCCAGGAACGACGCCGCAAGGCAATTGCGCGAGTTTCTATCGGACGCGCTGGATCTTCGTAAAGCCGGTTAGACCGGCACGTACCGAATCAAAGAGAACAATCGCCGCCGTCATCGGTTGAAGGTCACGCGATGGATGCCGCGCTCCGCCGCGAAGAACCACGCGCTCTCCACCGATGCATCGCTCCTCACCGCAGTAACGAAGCTCGGCCGTTCTCGAGAGGCGGAGAAGTAAGCGTATTGGAGCGCGTCCGCACGCCTCGAGAACAGCTCGAAGTCCTCGCTGCCTTCGCGCCGCACGCTCCATTGCGACGCGCTCACGGGTGCCACGACGAAGACGAGTTGCGCACAGATCCGTTCGATGTCGGCGAGGGCGGCAGCTTGGTTCACGGTGTCATCTCGATCAGGGCTGTAAGCGATCAGAAGAACTACGCTCGCGCTCGACCGGGGCGTCCGCGTGCACGCGGTCACTGCGAACCCGGCCGAGTGTCAGGC
>Ga0209253_10001054_pt1 | contig 24171 bp, 21 predicted proteins | sample FrelakmetBRP12BR_FD_187145 | JGI IMG/M metagenome (GOLD analysis project Ga0209253, IMG submission 187145) | Freshwater lake sediment microbial communities from the University of Notre Dame, USA, for methane emissions studies - BRP12 BR (SPAdes)... | ecosystem: Environmental > Aquatic >...
GTGAAGGATGCGCATCGGTTCACTCGTAGAGTTTTCGGGTGCTGTGCCCCATGAAGCGGACCGCGGCCGACCGGGTCAGAAGCCGTTGCATGACGAAGTTCACCACCTTGTTGAGCCGGCCTGCCACCACCACGGGGCCGCCGCCCAGCCCGGCGAGGGCCTCCTCCACGACCGGCTCCGGCTCCATGATCGGCACCTTTCCTCGCGGCTTCGAGGACTCGTAGCCTGGGGTGCGGGTCGGGCCGGCGCGGCACACCAGCACGTCCACTCCGACCCGCCGGAACTCCTCCCAGAGCCCCTCGGCGAGCACGATCTCGTGGGCCTTCGACGCCGCGTACGAGGCCACGAGCGGGCATCCTTGCCCGCCGGCCAGGGACGACATGAGCAGGATCCCCCCGCGGCCACGCGCGGCCATCTGGCGGCCGAAGTGGTGGGCCAGCAGCACCGGGGCCCGGCAGTTCACGTCGAGGACCTGCAACTGGTCCTCCACCGGCCGGTCGAGGAATGGGCCGATTGCCGAGAACGCTGCGTTGTGGACGACGAGCCCCACCTCGGCCCCCGCGGCGAGCCGGTCGACGACCTCGACGAGGTCGGCCCGCCCCACGTCGGCCGCATCGGTTCGAACCTCGACCGGATGGGCAGCCCGAAGCTCGGCTGCGAGCGCCTCGAGGGGTTCCCGCCGCCTGGCCACGAGGAGGAGGTTGAGCCCCCTGGCGGCGAGCGCCCGGGCGAAGCACTCGCCCAACCCCACCGATGCGCCGGTGACCAGTGCCCAGGGGCCGTAGCGCTCCCGGAAGCCGATCATCCGCCTTCCCGGGTGAACGGGTGCGGATCGATCCACATCCGGGCCACGACCAGGATCGGGACGATGAGCCAGGGGGCGTTCGCCGCCACCACGATGCCAGGACTGGGCGTGGCGTGGATGCCGCGAAGCTCGTCGCCGAGGATGATGAAGACGTTGGTGAAGAGCATCGTCCCCCAGATGAGGCTGGGGATGCGGATCCATTCCTTGCCCTTCACGTAGGCGAAGATGGCGGCCGCGTAGAAGGGCCCGAACGCGAGGACGTCGAGCCAGATGGTGGCGCGGTACCAGGCCGGGCGCGCGATGAGGAGCGGGTCGAAGCTCTTCTCCCACCAGTGAACGAGGGCGAGCAGGCTGGAAGGCGGCCAGAGGGGCGGCGTGAACCGGTAGATGTCGTCGATGACCACCTGCTCCAGGCTCACGACGTAGGTCGTGAAGAACAGGTTGATCACGAAGAAGGCGACGAGGGCGGCGTCCCAGGGGCGCTGCCGCAGCGCGATGACCGAGCGGCTCATTTGAGTGCGTCCTCCAGGGCCTGCTTCACGACGGCCGGGTCGGCCTTTCCCTGCGTCTCACGCATGAGGGCGCCGAGGAGAAACCCGAGGAGCTTCCTCTCGCCCGCCCGGTAACGTACCACCTCGGTGGCCTGGGCCAGGAGCACGCGAGCCACGGCGCGGTCCACCGCGCCCCGGTCGTCGACCTTCTCGAGCCCGAGCTCGGCGAGCCTGGAGGCCGGGTCGCCGCCGCTCGCGGCGAGGCTCGCCAGCAGCGCCTTCGCGCCGGCGGTCGTCGTGCGCCCGGACTCTGCGAGCGCGACGAAGCGGCCGAAGTCGGCGGGCGAGATCGAAAGCGAGGCCAGCGGGGCGTCGCCGGCGATGCCCTGGAGGTCGTTGGTGAGCCAGCGGGCCACCGCAGCGGGCGCGGCGCCGGCGGCGACCGCCTCGTCGAAGAACGCACCCGTCGCGATGTCTGCGGAGAGCAGGTCGGCCTGGTCGGAGGAGATGCCGGCCGCGGCGGAATACCGGGCGTGAAGCGCGGCCAGCGCGGGGTTCGCGGCGCGCTCGTCCGCGCGCGACTCGGCCCGGCTCTTCCGGGGCGCCGATGGCGGGGAGGGCTCCCTGGCCGGTCGCGCCGGTCGCCTCTGCTCGGCGGTTGCGCTCCGCGCCGCCCAGGTGTCCTTGAGCGCCATGGTCCGGTTGAAGACCGGAGCGCCCGGCCTGGAGTCGACCGGGTCGACGAAGAAGTAGCCCTCCCGCAGGAACTGCCAGTGGGTTCCGGGAGCGGCGTGGCGGAGCTCGGGTTCGAGCCGGGCGCCGGGCGCGAAGGCGAGCGAGTCCGGATTCAGGACGTCGAGGAAGTCTCCCGCGGCGTCCGGTTGCTCGACGGAGAAGAGCCGGTCGTAGAGCCTGACCGTTGCCGGAATGGAACGAGTGGCGTGCACCCAGTGGACCGTACCCAGGCCGCGCCGGGCGATACCCGCGGCCCCTCGCGAGGCCGGGTCGTGGGTACAGCGGACCTCCAGCACATCGCCGCCAGGGCCGCGAACCACCTCGTCGCACCTGACCACGTAGGCGCCGGCCAGCCGGACCTCGCGCCCCGGGGCGAGCCGCCTCCAGTCGGGCGGCGGATCGGCGGAGAAGTCGTCCCGCTCGATCAAGAGATCGCGGCCGAAGGGGACCTTGCGGTTCCCGCCCCGTCCTGGGTTCGCCGGCCACCAGGGCAGGTCGAGCTCCTCGACGCGGCCGGCCTCCCAGCTCGTGACCGTGAGTCGAACGGGATCGAGGACGGCCAGCGCCCGGGGAGACCGCGACTCCAGATCACCCCGGACCGCGAACTCGTACTTGCCGATGTCCACCACGCTGTTGTTCTTCGCCACGCCGATGAGATCGGCGAAGTCGCGCAGCGCCTCGGGGGTCACGCCGCGCCGCCGGATCCCTGCGATGGTGGGCATGCGCGGGTCGTCCCAGCCCGAGACCCGCTTCTCGTTCACGAGCAGGAGGAGCTTGCGCTTCGACAGGACCGTGTAGCCGAGCGCAAGCCGGGCGAACTCGTACTGGCGGGGGCGGGGGTCCCACGGACCGGTGTGGTCGAGAACCCAGTCGTAGAGCTCCCGGTTCGACTCGAACTCCAGGGTGCAGATGGAATGGGTGACGCCCTCGATGGCGTCCTCGAGGGGATGGGCCCAGTCGTACATGGGGTAGATGCACCAGGCGTCGCCGGTGCGGTGGTGGCTGGCGTGCCTGATCCGGTAGAGGAGCGGGTCGCGCATGAGCACGTTGGAGTGCGCCATGTCGATGCGGGCCCGCAGCACGCAGGCGCCGTCCTCGAACTCCCCCTTCCGCATGCGCTGGAGCAGGTCGAGGCTCTCCGCCGGGGGGCGGTCGCGGAACGGGCTTGCCACCCCAGGCCGCTCGAAGCTCCCCCGCTGCTCCCGGATGGCCTCCTGCGGCTGGCTGTCCACGTAGGCCTTGCCGTCCCGGACCAGCCGTTCGGCGCACTCGTACATCTTGCCGAAGTAGTCGGAGGCGAAGTGGAGGTGTTCCCCCCAGTTGCCTCCCAGCCAGCGGACGTCCTCCTGGATGGAATCGACGAACTCGGTCTCCTCGGTGGTGGGGTTCGTGTCGTCGAAGCGGAGGTTGGCGTGGCCGCCGTAGCGGGCGGCGAGGCCGAAGTTGAGCAGGATCGACTTGGCGTGCCCGATATGGAGGAAGCCGTTCGGCTCGGGAGGGAAGCGGGTGACCACGCCGCCGCGAACACGACCCGCCGCCAGGTCGGCGTCGATGATGTCGGTCAGGAAGTTGGACGGACGGGCCGCATCAGCCATCCGGGGCGTGTACCGCAGCCCCGTACCGCTCGCAACTACGCGGAAGGAGGGTATCCTTGCCGGGCATGGAGCTCCTTCTCGACGGGTCGAGCCCGCTGCACTGGCTGGTGGTGGCGGTGCTCCTCGTCTCTGGAGCCCTCACCGCCTGGATCGGCCTCCGCGACGGCGTCGTCCGGCGGGAGATGCGAACCAACTCGGGGCCGATCCGGGGAAGGAAGGCGCTCGCGGCTGGAGCCCTATACGCCGCCTTTGGGCTCGCCGGCGTCGCGGGCGCCATTCTCTTCGTGCTCCGGGCCCGCTAGGGGCAAGCGCCACGCCTCTCCCCGGTGGCGGGGGCTGCGCCGGTCGTCTCTGGAGCAGGCGAGCTGGAGCTCCACGCTGCGATGGAAGGCGGCGACCATGGGGTCGAAGCGGGCGGGGTCGCCCTCCAGGGATGCGAGGGCGATGGCAACCGCCTCGAGGGTGGAAAGGTGCACCGAGCCCGGTTCGCGCCGCAGGTCCCCGTACCCGCTGGGTCGCCTGGCATCCACCGAGACCCTGGGCAGGGCCGCGAGCGTGGGAGACAGGCGGAGCATCTTCTCGGCCTGGTGCCAGGTGCCGTCCACCGCGAAGAGCACCGCTGGGGGGCTTCCGGCCAGGTCTGCCGCGTCGGTGGAGCTCGGGCCGGGGAAGAGGACGGCTGCCCCCTCCGTGGCCGCGAGTTCTCGCACCCGGGAGTGTTGCTCGAAGGCGACGCCGCAGTGCAACTCGGCGTTCTCGAGCGAGACCCGCGTCAGCCATGCGCTGCAGATGGCGAGCCGGGCCTCACGGGGGTGCTGCAGGAGGACCACCCGGGTTCGAGATGGGGCCGCGACCAGTCCGCGGCAGACGCAGAAGGACTCGGGGCGAAGGCAGCGGTCGCAGCTCGGGCGCACCTGGATGCCAGTTCAGTATACCGCCAGCAACTCCACCTCGAAGACCAGCGTGGCGCTTGGCGGGATCGTCGGGGGGGCGCCCCTCGGGCCGTAGGCCAGGTCCGGGGGAAGGGTGAGCTTTCTCTTGCCGCCGACCTTCATCCCGGCGACCCCCCGGTCCCACCCCTCGATGACCTCGCCCGCGCCGAGCCGGAAGGAGAAAGGGGCTCCCCCGACCGAGGAGTCGAACCTGGTCCCGTCGAGGAGCCAGCCCGTGTAGTGCACCTGAACGCTTTTTCCCCGGACTGCCTCCGGCCCCGTGCCGGTCACCAGGTCCTCGATCGTGGGCTTCGCCATGGCGGGAGCACTACCCGGTCGAGGGCAGGGAGGCAAGGGGCACGGGCGGACCGTCCGGGAACGAGGGACACCACACCGGGCCTGTTGCAGAACGGCTTCGAGGTGCGTAAACCATTGGTCGAGCCAGATTTCGGGCACCACGTCATCCGGGAGGTACACGAGCATGCAAGGCGAGCAGGAGAACACGACGCAGCCGACCATGATGGAAGCGGCCGCTGCCAAGATCGAGGAAGCGAAGACCACGGTCGTGAAGGCGCCCGCGGCCGTCGCCGCCGAGTGGGATGCGGGCGTCACCAAGGCGAAAGCCGGCGTGAAGAAGGCCAAGGCCAAGGCGAAGAAGTTCGTTGCCAGCGTGAAGAAGGAAGTGAAGAAGGACGTACGCAAGGTGAAGGCTGCGGCCGCCAGGTTCGGCAAGAAGAAGGCGAAGAAGCCCGTCAAGAAGGCGGCCAAGAAGGCCGCGAAGAAGCCCGCCAGGAAGGCGGCGAAGAAGCCCGCCAAGAAGGCTGGCAAGAAGAAGTAGCCGGCTTTTCGTTGGCCGAGGGGTGCGACGGTCGTGGCTCCAGCCGCGGCAGGTCGCGCCCCTTTCATTTCGATCTTGCGCGGATCCCGTGGACGGTTGGCGCCAGTTCTGCTTTCCTCCCGGGTCATGCCCACTCCCGCCTTCCAGTACCAGGACCCGTTCCCGCTTTCGAAGGACCAGACCCGCTACCGCCTGCTCGGCAAGGAAGGCGTCTCGGTGACGACCTTCGAGGGGAAGGAGGTCCTCAAGGTGGAGCCGTCCGCGCTCGAGCGCGTCGCTCACGAGTCCATGCGGGAGCTCTCCTTCTTCCTCCGCTCCGACCACAACGAGCAGGTGGCGAAGATCCTCTCCGATCCCGAGGCCTCGCGGAACGACAAGGGCGTGGCCGTCGCCTTCCTGCGCAACGCCGAGATCGCCGCCCAGGGCGAGCTGCCCATCTGCCAGGACACCGGCACGGCCATCGTGATGGGCAAGAAGGGGCAGCAGGTCTGGACCGGCGTGAAGGACGAGGAGTGGATCTCCAGGGGCGTCTACCGCACCTACACCGAGGAGAACCTGCGCTACTCGCAGACCGCGCCGCTCAACATGTACGACGAGGTCAACACCGGCACGAACCTGCCGGCCCAGATCGACCTCTACGCGACCGAGGGCGCCGAGTACAAGTTCCTCTTCGTCGCCAAGGGAGGCGGCTCGGCCAACAAGACCATGCTCTGGCAGGAGACGAAGGCGCTGCTCACCCCGGAGAAGCTCGAGAAGTTCCTCGTCGACAAGATGAAGTACCTGGGCACGGCGGCCTGCCCGCCGTACCACATCGCCGCGGTGGTGGGCGGAACCTCGGCCGAGCAGACCCTCAAGGTCGTGAAGCTCGCCTCGACCAAGTACTACGACGGGCTGCCCACGGAGGGAAATGCCCAGGGGCAGGCCTTCCGCGACGTGGAGCTCGAGAAGCGGCTCCTCGATGCCGCCTGCAAGCTCGGCATCGGGGCCCAGTTCGGCGGCAAGTACTTCGCCCACGACATCCGGGTGGTGCGCCTGCCGCGCCACGGGGCCTCCTGCCCGGTGGGCATGGGCGTCTCCTGCTCGGCCGACCGGAACGTGAAGGCCAAGATCAACCGGGACGGGATCTGGCTGGAGGACCTCGACCGCAACCCCGGCCGGCTCATCCCGGCGGAGTACCGGGGCAAGCACGGACACGGGGTGAAGATCGACCTGAACCGTCCCATGAAGGAGATCGTGGCCGAGCTGTCGAAGCACCCGGTCTCCACGCCGCTGCTCCTCAACGGAACCCTGGTGGTGGCTCGCGACATCGCCCACGCCAAGTTCAAGGAGCTCATCGACGCAGGGAAGGGCGTGCCCGAGTACTTGAAGAACCACCCGGTCTACTACGCCGGGCCGGCCAAGACGCCGAAGGGCAAGCCGTCCGGCTCGTTCGGGCCGACCACCGCCGGCCGCATGGACTCCTACGTGGACCTGCTGCAGTCCCACGGCGCGTCGCTGGTCATGATCGCGAAGGGGAACCGCAGCCAGCAAGTGACCGATGCCTGCAAGAAGTACGGCGGCTTCTACCTGGGCTCGATCGGTGGCCCGGCCGCGGTACTGGCGGAGGAGAACATCAAGAAGGTCGAGTGCATCGACTTCCCCGAGCTCGGCATGGAGGCGGTCTGGAAGATCGACGTGGTCGACTTCCCGGCCTTCATCCTGGTCGACGACAAGGGCACCGACTTCTTCAAGAAGCTCGGGATATAGGAACCGCCGGACGACCATGAACGAGCCTCGAACGCTGCTCCAGAAGATCTGGGATTCTCACGTAGTCGCGCAGGAGGAGGGCGCTCCGGCAGTCCTCTACGTCGACCGCCACCTCGTTCACGAGGTGACATCGCCCCAGGCCTTCACGGGCCTGCGCGGCCGGAAGCTCGGGGTCAGGCGACCCGAGCTCACCACCGCCACCGCCGACCACTCGATCCCGACACGAGGGCCGGTGGTGGACGAGCAGGCTGCCGCCCAGCTGCGACAGCTCGAGGAGAACTGCCGCGAGTTCGGCGTTCCCCTCCACGGCCGCGACAGCCCGACCCAGGGCATCGTCCACGTCATGGGGCCCGAGCAGGGGCTCACCCAGCCGGGCATGACCATCGTGTGCGGCGACAGCCACACCGCGACCCACGGGGCCTTCGGCGCGCTGGCCTTCGGCATCGGCACGAGCGAGGTGGAGCACGTGCTCGCCACGCAGTGCCTGCTCCAGCACCGCCCGAAGAACTTCGAGGTCCGGGTCGACGGCCGCCTCGCGCCGGGCGTCACCGCGAAGGACGTCATCCTCGCGCTCATCGCCCGCATCGGCGTGGGCGGGGGAACCGGCCACGTCTTCGAGTTCACCGGCTCCGGGATGCGTGCCCTCGACATGGAGGAGCGCATGACGGTGTGCAACATGGCCATCGAGGGCGGGGCCCGTGCCGGCCTGGTGGCGCCCGACGACACGACCTACGGGTACCTGGCCGGGCGCCCGGCCGTGCCGAAGGGCGCCGGGTGGGATCGCGCGCTGGCTGGCTGGCGAGCACTCCCCAGCGACGCAGGCGCCCGCTTCGACCGGAGCCTCACCCTCGACGCCTCTGCGCTCGAGCCCATGCTCACCTTCGGCACCAACCCCGGAATGGGCACGGGCATCACCGGCCGCGTGCCCGATCCCGCCTCCCTCCCCGACGCCGCCCAGCGCACCGCCCTCGAGAAGGCGATCGCCTACATGGGGTTCCGCCCCGGGCAGCCGCTGGCCGGCCACCCGGTGCAGGTGGTCTTCATCGGGAGCTGCACGAACGGCCGCATCTCCGACCTGAGGGCCGCCGCCTCGGTGATGAAGGGGCGCAAGGTCGCTGCCGGGATGAGGGTGCTGGTCGTCCCAGGTTCACAGATGGTGAAGAAGCAGGCCGAGGCCGAGGGGCTCGATCGGATCTTCGTCGAGGCCGGGGCCGAGTGGCGCAACCCGGGCTGCTCCATGTGCATCGCCATGAACGGCGACCACCTGCAGCCCGGCGAGTACGCGGTCTCCACGTCCAACCGCAACTTCGAGGGTCGGCAGGGCAAGGGCGGACGAACCCTGCTCGCCTCGCCCCTCACCGCCGCCGCTGCCGCCGTCACCGGCCAGGTGACGGATCCGCGGACGCTGGTCCGCGCCCCGGGAGCCTGAACATGGCCCAGTTCACCACCCTCACGTCGCGCGTCGTCGTGGTTCCCGCCAACGACATCGACACCGACCAGATCATCCCGGCCCGGTTCCTGAAGACCATCGACAAGAACGGGCTGGGGGCCAGCCTCTTCGCCGACTGGCGCTACGGGGAGGGCGGCGTGCCCCGTCCGGAGTTCCCGCTCAACCGGCCGCGCGCCCAGGGCGCGCAGGTGCTCCTGGCGGGTGCCAACTTCGGCTGCGGCAGCTCCCGCGAGCACGCCCCCTGGGCCCTGACCGGCTTCGGCTTCCGGGCGGTCGTGAGCACCTCCTTCGCCGACATCTTCCAGAACAACGCGCTCAAGAACGGCCTCCTTCCGGTGGCCATCGACGCCGCGGCCCATGCCTCGCTCCTGTCCCAGCTGGCGCGCGATCCCGAGGCCCAGGTCACGGTCGACCTGGCGTCCCGGACCTTGCGCCTTCCGGACGGGACCGAGGTGAAGTTCCCGGTCGATCCCTTTGCCCGCACCTGCCTGCTCGAGGGCGTGGACGAGCTCGGCTACATCCTGAGGTTCGAGCCCCGCATCGCCGAGCACGAGAAGCGGAACCGGGAGCAGTCGTGATCGAGATCTACGACACCACGCTGCGCGACGGCACGCAGCGGGAGGGGATCTCGCTCTCCTGCGACGACAAGATCGCGGTGGCCCAGCGGCTCGACGAGCTCGGCGTGGCCTTCATCGAGGGAGGCTGGCCGGGTTCGAATCCCAAGGACGTCGAGTTCTTCGCCCGGGCCCGCGACATCTCCTGGAAGACCGCGCGCATCGCCGCCTTCGGCTCCACCTGCCGGGTGGGGGGCGGCCCGGAGGACGACGCCAACATCCTCGCGCTGATCGACTCGGGGGCGCCGGTCTGCACGGTGGTGGGGAAGACCTGGAACCTCCACGTCACAGAGGTGCTCCGCACCACGCTGGACGAGAACCTCCGCATCATCGAGAAGAGCCTGGCCTTCCTGGCGGCCCAGGGGCGCCACGTGATCTACGACGCCGAGCATTTCTTCGACGGCTGGCGCGCCGATCCCGTCTACGCGATGGCCACCCTGGACGCCGCGGCCCGGGGCGGGGCCAAGACCCTCGTGCTCTGCGACACGAACGGGGGGTCCTTGCCCTGGCAGATCGCCGAGCGCGTGCGCGAGGTCCGGGCGAGGGTGGCGGGCCCGCTGGGCATCCACGCCCACAACGACAGCGAGACGGCGGTGGCGAACTCGCTGGCCGCCGTCCACGAGGGGGTCGTCCAGGTCCAGGGCACGGTGAACGGGTATGGCGAGCGCTGCGGCAACGCCAACCTCTGCTCGGTCATCTCTGCACTGGAAGTGAAGATGGGCCGGAGGTGCCTGCCGCCGGGGGGCCTCGCCACCCTCACCGAGGTGTCCCGCTTCGTGGCCGAAGTGACGAACCAGGCTCCGGACGATCACCAGCCCTACGTCGGGAAGTCGGCCTTCGCCCACAAGGGCGGCATCCACGTGGCGGCCATGCGACGGAACGAGGCCACCTACCAGCACCTCGATCCGGCGCTGGTCGGAAACCGCATGCGGGTCGTGGTGAGCGAGCTCTCCGGCAGGGGAAACCTGCTCTCCAAGGCCGAGGAGCTGGGGCTGGCGGGAGCCGACATGTCCGGGGTGCTGGGCGAGATCAAGGACCTCGAGTCGAAGGGATTCTCCTTCGAGGCCGCCGAGGCCTCGGTGGCCATGATGATGAAGCGGCAGGAGCCGGGCTACGTTGCGCCCTTCGAGCTGCTCGACTTCCTGGTCAACGTCGAGCACCGGACCGGCCGGGGGATCTTCGCCGAGGCCATGGTGAAGGTCCGGGTCGACGGCGAGGTGCTCCACACCGCCGCCGAGGGGTCCGGTCCGGTCGACGCGCTCGACGCCGCCCTGCGCAAGGCCCTGGCCCCGCGATACCCGCGCGTCGGCGAGATGAAGCTCACCGACTACAAGGTCCGCATCCTGGACAGCGACCGGGGCACAGGGGCCGTCACCCGGGTCCTCATCGACACGCACATGGGCGACCGGCGCTGGAGCACGGTAGGCGCGTCCAGCAACATCATCGAGGCCAGCTGGCGGGCCCTCAGCGACTCGGTCGAGTACGGGCTCTCGGTGGCGGGACTGCGCGGCGCGAGCGGGGAGGCGACGTGAAGGCGAAGATCGTGGTCCTGCCAGGGGACGGCATCGGGCCGGAGGTGACGGCGGCGGCGCTCCGGGTGCTCGACGAGGTGGCGCGACGGGGAGGGCACGAGATCCACTTCGAGGAGCGGCTCATGGGCGGCTGCTCCATCGACGTCCACGGCACGGCGCTCACCGACGAGGTTCTCCGCGACTGCCAGGGGGCCGATGCCGTGCTCCTGGGCGCGGTGGGCGGTCCGAGGTGGGACGACCCGAAGGCCAAGGTGCGTCCGGAGCAGGGGCTGCTGGCACTGCGAAAGGGGCTCGGAGTCTTCGCCAACCTGCGCCCGGTCCGGGTGCATCCATCGCTCGTCGACGCCTCGCCGCTCAAGGCCGATCGCCTGGTGGGCGTGGACATCCTGGTGATCCGCGAGCTGACGGGCGGGCTCTATTTCGGGGAGCCCAAGGGACGCCACATGAAGGACGGCCACGAGCACGCCGTCGACACGCTCGACTACGCCGACTACGAGGTGCGGCGGGTCACCGAGCTCGCCTTTCGGCTGGCCAAGGGGCGGCGAAGGAAGGTCACCTCGGTGGACAAGGCCAACGTGCTCGAGTCCTCGCGCCTCTGGCGGCAGGTCGCGACCGCCGTGGGGGGCGACAACCCCGACGTCGCGCTCGATCACATGCTGGTCGACACCGCCGCCATGCGGCTCGTGCAGGCGCCGGCCAGCTTCGACGTGCTGGTCACCGAGAACATGTTCGGGGACATCCTCACCGACGAGGCAGCCGTGCTGGCCGGCTCGATGGGCATGCTGCCGTCCGCATCGCTGGGCGCGGGAGGGCCCGGGCTCTACGAGCCCATCCACGGCTCCGCACCGGACATCGCGGGGAAGGGGATAGCCAACCCCATCGGGACCATCCTCTCGGCGGCCATGATGCTGCGTCACTCGCTCGGGCTGGAGCTGGAGGCGGCGGCGATGGAGCGAGCCGCCGACGCGGCCATCACGGGCGGTGCCCGCACGGCCGACCTGGGGGGCAAGCTCTCCACCCGGGCCATGACCGACGAGGTGCTGCGACGTCTGTAGTTCCGGTCAGTCCTCGGCGATGGGCTGGGGACCGGGCACGATGCCGGCGATGTCCGGATCCTCGCCGGGCGAGAGCGGAGAGCCGGGCAGCTCGCCCTTCTCGCGCTTGCGCATCTCCTTCTTCTCGCCCTTCTTGCGCTGCTTGTCGCGGCGAGCCGCTTCCTTCTGTCGCTTCGTCGACCCCGGGTTGAAGACCATGGGAACTCCTGGATGCAGGGGCCTCGCGGCCCGGGAAAGGCGAAGGCCCGGCTGTCGGCCGGGCCGACGAATTTTCTAGCGCGCCCGCAACAGTTTGTCGAGGGACCGGTCAGGCGACCCGGTCGAACCGGTCGAAGCGCATGGTGAACACGGCCCGCCCCTGGGTCGACGAGCGCAGCTCGGTGGCGTATCCGAACATCCGTCGAAGGGGTGCCTCCCCGTCCACGACCTTCACCGCCAGCCCTCGATCCGATACGTCGAGTACCGCCCCCTGGCGCCGGTCGAGGCTGGCGATCACCTCACCCAGGTACTCGGCGGGCAGGACCACCTCGGTCCGCATGATGGGCTCCAGGATGACCGGTCCCGCCCGGCCGGCTGCATCGCGCACCGCATCGGCGACGGCGACCTTGTAGGCGAACGGCCTGGAGGCTCCCTCCCGCCAGGTTGCCGCGAGGAGCGTCACCAGGACGTCCTGCAGGGGATGCCCCTCCAGGACGCCCGTCTCGGCCGCCTCCCTGGCCCCGGCCTCGGCCATCGCCAGGGTCTCGCCGCGCAGGAACGGCAGGGAGCGGGCCTCGGGGGCCACCTCGAAGCGGAAGCCCGCTCCCCGGGGCAGCGGTTCGACTCGCACCGTGGCGTGGCCGAAGATCTCGTCGTCCTCGAGCGAGCGCTCGAAGCGGGCCTCCCCCTCGGCCGGGGCGGTCAAGGTCTCGCGGAGCAGGACCTGCGGCTCGCCGGTTCGAACCTCGAGGTGGAACTCCCGCCTCAGGCGCTCGGCCACGATCTCCAGGTGAAGCTCCCCCATCCCCGAGATGAGCAACTGGCCGGTGTCCGGGTTCTCTCCGAAGCGGAAGCTCGGGTCCTCGTCGGCGACGCGGGCCAGGGCCTCGAGCAGCAGTTCCCGGTCGCGGAGGCTCTTCGCCTCCACGGCCGCCGAGATGACCGGTTCGTAGGCCGAGATGCGTTCCAGCACCAGAGACTGCCCAGGAGAGGTCAGGGTATCCCCTGTCTTCGTGTCCTTGAGTCCCATGACCGCGAAGATCTGCCCGGCGCCGAGGGCCGGCACGCGCCGCTTCTGGGAGGCGTGCATGAGGAGCACCCGGGAGACCCGCTCCTTCTTCCGCTGGCTCGCGTTCCAGACCTCGTCGCCCTCGGCGACGCGTCCGGAGTAGAGCCGGAGGAAGACGAAGCGTCGCAGCTCGTCGAGGAGCGACACCTTGAAGGCGAGAGCCACCAGGGGGGCGTCGTCGGCAGGCGCCGGAGCCGCCACGTCCGTCCCCGACGCGTCGGTGCCACGGGGGGGCGGAACGTCGAGAGGAGAGGGGAGCCAGGCGCACACGGCGTCGAGTACCTGCGGGACCCCCTTGTTCCGGAGCGCCGAACCGCAGAGGAGCGGCACGAATCGGCCGGAGAGCGTGGCCCGGCGGATGGAGGCGCCCATCGCCGCGGGGTCGAGGTCGGCGTCGGAGAGCAGCGCGGTCGCGGCGGGGTCGTCCACGTCGGCCAGGGTCTCGAACAGCTCGCGACGCGCAGCTTCCCCTTCCGTGGACAGTCCGGGCGATTCCTCGAAGGCGCGCGGATCGTCGCTGTCGGTGAAGGTCACGGTGCGCCGAGTGACCAGGTCCTCGAAGCCGCCGAAGTCAGGCCCGGCTCCCAGCGGGCGGTGGACCCCGGCGCAGCGGTGGTCCGGGAAGTGATGGCGCATCGAGCGCAGGGTCTCGCCGAAGTCGGCGCCCACCCGGTCCATCTTGTTGGCGAGCGCGATGCGAGGGACCCGGTAGCGATCGGCCTGGCGCCAGACCGTCTCGCTCTGCGGCTCGACCCCGTTCACGGCGTCGAAGACGACGACGGCGCCGTCCAGGACCCGCAGGCTCCGCTCCACCTCGACGGTGAAGTCCACGTGCCCCGGAGTGTCGATGAGGTGAATCTCGTGCCCATCCCACTCGAAGCTGGCGACCGCAGAGGTGATGGTGATCCCCCGCTCTCGCTCGAGGTCCATCCAGTCCATCACCGCCAGGCCGTCGTGGACCTCGCCCATCTTGTGGGTGCGGCCGGCCGCGAAGAGGAAGCGCTCCGAGAGCGTGGTCTTGCCCGCGTCGATATGGGCCATGATCCCGATGTTGCGGATGGCCCGGATCCGGCGCAGCGATGACGGTTCCCGCGCTCCCTCGTCCGGCATGGCGATGGAGTATACCCATCCGGGCGAGGCGAGGGGCCCGGCCGCGCGACACAATAGGGTCCCACTTCCGAGGTGTACCCATGGCTTCCTCGCCCCCTTCCTCGCCGCACCCCTGGCGCTTCCTCCGCGTCGGCGGACTGGATCAGGTCCAGCTCGACCGCGCCGAGGACCTGCGCAACCTGGACCGGCTCGACCAGAAGCTCTGGGTCGCACTGGCCTGCCCGACCAAGGGGCTGGAGATCGACCCGGCCACGCTGGCCCTCCTCGACGCGGACAAGGACGGGCGCGTGCGTGCGCCCGAGGTCATCGCGGCGGTGAAGTTCGCCGACCTGCGGCTGAAGGACCTCGCCGACATCGTGAAGGGGAAGGAGACGCTTCCGCTCGCCGACATCCGGGAGGACACGCCGGAGGGGAAGGCGCTCCTCGCCGCCGCCCGGCAGATCCTGGCCGCGGCGGGAAAGCCCGACGCGAAGGAGGTCTCCTTCGAGGACGTCGCCGACCTCTCCCACGTCTTCGAGAAGACCCTCTTCAACGGAGACGGCGTGGTGGTTCCCGAGTCGGCGCCCGAGGGGGACGTACGGCAGGCGATCGTCGACGCCATGGCCTGCGAGGGCGACGTCGCCGACCGGAGCGGGAAGCCCGGGCTCGACCGTTCGCGGCTCGAGACCTTCCACGCGGATCTCGCCGAATTCGACGCCTGGTGGAAGGAGGGGCGGGGTCCGGCGATCCAGGTCCTGGGCGACGCCACCGCCGCGGCCTTCGACGCCGTGAAGGCGGTCCGGCCCAAGGTGGACGACTACTTCACCCGCACGGGTCTGGCCGCCCTCGATGATCGCATGCCGCCGCTCCTCGCCCGCCCGGACGCGGAGATCGCGGCCATGGCCGGCAAGGACCTCTCGCCGACCAGCGCAGAGGTCTCCACGCTTCCCATCGCGCGGATCGCGGCCGGGCGTCCCATGCCGCTGCTGGAGGGCCTGAATCCTGCCTGGGCAGGCGCCGTGGCCGCTCTCCAGAAGGACGCCGTGGCGCCGCTGCTCGGCGCGGGGCGATCCAGCCTGTCGTCGGCCGACTGGGAGTCGCTGAAGGCCAAGCTCGGGCCCTACGAGACCTGGCTCGCCGCACGGAAGGGTGGACTGGTGGAGAAGCTCGGCGCGTCCCGAGTGGCGGCGCTCCTCGCCGGGAGCGGCAAGGCCGACGTCGAGGCGCTCATCGCGCAGGACGAGGCGGGCAAGGCGGAGGCCGACGAGGTCGTCGGGGTGGCGCGCATGGTCCGCTACCGGCGCGACCTGCTCCGCCTGCTCCGGAACTTCGTCAACTTCGCCGACTTCTACGACCCACGGTCCCCGGCGGTGTTCCAGGCCGGAACCCTCTACCTCGACGGGAGGGCCTGTCATCTCTGCGTGAAGGTGGACGATCCGTCCGCCCACGCGGTCATCGCGACGCCCAGTCGCATGTACATCGCCTACTGCGACTGCCGGCGTCCCGGCGGCGAGGCCATCAAGATCGCCGTGTGCATCACCCAGGGAGATTCGGATTTCCTGTCGGTGGGCCGGAACGGCCTCTTCTACGACCGGAATGGCAGGGATTGGGATGCGACGGTGATCAAGATCGTCGAGAACCCCATCAGCCTCAGGCAGGCCTTCTGGTCCCCGTACAAGCGGTTCGCCAGGGCCATCAGCGAGCAGGCCGCCAAGCTTGCGGCCGCGAAGGACAAGGAGAGCGAGGCCCGCCTCGCCGGCGCGGCAGAGAAGACCGCCGGAGCGGCGGCGGGAGCGAAGCCGGCCAAGCCGGACCCGGTCGACGTGGGCAAGATGGTGGGCATCATCGCTGCCCTCGGAGTCGGCGTCGGCGCCATCGGCACCATCTTCGGGGCGGCGGTGTCCGGTTTCATCGGCCTCCAGCCCTGGTGGGCCAAGTTCCTCGCGCTGGCCGGCATGGTGCTCGTCATCTCGGGACCGGCCGTCCTCATCGCCTGGCTGAAGTTGCGGCAACGCACGCTGGGGCCGGTCCTGGATGGAAACGGGTGGGCCGTGAACGGCAGGGTTGCCGTGAACATGCCCCTCGGGGCGATGCTCACCGACCGGGCCGTCCTCCCTCCTGGTTCGAGCCGTTCACTCCAGGACCCGTACGTCGACGCCGGGGCTCGCCAGCGAAGGGCCCTGGCCTGGATGCTGGTCGTCACGGCGCTCGCCGCGCTGGCCGTGGCTCGCTGGCAGCACCTCTGGCCTTTCCGGAAGGGATAGGCCCGGCGTCCCGGCTTCACTCGGGGATCACCCGCTCCTTCACCGGAGACCCGGTCACCGGATCGGTGCCCTCCAGGTCCGCCCAGGCCACGCTGGGAATCAGGCCGCCCCCGCTCTCGGCCTGGACGAAGATGCGACGGAGCAGCGCAGGGCGCCCGGCGATGGTCACGACGGCCGCCGGGCAGCCGGCCCGCAGGGTCAGCCTCACCGGCCGGTCCTTCTTGGCCTTGAGGATCACCGTGAACCCCTCGCCCGACTCGGCGGGGTCCACGCTGAACCCGTAGGCCATCAGCTTCTCGATGAAGTTGAGCCCCTCGCGGTGGCCGTCCTCGGCCAGCATGTGCCAGTCAGCCTCGATCGGGTCCTCGGGATCGAGCGTGCCGTCGGCGCCGGTCCGGGCGGTGTAGACCACCTCGTTGGCGTTGGTGCTCCTGCCGATCCGGAAGAGCTCGGGGGCGCAGGTGGGGCCGGGGGGCGCCGCCAGGAGCAACGCCAGGTATATCGATCCGACCAAGGACTCCCTCCGAGGCGACGAAACGGGATCCCCGTGCTAGCCGATGGACGGGGGAGGCGCAATGGCCTCGTGGTGCCACGGGGACCCGCGCCCGTGCCCCACCGAGCAGGAGCGGCGCAACCCCTCGGTCAGGTAGGCCTTTGCGCCCCGGACGGCCGCCGCCACGTTCTCCCCCAGGGCGAGCCGAGCGGCGATCGCGGCCGAAAGCACGCACCCGGTCCCGTGGGTATTCGGCGTATCGACGCGCGGAACGGAGAGATCGAGCATGTCGGTTCCGTCGAAGAGGACGTCGAGCGCGAACGGGGAGCCGGTCAACCCGCCTCCCTTCACGAGGACGGCCCGCGGACCCATGGCGCACAGGTCGCGCGCGGCGCGGCGCATGGCCTCGGCGTCGCGCACGGGTCGCCCCAGCAGGACCTCGGCCTCGAAGACGTTCGGGGTGAGGACGTCGGCGAGGGGAAGCAGGAGCTCGACGCAGGCCCGCTCGGCCGACGGGTCGAGCAGGCGGTGTCCGCTCCGGGACACCATGACAGGGTCCACGACGACCGGGCCGATGGCGTGGCGTCGAACCGCCCGCGCGACCGCCTCGATTCCCGCGGCGGTGGCGAGCATCCCGGTCTTGGCCGCCGCGACGGTCATGTCGGAGGCCACCGCGTCGATCTGGGCCTCGACAAGCGCCGGGTCCACTGCGGACCACGCCAGGACGCCCTGGGTGTTCTGAGCCGTGATCGCCGTGACGGCGGAGGTGCCGTGGAGACCATGGGCGGCGAAGGTGTGAAGATCGGCCTGGATGCCGGCCCCGCCGCCCGAGTCGGACCCTGCGATGGTGAGAGCGACCTTCACGCGCCGATCGTCTCTCGCGGTTCCTGCTGCGTCATGCAGTGGAGGGTGCCGAGGCCCCAGACCAGGTCGAGGGCGTGGATGCCCACCACTTGCCGATCGGGAAAGAGTTCGCCCAGTATCCCGAGTGCCGCGCGGTCGGCCGGGTCGTTGAAGGTCGGCACCAGGACGACGGCATTGCCGATGTAGAAGTTGGCGTAACTGGCGGGAAGGCGCCGGCCGGCGAAGGTCACCGGCCGGGGCATGGGAAGGTCGACCACCTGCGGCCTGGAGCCGTCGGCCAGGCGCGCCGAGGCGAGCCGTTCGCGGTTCTCGGCGAGAGCCAGGTGGTTCGCGTCGCCGGGGTCGTCCTCGCGTGCCAGCACGATGGTCGAGGGCGACACGAATCGCGCCAGGTCGTCCACGTGGCCGTGGGTGTCGTCGCCGGCGATGCCCTTGCCGAGCCAGATGGCGTTCGGGGCGCCGAGCGCATCCCGGAAGACCGCCTCGTAGTCGGCCCGCGCGAACCCGGGATTGCGGACCTGGACGGCGGGATCGAGCAGGCATTCCTCGGTGGCCAGGATCGACCCGGCGCCGTTCACGTCGATGGCGCCGCCCTCCAGGACCACGTCGCGCCCCGCCCGGCGAACGGGGAGGAGGGGGAGCCCGAGTGCCCTGGCGGCTCGCTCCGGGACCCGCGCGTCCCGCTTCCAGTCCCGATACTTGGCCCAGGCGTTGAATCGGAATCCGGCCACCGCGCGGCCATCGGTCCCCGCGCCGCCGCCGCGGGGACCCGTCTTGCGGATCACGATGGGGCCGCTGTCGCGGGTCCAGACCCGATCGGTGGGGATGCGCCTGAAATCGACCCGGGCGAGGTTCGCCCCGTTCCGTTCGAGGTGTCGTCGTGCCCGGGCCTGGTGTGCGGCGTCGTTCACCAGCAAGCGGACCGTCTCGCCCTCCGCCAGCTTCTTCACGATGTCGGCGAAGACCCAGGGAAGGGGGCCGAAGCGCCCCGGCCAGTCGCCGACGTTGTGAGGCCAGGCGATCCAGGTCGCCTGGTGCGGCTCCCACTCGGCGGGCATGGAGAGCGTCATCTCCACCTCAGTCGATGAAGCGCTTCTCGATGCCCTGGTAGGCGTCGATGCGCCGGTCGCGCAGGAACGGCCAGTTGCGGCGAACCTCCTCGATGCGGGCCAGGTCCACCTCTGCGACCAGGATCTCCTCCCGGTCGGCCGAGCCCTCGACGACCACCTGTCCGAAGGGATCGCAGAGGAAGCTCGAGCCCCAGAACTCCAGACCGGCCTGGCCGGGGGGGCCGGGCTCCAATCCGATCCGGTTCACCGAGGCGACGTAAACGCCGTTCGCGATGGCGTGGGAGCGCTGGATGGTCCGCCAGGCGTCGCGCTGGGCGGCCCCGTGCCGGGCCTTCTCGCCGGGGTGCCAGCCGATGGCGGTCGGGAAGAAGAGGATGGCCGCGCCCTGGAGCGCGGTGAGCCGGGCGGCCTCGGGGTACCACTGGTCCCAGCAGATGAGGGTCCCGACCCGTCCGGCGGCCAGGTCGAAGGCCCGGAAGCCAAGATCACCAGGAGTGAAATAGAACTTCTCGTAGAAGGCCGGGTCGTCCGGGATGTGCATCTTGCGGTAGGTGCCCCGGATGGTCCCGTCGGCGTCCACGAGGAGCGCGCTGTTGTGGTAGAGCCCCGGCGCGCGCCGCTCGAAGATGGGGACGATCACCGCCACGCCGGCCTTTCGCGCCACGGCCTGGAACCGCTCGCTGCTCGGCCCCGGCACGTCCTCGGCGAGGTCGAAGAAGGCCGGGTCCTCGCTCTGGCAGAAGTAAGGCGAGCGATAGAGCTCCGGAAGGCAGACCACCTCGGCTCCCCGGCGGGCGGCCTCCTCGACCCGGAAGGCGGCCTTCTCCTCGTTCTCGCGAGGGTCCGGGGACATCCTCATCTGGACCAGCCCGACGCGGAAGCTTGGCCTGGACATCAGGCCCCCCCGAGCGCGGTGAGCAGGAAGGCGGGCGCCAGCGCGATCTGGATGACGCGCGAGATGTCGTGGACGTGGGACTCTTCCATGGGATCGCCGACCAATGAGCCTAGCACGGTGATTGACTTCCAGCCCTTCCCGACTATTCCCTCCTGTGACCATGCGAAGCGACACCATCAAGAAGGGTTACGAGCGGGCCCCCCACCGCAGCCTGCTGCGCGCCACCGGGCTCGTGGACGCGGACTTCGACAAGCCGTTCATCGGGGTGTGCAACAGCCAGGTCGACATCATCCCGGGACACATCCACCTGGCCGGGTACGGCCAGATCGTGAAGGAGGAGATCCGCAAGGCCGGCGGCGTCCCCTTCGAGTTCCACACCATCGGGGTGGACGACGGCATCGCCATGGGGCACGAGGGAATGCTCTACAGCCTGCCTTCCCGCGAACTCATCGCCGACTCGGTCGAGACGATGATGAACGCGCACCAGCTCGACGCCCTGATCTGCCTGCCCAACTGCGACAAGATCGTGCCGGGCATGCTCATGGGCGCGCTTCGCGTGGACGTGCCCACCATCTTCGTGTCGGGCGGGGCCATGAAGGCGGGCGCGCTCGCCGACGGCACGCCCATCGACCTCTCCACGGCCTTCGAGGCGGTGGGCAAGCGGGCCAGGGGGCAGATCACCGACGCGGAACTGCTGGAGATCGAGTGCAACGCCTGCCCGGGTGCGGGGTCCTGCTCCGGCATGTTCACGGCCAACTCCATGAACGTCCTGTGCGAGGCCATGGGCGTGGCGCTCCCCGGGAACGGGACCGCCCTCGCGCTTTCCCCGGAACGGGAGGGGTTGCTGCGACGGGCGGCGCGTCGGGCCGTCGAGGTGGCCGGGGACGATCGCTTCCGGATTCGCCGCATCGTGAACGAGGACGCCATCTGGAACGCCATGGTGGTGGACATGGCGATGGGCGGGAGTTCCAACACGGTGCTCCACATGCTGGCCATCGCCTCCGAGGCCGGGGTCCCCTTCGACCTCGCCACCATCGACCGGATCGGCCGGCAGGTGGCGCACGTGGCCAAGATCGCGCCTTCGCTCTCCACGGTCCACATGGAGGACGTGGGGAACGCGGGCGGCGTGGCGGCCGTGCTCTTCGAGATCGCGAAGCGCGGCGACGTCGTCCGTCGCCGGGCCCTCACCATCACCGGCGAGACCATCGGCGACCGGATCCACGAGGCGGAGTCCACCGATCGGAGCGTCATCCGCTCCATCGACGACCCGTACTCCCCGGTGGGCGGGATCGCGGTGCTGCACGGCAACCTGGCCACCGAGGGCGCGGTGGTGAAGACCGCCGGGATCGATCCGCGCCTGCGCCGAATGGCGGGCAAGGCCATCTGCTTCGACTCGCAGGACGAGGCCATCGCCGGAATCATGGGAGGCAAGGTCCAGGCCGGTCACGTGGTGGTGATCCGCTACGAGGGGCCGAAGGGCGGTCCGGGCATGCAGGAGATGCTCTCGCCCACCAGCCTCATCTCGGGAATGGGGCTGGGCGACCAGGTCGCGCTCGTCACCGACGGTCGATTCTCCGGCGCGACCCGCGGCGTCTGCGTGGGGCACGTCTCGCCCGAGGCCGCCGAGGGAGGCGCCATCGGGCTGCTCCGCGACGGCGACGAGATCACGGTCGACATCGAGCACCGCAAGCTCGAGGTCTCGCTGACGGCCGACGAGCTCGAGCTGCGTCGATCCCGGTTCAGGCCGTTGAAGAAGGAGGTCCGATCGAAGTGGCTGCGCCGCTACGCGGCGATGGTCGAGAACGCCTCCCGCGGCGCCGTCCTGCGCTCGGAGTTCTGAGGGCGCCGGGGCCGGCTCAGGCGGTGAACGAGTCCCGCAGGACCCGGTCGATCTCGTCCTCGGAGAGCTGCCCGCGGTCGGCCATGTCCTTGATCTTCGCGGTGATGGTCCTGAGCTCTCCCTCGCCGAACTTGAGCCCGATCTCGCGGGCCCGGTAGGCGACGGCGTGCTTGCCGGTGAGCCGGCTTCCCACGATGAGTTGACGTGAGGCGCCGACGGCCTCCGGGGGGATGACCTCGTAGCTGCCCGGGTTCGCCAGCATGGCCTTCAGGTGCATGCCGGCCTTGTGGGAATAGGCGTTCGCTCCGGTGAGCGGGTTGTTGAAGGGAATCTCCACCTCGGTGATCCGGGCCACCAGCCTTTCCAGCTCGCGCAGCTGGCCGAGCCGGTAGCGGCCCGAGACCCCCTGGGGATCCAGGCTGTACATCCGGGCGATGAAGCCGCCCAGCGGCGTGATTCCCACCCGCTCGCCGATGCCCAGGACCGAGACGTCGACGTGCGTCGCCCCAGCGGCCACGGCCTCCCAGGCGTTCGCCACCGCACAACCAGTGTCGTCGTGGCCGTGGAAGCCGATGTCGCAACGCACGGTCCGCCGGATCTCGCGGAAGAGGGCGAAGACCTGGCGGGGCGTGGCGATGCCGACGGTGTCGGCCGCGCCCACGCGATGGACGCCCAGGGCCTCGGCGGCACGGTAGACGGCCATCAGATCCGCCTCCTCGCTGCGGAAGGCGTCCTCGGCCGAGAAACGGGTCTCGAGCCCGGCCGAGAGGGCCAGCTCGACGGGGGCCGCCATGGCGTCGATGATCTGCTGGATGCTCCTCCCGTGCGAGGCCTCCCGGAGGATCCGGCTGGTCGCGAAGAGGAGGCCGATTCCCTGGACGCCGGTGTCGATGGCGGCGCGAACGTCGTCCACGACGCAGCGTGAGTGCGTGATGACCCGGGCCGACAGGCCGAGCTTCACGATCCGCTCGGCGTCCCGCTGCGACTGCGGCGAGGCGGCCGGAGAGGTGAGCTCGATGTAGTCCACGCCGAAGGCGTCGAGGAGCCGAGCGATGGCGACCTTGTCCTCGGTGCGAAAGTTGCCACGCGCGAACTGCTCCCCCTCCCGGAGGGTGGAGTCGATGATCCGCCAGGGCTTGCCGGTGGGTGCGCTCATGGGATCCGCTAGTGGGGAACCGCGGAGTCGGCCACGAGGTCGAGGACCAGGCCGCCCGAGGCGGGGTCGAGCCGGAACCCGAACCGGGCCAGGACCTCGGGCTGGAACCACCCGGTCTCGAGCAATCGCGCCCCCCGGGCGCGCTGCCGGCGGGAGAGTTCGCGGATGATGCCGTCGGCCACGCCGAGACCGCGGTGCTTGCGCCCCACCGCGATCTTCTCCATGTGGGTCCTCTCCGGCGTCACGTGCCGGTAGAACACGCCTCCGATGACCGTGTCGTTGCCGTCCACGGCGATGAGGTGGCGGTGCTCTGGCTCGAACGTCACCTCCAGGCTCGACTCCTGGAAGAGCTGGAGCAGCCGGGCCACCTCGCGGGGCGAGCGGGCAGCGCGCACCGAATAGCGCTCTCCCTTCTTGTCGGAGAACCCCACCACCACCTCGGCCGTGAGGTGGTCGCCGCGTTCCAGCGAGATGAGGGAGGTCTCGTCGCCGGGGCGGAGGTGGCGGAAGGTCATGCGGGCCAGGAAGTAGTCCTCCCGGGCATCCGGGCGGACCGCCTCGCGAAGTGCCGCGATCTGGTCGCGCAGATCGAGACCCCGGTAGGGCAGGGAACGGGCCCGTGCCATGAGCCGATCGAGCGCCGCTGCCAGCGGCTCCCGGGCGTCGGCGAAGACCGTGCGCCGGAAGAAGCGGATGCGGGTGTCGGGCCAGTCCCGCTCCACCTCGCCGAGCTGGTAGGTGGTCCAGAGCTCGCCCAGCATGGTGCCCTGGGCCTCCTGCGTGGCATTCGGGTTCAGCGCCCGCCAGCGCCGGAATCGCTCGGACGCGAAGTGAACCGGACGCGAGGTGAATCCGGTGGCGTCGATCGAGGCGAGGAAGGTCAGCGCCGCCTCGGCGCGCGGGCCCGGCTGGAGGGAGGAGAGGGCCGCGCGGGCCCGGTCCATCCCGAGGGCCTCGACCACCGCCGAGAAGCGCAGGATCGGCCCCAGCCCGCCGGGGAGGTCGGGATACTGGGCCTCGGTGGGCTGGACGAAGGCCTTCTCGAAGCGATCGAAGACGTCGTCGAGCTGGTCAACGGCTCCGCGGTCGGAGATGGAAACCAGCCGGGCCCCCGTCTGGTAGTCGTGCGACGGGACGATGAAGGCGGCCGGCGAGGGGTCGCGAAGCGCGACCCGGCGTCCGGTTCGATCCCAGAACCCCACGTGGGCGGCCAGCGCCGTCCAGACCAGGAAGGGCCACTGGTTCCGGAGCCGGCGCGCCTCGCCTTTCTGGAGGAACCGGGCGAGCTGCTGCTCGACGTTCTCGCCGGGGATGAACTCCTCGGTGTAGATGCCCCAGTCCGGGTGATAGCTGCCGAAGGTCTCGACGAGCGGCGGCGGGGCGCCGGAGGAGAGGAGCCAGAGCACCTCGTCGCGGAGCTCGGCGGGCGGCATGGTCTCG
>Ga0209253_10001055_pt1 | contig 24166 bp, 21 predicted proteins | sample FrelakmetBRP12BR_FD_187145 | JGI IMG/M metagenome (GOLD analysis project Ga0209253, IMG submission 187145) | Freshwater lake sediment microbial communities from the University of Notre Dame, USA, for methane emissions studies - BRP12 BR (SPAdes)... | ecosystem: Environmental > Aquatic >...
CGGGTCCCGAGGGCCTGCCGATCCATCAGGTCTATGTCGAGTCGGGCTCGAAGATCGCGCGCGAGCTGTACCTGAGCGTGCTGCTCAATCGCGACACCGGCCGCATCGCATTCGTCGCCTCGGCCGCAGGCGGCATGGACATCGAGGCGGTCGCCGCGAAGACCCCCGAGAAGATCGTCCGCGTCGAGATTCATCCCGCGACGGGCCTGCACGGGTCGCACTGCCGCGCGCTGGCTTACGGTCTCGGCCTCAAGGGCGCGCAGGTCGCCGAGTTCGAGGGCATCGCCCGCGCGCTCTACAAGCTCTACCTCGAGTGCGACGCCAGCCTGGTCGAGGTCAACCCGCTGATCGTCACCGACGATGGCCACGTCATGGCGCTCGACGCGAAGATCAACATCGAGGACAACGCGCTGTTTCGCCAGAAGGACCTCGTCGCCTGGCGCGACCCGTCGCAGGAAGATGAGATGGAGCGCATCGCCGCCGAGGCGGATCTCAACTACGTTTCGCTCGACGGCGACATCGCCTGCATGGTGAACGGCGCGGGCCTCGCGATGGCGACGATGGACCTGATCAAGCTGCACGGCGGGTCGCCGGCGAACTTCCTCGACGTCGGCGGCGGCGCCACGCGCGAGCGGGTCACGACGGCGTTCAAGCTGATCCTGCAGAACCCGAAGGTGAAAGCCATCCTCGTCAACATTTTTGGTGGCATCGTCCGCTGCGACATGATCGCCGAGGGCGTGATCGGTGCGGCACGCGACCTCGGGCTGCACTTGCCGGTCGTCGTGCGCATCGAGGGCACGAACGCGCCGCAGGGCCGCAAGATGCTGCAGGAAAGCGGCCTCGAACTGATTGCGGCGGCGGACCTGACGGATGCGGCGAAGAAAGTCGTCGCGGCGGCGAGGAAGTAATCATGTCGATCCTGGTCAACAAGAACACGCGCGTCATCTGCCAGGGCTTCACCGGCAAGCAGGGCACGTTCCATTCCCAGCAGTGCCTCGAGTACGGCACCAAGCTCGTGGGCGGCGTGACGCCGGGCCGCGGCGGCGAGAAGCACCTCGGGCTCCCGGTGTTCGACACGGTGCGCGCTGCGGTCGCGAAGACCGACGCCAACGCGACGATGATCTACGTGCCTGCGGCCTACGCTGCGGATGCGATCATCGAGGCGGCCGATGCGGGTATCGAACTGATCGTCTGCATCACCGAGGGTATCCCGGTCAACGACATGGTCAAGGTGAAGGCCGCGCTGCGCGATTCGAACTCGCGACTCGTGGGCCCGAACTGCCCGGGCGTGATCACGCCGGGTGAATGCAAGATCGGGATCATGCCGGGCTTCATCCACAAGAAGGGCAAGATCGGCATCGTCTCGCGTTCCGGAACATTGACCTACGAGGCGGTCTTCCAGACGACGAACAATGGACTCGGCCAGAGCACCTGCGTCGGCATCGGCGGCGATCCGGTGCGCGGCATGAACTTCATCGATGTGCTGGCGCTGTTCGAGCAGGACCCGCAGACCGAAGGCATCATCATGGTCGGCGAGATCGGTGGCAGCGACGAGGAGGCGGCTGCGGAGTTCATCCGTCGCAACGTCTCGAAGCCGGTCGTGGCATACATCGCGGGTGTGACGGCGCCCCCGGGCAAGCGGATGGGTCATGCTGGTGCTGTGATCTCCGGCGGCAAGGGTACGGCGGCCGACAAGTTCGCGGCGCTCGAGGCCGCGCGGGTGACGACGGTGCGTTCGCCGGCGGAATTGGGGACGGCGATTGCCAAGCGACTCGCAAAGGCGAAGGCCAAGGCGAAGGCGAAGCCCGCGAGGAAGTCGGCGGCAAAGCCGGCCGCCCGGAAGACCGCGAAGCCGGCGCCGCGATCTGCTGCGAAGCGGGTGAGCCGGAGGAGCGCAACGCCGGCTGCCAGGAGGAAGGTCGCGAGCAAGCGCGGTCGGCGCTGATCGCCCTCACCGCGACGGCGCGTCATCGCCGCTGCGCGCGAACAGTGACGGTCGTCGATTTCTGATCGTTCACACCTGGTTCCCGGCTGTCCCTCATCGGGCCTGCGATCCACGATCAGTTCCGACCGCGCGCCAGGCTATGACGGCTTGCGTCATATGACGTCGCGCGTTATAAGGCGAGGGACCGCCGATGATCGTGAGCTTCCGCGACCGGGAGACCGAGCGCGTCTGGATGGGCGAGGGCAGTCGCAGACTGCCGCCGTGGATACTCGGGGTCGCCGTCCGCAAGTTGCGTCTGCTCAACGATCAGTGGTGCATCTGTTTTCGGTGGGGTGACAGAGGACCGGAAGATGTCGAAATCGTCGACTACCACTACTAGGAAGCGCAAGGTCGCGCTGATCCCCAATCCTCATCCGGGCGAGATCCTGCTCGAGGACTTCCTCAAGCCGATGGGGATGAGCCAGAACGCCTTGGCGCGTGCCCTGAAGGTCCCGCCTCGCCGCGTCAACGAACTCGTGCTCGGCAAGCGGGCGGTCTCGGCGGATACCGACCTGCGGCTTGGGCGCTACTTCAACCTTCACGCGGGATTCTTCCTGGGACTGCAGGCGCAATACGACCTGATGGAACAGAAGCGCAAGCTGGGCGACCGGCTGGAGGAAATTACGCCGCGGGCGGCGTAGCAGACTCCTCGTCGAGCACCGCAACCGTCCCCCGAAAACGCCTCCGCGCCGTCTCGCGATCGACATCGATCGAGACCACACCGAGTTTGCCGAACTCCGACAGCGCGCCGACCAGCATGAACACGACGCCCGCCTGCGATTCGCCGTCGAACCGCAGATCGCGCTGGCCGGCGATCTCGAACAGGTCCTGCGGTGTCAGTCGCCGGTAAGCGGGACTGACGACATTGTCTGTGGCGTAGTAGCAGCGGACGTCGCCGGCCGGCATCACGAACTCGGCGCGCTCCGGGTCGTAGCGTCCGCCGGTCAGAAACTGCAGCATCTGGAACGTGTGCGTCGTGCCGCCCTTGCGCAGGTTGATCTCGATCGCGAAGTGCTCCCAGCCGCCGTCCCGCGGCAAGGACACGAAGTCCACGCCGAATCGCCCGAGCACGCCGTGCCGCTTCAGGACGTCGCCGACGCGCCGCGCCAGTCGCTGGATCTCGAGCGCATACGCGGGATCGGCCGGAAAAGTGCACGCCTGGAAGATCTGCCCGGACGGTCCGCCGAGGATCTGGTCGTGCGTCGAGATCATCTCCAGCTCGCCGACTGGCGTGATGCGCAGCTGCACGGACGGCGACTGCACGCCATCGCCCGACAGCCACGCCTCGACGATGCCACCCGACTCGGCGAGCTTGGCTGCGAAGCGCTCCCAGCGCAGGTCGCGCGCCTCGATCGTCAGGTTGAGCGGCAGGTGCGCGGCAACCCACCGCTGCTGGTCGTCCTCGGGGCAGCCGGCGTACGAGAACACTGCATTTCCCTCGCCGGAGAACCCGTGATTCAGTTTCACGACCGCTCGTGCGAGCCGCGGCTGCCGTTTCTTGAGAGCCGTCAGCGCGGCCGCGAGGTCCTGCGTGTCGCGCAGGTCCTCGGCGCCGTCCGGCAGCGGGATGCCCGCCTCACGAAAGGCCTGCCGGCTGCCGCTCTTGCCGCCGATCTCGAGCAGCGCCGGATCGCAGCCGTACAACGGGATGCCGAGTCGCACGGCCAGAGTGCGTTCGCACGCGGTCGAATTGAAGACCGACAGATGAGCGATGGCCGGATCACCGATCGCGGCGCGAATCCGCTCGAGCAGCCTGGGTCGCTCGAGGATCTTCTGTGTCAGAGTCTGCGGCGATGCATCGCTCGCCGAGAACAGCACCAGCCGGCGCCGCGCGTCCTCGCGCGACACGCCCGGCAACAGGCCGAGGTAGTAGTCGATGATCGCCGGCTCGACCGGCGTGCTGCTGACGAACACGAGTCGCGTTCTTGGCAGCCGCAGCAGCATCAGCATCGCGAGCTGCCGTTCCTCGTAATGCAGCCCGCCGACGACCTTGGCCAGCACCTCGCCGTCCATGCTGAGCCCGGGCACGATCACGACCGTGCGCGGTTCGCTCGGATCCGCGAAGACCTTGCGGAACAGCGCCGGCAGCCGCGACTGCAGGGCTGCGAACGCAGCGAGCTCTCCCGGGTTGCCCGGCACGGCGTCCATCATAGAGACGCCGGCCGCACGATGCGGCGGTCGAGCAGCATGCGCAGTTCCTCGGCGCCGCCGCGCTCGAGCAGGTTCAGCGCCCGCACACCGGTCAATTTCTGCACGAGCTCGACGGCGGCCGTCGTGTTGGCCGCCGGGCCGGCGACGAGATCCGGCGTCAGGCCGAACGCCTTCTGCACCCCGAGTACCGCATACGGATCGGACGCGCAGAGGATCGAGACCTTCACCAGCGGCGCGAGGCGGCGATAGGCCTCGGTGCCGTTGTACGGTTCGAGCGGCGATGCGCCGGCTTCGGCGACGATGACGTCCGGTTCGAGTGCCGCCATCCGCGCCAGCAGGTGCTCGATCGCGGGAACATAGTCGGATTCCGGGCAGACGGTCGACGGCAGCCCGGCATCGACGAAATCCATGACGTATTCGGCGCCGACGTCGAGACACGAGAGGATATCGCGATAGCGCGCCGCACCCGTGAGCTTGCAGGCGAGCACCCGCAGGCCACGCTCCGCAAGCATGCGCACGACGACGCGCGCCGTCGTAGTCTTGCCGGCGGACATCGAGGTGCCGACCAGCAGGATCACCGGCGCGAGCGGGATCGCCGGTGGCAACGGCTTGATGAAATCCCGCATGTTCAATTTGCGGCCATCGCGCGTCACGTGCCCGCGATAGACGATCGGGGTCAGCGGCTTGAGCCAGGTCGAGAGCGACGTCGCGAGGCCGAACAACCCGGCGCCGGTGAGCGCATGCATTTCGCCGCTGACGCTCGTGTGCTCCCAGTCACCGACGACTTCGAGCGTCGCGGCACGCTTGCCGAGCGCGCCGATCACGAGGTCGCCCGCCACGGCGTCCACCAGCCGGCCATTGGCGATCTCGAACGGGTAGTGCGATGGCCCGAGCACTTCGACCAGCACGTAATCCGCCGTCTCCCAGCGGTCACGCGGCAGTTCGTGGACCTCGAACGGCTCCTGCTCGAGATCGGTGATCCGCGTCACGGAGGCCTGCAGGTAACGCCGCATATCAGTGACCGTGCGTCCGGCCGGCCGGCGCGACCAGCAGCAGCGCAAGCAGCGCGGCGCGATCGAGCGTCGGGCCGATCTCGATGTACTCGTGCGCCGCGTGAGCGCCATCGCCGACCGGGCCGAGTCCATCGAGCGTCGCGGTGTGCAGGCTCGCGGTGCTGCCGTCGGAGCCACCGCCGGCGGTGCCGCCACCGAGCGTCATTCCGAGGTGCTGGCCGAGGGCCTGCGCCGTCTCGAACAACGCCTGGTTGCGTGGCGTCGGTTCGAGTGGCGGTCGTCCAGCACCACCCTCGATCGACAGCGACGTGCCGGGGGTCACCGGTTGCAGCTGGCGAATCGACGCGTCCACTCGCTCCGCATCGGCCGCCGAGCGAGCGCGCACATCGACGACGGCTCGACTCTCCGCCGCCACGACGTTCGGGCGCAGGCCGCCGTCGATCGTGCCGACGTTGACCGTAATGCCGCGCGCCGGATCGTTGAGCGCGAACAGGGCCTGGATCACGTGTGACAACTCGAGGATCGCGCTTGCACCGGCGCCCGGATCGAGCCCGGCGTGCGCCGCGCGCCCGTGGACGACCACCGTGTAGCGCGCGACGCCCTTGCGCTCGGTCTTGAGCCGGCCTTCGATGCCGAGTGACGGCTCGAGGACGAGCGCCCGGTCGGCGATGCGCGCCAGCCGCCGCACGTAGCGGCCGGATTCGCGGCTGCCGACCTCCTCGTCGGCATTGACCAGCACCACCGGGGTCAGCTCAGGCTCGATGCCGAGGCCACGGAGACTCGCCAGCGCGACGACGATCTGCGCGAGTCCGCCCTTCATGTCGTAGACGCCCGGTCCCCGTGCGCGGTCACCCTCGAAGCCGAACGGCATCGTCGCAAGCGTTCCCACGGGCCATACGGTGTCGTAATGGCCGAGCAGCAGCTGCACGCCCGCACCGTGATTGCGACGACGGGGACGCGCATAGAGATGTCCGCCGCTACGGGTGCCCGGCAGCTCGCGCACCGCATAGCCGAGCGCATCGAGGTTCGCCGCGAGCACCGCGTGCACCGCCTGCTGGCGATGCGCGTCCAGCGAGGGCGATTCCGCGCGGCACAAGGACTCGAGGACCGAGAGGAACTGGTCACGACGCCAGCGCACCTCGTGCAGCAGTCGTTGTGGCTCCACGCCTGGCGGCAGGCCGGTCACCGGTGCATGTCCTGCGGAAACGGGAACGAGAAAGCCTGGTCGATCGAGACGAATCGCCCGGGGTGCACGTAGGCCAGCAGCGGTGACTTGGCCAGCACGGTCTCGGGCTCGCGATCCGCTTCAATCAGCGCGGCCGGGGATGCGTAGGCGGCTACGATGCGGCCGACCACCAGCCCGTACTCGCCGAAGCCTTCGACCACGCGTTCGAACTCACACTCGAGCGCGAGTGACGACCCCTCGACCAGCACGCCGGCGATCCGGCGCGCCGGTACCGTCGGCATCGCATGGACGGCTGGCTTGGAGCCGTCTTCGCAGCGGGGCGAGGCGGCGAGGCTCGTCAGCACGAGCTGCGATGGCTGCGGATAGCTCACCGTGAACGCGCGCTCGCGCTGCGCATTCGTGTAGGTCGAATGGCGCGGGGTGCATATGAAGCCGAAGTAGTCCTGCAGGCCGAGCGGCAGCGCGAGGTGCTTCGGGGCGAGGTCGAACGAGCCGTCCGGCTCGCGCGTACCGACCAGCACGAGCGGCGCCACCGTGTGGACGCGATCCCAGACCGGGACTCGCACGTCGAGTTCGACCAGCGGGGATGACTGGACGGTCACGGCAGCCTCCGTCCTCTGCGGCAGCGCTGGTTCGATTATCAGAGCGGGCCGGGGCTGGGCCATCGGGGGAACTACTTGTTCGCGGTAATTGCGCATTCCCGGCCCGCCACGGGCGCCTAAAGTGGGAATGCCATGGAATGGTCACCCATCTCCAAACCCCGTGACGCGCTGCAGCGCGCGCCCAATCTCGCGGATTACCCGGCCGCGTATCGCGATTTCAGCTGGGACCAGATCCGCGCACAGCTCGATGGCCTGCCCGGCGGCGGGCTCAACATCGCGCACGAGGTCCTGTTCCGGCACCTGACGGGTCCGACCGCCGATCGAGTCGCAATCCGCTTCCTGGCACAGGGCGCCGCAGCGAGAGACTGCACCTATCGCGAGCTCGCGACGGATGCGCGTCGTTTTGCCAACGTGCTCGCGCAACTGGGCGTCCAGCGTGGCGAGCGCGTCGCGTCTTTGATGGGCCGCGTGCCGCCCCTCTATGCCACGGTCCTCGGCACGCTCGCGGCGGGCGCGATCTACTGTCCGCTGTTCTCCGCATTCGGCCCCGAGCCCGTCAAGTCACGGCTGGTGCTCGGCTCGGCGCGCGTGCTGGTGACGACCGACCTGCTTTATCGTCGCAAGGTCGCGCCGATCCGCAGCGAGGTGCCGGAACTGCGCCACGTGCTGGTCGTGCGCACGCCGGGCGCGGGCGACCTCCCGGAGGGCACGCTCGACTTCGACGAACTCGTTCGTAACGCGTCGTCCGATTTCGAAACGGCACCGACGACGGCCGAGGATTACGCGCTGCTGCACTTCACGAGCGGCACCACCGGCCAGCCGAAGGGCGTGCTGCACGCGCATGCCGCCGTGACGGCGCACCTCGCGACGGCGCGCTGGGTGCTCGACCTGCAGGACGGCGACGTCTACTGGTGCACCGCCGATCCGGGCTGGGTCACGGGCATTTCGTACGGCGTGATTGCGCCGCTCGCCTGCGGCGTCACGATGCTGGTTGATCGCGAGGAATTCGACGCGCCCCGGTGGTACGAGATCCTCGCGACCCAGCGAGTCACGGTCTGGTACACGGCACCGACGGCGATCCGGATGCTGATGAAGGCCGGCGTCGAACTCGCGCGCGCGCGCCAGTACCCGGCGCTGAGGCATCTCGCGAGCGTCGGCGAACCGCTGAACCCGGAGGCGGTGGTCTGGGGCGTCGCGGCGTTCGGCCGACCGTTTCACGACAACTGGTGGCAGACCGAGACCGGCGCGATCATGGTCGCGAACTACCCGAGCATGGAAGTGCGGCCCGGATCGATGGGTCGGCCGGTGCCGGGCGTGGTCGCAGGGATCGTGCAGCCCCGTGAGGACGGCGGCGTCGACGTCGTCGAGGCGCCGGGCGAGGTCGGCGAACTGGCTCTGAAGCCCGGTTGGCCGTCGATGTTCCGCGGTTACCTGAACAACGAAGAGCGCTACCGGAAGTGCTTCCGCGGCGACTGGTATCTGTCCGGCGATCTCGCGAAGCGCGACGCCGATGGCTACTTCTGGTTCGTCGGTCGTGCCGACGACGTGATCAAGGCGGCGGGACACCTGATCAGCCCGTTCGAGGTCGAAAGCGCGTTGATGACCCATCCTGCCGTGTCGCAGGTCGGTGTCATCGGCGTGCCGGATCCGATTGCCGGCTCGGTCGTCAAGGCGTTCGTCGAGTTGAAAGTGGGCCAGGTACCAAGCGAAGCGCTGCGGCGGGACATCCTAGCCCACGCTCGGCGCCTGCTCGGCGTCGCGGTGGCGCCCCGCGAGATCGCCTTCGCGGAGCAGTTGCCGCGCACGCGCAGCGGCAAGATCATGCGGCGCCTGTTGCGCGCCCGCGAACTGGGCCTGCCCGAGGGAGACCTGTCGACGCTGGAGGGTGCAGCGTGAACGAATTGCCCGTTGGCTTGACCCGCGAGCGCGGCCTGCACCTGCTGCACGAAATGCTGCGCATCCGCCAGTTCGAGGACCGCTGCGCCGAACTCTACGGTGCCGGCCACATCCGCGGCTTCCTGCACTTGTACGACGGCGAGGAAGCGATCGCAGTCGGCGTGATGCAGGTGCTCGGCGCGGGTGATTCGATCGTCTCCACCTATCGCGAGCACGGCCACGCGATCGCGCGCGGCATCGCGATGGGGCCGTTGATGGCAGAACTGTTCGGCAAGCGCACGGGTTGCAGCGGCGGGCGCGGCGGCTCGATGCACATCTTCGACGCGGCCACGCGCTTCTTCGGTGGCAATGCAATCGTCGGTGGTGGCCTGCCGGTCGCGGTCGGCCTGGGTCTCGCCGAGAAGCTGCAGGGCACGCGCGACCTCGCCGCCTGCTTCTTCGGTGAAGGGGCCGCGGCCGAAGGTGAGTTCCACGAGTCGATGAACCTCGCGGCGCTGTGGAAGGTGCCGGTGCTGTTCCTTTGCGAGAACAACCTCTACGCGATGGGCACGGCGCTCGAGCGCTCGGAGTCGCAGACCGACATCCAGGCCAAGGCGGCCGCCTATGGCGTGCGGTCCGCCGCGGTGGACGGCATGGACGTGTTCGCAGTCGAGGCTGCGATGCGCAAGGCTGCTGAACACGCGCGCGCGGGTCGCGGACCGGCGCTGCTCGAGTTCCGCACCTACCGTTTCCGCGCGCACTCGATGTTCGATGCGCAGCTCTATCGCGACAAGGCCGAGATCGCAGAATGGCAGCAGCGCGGACCGATCATCACGCTGACGACGCGGCTCAAGGCCGCCGGCCTGATGACGGAAGATGATTTCCAGCGGCTGCAGCGGGAGGCAAACGACGAGGTGACGGCGGCCGTCGCATTCGCCGAATCGTCGGACTGGGAGCCGATCGCCGACCTCGGGCGCCACGTGTATGCGGAGGTGTCGCCATGACCGCCGCCAGCGTCACGCGCATCACGTATCGCGAGGCCGTGAAGCAATCGATCCGGGAGGCCCTGGCCGCGGATCCCCGCGTGTTCCTGATGGGCGAAGACGTGGGCAAGTACGGCGGCTGCTTCGCCGTCAGCAAGGGTTTGCTCGAAGAGTTCGGTGAGGAGCGTATCCGCGACACGCCATTGTCGGAGTCCGCGTTCGTCGGTGCCGGGATCGGCGCGGCGATGGGCGGGCTGCGGCCGATCGTCGAGGTGATGACGGTCAACTTCAGCCTGCTGGCGCTCGACCAGATCGTCAACAACGCCGCGACGCTTTGCCACATGTCGGGCGGCCAGCTGCACGTGCCGGTCGTGATCCGCATGGCGACGGGCGCGGGCCGGCAACTCGCCGCGCAGCACTCGCACAGTCTCGAGGTCTGGTATGCACACGTGCCCGGGCTGCGCGTCGTGGCGCCGGCCACGATCGACGATGCGCGAGGGATGCTGCGCGCCGCGCTCGCGAGCCCGGATCCGGTGATCATCTTCGAGCCGATCTCGCTGTACAACATGGAGGGGGAATTGACGGCCGCCGCATCCGAAGTGCGACTTGAGGGTGCACGGGTGCACCGGCCGGGCGGCGACGTGACGCTGGTGACCTACGGTGCGAGTCTCTGGCGCTGCGACGATGCGGCGAGGGAGCTTGCGAGCGGTGGCATCGAGTCCGAGATCGTCGACTTGCGCAGCCTGCGGCCGCTCGACGACGCGACGATCCTGGCGTCGGTGCGCAAGACCCGGCGCGTCGTGATCGTCGATGAGGGCTGGCGTACCTGCAGTCTCTCGGCCGAGATCGCGATGCGCATCATGGAGCAGGGCTTCTACGACCTCGACGCGCCGATCGCACGCGTCTGCACCGAGGAGGTGCCGATCCCGTATCCAAAGCATCTCGAGGAGGCCGCGCTGCCGAGTCCGGCGCGGATCGTGGCGGCCGTGAAGAGGATGTTCAGCGATGGCCAGTGAATTTCGCCTGCCTGCGCTCGGTGCCGACATGGACGAAGGCACGATCGTGCAGTGGAACGTGGCCCCGGGCAGCGTGGTCAAGCGCGGCGACGTGGTCGCGGTCGTCGAGACCGACAAGGGCGCGATCGACGTCGAGATCTTCCAGGACGGCGTCATACGCGAGATCGTCGTGCAGCCCGGGACGAAAGTGCCGGTGGGCGCCGTGCTCGCGTTGCTGGAGAGTGATGAGGCGCCGTCTGCGTCGGCAGGACCGGTCAAGACTGCGGATGCGTCGCCACCACCATCGCCCGTCATCGAGCCCGCTGCAACCGGAGCGCGGGTGAAGGTCTCTCCGGCCGCCCGCAAGCGAGCCAGCGAACTCGGCATCGACGTGGCGACGTTGCAGGGCAGTGGACCGGGCGGCGTGATCACGCTCGAGGACGTGGAGCGCTCACCCCGGCCTTCTCGCGCCAAGGCGGACGAGACGGTGGAGCCCAAGGCAGGCGACGGGATGCGCGAGGCGATCGCGGCGGCGATGTCGCGCTCGAAGCGCGAGATTCCGCACTATTATCTGTCGACGACGGTCGACGTTACGCCGGCGACCGACTGGCTCGCCGCGCACAATGCGGCGGCACCAGTCGCCGAGCGCCTGCTGTTCGCGGCGCTGCTGGTGAAAGCGATCGCGCTGACCTGTGTCGAAATGCCGGGTTTCAGCGGTTTCTATCGCGACGGAAGATTCGAAGCGTCGCCCGCAGTGCACGTCGGCGTCGCGGTGGCGATGCGCGGCGGAGGTCTGGTGGCGCCGGCGATCATGGAGACTGCCGGGAAATCGCTGACGTCGTTGATGGACGACTTTCGCGCACTCGTCATGCGGGCCCGTGCGGGCCGGCTGCGTGCCAGTGAGCTCGCAGCCCCGACCATCATCCTGACCAGCCTCGGGGAATCTTCAGTGGATGCCGTGTTCCCGATCATCCAGCCGCCGCAAGTGGCGATCGTGGGCGCGGGTGAGATCGTGACGCGCCCCTGGGTCGTGGACGGTGCGGTCCAGCCGCGACAGGTGGTGACGCTTTCGCTGGGCGCGGACCACCGGGTGACGGACGGGCGGCTGGGCGCGCAGTTCCTGGCGCGCGTTGCCCAGCGCCTCGCGGACGCTGGGTCACTTTGAGGGCAGGGCATGAACCGAGAGCAATTGGCAGCGCGCGTGCTGGAACTCGTCACCGGGATCGCGCCGGATGTCGATCCGGCCAGCGTCATCCCAGGCATCGATTTTCGCGACCAGTTTGACTTCGACTCGATGGACACGCTGAATTTCGCGATCGCGCTGCATCGCGAGCTCGGGGTCGAGGTGCCGGAGACGGATTACGCCCAGCTCGCGAGCGTCGACAAGTGCGTCGCGTACCTGGTCGAGCATGGGGGCTGAATAATAGGGGACATTCACCTATTTTCGCGGCCCGAATCTGCGGACGACGAAAATAGGTGAATGTCCCCTATTATTCAGCCCCCATGCTCGACGTCCGTAACCTGACCAAGTCGTATGGCGGCCCGAGCGGCCGTCGCGTGCTCGACGGCATCGACCTGCGGGTCCAGCCGGGAGAATACGTTTCGATCGTGGGCGAGTCGGGGGTCGGCAAGTCCACGCTGCTCAACCTCGTCGCCGGCCTCGACGTGCCCGATTCCGGCGAGGTGCGCCTCGAGGAGCACGACCTGGCGCGATTGGACGAGAACGCCCGGACGCTGATCCGCCGCTCGCGGATGGGATTCGTGTTCCAGGCGTTCCACCTGCTGCCGCACTTGAGCGTGGCGCGCAACGTGGGATTGCCGCTCGCCCTCAACGGGCAGTCGGGCGCAGCGGCGACCGAACGCGTGCGCGAACTGCTGCAGGCGGTCGGTCTCGAGAACCGCGCCGAGAGCCTGCCGCGCGAACTCTCCGGCGGCGAGATGCAGCGCGTGGCCGTGGCGCGCGCGCTGGTACATCGGCCCGCGCTGGTGCTGGCGGACGAGCCGACAGGGAACCTCGATCCGGACAACGCCGCGATGATCCTCGAAATCCTGCGGGCCCAGATCAAGCGCGACAACGCGGCCGGGGTTCTGGTCACGCATTCGGTGAACGCGGCCGCCACGACCGACCTGACCTACGAGCTCACGCGGTCCGGGCTGCAGCCGCGCCCGCCGCGGACGCCGCGACCGTGACGACCGCGGCGACGGCGCCCAGCCTCGGCGCGCGCCTTGCGCTGCTCGACGCGGCCGCGATCGGGCCGTTGCGCCAGGCCGTGGGCCGCACGCTGCTCGCCATCGTCGCGATCGCGCTCGGTGTGGCGCTCGGGTTTTCGGTCTACCTGATCAATCGCGTCGCGGCGGACGAGGTGCAACTCGCCTCGCGCAGCCTGTTCGGCATGGCGGACCTGTCCGTGCAGGCGCCCGGCCTCGGTTTCGACGAGAACCTGTTCCCTCGACTGGCTGCGATCCCGGGCGTCGCCGTGGCCAGTCCGGTGATCGAGGCGCAGGCGCGACTGCCGGGTCGCGATCGCACGTTGAAACTGGTTGGCATCGACCCGTTCCGTGCAGCGAAATTGCAGCCGGCGCTGGCCACGGCCGGTGCCGCCGCCTCGCGGCGCGACGGGCTACTGGCCGAGGACGTCGTGTGGCTGAGCCCGGCGGCGGCCCAAGCCTTCGAACTCAAGGTCGGCGACACATTCGACGTGCAGGTCGCGCTCGATGCCGTGCAACTGCGCGTCGCGGGCTTGCTGCCGGCCGGTGAATATCGTCATCCGCTCGGCATGCTCGACATCGGCACCGCGCAGTGGCGACTCGATCGGCTGGGCCAGCTCGATCGGGTCGACTTGCGGCTCTCGCCCGGTGCGGACCCGCTTGCAGTCCAGGATGCGGTGCGAGCGCTGCTGCCGCCCGGCGTGCGACTCACGACGCCGGGCGAGGCCAGTGACGATGCGGTACGGCTGTCGCGCGCGTATCGGTCCAACCTGACGGCCCTCGCGCTCGTGGCGCTCTTCACTGGCGCATTCCTCGTCTACGCGACGCAATCGCTGGCGGTCGCGCGACGGCGGCGCGAGATCGCGCTATTGCACGCGATGGGCATGACCGTTCGCGAGCAACTGGGCGCCTCGCTGTTGTCGGGCGCGCTGGTCGGCATGCTGGGCGCCGCGCTCGGCATCGTGCTCGGCATCGTCGTTGCGCGTGCTGGGCTGGCTGCTTTCGGTGCGGACCTCGGCGCCGGCTATTTCCGCGGCGTCGCGCCGCAGCTGGCCGTGCATCCGGTCGAGACCATCGTGTTCTTCCTGCTGGGCGTGGCCGCGGCCCTCGCAGCGACGCTGGGGCCGGCCCGCGAAGCGGCGTCCGTGCCGGCCGCGGCTGCGCTCAAGGCCGGCGACGAGGCGCCGCTCGAGGCGCGACGGCACGGCCGGATCGCCTTGCTGCTGGTGATCGCCGGAGCCGGCGCGCTGCTGTTGCCGCCGATGGAGGGCATCGCGCTGCCGGGATATACCGCGATCGCGTGCCTGCTGCTCGGCGCCGTGTTCTTCGCGCCGACATTGTCGAAACTCGCCTTCTCGCGATTGCCGGCCGCCGGGCCCGCGTGGCAACAGATCGCGACGGCGCAGCTGCGCGGCACGGCCCGGCGCTCGACGGTCAGCATCGCGGCGGTGCTGGTGAGTTTCAGCCTGATGGTCGCGATGGCCATCATGGTGTATTCGTTCCGCAACTCGCTCGATGCGTGGATGCAGCGCATCCTGCCGGCCGACCTCTACGTGCGTGCGGGATCGTCCGGCCTCACCAGCTACCTGGATGAGGACGCCCAGGCGGTGATCCGCGACGTCGAAGGCATCGCGCGGGTTGATTTCGTGCGCTTCCAGGACGTCGCGATGCCGGATGGTGGCCTGCCGCTCACAGTGATTGCGCGTCCGATTACCGAGGACGACGCGGGGTCGGTGCTGCCCATCCGTCGCAGCGATCCGCGGCCGGCGCCGCCCGGCGCGGTGCCGGTCTGGGCGTCCGAGGCCGCGCTCGACCTGCGCGGGCTCGATCTCGGCACGGTGTTCGAGTTGCCGCTCGGCGGCCAGGTCGTGCAGGCCAGCGTGCGGGGCCTGTGGCGCGATTACGAGCGGCCCGGTGGGTCGGTTGTGATGCCGCGCGACATCTTCGTCCGCTACACCGGCGACACGCGTGCGACCACATCCGCTCTGTGGCTGGAGCGCGGCGCGGATCCGGACGAGGTCTCGGCACGGATCCGCGCGGCCCTGCAGCGCCGTGGCGACTACGAGATCGCGATGCCGCGTGAGATCCGTCGGCTGTCGCTGCGGGTCTTCGATCGCACGTTTGCGGTGACCTACCTGCTCGAAGCGGTCGCGGTGCTGATCGGCCTGTTCGGGATCAGCGCGAGCACGAGTTCGCAGGTGCTGGCGCGGCGCGGCGAGTTCGGGATGCTGCGCCACCTCGGCGTGACGCGTCGCGAGATCGGCCGGATGCTCGCGTTCGAGGGCGCGGCGCTCGGTGCCGTCGGCGTCGTGACGGGACTCATCGTGGGCGGCGTCGTCAGCCTGATCCTGATCTACGTCGTGAACCGGCAGTCGTTCCACTGGACGATGGACGTGCACGTCCCCTGGTCGCTGCTGGGGCTGTTGAGCTTCGTGCTGGTCGCGGCGGCAGCCCTGACGTCGATGGTGAGCGGGCGGCAGGCCATGGGCGACGACGTGGTGCGCGCGGTCAAGGAGGACTGGTGATGTGGCGGTCGGGTGTGCTGCCGCTGTTCCTGGGACTACTGTTCAGCGCGGCGCTGCCTTCGAGTGCCGAAATCACCTACCCGCAGGTCACGCCCGGCGTCGAGTTGCAGTTCCCGCGCGACGAGGGCGCGCATCCCGATTTCCGCATCGAGTGGTGGTACGTGACGGGTTGGGTCCAGGACGAGGAGGCCCAGCCGATCGGCTTCCAGGTCACGTTCTTCCGCGTGCGGCCGGGCCTCGGCGAATCGAATCCGAGCCCGTTTGCGGCGCGGCAGATCCTGTTCGGGCACGCGGCGATTGCGGAACCGGCCAGCGGGCGCCTTCGGCACGCCGAGCGTTCGGCGCGCGCGGGGTTCGATCTCGCGTACGCACGCGAGGGACTCACCGACGTGCGGCTCGACGACTGGTCGATTCGGCAAGACGGCGATCGCTATCACACCGTCGTGCAAGGCGATGATTTCGTGATGCGCCTCGACCTCGACCGCGTCCAGCCGCCGCTGCTGCAGGGCGAGCGGGGATTCAGCCGCAAGGGCCCCAGTCCACTCTCGGCCAGCTACTACTACAGCCTGCCGCAACTGCGAGTAAGCGGCGAGATCGTCATCGACGGGCGCCGGCGCGCAGTCACGGGCGACGCCTGGTTCGATCACGAGTGGTCGAGCGACGTGCTGGACGAGCAGGCACGCGGCTGGGACTGGATGGGCATCAACCTCGAGGACGGTGGCGCGCTGATGGCGTTCCGGCTGCGTGACGGCGAGGGTCGTGCTCGGTGGGCCGCGGCGACGCACCGTTCTGCGGACGGTGCGGTGCGGACTTTCAGGCCGGATGAAGTCGAGTGGACGCCGGTGCGGCGCTGGACGTCGCCGCGCACCGGGGCCGAGTACCCAGTGCAGTGGCGCGTGCGGGTCGGTGATCGTGAGTTCGACGTGGAGCCGCTGATGGACGACGCGGAACTCGACTCGCGATCGAGCACCGGGACGATCTACTGGGAAGGCCCGGTGCGGCTGCTGGGCGCTGGCGGCGCGCCGCTCGGTCGCGGTTACCTCGAACTCACCGGCTACGCCGGCCCGCTGGACTTATAGCTGCTTGGCGCTGAAGGTATCGCAGACGTCGGGCGTGCCGGCCTCGAGTCCCTTGCGGAACCAGCGCGCGCGCTGCTCGGAACTGCCGTGCGTGAAGGCGTCCGGCACGACGCGACCCTGCGACATGTGCTGCAGCCGGTCATCGCCGATCGCGCTCGCAGCGTTGAGACCTTCCTCGATGTCGCCCGCCTCGAGCAGCTGACGCGAACGGGCCGCATGATTCGCCCACACGCCGGCAAAGCAGTCCGCCTGCAGCTCCACGCGCACTGACAGCGCGTTGGCATCGGCGGGACTCATGCGCTCCTGCAGGCCGCGAACCTTCTCGGCCGTGCCGACCAGGTTCTGCACGTGATGGCCCACTTCGTGCGCGATCACGTAGGCCTGCGCGAAGTCGCCCGGCGCGCCGAAGCGCTGCGCCAGGTCCTCATAGAACGACATGTCGATGTAGACCTTCTGGTCGAGCGGGCAGTAGAACGGTCCCATCGCCGACTCCGCCGTGCCGCAGGCCGACTGTACGGCGCCGCTGAACAACACGAGCGTCGGTTCGACGTACTGCACCCCGTACTGCGGCAGGATCGCGCCCCAGGTTTCCTCCGTGTCGGCGAGCACTACCGCCGTCAACTCGCGGAGCTGGGTCTCCTGCGCGGTTTCCTGGTACGGCTCGGCCGATTCCTGCATCTGCACCTCGGGCGCCTTGGTGGCGATGCCGAGGAACGGCAGCGGGTTGATGCCGAACAGGCTCAGCACGACCAGGAACAGCACGCCGCCGATACTCAGGCCGACGCCGGTGCGGACCGGCCGCATCCCGCGACGATCTTCCACGTTGCTGCTCTGGCGGCGGCCTCGGATGTCCATTAGTGCGCTCCCTGTGCGGCGGCGGGGTGGGAGCGGCAAGAGTACGACAGGAGTGCCGACGATCGCGAGCGCGGTGGGGTCGCCGCGGGAGCAGGACCGGCCGGCGGTCCTGTGCCCGTGTCGCTCAGAGATTGCGCGGATCGCTCGCCGCCGACTCGACCCAGATGCCGTAGCTGCACTGCAGCAACAATGAGCCGCTGACCACATACGAGCCGTGCTTGAACTCCTCGCCGTTGAAGTAGCACACGGGCTCGCCCGGCACCTGCTGGCGGATGACGTCGGTGTCCTCGTCTTCTTCCTCGGCGATGGGCGAGTTCTTCAGCTCGGGATCCTGCGCGCCGACGTGCGGAATCGAGGGGTGATGTCTCATGGCAGTGCTCCCGTCTGTGGAGGTTAAATCGGTGAATGTCCCCTATTTTCACATCTCCGGCGCCTCGGTCGGCAGCGGTCTCTCCTTCTCCGGGACCTCGGTCATCGTGGCCTCGGTGAGCAGCAGCACGCTCGCCACGGACACGGCGTTCTCGAGCGCGACCCGGACGACCTTGGTCGGATCGACGATGCCGGCCTCGAACAGGTCGACGTACTCGCCCCGCGCCGCGTCGAAGCCCTGCGCGCCGGTGGCCTCGATCATCCGGTGCACGACGACGCCACCGTCCACCGCCGAGTTCTCCGCGATCTGCCGCGCCGGTGACTCGAGCGCGCGCTTCAGGCACTGCACGCCGGTCCGTTCGTCTCCCTCGGTGTCCTTCTCGACCGCAGCGACCGCATCGATGCAGCGTAGCAGCGCGAGCCCGCCGCCCGGTACGATGCCTTCGGCGACCGCAGCCTTCGTCGAGCTGATCGCATCGTCGAGTGCGTCCTTGCGCGACTTCATCTCCGACTCCGACGGCGCGCCGACCCGGATCACCGCCACGCCGCCCGCGAGCTTGGCGAGCCGCTCCTCGAGCTTCTCCTTGTCGTAGTCGCTGGTCGCTTTCTCGATCTCGCGGCGGATCTGCGCCATGCGGCCCTCGATGGCCTTGCGGTCGCCGGCGCCGCCGATGATCGTCGTCGTGTCCTTGTCGGCCACGACGCGCTTGGCCCGGCCGAGCTGGGCCAGCTGCACGTCCTCGAGCTTGATGCCGATCTCCTCGGAGACGAGCTGGCCACCGGTCAGCACGGCCATGTCGGCCAGCATCGCCTTGCGACGATCACCGAAGCCGGGCGCCTTGACCGCGACGCTCTTCAGCACGCCGCGGATCTGGTTGACGATCAGCGTCGCGAGCGCCTCGCCTTCGAAGTCCTCGGCAACGAACAGGATCGGTCGCCCCGATTTCGCGACCTGCTCGAGCAGCGGGATCAGGTCCTTGAGCAGGTTGACCTTGCGGTCGGTCAGCAGCACGTACGGCTCCTCGAGCACCGACTCCATCTTCTCGGCGTCGGTGATGAAGTAGGGCGACGTGTAGCCGCGGTCGAACTGCATGCCCTCGACGACCTCGAGCACCGTCTCGGTCGTCTTCGACTCCTCGACCGTGATCACGCCTTCGCCGCCGACCTTCTCCATCGCGTCCGCGACGAGTTCGCCAATGGCCGAATCGTTGTGAGCCGAGATCGTGGCGACCTGCGCCTTCTCCTTGCGTGTGCTCACCTTGCGGGACATCTCCTTCAACGCCGTCACGGCGGCAACGAGCGCGCGGTCGAGCCCACGCTTCAGGTCGATCGCGCTCGCGCCCGCGGTGACGTTACGGACACCGTCGGCAAAGATCGCATGGGCGAGGATCGTGGCTGTGCTGGTGCCGTCGCCGACCACGTCGCCCGTGCGCTCGGCGGCCTGGCGCAGCATCTGCGCGCCGAGGTTGAGCTCCGGGTCCTCGAGGTCGAACTCCTTCGCGATCGTGACGCCGTCGTTGCAGACCAGCGGCGTGCCCCATTTCTTCTGGATCAGCACCGACTTCGAACGCGGCCCGAGCGTGATCCGGATGGCCTCCGCGAGCTGGGTTGCGCCGCGCAGGATCTTTTCCCGGGCCGCAGAGCGGAACAGGACCTGTTTGTGCGTCATGGCGGGACTCCGGAATGGCTTCCGATGGCCCGATTGTTGGCCCGGGACGCGCGTGCCGGAATACGTAGAAGGTGCCGGTGTTACCGAGGGTGCCGGTGTTACGGTTTCGGAAACGTGTGTAAGACTGCGAAACCCGCCGCCATTTACCCTTTCTTCTGGCGGTTGCCCAGCCGAAAAAGGGAGAATGCCCCCGAGCTTCCGGCGCGTCCGCAGCGCGAGTTTCCGAAACCGTAACACCGGCACCTTCCGGACTTCCGACAATGCACGACTGGAGCTTCGACTTCCTGCGCCGCCAGATCGTCGGCATCGACTCGGCGTTCGACACGCCGTTCGGCCGGCGGCCGATGGTCTACTGCGATTACACGGCTTCGGGCCGCTGCCTGATCTTTGTCGAGCGCTACCTGCAGACGCTGCAGCGCAGCTACGCGAATACGCACACCGAGGACGACGTCACCGGCCGCAGCATGAGCCGCCTGCTGCACGAGGCGGAGGCGTTGATCAAGCGCGCGGTCAATGCGGGCCCGGGTGGTCGGATCGTCGCCTGTGGCACCGGAGCGACCGGCGCGATCGACAAGCTGCAGCAGATCCTCGGCGTCTCGCTGGCACCGGCCACGCGCAAGGTGCTCGGCGACGAGCTGCGGCAGTTCCTTGGCGACGAAAGCTTCGAAGCCTTCCGGAGCTTCCAGCAGTCGCACCAGCCGGTGGTATTCGTCGGGCCCTACGAGCACCACTCGAACGAGGTCACCTGGCGGCAGGGCCTCGCGACCGTCGTCGAGGTGAACCTCGCGGCGGACGGCGGCGTGGACCTTGCGCACCTCGAGCACCTGCTGCAGCAGGCCGAATACCAGGGACGCCTGCGCATCGGCTCGTTCTCGGCGGCCTCGAACGTTACCGGCATGCGTTCGCCCGTCCATGAAATCGCGCGACTGCTGCACCGGCACGACGCCTACGCCTGCTTCGACTACGCGGCGAGCGCACCCTACGTCGAGATCGACATGAACCCGCCGCGCGATGCGGACAGTGGCGACGCCACGATCGATGCGGTGTTCCTGTCGCCGCACAAGTTCCTCGGCGGCCCCGGCTCGAGCGGCGTCCTCGTGTTCAACGAGCGCCTGTACCAGCGCGAACTGCCGCCCAGTGTGGGCGGCGGTGGCACCGTGGATTACGTGAGCCCGATCGACCAAGACTTCATCGCGGACATCGAGGAGCGCGAAAAGGCCGGGACGCCAGGCGTGCTGCAGACGCTCAAGGCCGCGCTCGCGCTCGAACTCAAGCAGCGTATCGGCGTCGATCGCATCGAGGCGCGCGAGTCGGAACTGATCGACCGTGCGATGCGGCGCTGGAACGCGCACAAGCGCATCGAGATCCTCGGCAATCCCGACCCGGCGCGCCGCATCGGCATCGTCTCGTTCAACCTCGGCGACCCGCGCGGCCGCTACCTGCACCCGAAGTTCGTCACCGTGCTGCTGAACGACTTGTTCGGCATTCAGTCGCGCGCCGGTTGCTCCTGCGCCGGGCCGTACGGCCACCGGCTGCTCGGTATCGACCAGCCCACCTCGGAGCTGTACCGCGACTGGGTGCGCAAGGGCTTCCAGGGCATCAAGCCCGGCTGGTGCCGGGTGGGATTCCACTATTCGATGGACGACATCGAGGCCGGGTTTGTCATGGACGCGGTGGAGTTCGTCGCCGATCACGGTCACCGTTTCCTGCGGCTCTATAGGTTCGATCCCGCCACGGGCGCGTGGAGCCACCGCGAATACCAGGAGACGCATGCAGCGTTCTCGCTCGAGGCTGCGCTGCAGGCCACGGGGTGCGATGAGACCGCAATGCCCGCAGAGGAGCGGGCGAAGCTCTATGCGGCGTGCCTCGCGCAAGCGAGCGACTGGGCGCAACGGCTCGGCGAGCCGACCGCGTCCGCTGCGCAACCCGCAGTCGTCGAGTTCGGCGAGCTGCAGTTCTTCAACGTCGACTGAAGTTCTCCGGCGCGCTGATCGATTTCCGCGTATTGCGACGATCCAGCTTTGGGACTAGCTTGGACAAAGTCCAAGAAGCCCAAGCCCTGGGAAGGATCGTTGCAATGAAACGTCGCCACACGTCGCTCTGGGCCGTGCTGGCGGGAGCCACGCTGCCCGCCGCCGTCGCCCTGGCCGGCCCACTCGGCCTGCCGCCGCTGCCCGTGCCCGCCAACAACCCGATGACGCCCGAGAAAATCGCCTTGGGCAGCCAGTTGTTCAACGACAAGCGCTTCAGCTCGACCGGCGAAGTCAGCTGCGCGACCTGCCACGACCCGGGCAAGGCCTTCACCGACAGCCCGCTCAAGACGTCCGAGGGCATCAACAAGCTGACCGGCACGCGCAACGCGCCCACCGTCGTCAACGCGGCGTACTTCGCCAGCCAGTTCTGGGACGGCCGCTCGGCCGACCTCGAGGACCAGTCGCAGCACCCGTTCGTCAATCCGGTCGAGATGGGCCTGCCCAATCACGAGCCGATCCTGAAGATCGTCCGCAGCGACCCGGCGTACGTGCAGATGTTCAAGAGTGCGTTCGGCATCGAACCTGCCGACATCACGATGGATCACGTGAAGATGGCGATTGCGACGTTCGAGCGCACGATCGTCGCCGGCGACTCGCCGTTCGACCGCTGGTATTTCGGCGGCGAGAAGACCGCGATGAGCGAGTCGGCGATCCGCGGCTTCGACGTATTCCTCGGCGACGGCCGCTGCGTCTCCTGCCACACGATCGAGCAGGACCACGCGCTGTTCACCGACAACCGCTTCCACAACGTCGGCGTCGGCATCAACCGCATCCAGGACAAGGTGCCGCAGATCGCGCCGAAGTTCCTCGAGGCGAAGGCCAAGGGCATAGACGTGGACAAGGCCGTGCTCACAGATCCGGACTCGTCCGAGCTCGGTCGCTTCGCGGTCACCGACGGACTCGACGAGCTCGGCTCGTTCAAGACGCCCACGCTGCGCAACGTCGCGGTCACCGGGCCGTTCATGCACGACGGCAGCCTCACGACGCTGCGTGACGTCGTCGTGCATTACAACAACGGCGGGGTCACCAACAAGGGCGAACGGGTCAACGACTTCCTGAGCGGTGGCATCCGCGAGCTCAACCTCACGGAAGAGCAGATCACCGACCTCGTCGCATTCATGGAAGCGCTGACGAGCCCGCAGCACGCGAAGCCTGCCGCCGTCTCGGCGCTTGCCGCAGGAGCCCAGCCATGAGCAACAACTACTCCCGCCGCGCCTTCCTGAGGACGGCCGGCTCGGTCGCTGCCGTCAGCACGCTGCCGATCACCTGGGTGGAGCTGGCCTTCGCGACGCCACAGGACAACTTCACGTTCGCCTACATCTCCGACTCGCACATCCAGCACATTCGCGGCAACAAGTTCGTCAACAACTGGGACCGTGGCCTGATCCGCGCGGTGGCCGAGACGAACCTGATCACGCCGAAGCCCGACTTCGTGATGTTCGGCGGCGACCTCGCGCAGCTCGCCACGAAGCCCGAGCTCGACCACGGCGCCGGCATGCTGGCCAAGCTCAATGCGCCGCTCAAGATGGTCATGGGCGAGCACGACTACTACCTCGACCTCGGCGAGTACTGGTCGAAGCTGTTTGGCCCGCAGTACTACAGCTTCGAGCACAAGGGCGTGCACTTCGTCGTGCTGAACAGCATCCTCACGCACGACGAGTGGACCTTCAACCGCTGGCCGACGCCTGAGCAGCGCATGCTCGAGATGGCGGGTCTCGACAACCCGAACGGCTCGCCGTTCATGGTGGGCGAGAAGCAGCGCGAGTGGCTGAAGAGGGACCTCGCGAAGATCAAGAAGGACACGCCGATCGTCGTGTTCTCGCACTCGCCGATCCAGAAGATCTACAAGGGCTGGAACTTCTGGACCGACGACGCCGAGGAAGTGCAGGCGCTGCTCGCACCGTTCGACAAGGTCAACGTGATCTACGGGCACGTGCACCAGATCCAGTACAACCAGATCGGCAACATCAGCTTCAACTCGGTGATGGCGACCGCGTGGCCATGGCCATACCCGTCGACGTACGCGCAGGCGGAGACCTACCTGCCGAAGCTGACGATCCCGATGAACCGCGCGGATCCGTTCTTCGAGCGCGACGCGACTGGCTGGCAGATGGTCAACGTTAATACGGGCCGCGTGGACCTGGTGTACAACCTTTACAACAACCGCTCGCGCACCGTGGCGTTCGATCACAAGCGTGGCCACCCGGCCGACACCGCGTTCCAGGACGTGAGCCTGGAACCGAACCGGACCCACTACTGAGCCGCCGCAACGACGGGAGATGACATGAACATGAAGATCATTCGACATTGCCTCGCTGCTGCGGTCGGCGCATCACTGCTGCTGGGTGCCGCCGGCACCCGCGCGGATGAGTTCACCCCGCAGGAACTGGAGCGCTGGACCGCGCAGTTCATGCAGGTCGTGCAGAAGGGCCGCGAGCTGTGGACCAGCCCTGACCTCGGCAAGAACGGCGTCGTCTGTGCGCAGTGCCACCCGAACGCGGCGAACTCGCACCCGGAGACCTATCCGAAGTTCCAGAAGCAGATTGGCAAGGTCGTGACGCTGCCCGAGATGATCAACTGGTGCATCCGCAACCCGCTCGAGGGGCAGCCGCTCGCGGTGGACAGCCCCGAGATGACTG
>Ga0209253_10001056_pt1 | contig 24154 bp, 26 predicted proteins | sample FrelakmetBRP12BR_FD_187145 | JGI IMG/M metagenome (GOLD analysis project Ga0209253, IMG submission 187145) | Freshwater lake sediment microbial communities from the University of Notre Dame, USA, for methane emissions studies - BRP12 BR (SPAdes)... | ecosystem: Environmental > Aquatic >...
GGATGGGCAACCAGTCGAGGTGGAGTAGAATGGTGCTGTGACACTGCGGTTGGATCCTCCTCCCCCGAGTCGTGTCGGAGTCACAGGTCGGACACCATTCTGCGAAAGCCGGGCCGAAAGGTGCACCGGCCGTGCCCTGGATCTGCTGCAGGGCTTCTTCTAATATACTAAACAGACCGCGATACAACCAAGCCAGGCTAAGGGGGACAACATGAACCGTACTATCAGTGCAGTTGTTGTAGGCTGTATTCTTGGAACGGTTGGGTATCTTTTCAAACATCTCAATGCAGTAATACCAGAGCTGTATAACTTATTCCACAACAAACAGGTAGTCGTCTGCATGCTGGTCTGCGCTCTAGTTAGTGGACTGATTGAGCTATGGTATGAGGATAAAGAAGAAGTAAAAGCTCTAAGTGTTGTCGGTGTTAAGTCGTCGGCAGACGCAATGACATATTACGTTTTCCCAAAGAAAAAGGACTCAAGAAAAACAGCGAAACCTTTTATGGTTATTACAACACCGAAAAGGAGAGAAAGCAGAGAAGAACGGTGAAAACGTATTGTGGCTCTGGTCCGCGTTGGCTATCAAGCGTGATGATTGAAGTCGAAGAACCTCCCAGCAGAGGTGGGAAAACAATTAATGCATTGGTGCGCATATTGACGATGTGCCAGCAGCATGAAGACATGCGCTTTGCTGCATCTGAACTCCATGACCAATTGTTGAAGGCAATGCGCGAAAGTGTAAAGGAGGGCAGCTAATGACCTGTAAAAGGGTACCGTTAGCAAAATTGGTGAAGCACGTCCACAAAATATTCTATGCACCCACAAAACAGAAGGTAACAATTAGATTCGATCTTGACGAAATCAAGATATTGATACATGCACTACTGACATGCCCACACCCTGGAGATACGAAAGCAGTTGTTGAACTCCTTGATCGCTTGGTAGGGGCAGTGCGCAAGTACGAAAAGGGGAAATAGGTGCCGAAACAGCATCCATGAGGAGGTTCCCATGAAACACGTAGTTCTCATCCTTTTTGCAGTGTGTTCATTCCCTGCCAGAGCTGCTGAACCAGATGGTGCTTTCGGTATCCGCTGGGGTTCAACGCCCGACGAAGTACGGAAAATGGGTGTAACACTAAGGCTGAACGCTAATGATTTCAATCTGGCTGCGTATGAGGCTTGGAACGTTCCCAAAGACGTGAGTGGATTCACGGTTTATACACTGGTTTTTGACGATAAAAAAGGCTTGTTTAGGGGAATAGCGCTGGCCGACCCTGGTTCACTTAAACTCGTCCAAGCTATAAATACCCCGATTGAAGAAATACGGTCAATGACCAAAAACACATTTGAGCGCACAACCGGTATTTTGAAAGCTAAATATACTTGCAAAGCAAACACAGAAGTGCGAGATGGTGAAGCAGTTCACGTAATTGTATGTTCCGGCCCTGGTCGCTATATAGAATTAGCACATTACTTAGTGCAAGCCATAGTGAATCTGCAAGTCGATTCTCCGTACGCAGAAAAGGCTCTCCAAGAATTCGACGCCAAGAGCAAATCCGCAATACTGCACTCGAAAGACGCAGAGGCTCTTTAGGGGGTGCGATGACGAAGTCAATTGTGATGATCTCATACGTGCCTCTCTTCGCTCCTACAAACAGTCTTGAGCCGGGGCTGTGCTACGAGCTGGACTTGGACAACCTGCAGGGAATCTTCGATGGGTGGCCAGATGGGCAAGCTGATGCGTGCGTTTGGCTTCGCAGAGACAACGAAATAGTTCCATGCTTTCTCATAGAAAACGCTGCAGCCATCGCAGAGCACCTGAAGATATGGTCTGAAGGGAGGCCTGAGAAGTGGTTCCAGCTATGTACGGCCGAGCACGGCGGTTTATATGGAATTGCCCTCATGCCCAGGATCGACCGCAGTATTGAAAGATTCCGAGCGGCATACCATCTGCACCACGGGCTATCGCTGCCCAAGGACATAGATGTAATAGCGTTGTCCAAGCCGCTACACTTCAACTCCCAACCAGGTCACATGTTCGAGAAAGTTAAGCCGCTCCTCAAGAGCCGGTGCAGGCTCTTCTTAATGGAAGAGTCGGAGGTGGATAGAGCAGACTTATCTAGGACTGATTGGGAGAATAGCCCAATCGATCTCGGACCATTCGAGATTAACTTTGAAGCACCGGAGAAAAGCTATATTCTGCAGCAGCTCGCAGACCAACTAAAAATTGGCAGGGCCTAGGAGAAGCTGAACCATAAACAAGCAGATTCGGACCACCTAAACAATAGCATATGCCATCAAACAGTAACTATACCAGGCGCTACCCCCCATACCATCAGAGTGATATATTCTGATAGGTATGGCATATGACAACTGCGGCGCACCCTCATTCGGATCCACGATCCTGCCACCCCACGCCAAGGCCCAGCTAGCACTTGCACTAAGTGCAGCATAATTGACACTGACCACTACCCCAGTACCACCTCCAGTGACTGACACTCCGTAGTTGTCAGCACTTGCTACAACACCTACTGCTACACCAGCACCGTTTTTACCGGCTGCGAAATTCCCACCACAAGCGGTGGCTGCTCCGTTGTTGAGTTCATTGGTGGCGTAGGCCCTAACACCATTAACAAATCCAGCAACCGAGTCTACTGCTTCTACATAAGCCCCATCGCCATAGTTACCTGCCGATACATATGCCCCTATTCCATTGTCCGCGATCACTCGCAGCCCAGGACCAGTTTGCGCTGATGCAGACACACCAATACCAGAACCTGCAAGGGCATAGACCGCCGTACCGTCCACCGCATGACCATACACCCCTGTACCAGCCGATACACTACCCAATACACCACACCCAGAAGCCGAGTTCAAGCCGTAGACACCAGTAGCGCCACTAGCAGAAGCCTGTCCAAAAACACCCCACCCAGACGCTACGTAACCATAGACGCCGGTACATACACCTCCCAGAACAGTATTGATGCCGTAGACACCGGTAGCGCCAATTGCATTCACATAACCCTGAACGCCTATAGCTTTATGTATGTTGCCTGCAGAAGCATTGGCCGCTGATCCGTAAACTCCCCACACAGCGACGTCTACGGAGCCATCTCCTTTTGCGATAACGCCCATCTCCGAAGCCGAAAAAGAACCACCATAGGTGCCTGCTTCGACCTTCACACCAATATCCGTTGCAGTCCCATAAAAAGCAGTTGAGCCAAACCCCTTTACCCCAATACCAGCAGCAGCAGAAGCGCACACACCTACATAATTACCACTTGCGCTCACCGCAGTGCTAGCCGTCGCATAAACGCCGTTCAGAGTGCCGGATGCCCAAACTGCAGTATAAGCCACAGCTTTAACGCCTACCGCTGAAGCTGCTTGCGAAGCATTGGAAGCAGTGGCGTAGATTCCATGAATAGAAGCATTGGTGGAGGCTGAAGCTGTGAAGTATCCCGCCATGTCTTTAGCACGTCCCCAAACCCCAAAAGACGCACTAGCGGTACCAACCACTGCAGAAGCAGTATCAGCTGTGAAATACCCAACCGCATTGGGTGCGCGTGCCCAAACAGCCTGAGAGCCCCCAGCGGTTGCAGCTACCGCCGATGAGTCAGACGCGGCTGCATATATAGCCGGTCCGCTGGTAACACCAACCCGGAAAATGTGAGGAATGGATTTATTGTGTCTACCAAGGGCGTCATGTTCCTCCAAAAATATTGATTGATTATCAGCGGTGCGCCATTGCCTAATATCTCTTAGATTGGATAATATTTCAGTCGGTAGGTCCCAATTCACCATCCCAAGTTTGAGAATCAGTTCTTCGCGGTGGGTGGCGGTCATGGAGGTATCAAACACTGTGCTGTTGGATCCACCGAGGGCGCCAACACATCGCACTATGATCCAGTTACTCAAATTGCTCGAGTAAAGTTTGTAATAGCCTCGATAGTCGGCACCCAATACTGGATCAGGCACTATTCTAACAGCTGCTCCGGGAGCACCGTCACCCGGAGCTTGATATGTAAGTGTTTGAGATGTTGCATTCCAGGTAATAGTAGCTTGATCCCCTGGTGTGCTTGCAGTAGTATTATTGGAATCTACTATATATGCATTGACACTCCAAAATGGATCACCACATTTCACTTTTTGCAAGTTTCCAGAACTATCAATGTAAATCAAATACTCACCGCTAGCTGTATTTGGGAGCGTATCAAACTCAACGCTCCCATCGACACCAGCAGCGATGCCAGTCAAAGTTTCGCGAGAAATACCGTCGATCAAGAAAGCGTTTGAGTATCCGCCCAGATTACTAACAAGTATCCGGTCATTTACACTATCTATGGCACATTCTAGCTGAGTGGTATCAGCATCTGTAGAGATGCCATTGACGTGATACAGATCGGCGTGGTCTAAAAACCCGCCGGTAATATCATACAGTGAAACTCGATGGGGGTTGGTTGGCGATGCTGTGCCAGTACCGACCATATCCCGGTGGACGGTATCCATGGCCGAATAGCGCGGGTAATCCTGCCCATACATCGACTCTATATCTATTGAATCGTACTCGTCTGAAGCCGGCAAGGACGCATATGTTACCGTAGCGGTAATGTGATAAGTGGTATCGTGGGAGTACAAAATATAAACCCCAGAAGACGATATACTTACGCCACTACCTTCGGTGTCCCCGGGCGCAGCCCAGTATAGTTTGTAGTCAATCACCGTAAAGTGCAAAGTACCAGTACCAATAAGCGTTTCATCCGAAGTAGACCCAAGCACTACGCCAGTGATATTGGTAGGTTGTGTACAAGTGGGGTGTGTCTTCGGTTGTACTGTCTGCTGTATGTTAGCAGAACTTAGAGGCTTACCAGCTCCCTGGGCAGTCACTATGCCTAGGAAAATTCGTTGCCGCAATTGCCCAAGAGTGAGAAGATTCCAGTTGCTTTCGGAAAGCACTGAGACTGAGTATGACTCACGCACAATAGTGTCATGGGCAGTGAATGGATAGCTAATCTCGGCCAAAGGTGTGTCTTCAGTCTCGGTATATACTAGGCTGACGTAATTCTTGGCTCCAGCAGTGTAAACAGCCAACGCCTGACCCTGCGCTGTGTAGGGAGAGTCGCCTAGTCCAGAAGCCGAATCGGATATGGTAGAAATGCGTTCACCGGTATTTTCGCCAGTCACCGTCACCAACGGGTAATGCCCGCCGGTGTACCCTTCTCCTGGCCCGATATCAATCGTAGTCGGGTCAATGCTATTGATAGTAACGCTAAAACCGCGGGCTACACCCATGCTATTGGTGGCTCTTTGCCGGCGTAGGGAAGTCCTAGACCGAGTCTCCTCGGTATAGTTCAGCTGCGTCTCGGTGGGCCTAGTCTCGTTAAAGTATTTGGTGCGTTCCATTTTGTACCTCACGCACACCAAGGGTCGCCAGGTGGCCACCCGGTGCGCCGAATACTCCACGGGCGCAAGCACAGCCCTATAAACTCATAGTCATTTTGGCGCAAAATACCCGAAACCTCTATCTTGAACTGCACATATACTTTAGTTAGTGTGAAGTACCCACCAATGGTATATGTTACCGGAGTCCAGCTCTGTGAATTTACCTCTGCCTGCGTGTCACCTTCGCGCCAGGAGATAGTACGCTCTATGTCTTCACTGTAGACGCGATCCAACAAGGATAGCTCCACCACGCCACCAGATGAAGCTGGACCTATGGTCGGAACGCCAGAGATAGGCGCCACACCTGTAGGCAGTAACGGCGTAACGCATTCTCCAACAAAACCGGTATCGATTTCATCTTGCACAATAGTGAAATCGTCCGAGTAAATCATGTTATCGAGAGTGCAGCGCTCCCAACCATTGAAGCGGTCTGTGAACAGTAGGTAATACTCCGGCTGCTGTTCATTGTGAATAAACCATTTCACGGGGGCCACGTCGGCGATGCATTCAGAGACGTTCTTGTAGCACTCCTCGAAGTTCGATTTAGATATTACTGAGTATCCTAAAAAGTCTATGCCAATACCATACTTAACCCCTTCGTACCCCAGCAACGTATTATCTATGCCAACATAAGAAACACCTATAACCCAACAGTCTGTGAAATCCTCCAAGCGTTTGAAGAAAGACGGGTGTAAGTTGTACCCGCCTATAGCATTTTGCATGACTTGGATGGTACCGGGGCATTGTGTTGCATACCAGAGATCGGCAACCCGCTTTTTGAATTTGGTTTGGCTCTGGTAGTTGGTGTAAGTTGGAAACAACTCCGAAAACCCTAAAGAGGAGTCCATATCTTTGACGTAGTAATCGTGCTTAGCGGAGGTGAGAGCTACCTGTGCATTGGACAGAATCCTACTTTGCAGGGCTTTTATGAAGACAGTCTCGGCTGCGTATTCGTTTTCAGCGTCCCAAAAAGTAGTGTCAATCAGATCGTAGTAGTAACTGCGACTTGGTATAGTCTCGTTTTCGACCTCACTCTCCTTGCCACCAATGTCCGTAAGCTCGGTGCGCAATGGATTGTCGGTGCCAGTATTCACTAAAATGGAAATGTGATCGGGCGTCAAATCATCATTTGTCTCATCCATGTATAGTGGTTTATCTAGATAATAAGTGGTCCCAACCACAAACGGGGTACCGCTCTGCAGTTGATCGAGGCCAAAATATACAAAATAGTCGAATGCAGATGGTGCTAGATTGCTGCTAATAAGTCCAAAAGACTGCTTATAAGTCTTATGATCCTCATAGTTAGAGAAGCAAATGTTGTAAAAAGTTGGCGGCACAGCAACATCAGTCTGTATGTGTATGGAGCAATTGTGGGAAGTCAAGTTGTATACTGCCAGTTGTGTATCTATGTTGGAAAAATCAAAGCCAACTGTTGCTCGGCTAGCGGTGTTGTAGACGAAAAGAACATCCTTGCAGCTCGAAACTTTATAACAAGTACCGGTACCGCCGCTGGAACGCAAACGGACTACCGTATTGTCTTTGGCCCGCAGAGTATCACAATTAGTTACCTCAATACCGACAACGTCCGTGCCATAGCAGTCAGATACTTTATTGCCCCGCACCATCATCGTTTCGAGGCTTATTACTCGAACGTTGTCTATGTAGAAAGCCGGTAGTGTCATCTTTGTGTGTACTTCATCTGTAAAGTTAGTGTATCGACATTGGTCAAATCCACCACTTGACTAACGGAGAACACCTCCCCAGACGCCAGTACATCCGAATTATTACCAACGTCATCCCCCAAACACATAACATAGACTCCGCTGGTAACTGTGAAATTCACAGGCGTTATGCGCCCTCTAGAAATACCAGCATAGTGTGCCAACAGGTCCGCCACGTCCAAAGTATCCCAGTAAAGAGCTTCTCCGGGAACCACTCCAGCCAACTCAAAGCTGAAGTTGCGCACTCTACCCCCAGTATCATACAACGGTTCTGGTGGTGGCGGTAAAGGGCTGACTGAAGGAGGCACCACTACAGTAGTAGTACGGAACTGTTGCTGTGGAGTCCCAAAGTCCACCCACAATTCTACCAAGTAGACACCGCAAATGTCCAGATTCTGAAGGCGGGTGGAGGCCTGACTAGGTGAGTGCAGATAAGCTAACGATCCATCTGGTTTGCTGGCCAAATTCCAAAAAACCAGTGACCCGGAGGCTATTTCGGTACTTAGGCCGACTATTGAACCGAGGCTAACCTCTGGCAATGTACCCGAACCGTGCAGCAGTTGAGTGGAAATACTTATCACGTAGCCAACCCATCCGTATAAATACCTTTGGTTGTGTACATACCAGACAATGCTTCCACTTCGCAATCAATAACTAACACACCTGCTGTTCTAATGCCATAGGTGACAGGACCGGCTCCATTGAAATTGGCTACACGACAGCGTTCAATCCTACCACTGCCGGCTGCAAAAATGCCGTGGGCTGTCCCTGATGGCACATGGAAATCGGACACGGAGCATGTTAGACATATAAAGTTTTCAACATTCTCAGCATATATACCTATCAGGTTTCCGGAAGTGTCTGCAGCCTGCAACACATTCACACCATACAACAAGAAACGAGCAGAGTCTAAAATAGCCACTCCAGCGGCGTGTGAACGTGTCTTTTGCGGCTGAATGTATACAGCCTGCGGGTTCTCGGCGAAAATACTACCTTCTTTGCCACTAATTACCACACTATCTGTTGGCGTATAAGTGCCGTCGAGTATCCGTATCTGGTCCCCATCCGCAAAGTGCGTCAATGCCTCATCAATAGTCAGATAAGGCTTGTCATATGACCCGTCTCCGGTAGCATCGGAACCTTGTTTTGAGACCCAAATTATGTTCATGCGCCTCTGATCCTAAACGTGATGGTGTGTTCACCTATAAAGTTGCGGACATCAAAGCTCAATTGCTGTTGTGACGCAGAAGTCAGGGACGACCAAACAACTTCTGAATCTATTAGTATCTCAGCGACGGCGGAAGGGGGAGCCGACGGTGTAAAGTATACAAATACACCATCATCGTAGGTTGTAGCTCCAGTTCTCGCCGCCCACGGGAACGCTCCGTTATCATTAATTACTAATGGTATTATCATGTATAGCTCACGTCCAGTTTGTCTGCATACAAAACCAAATTACTGGGCGTACCTATTCCATACCCTACACCCCCGGGATCAATCGGATACGCCCAAGCATAGTAATGTTGCGTAGCGCGTGTAGGTGGTGATGTTGTAAGATAATAGTCATTCACAGCCCAACACGAAATCCACAACTCCACCAGACCCTTGCAAGTTGCTGTTCCAGATACAGTCAGTTCTTCCCAGGTGTTAATAGCATCGGACATTGTTGCTTCAGAGTCTATGCCGCAGCCGAATAGATGGAGTCTCGGTCTTCTGTATTCAGACTGAGAAATGTTTTTCTTGAACGATAGCTTGATTGTGACTGTTTGTCCACTATTGGTTGGTATGAATACCGGATACCCTTTTGTCAGGTGCAGTCTCTGTGTCGGAGCAAACGGTAAAAGCTTTCTAGCAAAGCTACCATCAATATACCCATTTGGTTCACTTGTCTGATATACTTTGTGTATTTCGCTGCCCCCAGCAATTATTCCTACTCTGTCGGTTAGTGGGTACATATTGGACCAGTAGTTTGTACCGCCAGCGTCTTTAAATTGACAGTTGCAGAATTCTAAAGTTGTTTCCGTCGCTTGCCCAGTTCTGCCATCGTAAATCCAATCCTGCGCAGTTGGCATTACAGCCCAAAATAACCACTTATTTGGGGCACCAACTCCATACTCACCAGGGATGTACCACTGGAATGATACATCAGGCGCAAAGTTTATAGGTTGTACAAATACACAGTTGTCCATGACCAGTCTATTTGGAGAGTGCCGTAAATTGGAGACCTCTATGTTTTTTTTATAGTTTCTAGATAGAGTTCCAAAATAGCATCTAGACATTTTTATACTTGGTATAGGTGCACCTGCGGTAATTATTTGTATAGCACCATAATTGGGATGATTGAATGTGTTGCAATCATCAAAATAGCAGTTGTCAAAATATACACGCATTGAGACTTCTGTAAATCTGAAGACGGAAAGTCTGTGTCGTCTAAAGACACAACTTGTAAAACAAAATTCATTGTCTTTGGGTGGGTTTATTGTGCTGTAGTCATAAGTGTTGTAGAACTGGCAATTATCAAACACATGCACTTCTCCGCTACTAGACTGCGGAGCTGCATAATTTTGATTAATATTGAATAAACAGTATGCCCTATGAATGCGGACTGTGCCAGCGCACGGACTACTGGAGATAGCAGTTCTCATACTACTATCTGAGGAACTATCTGAAACGTACAAAAATTCATCAAAGGTGAAATGCGGCCCATCGGAGCTATAGATACCGATATTAGTGGCTTCTATTGTCGAAAGTGGTCCCATAAGCCAAACACCAGCGTTGTTCATAGAACAAATGATTGCTCCAGCAAAAAGATAGAAATGATTTTCTGAAATGTAAGAACTATCTCCAACGTTATGCGTAAAATTGTACAATCCTATGGGGTAATTACCGGCGTTTGCCGATCTCTCCCCAACATTATTGCGCAGTTTTATGCTGCCAAAAAATTTTCTCCGTGTATGCCCACCAACACCTAGAAAAGAAAACAGGTGGTCTCTGGCGTTGAACCCTGCACCTTTGCCCCCATACGTAAAGCGACACCAGCTAATATCAAAAATAGAAAAGTCTGCTACGGCAGCCCCAGTATAGTTTGAAAAACTGAACCCCTGCCCATTTGTACCATTTATAATCACATTTCTTGTAGCATGGACAACAATATCCCCAACAGTTGCCGTACCAAAATGGTTATTCACAAAAGTTGCTGTATATTGACTGGCAGAAATCTTTGCAGTGATTGTAATTATCTCATTCCCTGTTGGGGCATGGTCTGGATCCCCACCGGTTGTGACCCACAAGGTATCGCCTGCTGACCAATCTACATCATCGTCTACAGTAAATGTCTGCCCTATACCCGCAGTTACATCAGCTACCAAACGTGTCCTTTGTGCACTAGCACCAGCACGGTGATACGTAGGACTTCCGTAAATCAATAAACTTCCGGTTATGTAATTTTCTGCTGCAGCACTAAATGTAATGGTAAAAGTCCTGCTATCTGAAAGCGGTGAAAGTTCACTGTCGCCAATACGAAAAGTTCCATCGACCGTTATTGTCCCACTTAGAGCAAGCGTATAACTGCCAGCAACGCTAGACTGTACATATAGGAGTTTACCTGCGTTAACTGTGACAGACCCCGTAGTTATGTCTTCGTCTATATATATATTGTGTGCAATAACAGCAGTGTCCCCTACTCCGGGTTTGCCTGTATCCCAAATACCAACATTTGACCAAGCCCCATCTGCTATAGTCGTTCTAGTTGCCATTAACTTATATCAACCTCCAAACCGTCTACCTGCAATTCTAAACTTAGTGTTGGTCCCGCATTCGGGAAAGGGCAGCCAGGTCCAAAATGATCCCAACTGTATTTTTCGCAGTTGGAGCCACCAGTATAGCAACTGCACGAGGGTGGAGCACACATAGGTTTGTTTGCATTATAGAACGCATAACCCAATCCACCTGGATTGCACGGTTGGTGCATCCAAAAATAGGAAGTTGTGTCAGTACCTCTACTGCGAGGATAAAGATTTACATCGTAGGGATTGGCAGGGTCTCCCGTATATGATGCCAAATTTGGCTCAGCAAAACATGAAATCCAAAAATCTACTATTCCAGAAAACTGGGCTGTTCCTGAAACAGTTAGTTCTTCCCAGGTAGCTATTACGTTAGACATAGTTGCTGACGCACTTATTCCGCATCCAAATAAATGAATTTTCGGCAGCCTGTATGTCTCTTGCGAGATGTTCTTCTTCAGCGAGAGACTTACCGTGATAATTTCACCAGACTGCAAAGCAAGCTTGATTGGATTTGCTTTAGTTATATGTTGCCTATGTACTGGGAAAAACGGTCTTAGCCGCCTATTGATGGTACCGTCTATATATGTACCACTTGCTTTTATGATTTCTCCACCACCACAAACTAGACCCTGGTTGTAGGTACCAACAATGGATAGTGGTTCCAATGAGTTTATGAACTCGAACGAGTTAAAGGCAGTATGTGCAACTCGCGTGCTCCAACCCCAATCCCCAAAATAAATGATATTTTCAAAAACTTTACCGGCCGCATGCGAATAATTGCCGCCATCTTGCCCACGATACTGGTTGCATTCTGCAGCGTCCCCGGCTCCGTCCCACATGATCAAATCATTTGACTGCTCTTGGATATAGTAATTCCAGGTACCACCATCTGAAATACTGATATTCGTAGGTACAACCCAAGAACAATTCTGAAAAATAGTTCTTGAGTACGCGGGATTAGTAAATTGACGCATATTTGCTTTATCATTTGCTACAACAGACCCCCATTTGCAGTTAATAAAGGTTATACCAAGTGCTTTATCGGAGTCGCTGAAGGCAACACCGAGCGAAACAGCCCCAGTTGCGAAAAATCCTTTGGCACAGTCATCTATCAGGCAATCCATAAACGCAAAACGACCAACGTAACCGTATATAGTTAATCCTGGCCCCTCATGTCTTCTAAGGTTAATATTTTTGAATATCCAGTGTGGGCAGAAATTACTTGAACCACCCATGTAAATTCCAGTATTATATGAGCTAAAAATCTCGCCGTTAAACACCCTATAGAGCGCACCACCAGCGGACCCGTAGTATAGCACCGGTGTATTTAGTTCTAATCCACGATAACACCTGTGAATCTTAAACTTATTCAAAACAACCGGTCGCTGCTTGATTGCAGTTCTAGAACTATTATTCCAATTTGTGTCACAGACGTACGTAAAATCTTCTATATCGAAAAGTATGGTAGCATTAGCGTTATTGACCCCAATATCTATTGCCTGCATACACGAAAGAGCGCCCATAACAATATGCCCGCCAGTTGCAGATTGATTTGCAAATATAATCCCTGGCGTATTGTACGCATGGTTTTCAGCGAAGAGGGTGCGGTCCTCTTGCTGAATTACGGCGTAATAGAGACCAATTTGATATGATGACGTGGTTGCAGAGTTGACAAACACATTTCCACGCAATTTTATGTCATTCAGGAATTTTTTATCCCCCGATGGGTTATCTTCATATAGACTTATAGCAGATTCTTTAGCACCAGTACCAGTACCAGCATAGTTGAATCTACACCAATTGATGTCAAGATCCACAGTATCGCGGGATCCAGTAGACCCATTTGTCGTCGTTACTAAACTGAACCCCTTCGTATCAGTACCTGATATGATAATGTTGCGCGTAGCGTGTATTAATACATCGCCAAAATTAGCGTCCCCAAAATGATTACTAACAAACGTAGCTTCATATGTAGTGGCGTTAGTCTTGTCAGTTATTTGCACCAATTCACAACCAGTAGCCGCATGTGCAGGGTCTCCACCTGTACCTACCATAATTATATCGTTAATAGACCAGTCAACACTATCTTCCACCGTAAAAGTTTGACCAGCACCAGCAACTACATCGGCGTTGAGACGAGTCCTTTGCGATGTGGCTGAGGCCATATGATACCCGGTACATCCATACAGTCTAAAATTACCGGCTATCCAATTTTCATAGGCGTAGGCAGAAAAAGCAATCTGAAAGACTCTTGTTGATGGAAACGGCGATGCAAATGAATCCCCAACTTGAAACGTACCATCTGCTTCTATTTTTATCGGTCCCTGCAATGTCCACGTATAGTCAGCGGCAGCCGAACTTGGAAGAATTAGTGTTCCTCCGCCACGCACTATAAAAGAACAGTCTGTTTCCGGGCTCGGATCCAAACCGCCAGTATCTGGACCCAATGTGGCACTGGCGTCTATGGTGACAGTATGCCCGTTTTGTACAACTGCCGTATTTGGAGCAGTGGGTACAACCCCACCGTTCCATGTGGCGCCCGCATTGAATAGACCAGTACCTGCACTTGTTATTAATGCCATTAGACTACCGTAGCGCTCCCGTAAATGGCGTGTTCTTTATCGCCTACCGCAATGATGTCGTTGGTAGCGGTATAAGTACCACCCCACTCGTCCAAAAGATAGAAGCTGCTAATGGTGACGGCATCCACATTATCTACTGGATAATCACCATATCCCTGCTGCAAGACTATTGTTAGATCACTCTTTTGTACATCATCGCCGAGACGGTAGAGCGATAGAAATTGCGAGAGGGCGTTCCGACACTTGTTGCGAGTCGATGGTCCATCCGCGTTAGCCTTGAGGGTCAGTGAAGCGCTCAAAAACAGCGAGAGCGGGTATGCCCGTTTCACCAAGATGTCTGCCGTCAGAACGCGATTATCTGGCAAATTCAAAGTAGCTTGTGCCTGGGAAATGGCGGACGAGTAGTTGTAGGAGACAGAGAGGGTATCACCAACGACTAGCGGTGCCGCAAATTCTATAAAGTCCTGAGCATAAATACTGCGGCGCATTGGCGATGTAGAGTCTATAGTCACGGCATATTGGCTAGCGGACAACGTTCCGATAGCAGCAGATCGCACAGCAGTCACTTCCCGTACGGGGCGCTTCGTAAAGTAATAGCGCTGTTGCGCTGGATCATATATAAAAGCATCGGTTTGTACTTCGGACGAATAATCTATTACAAAAGCGTCTACCCCCGATGCCCGTTCATAACCAGCCTCCTCCACACGAATAACATGGGAGTCTGCAAAACCAAGACCGGACAAATAACCTTTAATGCCGTTGGAGACGTTCAGGCACCGGCCGAGCTTAGCTAACCTGATGCGTTCCCGAAAGTCGTCGTCCATCTCCTGATCATAGCCACCTATTGCAGCAGTTAGATTGGAGACGCCGTTTATTTGGGAAACGCTCCCAAGCAGCATCGATATGATGTTGGCGCTGACGTTACCGTCGGTGCCAATGGTATCACAAGTTGCTGAACACGTGAACTCGTACCGATCCCGATCATGTGAATAGTAGGCGTCCACATCTGCTAACGCGAATCGGGACTCTCCATCAACGGTAAATGTAACAGGAGTGCTGAAAGCTGTACCCGCGGTTTGCGCTTGTGCAGTGGCTGGAATTACTACTTCAGCAGTTGGCTTTGAAGTGGCGTAAAACGTTAGGTCCACGGTGGCATAAACACCGCCACTGCGCTCTTTATTGTAGTTGGTGCCTTCATTATCTAGATCAGTATCAACCAAAGAAGACAAGATGTGGAGATTCTTAGCTACCTCCACCTGGTCCATCAACAGCTTTCCAGCCACTCCGTAGGGCGTCAGTATGATATCATTTATTAAGCTGTTGCTGCTAACATCCAGCGACCTGTTCTTGGTACGGATGAATGTTTTCACTTCAGCTATCAACGTTTGCAAAGACTTAGTATCAGCCATCGTTCCTCCCCCGCCGCACGGAAGACACACTCACCAAACTGCCACGAACGTCTTCAACTTTAATTTGCACAGAATATTTACGCGGTTCTGCAGAGTCTTGTATTACTTGTGTTTCAAGAATCTTGTTGAGGAGCTCTGATGCTTTGAAGCGTTTTCGAAAATCTACATATATCTCAACCTGACCGTTCCCTGAAATGAAGCAAGCTGCCGATTTTGAGATGACAGTCAGGTTTTTGGAAAAAGCGGATGGGGTAATGTCCACGGTGTCTACAAACTGTGTTTCAAAAACATCTTTGTAAAATCTAGTAGTAGCATACGAGTAAGTTTTCCCATTCTCCAGACCAGTATCTACGAATTTATTAGTTACTCCGTTGCCAGATACCTTAACATAAGCGTCATCGGACCCTGCAGCTTTACGATAAATAGCAAAGCCAGTCAAATCCGGATCATTCTCCTGTACATAGTTTATTTGATTCGAGCGGAATTTTCGAAAGACGTTGACCATCATAGCCCGAATGTTGCGCATGTTGTCGCTGGAGGAATTGATGACGCCATCCGTAAAGACGCCCTCGCTCACTATAGCGCGGAGCATCTGTGTCACCAGCTTATCGCGACCAGTAATCAGCCTGATATCCCCAGTAGGCGACAAGTTGATGGTAGAATGCGTGCGCTCAGATGCCGGCAAACTGACAGCAATCTCGGTCTGGAACGGTACGTCAGACAATGCTTCCTCCTAGCACACGTCTATGGCATCAAGTATATCGTCCAGGAATCCTATCAAGCGGTCCAGGGTCTCTGCTGTGGCTTGGTTTATTTCTATGGCGTCAGAATAGTCCTGGATTTCTCTGTCCAACTCCTTCACCGGCCCAAGGACGAATTTCTTCAGAGCGTTCATGGTTTGGGACAATGTGGCCACCGGAGGACAGTCCGCATATGGTGCGGTTATGCTGGTGAGATACACCAACGGTGCCTCAATGGGGGCAGTGCCTTGTCTGTACAGAGTCAGCAGCAAATCCAGTCCCTGTTTCTTGAGTATGTCTTCATAATCAGCATTTACCAGCAACCAGTTAACCTTGGCTGCTTCTATGATGATTCTGGCCCCAGCTATGAACGCCCGAAGCTGTACTTTCGGGCCAGACCCCAACGCATTGATCCAGGTGCATAAACATTCTTGGTTTTCGAGATCAGATAACGCCATGGTATTTTAGTGTAAGATGCAAGGACTGTACTCCTTTAATTTACGGAACGTACCACTCCTGGTACAAAATAACGGAGGAAGCATGGTCACTATCATTACTCATAATGACTTGGACGGTTCAGCCTGTGCCGCTTTATTGGTTGCTGGGCTACACCTTGACTACCCTCAAATCTGCAGCACTAGTTATGACGCTATAGACCATGAAGTAACGAAAGCGTTGGAGGACCTCAGCAACGACCGACTATATATAACTGACATCAGTCCATCGGAGAGTGTTTGTGAGCAAATAGACTTAGCTGTGAAAAATGGCCGCAGTATATACCTGGTCGACCATCATATCACCAAGAAGTTTATTGCTAAGTTTTCTTGGGCCACCTTCGATACCGAAGTATCGGCCACAGAACTAGTGCTCACAAAGGTACTACATAAGGACATAGTCGATCCTTGGACATATGGGCAATTCTCTAAAGCTGTTACGGCTTGGGACCTCTGGCAGCTCTATTCAACGCACAGAAAGCGGGGAGAAGCGCTGAACTCTCTGCACACCTTTTGGGGTAGCTGCAGATTCATTAGAGCCTTTTCTCAAAATGCCCGAACAGACGAAACGCAAGCGGAGTTACTGTGCGTTCTTAGAGAAAAGCGCGTCAATTATATAGATAATATAATTAAACGCCAAATCACCAAAGCCCCACGGTTTATGGACGGCACCGGACACACATTCTTGGTGGTGATCTCGAACGAATATTCCGCAGACTTGGCACATGCTATTTTAGAGCAAGAACCGGATCTGCATTATGTGGTGGTCGCAAACGTAATGTATAATAATTGCGGTTTATATAGCCGAAGCAAGGACGACGTTGATGTATCAAAGATAGCTTCGCACTTTGGTGGTGGAGGACACGTGCACGCGGCTGGTTTCCCTATGTCGCTGCGCCAACTAGTAGTTGATCCAGTCTTTTCACTACTCAACACACTGGAGAAATAACTCATGGAATGGCTTCTTTGGCCAGACTTGTACAATGACTTACAAAAGCTACTTCAAAGAAAGCTGAACCCCAATGCTCCACGCGGGCTTTTCTTTGGCCTACGCGCACACCCCATTCATGAGGACTGTCCTGCCTGTAAGAAGATGGTGGATTATGAGTCCGACAGGCTGTGTCCTGAGTGCGGCGCAATGAGCAAAGACCGGCACCCGCACATGCAGTACCACAATGGTCAAGACTTGCCGAAAGCAGAGAAAACCGAAATTCACGCTCCGTGGGATGGGATAGTTGTTAAGAGCTGGTTTGATCCTAAGGTAAAGCACGGCGGTAATGGTGGCGGCAATTCTGTAGTCATCGCTCATCACGAAGGTCCGGTGCAAATGAGCGGGTATTGCCATTTATATGCACCGTCTCTTCTAAAACCCAAGTCAATGGTAGAAGCAGGGTGTCTCATTGGAGCTGTAGGGAAGACGGGAGACGCCACTGGTCCGCACTTGCATCTCACTTTGCGCAAGACTTTGGGCGGAAAGCTGGTTTGTATTGATCCATTACCAGAGCTACTGGCTGCGTACGGAGTAAGCGTTCCTTGGCACCAAGTTGGTTGAGATTGCACAAGGGCGACTGCCGAGAAGTATTACGCCTCCATGAGGACAATTCTGTCGATGCAGTCATCACCGACCCTCCTTATGGAATTTCAGAGAAAATTCACGCAGATAAACTGCTGAACGGTTGGCTGACTCAGCAAACACCAGTCGGTAGTGGCTGGGACCATTTACCTGGTCCTAGTCATTGGAGCGCAATTGTGCGCACACTGAAACCCGGTGCTTTTGCAGTAGCTTTCGGAAGTCCGAGGACTTTCGATATACTCACTGTCGGCATGCGGCTATCCGGATTGGAAATTGTGGACTCTATTGCCTGGCTACATAACGGCGGGTTCCCAAAAAACCGCGATCTGGGTGAGGGTCGCGGTACTGCCCTTAGACCTAGCTTCGAACCCATCATAGTAGCCAAAAAGCCAACAGAAGGCACCCTTTCGGAAAACCTAGCTAAATGGGGTACTGGCGGAATAAACATCCAGCGGACCGGTGACGAGGAAGTATTTATCAACAGATGGGATGAAGGAGCCAAACCATTTGGTGGTGGCGCAGGTACACCTTACCACACTGTTTCCAGTAGAGGTAGGTGGCCAAGAAACGTAGTAGTGGATGAGCAAACCGCAGAGCAGCTCAACACGCGAGCCAAATACTTTTACTGTGTGAAAGTAAATCAAGGGCAAGAAAAATGTATAAACAAGCACCCTACTCAGAAGCCACTCGAATTAATGAAATATCTTTGTGAGCTATTTTGCCCATCACATGGCGTAGTGCTTGACCCATTCATGGGGAGTGGTACTACTGGAATAGCGGCTAGAGACACCAACAGGCGTTTCATAGGTATAGAAACTGAGAAACCGTTCTTCGACTTAGCTATGGAAAGACTTTCGGAGCACAGCAATTAACAACCCACTGAAACAAGTCTGGTGTAATAAAGTAAATCTCACAACGCCGGGAGGGGTGCCATGGACGAAGTTTTAGATGACGTCGATACTGAAGAACAGATTGACGACAGCTTGGTGATAGCCACAAAACAGGTGGATGACACAGCCCTTTCTGGAGCCTCATTGACAAACAGTAAGGGCAAAGAAATCAGCGATGACATTGAAAAGGATATCAATAACGACGTACATATCAACAGTAATACTTCGTGCAGTATCAGTCATACAAGCAACATAACTATGGTCTATAACAACAATAATGATCACTTGCGCCGAACAAACGCAAAAAATCAAACATAAGAGGAAAATATGACTTCTAGAACAAATCCGTGTGACGCAGAGGAAGATGCTGCTGAAGAGGCTGCTGACGAAGAGGAAGAAGCAGCTGAGGACGCGGAAGAAGCTGCTGAAGAAGCTGCGGATGAGGAAGATCCTGAGGACGCAGAAGAGGATATTGCTGACGAATTAGAGGATATTGCTGATGCGGCAGAAGATGCAGCTGACGCAGAAGAAGCAGCCGAAGAAGCCGCAGAGGAAGCAGCCGAAGAAGCCGCAGATGAAGAGGACCCCGAAGATGCAGCAGAAGAACTTGCTGACGAATTAGAAGATATTGCTGATGCTGCCGAAGATGCTGAAGAAGCAGCTGAAGAGGCAGCTGAGGAAGCTGCAGATGAGGACGATCCTGAGGACATAGCAGAAGAACTTGCTGACGAATTAGAGGATATTGCTGACGCAGAAGAAAAAGCCGCCGAGGACGCAGAAGAAGCAGCTGAAGAAGCCGCAGATGAAGAAGAGGACCCTTGCTAGGAGATTGCAGTGAAGTGTACCTGTGACGATATTGGTGAGTCACCATGCGAAGAGCACGGGTATGGTGAACTAGAATGTGAGTGCGGTGTGCGCTTTCGTGCACCATTGATAGCTAAATCTTTCATAGCAATCCAATGTCCAGCATGTAGCCAGCGCTATGCTGGATACGAGGAACATTGTGGTCCCGGCTACTGGAAGAAAATTACTGGGGAGGTACAGTGAAGACAATTTCTTGGGGAAGGTTGCGCAAATCTCCAGACGATCGTGGTTACTTCGCAGAATTGTTCCGACAGGAGGATACACCATACGTTCAGGACAACGTGTCGGTATCGTGTTTTGGGGCTGTTCGTGGCCTTCACTTACAAACAAAACACCCACAAGCAAAATTTGTTGTAGTTCTCAGTGGAGAGATTTTTGATGTATGGGTGGACCTTCGTACAGGATCCCCTAGTTTCAAGAAAGCGGAATATAAGCGCCTCGGTGTACTCGACTGGATATTTATCCCTGCTGGATTCGCACACGGCTTCCAAGCCTTAGACAACAACACTATTGTGATGTATAAGTGTTCCGATTTCTATCATCCTGAGGATGAATCCGGGATCGTTTGGAATGACTGTGACTTGCATATCCCATGGCCGAGAACAGCAATACTCTCAAATAAAGATCAAACACTGCCGTCCTTGAAGGATGCCTATACCTATTGACGCCAAAAAACCTTGTGGTATGGCTGCATAGCAATAGCTAAAGCGAAAGGAAATAAAATGCCTGCAATGCTGCACGAGTTACTTGCTGTACAGGGCGATCTCGAAGGGAAATACAAGAAAATGCGCGAGGAGGCCATTGAAACCTTCACAAAGCGGAAGACGCATTTCGGCGGCTACCACAAAACTTTGCGGATGTTCGCAGAGACTGACAAAGCGCAAGAGGCTGCTGGTGAGGACCACAAAGAGCTGACAGAGACGGTCGATGCCAAACTCGACTACATCCACAGTGACATTGTGCGTCTGATGGATGCCCTTTTGCAAAAGGAGTCCACAAACCAGAATGCGAAGGCTGACCTCGTCGTCGATGGAATTGTGTTGGGTACGAACCTCCCCGCGACGTGGTTGCTCGGTATGGAGACCAAGCTGAAGGAAATCCGGGATGTCTACGAATCAATTCCAACCTTGGATCCAGGTGTAAAGTGGGAACTCGACCCGGTTGCTGGTAAAAATGTGTATCGTTCCGCACATCCAGAAGTCAAATCGAAGACTGTGCAAGACATTGCTTATAAGGTCTTGCAGCCGGCAACCAAGGAGCACCCGGCACAGGTGGAAACTTGGAAGGAGAATAAGCCGGTTGGTGAATACGTGACCAACCACATCAGCGGTGCAATCTCGCCCGCACGGAAGAGTGTACTGCTCGGCAGGATCGACAACCTTTTGCGCGCCGTAAAGAAAGCCAGGATGCGCGCAAACAACACGCCTGTCGAAAAAATTAGAATCGGAAAACAGCTGATTAACTACATCCACGCGGACAATGTTCAAATAACTGAAGAAGATTAGCTTTGGGTTAGCGTCAAACTCATACTCAAACTTATAAACGAACAGAATGCTGTTCATGTCCTCATTATCGTTGTGAACCCGCAGCTTTACGGGAAGCCTTGAGGAGATGTGGTGTGCAAATCGACTTGGACAGAGGATTACCGGCAACGGATGAATTTGTCCGAAACCCCTGTGCGGAGGTTCAATCCCTTCGTCCACCATTTTGCGGTGGACTAGCTCAGTTGGTAGAGCAAGGGGTAAATTAAATTGAATTTGCGCATTCACAAGTTTTCTCAATAGCAACCCAGCACGTGGGAACCGGTGCCAAACGGACCTAATAGACTCATAATCTATTATAAAGGGGCCCAGACTTGGTTGGCGTGGTGACACCGACTAAGACCCTGGGCCTTTTTCGTACCTACAACCACACGTATTTTCGAGCTAACCGGGGCAAAACGCGATAGGAGTATGGTATGGCCTAATAGTTTTAAGGACTCCAAGGAGGTAAAAAATGCTCCAAGCCGCTGACCGTGAGAAACAGTCCGTGGCACTAATTTCCGTTGCCGCAGCAGTTGGCCTAGCCGGTACGAAGCTCGGTGTGGGACTTGCTACGGGTAGCCTTGGGATTCTCTCCGAAGCGGCTCACTCAGGACTCGACCTCGTCGCTGCAGTAGTAACATGGCTAGCAGTTCGAGTATCATCCCGGCCAGCCGACAGCAAGCACTCCTATGGTCATGGTAAGGTTGAAAATCTCTCAGCTTTGTTCCAAACATTACTGCTTTTTGGTATCTGCATTTGGGTCATCCTTGAGGCTATTGAGCGCTTGATATGGTATAAAGTTAAAGTAGAGCCTTCGATCTGGGCCTTCGGGGTTATGGTAGGTTCAATCGCTGTGGACGCCATGTTGTCCCGCAAACTCGCCCAGGTGTCCCGCAAACACAACAGCCAATCCCTAGAAGCCGGTGCTCTGCACTTCTCAATTGATATTTGGTCATCGGTAGTTGTACTCATCGGCCTAGCTCTCCTGTGGCTCGGCGGCCGTACCGGTTTGTCTTGGTTTCAATACGCTGATACCGTTGCGGCTCTCAGTGTAGCTATAACTGCCATTTGGATGAGCCTCAAATTGGGTCGGAGAACCATAGCCGATTTGCTCGATGAAGTACCTCCAGGACTGAGCGACAAGATTGCAGCGGCTCTGTGCCTACCAGGCGTAATGCGTATTAGCCGTGTCAGAATGCGTCGAAGCGGCTCCTGTACTTTCGTGGACGCAGTGTTATGCGTAAAGGCATGCATAAGCCTCGATCAAAGCCATGCAATCGCAGATGCTGCTGAGTGGGAAGTGCGACAAGTTCTACCAGGAGCAGATATAGTAATTCACATCGAACCAGCTCATTAGCTGCACGCCACATCAACTAAATACCTACCATAATCCGTATGTTTATCAGACATCGCCAACAATTGGTTAGAGTCTATGTATCCCATTCGGAAGGCGATTTCCTCAATACACGCCACATATAAACCTTGCCGCTTTTGCACCGTCTGCACGAAATTGGCTGCATCCAACAACCCGTCGCAAGACCCTGTATCCAACCATGCAAGACCGCGCCCGAGTATCTCCACCTGCAATTGTCCGCGCTGCATATACTCTCGGTTGAGGTCTGTGATTTCCAACTCACCCCGAACAGATGGGCGCAATTTAGCAGCAAACTCAGGAGCTTGCCCGTCGTAAAAATACAGTCCCGGGACCGCATAGTGCGATTTCGGCTTATCCGGTTTTTCTTCCAAAGAAACCACTTTCCCGTCCTGAAATTCAACAACACCGAATTGGCGTGCGTCCTTAACTGGATAACCAAAGATGAGTGCGCCTTTCTGTAAAGCTCTGCCGGCATCCAAATGGTTTGAGAAATGGCTCCCATAAAAGATATTGTCGCCCAGTATCAAACAGGACGGTTCGCCGCGCAGGAAGTCTTTTCCTAGCACGAATGCGTCTGCTAGCCCTCTGGGATGCCACTGCTCGGTATAACTGAAAGATAGGCCCAAATGACTGCCACTGCCCAACAGTTTTTTGTAGGCTGGGGTGTCTTCAGGCGTGCTAATGATCAGTATTTCGCGCAGCCCTGCTAGCATCAAAACTGATAATGGATAATAAATCATTGGTTTATCATAGATAGGTAAAAGCTGCTTTGAGACGCTCCTGGTAACTGGGTAAAGTCGGGTGCCAGCACCACCGGCCAAAATAATCCCACGCATGGTTTAGCCCACAAAAGTTTTAGTAGATAGACTAGTTGAGTAAGACAACTGGAAAGCTTGCAATGCTGCCAATAATGTTGCAGCAGTGGGCTGAGCAGCATTGGCCTGTGCAACGAGTGTAAGTGGAGTAAGACCAGTCAAAAATACATTCATCGCAGCTGCAAACGCTGTCAGTGCCGTAAGCATCGGCGTTTCTATATTTTGGCGGGTGGTACCTTTGACGGCTTGTTCAATAGCACCACCCAGCTGTACAAGCGAACCGTCTATGGAGGCCACACCTTGAGCGCTAGCCGTAAGTGTAGAATCACTACTAATACTAAATGGGCCTACAGAACTCTGAGTAAACTGCCCCCGGGCACTAGCCGTAAGTGTAGAATTGCTGCTGATGTCGAACGGACCGATAGAACTTTGAGTGAACTGAGCAGCGCTGGACTGCTCCATTTTAGTGAGAGCGGATAATTTCATTTGCCCAGTGGTGGCCGCCATCTCCACATTTCCTACTTCATCCATTTTCAGGGAGGCCAAAGGTGCCGGTCCAGCAGTGACTTCCAATAATGCCTTCAACCTGGCCCCAAAGCTGCTCATTTCTGGCACTGTCCCTGCAATCAGATCAACGATTTCGCCCAAGTGGAAACGGACTGTCTGTATATCTTGATAAGCAATCTGCAGCAGGAATTCTATGACCTTCCCGCCACTGGTCCCTGGTGGCGGTATTTCACCGGTACCTGGATTGCGAATAGCGGTACCGAACATAATCTTTACGCCGTTACCCAGCAATTCCAGCGTTTTGGCGGAGAGTGTAGCGCGGCGCAGGTTGAGCATGTACTTCAACCCTTCGCGGAAACCGTTCAAAATACTGAAGTCACCGTTATTTGCGAACCGCGCGTAGGATTTAGTGGCAACATTCTCCAGATGTGCTTCCCC
>Ga0209253_10001057_pt1 | contig 24153 bp, 23 predicted proteins | sample FrelakmetBRP12BR_FD_187145 | JGI IMG/M metagenome (GOLD analysis project Ga0209253, IMG submission 187145) | Freshwater lake sediment microbial communities from the University of Notre Dame, USA, for methane emissions studies - BRP12 BR (SPAdes)... | ecosystem: Environmental > Aquatic >...
AATTTGCAGATCTTGAATCTTTCTCCATCATCCAACGCAAACACTAGACTATCTCCGTTCGGTGACCAACTAACATGTGGGAGAATAGATTCTCCTGTATCAGGCGTGAGATTCAGAGGCGGTTCACTGACCGCTAGGTCGAGCAAGAAAATATCGAAGTTTTCGTCGCCATCATAATCTTGCATATATGCAAGTCTATTTCCATTTGGGGAGAAGCAGGGGCTGATCTTACTGTTCGTGCTTCTTGTAAGAAGTCTATTTTCTCGTGCGAAGGGTGCGCGGATGTATAGCTCATAGTGCCCCGACCCATTCCAACTGAATGCTATGGATTCATCTTTCTGTGACACGTCGTAGTTGTAGACGCTTGGAGCACGGAAGAGTGTGAGGAGATCCAATTGGGGATGAATGGGCATCTGCATAATAGAAACACCTGAGACAGGCACACCGTTGTTTGGAGTATTGCTTCACAACTATCCTAGAATGACTGGGTAGGTTCAAGTATGGTTAATGTCTTTTTCGGTGCCTCCTATCTCACTTCAAGCGGTGGTTTCCATCGGTGAACGTTTTTGTACATCCATGCTCAAATACTAGGAAGCATCGCTTGAACGCGGATGAACATCTGGTTGATGTTCGTCACACGATCGTATGACGAATACGATGTTGGAGTCGTCAACTGATATTTGAGCAGTTTGATTCGAGTCAGGTAACTTTGCTTTCGGTGGGTCTAGTCATCGCAAATGGCTATTTCGCAGTAGTACCTACTCATACTGGCTTATCTTTTCCAGGAAATGCTTGCTTCGTCTGAATGCGGGGATTCCGCCTAACGTCTCAATCAAACAGGCTCTGCAAAGCTTCCATGCGTGGGGAAGAAGTGCTTCCCAGTCGACCATTCCCGTTCCGATCTCCATTCCTGATCTGTTCTTCAATTTGCCAACAGTCAAAATGTCACTCAGATGTAGCTCTCTGACGTCGAGTCGCATCTTTTCGACTTCTCTGATGAAGGTTTCCGCATTTCTATTGCCGTGCATGGCGACAATTTGTGCGATATTCAGACACAGCCCGATCCCCGAGCCCGCACTCAAGTAGTCTTCAAAGAATGAAAGATCCTCCAAGTCCAGTTCTAGAACCTTTCTTCCTGACCTGCCGCATCTTGGCTCAATGCAAAGCTGGATTGACTTTGGCAACATGTCATGAAGTTCTGCAAGACTTTCCATCATTCTTCTCAATTGCTCCCGAGTCTTTTCACGACGAGTTGCTTTGTCCGGATGTAGTACAATCCTCCTCACCCTCTTTGTTCCCAGACTGTCTGCGACAGCCATGTAGAGGGTTGCGCTTGACTCGAGGTATTTTCTCCTGATTTCCGCGTCTGGGTCAGAGAATCTTATTTTACTAATTCCTTCAGTTTCCCGCTCTCCATTTATGGTAATGTATCCTTCAAAGTGTCCTGAGATCTTGAAGTTGAGTTTTGAATTCTTGAGTCTGTCGTGAGCTTGTACTTCAATGAAGGATATTTCATCATCCAGTTTCTCTGCTTCACTTTGAAGTCGTCTTCCAGAAGTATTCATGTAGCCTAGACTGAGAGACATTATTAGACAAAGAGAAACTATCTAGATATCTATTAAACAATCCTGACCGAAATCGAAATGTTGTACGTATCTCTTGGTGAGCACACAAAGAAAGACCAAGCTAGCGCAGAGACGCCTTAACCATGCTCCCAGCCTTCATGACGACGTTGAAGTCTCCGAAGTGAAACGTCTACCCGCAACATATATGATTACAGAGACGACTACAAGCAGAACCCCCAATAATCGAAGCCGAATCCTAACGCATAACGCAGCCAGGAACAGTAAAAGCAATGCCAGCAAATCAGTCTGTCTCAATTCATTCGCCACAAGATTTCACTAAGACATCGTATCCGAATACACATAGAGAGTTCCTTGATTGCCATGCTGAGCACCTTGGTTTGGGCTTGCTCTTTCTAGACATCAATGCTAGGAAACAGTCTTTGCACCAAATGGACAGGAAGCATCAGGCCCTAGCCAGTCTCCACCGGTGACGTATGCCGTGTATCTACAACCACCACACAGACCATTGTATGCGCACTTCTTGCAAGAACCTTTCAATGCTCGTCGGTTTCTAACGTAGTTAAGTAATTCATTCTTAGTCCAAATTTCCTCTAGGTCATGTTCAAGGAGATTGCCTAGCTTTATTGGAGCCGGGACGCACGGAAGTAAGTCTCCGGAAGCAGTGAGCCCCGCATAGGTTAAACCGACCGAACATCCACCAAATCCCGTCGCAAGATTTCTCACAATCTTGGAAACATCAAGTTCAAACTTATCTTGAAACATCTTCTCGTATCCTGACAAAGCTTCGCTGACGGTGAAAACCCTACCTTTCGAACGTTCGTAACCGAGACGAGAATAATAGGTCATACCCCTAGCATAGCATTGCATACCAAACCCTTCTGCGATACTTCTGTGGAACCTTCTGTACAATTCTTCTAAGGCAACAATCTTCTCCTGAGGAGTGACATCAAGGTAGCATGCTTCTATGCCACGCCCCGCAGGTATCAGTCGGTTCAGATAGAACCTTGTTGCTCCAAGTGTCTCCGCGAGATCCATAGTCTCTTTCAATTCATCGATGTTCTTCGAGTGAAGAGTCATTGTGACGGCCAACTCGTCAAAGCCCACTGAGGCGCAGTTTCGAATACCCTCAATTGTAGCTTCGAAACTCCCAGACTTGTTTCGTAAGAAATCATGGGTCTCAGCTCTTGCACCGTCCAGTCCTATCTCTACTCGTCTTACGCCAACATTGGCTAACTTCTCCGCTACCCCACTTGTCACAAGAGTCCCGTTGGATGCAACTGTGCATAACATGCCGTTGTCGTTGGCCCTTTTGATAGCGTCAAAGATGTCATTGCGTAGTAGCGGTTCTCCCCCGGAAAAAGTCAGAATGGCTACACCAGCTTCGCTCATGTTGTCTATCACTTGGTAAGCTTGAGAAATTGTCAGCTCAGGTTCGGAAGACAGGGGAGAAGAGTCCTGATGACAGTGCAAACAGTCAAGGTTGCATCTGTTGGTGAAATTCCAGACAATAGTGATGGGTGCGCCTGCTGGTTGTGGATATTCTATTCCAAACTGGGCGATTCCCTTAACGATGCTGAGCATACACCTTCGGACTAGCTTATCATCGAACATCCGCATCGTTGTTCGGCGATCGACATCGAGATGGCGAAACAACAGGACAATCAATGGAAGCAGAGTTGTTGATGCAAGCAAGCAGCTGCTGCAGAGATAATGTGAACTTCCAGAGTATTTGTCGAACACCGAAAGCAACCTTTCTTGTCCACACTTTTCACATTTGGCTGTCAAGTAGCGCGCGACGCTCTTCCAGACAGGGTTAAGCAACTGAGTACTGCTTTGATTGCTGTTGAGTTCAGTCTTCGATCTCAATTGGGACACTTCAGATCAAACATCATGAAACAAGAACTCTTGACTTCGGTCCAGTGTATTATGATGCTAGGTAACGTCGCTATGGCTAAAGGGATCTCCATTGATTGTCCGGGTTAGGCCGTTTTCCTGTCTCTGACCTGCGATATCATGCCAACTCCATCAGTTCTCTTATCTTATGTATCTCAATTAGGTTACTTGCGTGCGTTGCACGTGTTCTAAAGGCGGCGGTGAACAGTACAGTGTCTTTGGGGTCGATGAGTTTCGTTGAGCGAAGTCTATTTGCGACTGCAAGGATTCTATCTTTCTCTTCAACATAGTTCATGTATATAGGGCTCACGCCGAAGACCAATTCAAGTTGTTTCTTTACTCTTTTTTCGGGTGTGACTGCGATTATTGGTTGTATGATTCTGAATCTCGCTATCATCTTCGCCGTATAGCCTGACCTAGTTAGGCTGACGACTTTGTCAATAGGCATATCTTTGCATATCCTCTGGACGGCTTTGCTGACAGTATCCGAGATGTCAATAAACTCATCTTGTTTGACGGAACTTCTCACAGCCGTTTCAGTCTCTTCCGCTATTCGAGACATCATCAAAACAGATTCTACCGGATATTTGCCTATCGATGTCTCTCCTGAAAGCATCAATGTGTCGGTCCCATCAAGTATAGCATTGGCTATGTCGCTGACCTCAGCTCTAGTAGGCGTTGGATGTCGTATCATAGAATCGAGCATATCAGTGGCAGTTATGACAGTGACGCCTTTTTGATTGCACAGTTTGATTATTGACTTCTGAATCAATGGCACTTTTTCGTGTTCTATCTCAACAGCCAAGTCACCTCTAGCTATCATGACGCCTCCCACAGCCTTCAGAATTTCGTCAATATTTGTTACACCCTCGAAATTTTCGATTTTGGCAATGACTTCGCCTTTGAAACCCTCAGCCTTCACACCATTTACATCTTGGATACTTCTTGTGAAGGATAGAGCAACAAACTCGACATCGTATTCTTTTGATAGCTTTATGACTTCCATATCTTTTCTCAAGAGGGAGGGGACTGAGAGTTTTTTGTTGGGGATATTGACCCCTTTGCCATCAGCTATTTCACCGTCATTCATTACTAACAAACGAAGGATTCCATTCTTCTTTTCAACAACATGAGTCTTGATTTGACCATTGTCAATGTATACGTGGTCACCGACACCCATCTTATCGTAAAAGTCATGGTTGAAGCTGATTTCCTCGTGATTGAAGCCAACCTCAAGAATATCTTCCTTCTTGACAGTCCTTTTTTGTCTTGCTCGGATCCTAATCTCGGGTCCTTTGATGTCAACTATTATGGGGATATCCGCCGTTTCTCGTATGTTGTTGATAATCAATTCATATTGATCAAGAGTTCCGTAGGCAGTGTTTATTCGGGCACCATTCATTCCCGAATGATACATTCTTCTTAGCGTTTTCTTTGAAAGGCTGGAGGGGCCAATCGTGCAGATGATCTTGGTTTTCTTCAATGATTCTCTCATCTCAAGTGCGCATCGTTGGCGCGAGGTGTAACACAATCCATTTGTGCGCTTGGATAATTAAGTGGGTCGAACTTGGGCCGGGAGGGATTCGAACCCTCGACCTCTGCCGTGTGAGGGCAGCGTCACTAACCGGGCTGGACTACCGGCCCTCTCGGTGAAAGTAACCTAGATTGCTTAAAAAGTTCTATTTTGCCTAGAATCGAAGTTGATTCAAGCCCTCGATCATATGGTTGATCGAAATCAAGTTGAAGACCAAAAGTCGTAATGATTGTCGACAGTTGGGGGAAAAGGATTCAGACTGATCGTCCGTTCAACGAAATGCTTCTTGGGGCAGTCTAAATAAAAGATATATTAATCTGCAGGCATGCTACGGCCCTGTCAGGGCTGAAACAAATGCCGATCACTGATGTTGTCAAGAAGCAGTTGGCTCAGAAGCACAGACTTCACTACAAAGTGTGCCGGAACTGTGGTGCAAGGAATCCGAGATCAGCAATGCGTTGCAGAAAATGTCGGGGACATAACCTCCGCTGGAAGAAACGCGAGCTCGGTGCCAAGTAATCCTATTATGTAATGAAAGCCAGGATTTCATCGGGCTTTCAATATTCTTCTTCTATGACGTACTCAGTGTACTGTAGCATCTCTCCGCATTTTCCACAGAAGGATGCTGTGGGAGCATTGCTTGCCAGACATTGATTGCATAGAATGGGTGCTATTGCACCGCCACACGTGTTGCAGTACATGTTGTCTTCTGGGTTATAGGACCCGCACCAAGGACAATCTGAATTGTAACCATACGACATGATTCTAGCCTCTGCTATATTCATCCATGAGGTAGCATCTTTAAGACTTGCGACGATTCTAGGGAACTAGCCTAAACCGATCTCTGGGGAAGAGAACGACTTCCTTAATGTTCTCTCGATTTAGGAGCCCCATGAGAAACCTGTCAAGACCCATGCCGAACCCAGCGTGGGGAGGCAGACCACAATCGAAGTTGTCCAGATAGAACTTGAACTTCGTGGGGTCCAGTCCTTGTTCTTTCAACCTAGCTACGTACACATCTTTGCTATCGACCCGTGTGCCACCCGAGGTTACTTCAATCCATTCATACATGAAATCGAAGGCATCGCACAGTTCCGGCCGATCTGTTTTCGGCTTTATGTAGAATGGTCTCACCTTGGTTGGCCAATCAGTTATGAAGTAAAACTCTCCTTTGTGCAGATTTCCAAGTTCACGATATGCGACGGTTGGAATATCTTCACCCCAGACTATCTTCTGCCCAACCTCATCAAGTTCCTTAAGGATTTGATCATATGTGTAGCGTCGCATCGGAAGTATCGGAGTCCTTAGTTCAACTGCGAGCGTTTTGAGTTCCTTCTCACACAGTAACCTGGCTTGATCTATGACGCTAACTGTTAACTCCTCTTGTAGTTTCATGACGTCTGAAATATCAGCGAAAGCTTCTTCAACATCCACAGAAATGAACTCGCTCAGATGGCGGGTCGTGCGTGATTCCTCAGCCCTGAAATACACCCCGATCTCGTAGACCTTTTCGAAGACGCTGGTCAATGCTTCCTTGTACAGTTCGGGGCTCTGCGCAAGGTAGGCTTTGTTCTCAAAATACTCCACTGGAAAGAGGGAGGCGCCGCCTTCAGTGGCGGTTGCTATGATCTTGGGTGTGTGTACCTCAATGAAACCTCTCTGTCTAAGGAAGTTGTCGACTTCACCAATGACGGTGTTCTTTATGTTGAATATGGATCGACATTCTTCTCTTCGGAGATCAAGAATTCTGGCGTTGAGTCTCACATCAATGTCCGCAGGCACTCTTCCAGTCGGATCCATGGGGAGCGGGTAACTAGCTGAACCCAAGATCCTGATTTCTTCAGGAAAAATCTCCACACCTCTTGGCGCTTCCTTCTTCGCCTGTACCTTACCCCGTACACCTATTGAGAACTGTCTCCCAAGCTTCCCAACCTTGTCCAGCACCTCGTTGGAGACTCGTTTCTTAGGTATCGTAATCTGAACAGCTCCCTTCCTGTCTCGGAGCGAAAGAAAAGTCAGGCCTCCAAGGTCGCGAATATCTTCAACCCAACCGAATACTGTGACTTGCTTCTGATCAAGATCTGGGGTTATCGCAGATGAATAATGCGTTCTTCGCCAATCGTTCAATTGATCAAGTTCCATTGTTTCACAACCAGATTCTCTTAATCGTTTTTTCAAGCGTCTTGGAAAGTTCGCATTGTCTGCTTGCCTTATGTAGCTAGCGGTTCCCTTTTCAGAGTTGCCTCTAGTCTCTCCGGCAACAATGGTGGTCATTGCAGTGTATTTAGAATCAAGTCATGCCCAGTACGCGTTTTGGAGCGCTCTGCAAGATTCACTGAACATTCCCATCGTATCACCGTTTAAACCTCAATCATCTGAACAGCAAGCACTCAAAAGCCGTTTGGCGATCAAGCGGATTGTGAGGTCATTGTTAGGCAAAATCTAATAGTTCCAGTCAATAAAATGTTCAAATGTCGCATATTATGGCTATCGAGTTGCATAATGAAATGCATACGCTATGAAGAGTAGCATTTTACCTCTATTAACACTAATATTCGAGTATTGGCCTGAAGGTAATCTATATATACAGACATCTACATCTAGGCGATCGATCGAGCTCCAAAATGGAACTCGACAGGTAAACCGTTCGGAATGATCATCTTACGATGGTAGCAAATGGTCAGGACTATACTGGACAACTTCTGTGTCAAGAGTGGAAGCCTCTGCCAGAAGTGCGAAGAAAAGGTTAGACGGGGACAGATAACCCAGCAAGATCTGAAGATCATTAGAGCACTTTCTGACCTTGAAAAAGAGTTTGCCACGCTTCAGAGCGTCTTCTTTCACAAATCTGTAGAAAGCGGAAACACGCTTGCGATACTCGTGGACAAAGTTGACATGAGCAAGATTCTCGGTCATGGCGGAAAAATCGTTAGGACCCTTGGAGAGAAGACTGGGAAGAGAATAAAGATACTGGCATATGGAACCGATTCGAGAATTTTTCTGGAGGAGCTTCTCAACCCGTTCTCAATACTGACAATAAACACAGTGTGGCTGCCTGACGGAACCACCGAGACCAAGGCAATACTCAATGGCAGACAGCCAAAACACATGCCCGTCGATCTTGAAGTAGCGAAGAGGTTGGCGAAAGACGTAGCAGGGCTGACTCTTAGAGTCGAGTTTGAGAGATAAAAGCGGCATCGTTTTCTAAAGGTTGATTTTTCCAGGGCGTGTTTCGGTCTTCCTAGGTTGTCAGCGCTCCGAAGACGAAACGGATCAGGTTCATGAGGGATATTGGATTCTTCGTTAAACCAATTAAGCCTGACCCTTGAAGATCTATGTCGTCGAGAATCTGAATGTCGTTCATAACTTTCGTTTTCAATGCCAGTTCGAATAGACCGTTCATTCTATCATCCGACATTCTATCCAAACGAGTTCTGATCTTATGCATTACGAGGAAGTCTTTCCCCAGAATCTTTTTCCATTTGGATTGATACCGAGAGAGAAACCTCGCCGTGAAGTCTGCCTTCCTCCAAGCTTCGCATGCTACTTCTGCCGCAATTTGAGAGCAAATCATTCCTGTGATGATTCCGCCGCCTGTTGTCGGCTTGACTTGTGATGCGGCATCACCAACCTCAAGAAGACCATTAGCAAAGGTCTTGGAGGTCGGTCCCCCTACAAGTATTGGATGGGCGATTGGATTCAATATTCTGCAATTCTTAAGCCTCTCAGATGCTATGGGATGTCGATCGATGAACTGACGCAGAAGACTGATCGGATCACGTCCTCGTGCCCCAAGACCTATCCTAGCTGAGCCGTGTTTTTTTGGTACTATCCAAGCGAAGAATCCTGAACTGTAGTTCTCACTGAAAAAGAGTTCAACAAACTCCTCATCTGCATTGCTCAAATTCTCCGCATCAGCTGTGACGCCGTTCACTATCTGGCTGGGATCAGCTCTCCTCAACCCAGCGCTTCTCAACAGCTTGGGTGGATACCCCTCAGCATCTACCACGAGATCACATGATAGTTGCCTGCTGCCATCTTTGTCTTCGACGACCAGTTTTCTTCTTCCAGTCTCAGAAGTCATTGATTCTACTCTTGAATTCAGAACATATGTGGCCCCGTGCTGCTTTGCTTGGTCCGCAAGCCAGTCGTCGAATCTCGATCTGTCGATTACGTATGTGACAGATGATCCATGATCGAGAACAAGTTCTTTGCACGAAGGGGAGTAGAATCGGGCTCCTCTTATGCGATTCACAATTATGTCATCTGGAACATCAAGGCCAAGTCTATGCAGACCCTTTATTCCCACGTGTCCAGTGCAGTGACACGGATAGCCTATTCTGTTATGCTCTTCAAAAACTGTTACTGGGATATTTTGGCGAGCTATCGATAATGCCGCGAATGATCCACACGGTCCGCCACCAATGACCACAATAGGATCATTCTTGTGCACAGGTTCTACCCTAGAAAATGTGAGTCTCTAGGTTCTCACTATGTCCTCGTATGGTTCTTATCACGCCTCTGAACCAACTCGACCCTTCTTTTGCCTTTCATTAGTCTCGACACCCTGATGATGCCTGTGACCTCAAGTTTCATGAGAAGGCCGTTCAGTTCTCTAAAGCTCATCTCACCGTAGACATCTTCAACATCTTTTAGCAGCTCCGTGTCCGCTAGTGCACCTTTCTTTTCCAGAACCTCCACTATCGCAAGTTGTGGAGGTATCGGTCCCCAAATCTTATCCATTATTGATCATCCTCAGGTGATGGTTGTCATAGGAACCGATGTTTTCTCTTTTCTTATTCTCTTCAAGAAGCTTTGGTACCAAGTCTCCATGTCTGGAGTTATGCTTGATTTTATCTTCTCTATCGCCTCTGAGAAGTCTTCCATCGAGACCTCTTTGGCTTCAGAATCCTTTCTCAACGCATTCAACGCTGCTTCTCGGCACAGAGCCTCGACATCTGCACCCGAGTAGCCGAAAGCTTGTTTCGCAAGTTCCTGAACATCTACAGACTTATCCAATGGCATGGTGGACGTGTAGATCTTGAAGATCTGCTCCAACGTCTTTGGGTCAGGAGCCGGGACGTAGATCAATCTATCGAATCTTCCCGGTCTTAGAACAGCGGGGTCGAGCATGTCGGGCCTGTTTGTAGCAGCGATTACAACCACGTTTTCCAACGTCTCAATTCCGTCCATTTCTGTAAGCAACTGACTGATAACGCGTTCTGACGCTCCAGAATCCGCGTATCCCATTCCTCGCCTCGGGATTATAGCGTCAATCTCATCGAAGAAGATGATAGACGGCGCAGCAGTTCTACCTTTTCTGAAAACTTCTCTTATCGCTTTCTCTGACTCTCCAACCCATTTGCTGAAGATTTCAGGCCCCTTTATCGAGATGAAGTTTGCTTCACTCTCCGTGGCAACTGCCCTAGCGACCAGAGTCTTTCCGCATCCAGGTGGACCGTAGAGCAGTATGCCTTTCGGTGGATGTACCCCCATCCTCTTGAACGACTCGGGTTTCTTCAGGGGCCATTCGACGGCCTCGACCAATTCACTCTTGACAGTCTCAAGTCCACCGACATCTTTCCAGTGAACCGTAGGAACCTCAACATACACCTCTCTCATGGCTGTGGGTGTGACTTCGCGGTAAGCGTTCATGAAGTCATCCATGTTCACGACCATTTTTTCAAGAATTGTCGGAGGAACTCTCTCCTCCTCCAAATTGATTTCAGGCATGTATCGTCTGAGAGCTTTCATTGCAGACTCTCGACTGAGGGCTGACAAATCGGCGCCAGTATAACCATGTGTTATCTCTGAAAGTCGCTTAAGATCTACATCTTGTGCAAGGGGCATGTTTCGTGTGTGTATCTGGAGTATTTCATATCTTCCTTCCTTGTCGGGGACCCCGATCTCGACTTCACGATCGAATCTTCCGGGTCTGCGCAGAGCGGGATCTATGGCATTGGGTCGATTTGTTGCGCCAATCACGATGATGTTTCCTCTAGAGCCCATTCCATCCATCAGGGATAGGAGTTGGGCAACAACTCTCCGTTCAACTTCTCCAGTGACTTCCTCACGTTTCGGTGCGATTGCGTCCAGCTCGTCGATGAATATTATGCTGGGGGCGGTCTCCTGAGCTTTCTGAAAAATTTCTCTTAGTCTCGCTTCAGATTCGCCATAGAACTTGGACATGATTTCGGGGCCAGATATTACATAGAAGTTTGCATCGGATTCATTCGCCACAGCCTTGGCCAGCAGAGTTTTGCCACATCCGGGTGGCCCGTACAAGAATACGCCTCTAGGTGGTTCTATGCCTAGTCTCTGGAAGAGTTCTGGATGACGGAGGGGGAGTTCAACCATCTCTCTGATTCTTTGTATCTCATCCCTTAGCCCTCCAATGTCCTCGTAGGTGACGAGAGCAATACCTTTCTTTTCAGGAGTTGGCTCACTCAGAACTTGAACGCTAGATGCTTCAACTATCTTGACGGGTCCACGAGGTCGTGTCCTTGTGGCGACAAGTGGAATGGCGCTGCCGAAAATCGAAAGCATTGTCATGTCACCCTCGATAAACGGTAGGTCCATGAATCGTCTTCGAACGAAACTGATGAATTCATCGTCGACGCTTAACCGGACATCAGTCGGTGCAAAAACGATGCTCTGAGCCTCTTTCACATCAGCTTTCCTGACAGCTACATACTCATTGAGTGCGACACCTCCATTTCTCCTAAGGAGTCCGTCCATCCGGATGATGTCTTGCCCTTGATCTTCTGCATAGGCTGGCCACGCTATGGCAACGGTCATCTTCTTGCCATGTATCTCAACAAAATCTCCTGCGGTTATTCCGAGATCCTGCATTGTTCCATTGTCCATTCTAACCTTGCCGTGGCCCACATCCCTTTGACGGGCATCTGCAACTCTCAACTGAGCTTCCTTATCCGCCAAGTTACACTACTCCAGAGTAACATTCTCACAATACCATGATTTCCAGGCTTAACGCAATGGTCAAGACCGAAAGATCGAACCTAGCTAATGGCATGATCTAAAAAAGTCTTTCCTTAAAAGCTTACCAAGAACGAGACACTAGAGTCTTCTCATCATCGTAACTTGAATATCGCTCACGTCTTTTATCGACTTGATGGCTTTCTCAAGTTCTTCCATTTTCTCGTTCTTCTCTTCTGGAAGCACAATATGGCTTATGACGGCCACCAAACCAAACGCTATCGGTTCTTCCTCAAACTTGTATAGGCTCGTTTCCTGTGGAAGGTTCTTCTTAATTTGTTCTTTCAGATCTTCAAGGTTTACTGTCGTGTCTGACGGAAATACCTTGATAGTTGCCATCATTTGTGCCAAGAACATCTCACTCGATCATGGTCCCGTGAATCCGCACTTTGGACACTTGTAGGGGCGTCCGAATAGCCTGCATTTCTCACAGCGCCAAACCACAACTTCGCCGCAGCTGGGGCATGGAAACTTGACCGCGGCTTCAGCGGGCAGGATCATTCTGCCGCACCAGTTACATGTTGGCATCTTGACTGTTTTGGCTTCGCTCAAGTTGTAACGCCTTGGTCCAAACGATTCAGGGCTGACGTATATAAATTGCCCTACTAACATGGTTCGATCCTGAACGATTCAAAGAACGTGTGAAGTCTTTGTTGAGTAGTTCTCGTCTAGACGCGTTCTCCCGCTTCGCCCGGAAGCAGAATATCGTGAGGTGCTGCTTCTGCTACGCCGGACGGTGTTAAGAGAGCCAGTTTTCCTTTTTTCCACAGTTGTGAGACGTTTGCTGCGCCCGAGTAACCCATTGCAGCTTGAAGAGCCGCTGATAGTTCTTGGACAACACTACTGGTTTCGCCCTTGTATGGAACCCAGCCTTCCACTCCTTCAGGAAGACCTTTTGCAGAGCCGCCATAGCGATCGAGAGAGAACCGTTTGGCCATGGCTGAGGGGCTTCCCATGCCTCTATACTGCTTATAGTATCGCCCGCCTATCGCGATCAGTGTGCCCGGGGCTTCCTTGCATCTCGCGAATAGGTTTCCAATCATTACAGCCGAAGCACCCGCTGCCAGAGCGACCGCTACGTCCCCCCCATTTGTTATTCCGCCGTCCGCGATTATTGGGACGTCGGCGCCCAGATCTCTTACTGCATCAGCAACTTGCGCAGTAGCATAAAGTGTAGGAGCTCCAGCTTTTGTAAACTCTGAAGTTATGCATATTGATCCTGATCCTATTCCCACTCTGAATCCCGCAACCTTGTTTAGTTTTGCGAGCGCATCTTCCGCGGCCTTGTACGTTCCGATGTTTCCAACAATTACATCTGCTGATACCTGTTCCATTATCTTCTTTGTTGCGGTGAAGACGTTTGCATTGTGGAAGTGAGCTACATCAATGACTAGAATGTCCGCATATTTGTCGAGTTCTTTGGCTCTCTCCAAATCAAATGGAGATGTGGCCGCGGCGCAGAGGAGTTGACCGTTCTTGTCTCGTGCAGCATTTGGAAACCGTCCTCTCGACAGTATATCTTTGATGGTTATCAGTCCCTTCAGATGGCCTTGCCCATTTACGATGGGTAATTTCTCTATTCTGTGTTTGTGCATCGTCTCTTTTGCTTCTTCGATACTCATGCCCTCAGGGGCTGTTATCACCTTTCGCGTCATGAGATCCTGAACATGAAGGTTCGTGTCAGCGAATCTCACATCTCTTCCGGTGAGAATGCCAATCAACTTCTCTCTGTCAACCACAGGGAGCCCAGATATGTTGTGTTTCTGCATCAACTCCATAGCGTAGGCTATGCTCTGTTGGGGGGCGATAATCACTACGTCTTTGATTATCAGCGCTTCAGCCCTCTTCACCTTCCTCGCCATTTCAACTTGCTCTTCAATCGAGCAGTTTCTGTGGAGAACGCCGAGTCCGCCTTGACGTGCCAATGCGATCGCCATCTCACTCTCTGTCACCATATCCATTGGAGACGAGATGAAAGGGACGTTGATCTTGTATCGTTTAGAGGCGCGGGTTCGAATATCTATCTCGCGAGGTTCAATTTCCGACCATCCAGGAATCAGTATAGTATCTCTGAAAGTGACGGCAACGTCAGTGTTCTTCAATTTATCCCGAAACGTTGATTTGGTCAATTTTGAGATCTCTCAGTTTGATTTTTCAGTATAATCAGACAGGCCCCTTAAGGCTTTTAGCATCCTACGATTCCGGCTTTCCTATCGTGTCCTATATCAAGAGAGACTCCTTTGAGAATTGCGGAGTAGTAGCTGTTTCAGTTACAGAGAGGGGTGAGGCATCCTCCTGAGTATTCTGGTTCTGCACTGGTGTACTCTAGGGTTTCGCTCTCTTCTCTTCCCAGGGCAGAGCCCACATACAACACCTGTTCCTTCTTGCTTCCATACCTGTAGACAGTTATTCCTTTGCATCCAAGCTTGTAGGCCATCTTGAAGGCTTTTTTCTTGGAACTGTAATCATCTGAAACTACGAATCTACTTGAAGGCAGGTTCAATATTGATGGAAAGTTCTCTGGACTGCTTTTCCATTCTTGATGAAATGGTTTTCCACCAGACAGATCCAGCTTCCACCAATTCTGGGATTCTTCTGGTCAGTCCTTGGCTAAACTGTTCCAACACTGGTGCCATTCGTTCAAGGACCCAGTGCTTCAAGTTCAACTTGTCGTAGAGGACCCTGCTCTTTGTCTTTTCAGCGATCTCAAGAATCTTCTTGATATTCTCGTTATCATCGTTTACCTCTGGGATGATTGGTCCGAGGAATATCCACGTCTTGATGCCTCGCGATGAGAATTCTTCGAGGACCTGAACACGAGAGTCAGGCGTCGATGCGTAAGGTTCGATTTTTCGTGCTATCTCGTCCACGAGCGATGTTAGTGTCACTCCAACTTCTGCTTTGTTTGGCTTGATGATGTCGAGATCGCGAAGAACTAGGTTCGACTTTGTTTGTATCGAGACTGGGAAGTCTTTTCTTGAAAGAATCTCGAGGCATTGTCTTGTGAGACTGAACTTGGATTCTGCTGGTTGATAGGGGTCCGTAACCGTACTTACTCCTACTACGCCCGAATTGTATCGTTGCAGTTCTTTCGCAAGGACTTCTGCTATGTTCTTCTTAGCTTTGACGAAGCTTCCCCAGTTACGGGCAACGGCTTCATTTCGAAAAACCGAGGGACTGTAGCAGTAGATACAAGCGTGTTCGCAGCCAAAATACGGGTTTAGAGAGTAAACGAGGTCAGGTAGTCGGCTCTTGGACAGGGCTGCGTTGCACTTCTGTACATCATATACTGCGTGCATGTCTTTTTGGCTCCGTGAAGAATTCGCTGATCTTTCTTTGGAAGAAAGCACTTCTTAGCATCGTACTGTTGCTTATCCAATGTTTGAGAGGTATCGTTAGCTTTGACATCGCAAATTCCAGCGCAGCATTGAACGTGTCAAAGATATCCGGTTTGGTCTTTAGTGCGCTTCTAATACTTTCTCGAACGTTCCATACGCCAACTGGGAGTATGTATCCAGGGTGTATCTCTCTTAGGACAAGTGCTGAAGCCTGCCGTCTTTCGCAACTCAGTTTCTCGGCCACGGCCAGTCTAGTGGAGTAGTAACAACCTCCAACGCTGGCATATGTGGTTCTTCCCTTGTATCCTTCGTAGTCGCCCATCATGGCGGGGGCTTTTCCGTCGAGGTTCCATGTGGTGCCCGGGAACCAAGCTTCTATCCATTCGAATTCCCATTTTTCAGGCATTAGCATTGCAACGTAGATGTTGTCAAGGTAGGTAAACGTATAGACGCGGTATTGGTCAATGGTTGGGCGCTGCTTTAATTCATCCACAAGTTCCAGAGAGATGTTGCTGTCGACAGCAGTGATGCTCCATCGCGTGGGAACGAGCCTTCGCCTATCTTCGTGACCAAACATTCCTACGCTAAAACATCTCTGTATTCTAGTTACGTAGACCCCATCACGGTAAAGCTCCATCACGGCGTCGGTTGCTTTCAAATCATGGTCGCAAAATGCTTTGTCTATTCTCTTGTCCACGCTCACGTTGTCTGTCTTGAAGGATTTGAGAGGTGCAGAGGGGCCGAACGGTTGTGTTTCGTCACTTAACAGAATCGTCTTTTTGGGTTTCTTCGTGAAGAGGGCTTCGGAATTTGTTGGCTTCGATCCCATAGCTAGTTCTTGAAATGTCTCGAGCATTCGATTATCTGTCTGCGTGTCGAATACGTCTGCCCGTATCTTTCCTCTGATTAGCGAATATCGGTAGTCGATTATCTCGTTTATGCTCTTTCCAATCCATTGTTCGGGTGTGTCCAGAATCTCCGTATCGCCAAAGTAAGGAGGAATCATTGGTCCAACAGATACCTTTGGATAACCAATCCTGCCAACGAAGACGCCCGGTGGAGTTGATCCTTCAATTGACTCTGAATCGATTAGGTTACCATACTTCACAAGAGACTGTGCCTTGGCTATGATGGGACAACCAAGTTTTCCACAGAGCATCTTTCCTCCTTTACAGATGAGGCAGAGTGAACCGTGGTGTGAGGGTGTGACCTCGATGGTTCCAAGCGCGACGTCATTTACATGTTCAGGCGATATGACGTCGCTCAGCCATCGTACGGGTTTGGACAAGAGTTGTATCTCGATACAAGGGGTATTTGAAAGAGCGATTTAAGCGCTATTCGATACATCCGTGAGAATTCCCTTTCAACCGTGCGGGTTGATGAAAAGTATTAGGACAGGACGGAGAATATTATTCTCGGTGCAGGTCTTGGGCGTCGATCTGTCAGACTTGGTCTCGAAGAGGAGGGTGCGCCTCGAGGATCTATCCGGGAAATCAATTGCCGTCGACGCTTACAACGCGATGTACCAGTTTCTAGCCATAATTAGGGGTGTTTCAGGAGAGCCCCTGATGGATCGAGAAAGGAGGGTCACAAGTCATCTAAGCGGCATCCTCTACCGGACTACGAATCTTGCTGAGAAGGGAATCAGACTGGTGTATGTCTTCGACGGAGCGCCCCCCGCCTTGAAAGAGGTAGAACTGAAACGGAGGATGAAAGTCAAGGATGAAGCGTTGGTGAAGTACGAGGAGGCCAGGAAACGTGGAGCTCTGGATGAAGCGAGGAAATACGCTCAGATGACGGCTCGACTCAAAGATACGATGGTTGATGATGCGAAGCGGCTGTTGGTATCAATGGGTGTTCCGTGGGTTCAGGCTCCCTCAGAAGGCGAAGCTCAGGCTGCGCATCTCGCTACCAGGGGAGACGTTTGGGTGGCTGGGAGTCAAGACTATGACTCATTGCTTTTTGGAGCACCTCGCCTGATAAGAAATTTGGCGGTCACGGGCAGAAGAAAGCTGCCAAGAAAAGACGTCTATGTTGAGGTTGAACCCGAGATAATTGAATTGAATCTCATACTCTCGGAATTGGGTCTAAACCGAGAACAACTTGTAGATCTTGGAATTCTAGTTGGAACCGATTTCAACCCGAAGGGAATCAAGGGTGTTGGACCAAAGACCGCTTTGAATCTCATCAAAGAACATGGAAAAATAGAGAATGTTGTGCGAGCTGTGAAAGATGGTGAATTGCCCGAGAACCTAGACACCATTCGAGAGATATTTCTGAATCCCAAGGTCTCTGATAATTTTGTGATCGAATGGAAGAGGCCGGACGTTGATGGAGTAGTCAGTTTTCTGTGCGGTGAAAGAGCCTTCTCTGAGGTACGTGTAAGAAACGCTCTGGAGAAGATGATGATTGGTGTAGAGTATGGAAAAGGCAAGAAGACTCTTGACGCATTTTTCGGCTAGAATCAGAATCCAAATTTCCCCGTCAGGGGAACAAAGGCGCATCCACCCTTGTCTTCAATGTTCACCTTTCCATGCTCATCTTTGCGAAGCACAAGTAATGTTTGAAACATGTGTTGGCCTCCCACTGGAATCACTATGAGCCCGTCGTTCTTCAATTGTTCAAGCAAAGGTTCGGGAACTCTTGGCGCAGCGGCTGTAACAACGATCCTTTCGTAAGGGGCCTTCTCCATGTAGCCAACGGACCCGTCTCCTTCGATTATCGTAACCCGATCTCCATAACCAGTTTTTTCTATGTTATCCCTGGCGAACTCTGCCAGTTCTGGAACTATCTCTATAGTGTACACATGTCCATTGGAACTTGTGCCTTCAGGAGCCACTATCTCAGCGATCGTCGATGCATGATATCCACTTCCCGCTCCAATCTCAAGTACAATCAGTCCGGAACGAAGTTCTAGAGCTTCATTCATGATTGAGACCATATGTGGTGCGCTGATCGTCCTTCCCTGACCTATTGGCAATGGTGAGTCAACGTAGGCGTACTCCTTTTCATCAGGGGGAAGATACTCCTCCCTTTTCACTTTCAACATCGCCCTGATGACAACTTCGGATCTGAGAATTCCTTGTCTCTTCAGACTCTCGACAAGCGATTCTCTTTCTCTCTGATATGTTGAAGATTCGAAAACCATTATCTCAACGACTTCAACAGATCATAGTCTGACGGAGCTTATTTGGATGAGGGTAGAAGAATTCATAGAAGCGCGAGGACACGCAAAGATCCGAGGTACACACAGAACGACTTTCGAATTCACCAAGGAAGCACACCTGACCGAAAGGGGAGACTGCATAATTGGAGTCAGAGCATCCAAAGGAGCTGCAGACCTATCGTACGAATTCCGACAAATCCTACAGAACTCGAACTCCCGAATCACAATGCTTCTTGTGGCCGGAGAATTTAGTGAAGTGGTTCGAGGTTTCGGAAGTCAAGAACTGCTTCTGACTAATCGAACCGATTTGGTGGTTCGAAAAAGTGACTACACTTGCGGCAGAACTTTGATGGTCAGATCAGATAAAGCGGCGGTGGACCTTTCTAGAGATCTTATTGCACTGTTGAGAGATCCGACGTGCAGAGTTGAAGTCAGGCTAACTGCGGAAGATGACTCTAGACAACGATAGCGTCAACTGCGACCTGCAATCTGTATGGAGCAACTTCCTTCACAATTCTTATTCCAGAGATCGTCTTGAATGACCGCCCCCTCGACTCTACGGATTCTTTCAGACTTTTCTGCAGTGCTTCAAACGGGGGAGCCTCACTCGAGAAGGTGTAAAGGTGGATAGCGCCTCCAGTCGGTTTTATCGCGTCGCAAGCTACATCCAAGTAATCGAAGCTCTGCCCTGGAAGGTTCATTACGACTCTGTCAGAAATGCCTCTAAGCTTCTGTTGGACAACACGCCTACAATCGCCAAGAAGAGGCATTACCTTGCCTTCAACTTTGTTCAACCTGACGTTCTTTTCAAGGTACTTTATGGCTTCAGGATTCACGTCAATCGCATAGACGGTGATTGACTGTCTCTTCTTGGCCATTGGAATCGAGAAAGGGCCTACACCTGCGAACATGTCGATGACGGTTTCTCCGTCATGCACAAGCTTGGCTACTCGATCGTGTTCGAAACCCAGTCTGGCACTGAAATAGACCTTGCGAACATCTAAGAGGTATCTGCAGCCATGTTCTTTGTGGATGGTTTCAGTGTGATCTTCTCCTGCGAGTACCTCGAACTCTCTTATGCGGTACTGAGTGCCTATCTGACTTGCTTTGGCAAGAACGGTTCGAACATTCTTGTTCACGTTCAAGATAGCTTGTCCGATAACGGTCCCATACGACTCTAGTTGAGGAGTCATCTCAACAATGGCAACATGTCCAACAATATCCAGTGACTTGGGTATACCTGCCAGAACATGTGGGGGAAGCTCTTCGCCTAGTATGTCAAGAAGCGTCCTAGTTCTTGTTCTAGGCTGAAAAGTGGTTTCACCTGTTTGCAGGACGCCTGAGAGTCTCTTCAGCTCATGAGATTCACGATCATTCGGTTGCCTGACGAGTGGCATCAAGAGGTCTTTGCCACTAGAACCGATCTTAAGGTCAGTTGCCAGAAGCTCCAGCTCTAGTAGAACCCTTCTCAGATCTTCGCCATTTTCTTTTCTTACTCTGAGATAGAGAGATTTCGTATCCACTTTCCATCTTCCTAACGGTCTAATCGAACACCGATGACGATGAAATCCATGTCTCATTCGAATGAGTCCAATATTCAGGCTTCTTGAACTACTTTTCTACAAGAGAATATGTGTACCTCGGTCGTTCACTTCAGCAGCTTTGAATACTGCTTGTCCAATCGCAATATCCTGCGCAGCATTGCCAACCGATTTGAAGAGCGTCACCTCATCATCGGTTTCTCGCCCGAGTTTGGACCCAGATAATATTTCACCTAGCTCAGCATGAATGTGTCCTTCCGTGATGATTCCCTTCTTCAATGGAATTATTATATCACCTGCCTCTGAGACTACAGCTTCGCGACTGTCAACGATGACTTTTGCCCGTTGTACGGTGTTTTCGTCAATTTCCTGCACATCGGGCCTGAAGGAACCAATTGCATTGATGTGAACTCCCGGTGGAAGGTCTTCGTCTTTGAAAACGGGTGTTGCAGAGTTGGTTGCTGTGACTATTATGTCAGAGTCTTTCACGGCGTCTGTGGGTGACTGGGATATCGTAACAGTCAAAGCGGCATGCTTCTGATTGACTTCCTTTTCGAGAATCTCTGATGATGTACGAGTTCGACTATAGATCCGCAGCTCTTTGATATCGCGAACGCAGCAGACAGCATCGATATGTGTGCGAGCCTCTGCTCCCGCACCGAAGACGGCCAGAGTGTGAGCATTCTTACGTGCGAGTAGTTCAGTTGCGACTCCGGATGTGGCGCCAGTTCGCAATGCCGTGAGATACGTTCCTTCAATGAGTGCGATAGGCGACCCAGTTTCTGTATCCAGAAGTGTGATTAGTGCAGTTACATTTGGTAGGCCATGCGTCACGTTTTTGGAGTATACGGATACGACCTTCACGCCAAGAGCGTTAATCGATCGCAGGTAGGCCGGCATTATCAGTATATGGCCCTGTCTGGTTGGTAGGGATGTGCGGAGAGGCGTGTCAACTTGGCCTGATGATAGCTTACGGAAGAGATCTCTCATCACTCCAATAGCCTGTCGCATAGTGATGCATTCACGGGTTTCATCTTGTGAAAGTATTCGAATCATCATTCTAGCTCATTCTCGATTGACTGAAAGAATGCCATAATCCTAAGGTTATATGAAGAGACTTCTATTAAGAGGCCACGATTACTTCACAGACTCTACAGAATTGGAGGAAGCGTCGTTAGACAAAGTCATTGAAGCTTTCGCGGTGTCTCTTTTCTCTATTGCCATAGCTGAGCTTGGCGACAAGACGCAAATTGGGCTGATCACACTAGCAGCCACCATCAGAAAACCAGCTGCAATATTTCTGGGGATGGTTTCCGGTTTCTTCGTCGTTGCAGGTTCAGCTGTACTGGTTGGGCAGGCGCTCCTGGCAGTCATCCCTTTGTCTAAGCTTACTTTGATTTCTGGCCTGATTTTCGTGGCGATGGGAATACTGATGCTCAAGGTTGACGTTGAGAGCAAGGTTGCGGGGCCGCGAGCAAAGAACCCATTCTTAGCTTCGTCGTTGATGATCGTATTGACTGAATTGGGTGACAAGACACAGATTATGACAATCGCTCTCGCAGCACGTTTTGCCCAACCTGTCACTGTATTCTTGGGAGTGCTATCAGCTTTCGTTGTCATCGATGGATTGAGCATTTTGCTAGCTGATCGACTCGGAAAACGCATTCCAACAAACAAGGTCAAGAAAGTATCGGCAATCATATTCATTGTCTTAGGTATACTTACACTTCTGGGAATTATCTAGATCAGGATTGAAATCCTCTGTTTTGAACTTGATTAATATACTAGTTCAGGACTATTCTCTGGTCGGTGACTGTTTGTGGCTTTGAGTCTAATGAGTCTGTTGATTCAGGTAATCATAAGCATAATCATAATCTCGCCGATTCTGTGGCTTGTTGGACGCGGACTAGTCGGCAAACAGAAAGCGAAACTCACAGATGCCATATGGATTGTTGCCCTCGGCGTGATCGTAGGCTCCGTGCTCATGTCATACGTTCACGGTGTTGTCGGCATGATAATCACCTTGATCATATGGTTAGTGCTGATCAAGCACTTCTTTGACTGTGGCTGGGTAAAAGCAATTATCGTGGCGGTAGTGGCGGTGGTTGTGCTGATAATCATCGCCGTCATTCTGGCGGTCGTACTGGGCTACGGGCTTTCGTCTTTGATTGGAGGAGCAGGATTCCTTCCGTCGATGATATAATCCAGATCCATCCTTCAATATTCCCTTTCTTTTTCTTGTTGGTATGACTTGAACGATCGATAAGTTGCAGCAGCAAGTCTTCCCAGTAGAATCTTCACATTTTTCTGTTCGGCAATTGCTCAAGTATGGATATTGCTTGTCATTGGATCGGTCTTTGGCAGAAGTAACAGTACCGTTGCTGAAGATTCGGTGCGTACGTGATTGGCCGCCTGCAATGCGGACAATATGGTGAATCTGGCAGAGGAATGGCCCGGGCAACCTGAGGGTGCGTGGTGGGCGCCGGCGTTGCTGGATATCGAGGCGCAGGAGGAAGGTAAGCGTGTTGTGACTGAGAGTACTTGTATACCAGCTGAGGATGCTGTGGATACACCAGTTGTGGGTATGGCTGTGACTGTTGAGGCAGATATCTTGGTATCCCTTGAGCGGTCAGCGCATTGTTGCATATGGGGCATCTTGGACCCTTGAGACCAGTACCGACGACTCCGCCAAGTGATCCAGCATGGCCCGCGAACATGTCAGAATTCCCTTTTGTTGGTTCAACCCATCTCTGGCAGTAGGTACAGTATGCCAACTATCCTCATCCTGTAAAGATGGCTGTGTGAGGCTTCTTAAGAGTAATGGACGTAATCTTTGCTTCTATCTTTCTTCTTTGTGTGGCGTGTCCTCATCCAAAGGCAACTCAAATATGCCAAGAATGAAATGGAAAGCCAAAACACAATATTCAGTACCAGGTTGGCTAAGTTCACGTTCCACTTATCCACGGGCCCGACAATAGTTGTGGTGGTATGTGTGGCCCACGCAAGTGGAAAGCCGTAGTCAGTGTGGACATAGTCAGGCCAATTGTATTGGAAACTGAATAAAACGCCGACCAAAGCCGCTGCGATGTTCAACAAGTACAGCGCTATTTCCTTGCTTATTCCCGTGAACTCATCCTCCAGATCTTGAATGACGCGTGTACACTGACGTGGGATCACCCCACAGTAGATAAGGTCTTATTTTGAGGTCATTCAAACAGGTCGGCTAGTCATCGTTGAAGAAGACTCATGGAGACTCTCAGGGATTCTTGGGCCCCCAATTGTCGAACTAGACTATGCAACTCAAGAGATTGAACGTGCTGAACCTACCTTGGCTGAGTCTATTCCCAGTGAAAAGACACGATAATTGTCGTCCGGAAGAGAGCAAATTGTCGGTTATGAACAATCTGCAGGCTCAAGTTGTCTGTTAGCATGCTCTCGGCCGGGTCTTTTCTTACATTGGTAAATCACAATGGATAATCCAAGCTAGTCAGCATTAGATAGTAATTGGTTGACTCTTGCCCTTGAAAGTTAGGATTGCAGTGGGAATTGTACTTGTACTCATTGGCTTGATCGGAATTGTTTCGTTACCGTTCTCGATGATGAATGGTCATAGGCGTGATTACTGGTCCTCGACATACTATAGTGCTGCCACAATTAGTGCCCAGGGGGCAGGTTTTTCTCAATTCATTTCGATGGATCAAGCGAAAGCTATCGCTGATCACTATCTTGATTCTCTGAACAATCCTGATCTGATCATCAAAGAGATCATGGAGTTCCAGAATAACTTCTACATAATGATCTACGAGAAGAGTAGTGGAGTCGGCGCTTTTGAGATGTTGATCTGGAAGACTGATCCAAGTGGTATGATGGGTTACGACGGAAACTACGGCGGCATGATGGGAAGAGGAATGATGGTTGGTCAGATAATGCCTGAACCTGGTCCCAACATGATGTGGAATACGAAATATGGTGGTATGATGGGTCAGATGGGCGGAGGTATGATGGGTGGTGGCATGATGGGAGGTCAACAGGGACGGACGCCAACAGCTGACGTGCCCATAGGCGAAGCTGAGGCACGGACGATTGGACAACAGTATCT
>Ga0209253_10001058_pt1 | contig 24145 bp, 26 predicted proteins | sample FrelakmetBRP12BR_FD_187145 | JGI IMG/M metagenome (GOLD analysis project Ga0209253, IMG submission 187145) | Freshwater lake sediment microbial communities from the University of Notre Dame, USA, for methane emissions studies - BRP12 BR (SPAdes)... | ecosystem: Environmental > Aquatic >...
GATCTCACCCTGACCGGTATGACGAGAGACGGCACGTTTCTCGTCGAGAATGGCCAGATCGTCTCGGCGGTGAAGAACTTTCGGTTTCACGAGAGCCCTCTGCAAGTGTTCAACCGGGTCGCGGCCTTCACCAATCCGGCTGAAGCGATCACGTCAGAAACCGGCAAGTTCCTCGTGCCGGCGATGACGCTCCGCGACTTCAACTTTTCCAGCGTCACCCGATTCTGAAATTCGTCCTCCATGAGCAGGCAACCGACCGCTGGTTTGTTGACTCAGAGCCAGGGCAAGCGTAGACATGAGCCACGAAGTGAATGCACAGGCCTATAAAGGAGAATGAATGGTCGCTACGCTCTTAGTAGTAGGCATCATGTGTTGGCTCGCGATCTTCTCACCGGCGGGAGCCGCTCCAGCCGACCAGATCGAAGCTCCTCCGCTTTTCGATAACCTGGGCTCCCTCCACCACCCCATCAGCACCACATCGGAACCGGCCCAACGCTATTTCGATCAGGGGCTCCGACTCGTGTATGCCTTCAATCACGAAGAAGCGATCCGCTCGTTTGAAGAGGCTGCGAGACAGGATCCACAGGCGGCCATGGCCTATTGGGGCATTGCGCTGGCGCTGGGCCCTAACATCAATGGCACGATGGAGAAGAAGGATGAGCATCGGGCGATCGAGATGGTCCAGAAGGCTCAACGACTGGCAGATCGAGGCACTCCAGGGGAGCGGGCCTACGTCGATGCGCTGGTTACTCGATATGTGGGCCGAAAGGGGACCAAGCGTAAGGGACTTGATGAAGCCTATGCGAAGGCCATGCGATTGGTCGCGCAGCGGTTCCCCGAGGATCCCGATGCGGCCACGCTGTTTGCGGAAGCGCTGATGGACCTGCGGCCCTGGGATTTGTGGAAGTCGGATGGGCGAGCGCAGCCTGGTACCGACGAGATCGTCAGCACGCTCGAGTCTGTACTTGCAAGGAGCCCCGAACACCCGGGGGCCTGCCACTATTACTTGCACGCGGTCGAGGCCTCATTGCATCCGGAGCGGGCCTTGCCCTGTGCGGAGCGGTTGCCAGGTCTCATGCCGGGATCCGGCCATCTCGTGCATATGCCCGCCCACATTTACATGCGGGTGGGGAAGTACCACGAAGCGGCGGAACGAAATCAGCAGGCAGTCCATATCGATCAACAGTATTTGGCCAACCGACACCCGATCGGAGAATCTGCCGATGGCTACTACACGCACAATCTCCATTTTCTCTGGGCCTCCTTGGCGATGGAGGGCCGCAATGTCGAAGCCATGAAAGCAGCTCGCGACTTGACGGCCACCATTACAGTGGAGGAAGCCCGCAAGGATCGCTGGAAGGAACGCTATCTCCCGACGCCGGTGTTCTCGATGATTCGGTTCGGCCGGTGGGAAGAGTTGCTCAGGGAGCCGGCGCCGCCTAATGGATTGCGATTGATGGAAGGGATGTGGCGGCTGGGGAGAGGACTCGCCCTGGTTGCGACTGGCCGGCTCCCTGGGGCGGAGGGTGAACATGTCGTCCTTGCCGGTCTCACGAAGCAGATCCGACGGAATCGTACGGCGGAAGACAAGACTGAGGGAGTCCTCCTGAAAATTGCTGAGAGGATCCTGGCAGGGGAACTTGCTGTGCGGCGTCAACGCTACGATGAGGCGATCCGCCTGTTCGAGGACGCGATCAAGATGGAAGAGGCGCTCCCATATTCTGAGCCGCCGCTCTGGCCCCTATCCGTGCGGCACTATCTTGGGACGGTGTTCCTGCTGGCCAGTCGTCCGTCCGAAGCGGAAGTGGTCTATCGCGCAGACTTTCTACGACATCCTGACAACGGGTGGGCGCTGATCGGATTGATCCAAAGTCTGAAGGCTCAACATAAAGGCGACCAGGCGGCTGAAGCCGAAGACCGTTTCAAGAAGGCGTGGGCCCATGCCGACTTCATGCCGGCGGCTTCTCGAATGTGAAGCGTGAGTGAGACAAGCAAGACGTGCGCGACAGGCGCGACCAGAAGTTCGAAGTTCAGGGTTCGAAGTTTCGGGAACCTCGACCTCTCCCTCGTCTCGCCCGTCCCGCTTTTCTCGCAAGTCTCGCTGTGTGAGGTGTAAGACCTCACACAGCTATTCGACTGAGTCAGTAAGGAGGACCGTCGCATGAAAAGACAAGCCGCTCTATCAGTTCTTACTGTGGTTATTCTCTTCATCGGACTGTGGACTGTTCAGCCGACCAGTCAGGCTGCAGCGGATGTGATTCACGGTAAGGCGTATTTCGCAGGGGGCTGTTTCTGGTGCATGGAAGAAGCCTTCGAGAAGGTTGAAGGCGTGCTGTCTGCGACGTCTGGATATATGGGGGGGACGGTCGCCAATCCAAGTTATGAAGAAGTGTCCGCTGGACGGACGGGGCATGCCGAGTCGGTCGAAGTGATTTATGACCCGTCAAAAGTGAGCTACCAGAAGCTGCTGGATGCATTCTGGCGTAACGTCGACCCAATCACACCAAACGCACAGTTCTGTGACCATGGCTCACAATATCGTGCGGCGATTTTCTATCAGACCGACGAGGAGAAACGTGCATCGGACATTTTCAAGCAAGCCATTGAACAATCGAAGCGATTTAAGGAAGCGATCGTCACGCAAATTGTGCCTGCTGCTCAATTTTATCCTGCAGAGGAGTATCATCAGGACTTCTACAAGAAGAACCCTGTCCGGTACAAATTCTACAAGTACAACTGCGGACGCGCCCAGCGGCTGGAAGAGTTGTGGGGAAAACCATAACATGAGTCGGGACTCCGACCCTCGTCGGGCGATCATCGTATTATTCTGACCCCCCACAAGAGTTACGCGACAAACCATCCGCCCTCGGTGTATATTTCTCACCCCGGCAACGCGTGCTCATACTTTTGCTTAGTGAGGTGCGGTTTGTGAAACGCTCGATCCGACGATCAATGAGAAAACCAGTTATAGGTGTCATGGGTCCGGCCAAGGCTGGAGCCCGAGCGCTGGCCGACGCCAAAAGCTTGGGAGAACTCATTGCACGTCAAGGGTGGGTGGTGTTGACCGGAGGGCGCGCGAGCGGTGTGATGGACGCGGCGAGTGAGGGCGCCAAGTCGGTGCCCGGCAGTTTGACGATCGGGATTCTGCCGGATGGCAAGGCGTCGGTGTCCCGATATGTGGACGTGGCCATTGTCACGGACCTGGGCCAGGCGCGCAACAACGTGAACGTGATGTCCAGCGACATCATCGTGGCCTGTGGGCTCGGTGGGACTGGTACGGTCTCGGAAGTAGCATTGGCGTTGAAGGCCAAAAAGACGGTGATTCTGTTAGGTGCGGACAAGGCCGGGGTGGGCCTGTTCAAAAGTCTCTCGCCGGATCTTGTCCATGCCGCTGCCTCGCCGGAAGAGGCGGTCAAGCTGATCGGCGACCTCCTCTAGCAGGATGCTGAAACAGGCCACCAGGCAGGAAACGCTAAACGATGAGTGATGAGCGGTGAACGAAAAGCGATGTTCACGTCTCCGTTCATCGTTCAGAGCTCAGTGTTCAGTTGCTCACTCGCTGCGGCCTTGCCGGACGAATTTTTGAGCATCCTGCGGGAATGTTATCCCGTTGTGCTACGCGTGCGAACCATCGAAGCATCTCGGCTGCCAACGGTCTTTTTGTCCCCCGCTAGCGATCCCCCGTAATTGCTCCTGATTCTCCCTTTGAAAACTTTCGAGAAGTCCTCGCCTACGAAGAACTGTGCCACCTCTTGGGGGAAGCCAACAGTTCTCAAACGTCCACTCTGTGCACTTCACGGCATAGTTCATATAGCGGCATCACAGCCGTTTCTCCTATGCGATCATTGGGTTAGTGCAGGGGTGCAGAGGCACGGATCTTGAGACCTTGCAGGCTTCTATGAAGGTTGTCTTGTGCACAGGGATATAACTGAACACCATGGCTACCACCAGCGCAACGAGCGGACCGTTCTGTTCACGCCTGCACCGCGCCCTCTTCGCGTTGCTGGTGTTATGTCTGCTGGTCGTCGCGGTTCCCGCCCCAACGCGACCAGACTATGACAGCGCCCACCATCGGTATTCTAAGCAGGAAATCAGCCGAGCCATTGCTTGGTACGCCAAGAAGTATCGCCTTGATCCTGCCCTGCTGCGCGCGGTCATCAAGACCGAATCTGACTTTCAACAGGATGCCGTGTCTCGCAAAGGCGCAGTCGGCTTGATGCAACTGACTCCGGCTACTGCGGCCACCTTGCGTGTGAACGACGTCTACGATTCCATCCAGAATATCCGTGGAGGCGCCAAGCAGCTCCGGCATCTGCTGAACCTCTACCAGGGCGATCTTCCCTTAGCCCTGGCGGCCTATAATGCCGGGGTCCATCGGGTGAAAGAGCGCAAAGTTCCCCGTATTCGAGAAACCCGTGCCTACGTGAGAAAGGTGCTGCGGTACTACGAGCTGTTCCATCCTCATCCACAGCCTTCTCCCAAGAATGAGAAGCCGTGAGTCGGGAGACTCACCCGGTCGAGTTCCTGCCCTCACGCAGATAAAGCAGGCTACTGGCTACCCCAGATATCTCCCTCCAGCTCCGCTGCGTCGCAGGCGCCTCGCCAGTCAGGTTCATCGTATGACGGATGTACATAGCAACGAATGAGTTTTGCCCCTAAGGGAGCATTCCTTTTACGGTGTGGAAAGAAGGGGGGCGACTGGAGCAGAGAAACGGCCCGGGCGAGAGGCCTGTTAGAGCTTGGCTTTCATAATAATGGCTCGGATGCGTTCTCGTTGGGCCGATCTGATTTCTGTAAATTCGAGACCGAAGGTTGTACCCCTAACCCACCGGACCAGGGCTTCGTCGATGCGCACGGGCCATTCCTGGTCTTGAAGGAACAGGGACAGGCGAACAGTCATGCCGACCTGTACCTCGGTCAGGGATGTTGCCTGACAGCCTCCTGTGGAGAGATCGAGGATCGTCGCCTCCCCTTCAAAGTCATCTTCGCCAAAAAAGAAGAGACGGCAACTGAGGTTAAGACGGCGGCCCCGACGTTCCGCCATCGCGGCTTCGGATTCAGAAGCAGAAGCTCGTCCTGATCTGGGGTCCTGGATGGGCACGGAACACGTCCTTTCTCTCAAACAGCGGGAACATGGTTATTTCGACCATGAAACAACTTTACCGGACTCGTTGTCGGCCTGCCTTCCTCAAGTGGAGTAACTCGGAAGAGGGGACGAACAGTGAACGTAGTATATCCAATTGGTGTCACGAGTACCCGATACATTCATCTTTCTGACGAATCCACATTCACCATTTTGTATGCTGCGGAGAAAATGCGCTTGACCTGCCTGGAACTGCTCTGCGACAAAAGAGACTCTTTGACCTAGGAGAAGTGCAACGATGATACGGCAGATCAATCAACGAATGGCTCTATTGGCTCATTCAGAAATTCGAGCGATGACCCAAGCCTGTGTCCAGGCAAAAGGCCTCAACATGGCACAGGGGGTCTGTGACACGCCGGCTCCTCCGGTGGTGCTTCGAGCTGCGGCGCAAGCCATGGAGCAGGGGAAGAATGTGTACTCGCGATTCGACGGATTGTCCGAACTGCGGCAGGCGATTGCCAAGAAGTTGGTGCAGTACAACGGCATCGTAGCTGATCCGGAAACAGACGTGACCGTCAGCGCCGGAGCCACCGGAGCCTTTCATTGTGCCTGCCTGGCGTTGCTCAATCCCGGCGACGAGGTCATCATCTTCGAGCCCTACTACCAGTATCACATCAGCGCACTGTTGGCGGTTGAGGCGGTCCCGGTGATGGTGAAGATGCGGGCGCCCGACTGGGCATTTTCTCCGTCTGAGGTCGAGCGTGCGATCACACCACGCACCAAGGCGATCATCGTGAACTCGCCTGGCAATCCGTCAGGGAAAGTGTTCAGCAGGCAAGAACTAGAGAGCATTGCCGCGATTACACAACAGCACGATCTGTTCGTGTTCACCGACGAAATCTATGAGTATTTTTTGTATGATGGTCGTACCCATGTGAGCCTCGCAACCCTTCCTGGTATGGCCGACCGTACGATTACCATCGGCGGGTACTCCAAAACATTTAGCATTACCGGTTGGCGCATTGGTTACAGTGTCGCGGCAGCACGGTGGGCTCAGGCGATCGGCGCGATGAACGATCTGCTATACGTCTGCGCCCCGACGCCGTTACAGGCGGGGGTGGCGGTGGGTATCCAGGAACTTCCGGACTCGTTTTACCGCGACCTGGCGCGCGACTATCAACGAAAACGCGACCGGTTCTGCCAAGCCTTAGCCAAGGCTGGTCTGACGCCGTCGATTCCGCAGGGTGCCTACTATGTGTTGGCTGATACGTCTCGCCTACCGGGCACAACGGGTAAAGAGCGGGCGATGTGTCTCTTGGAGAGGATCGGCCTGGCCGGCGTGCCTGGTGAAGCGTTCTTTTCCGGGTCTGACGGAAAGCAGTTCATTCGCTTCAGTTACGCCAAGACCGATGCTGACATTGATGAAGCCTGCAGCCGGATCGCGAAGCTTGGGTAGGAACTGACTGCCGGATTTTTCATCCTGTACCCATTTCGTTCGCTCGCTTGTCTGTCCATTTGCCACATGGTAAGTAGGAACATGCGATACAAGAAAATACACAACATGCGTTCACGGTACATCGTTGCTCCGCTCCTTCTCGCCTGCACCATGTTCATGGCAGCTTGCGATAAGCCGGCGGTTCATCGGGCCGTGTCCCTGGATTCCATTCCTCCGTCGAAGGCTTCTCAGTTCGAAGACCGCCATGTCCTCGCCGGTGAATGGGAATATGAAGACGGAGCCGTGGTGCGGCTGATATTGGATGAGCAGGGCAATGGTCGCTATGAGTGGAAGGGTGGGCGATTCGAGACACAGACGCTCGTCGGTCATACCTGGCACGGCATGTGGTCTCAGGACGAGAATGACCGAGATGGCGGATTTACTGTGGAGTTCTCACCGGATTTTACAGAAGGGGAGGGCAACTGGTGGTATAGCCGGATCGGCATCGACCGTGCACCGACTCAAAAAGGCGGGACGTTCCATCTCAGCAAAAAAGATTCTCGGACAAGCTTGAGTGATACGCCTCCTGCACCGTGAGAGCCTAATCTCGCACAAAAGCCGATGATCGACAAGGAGTCTCATGGAAGGACGTAAACATACCCGTTTCGCGGTGCAGCTTCCTGTGTCGTTCAATGGGGACCAGCTTTCCGACGGAGGCACTATCTTGAATTTGTCTGCGGAGGGCTGCGCCATCACTTCTGAAACCATCGTCAGCGCTGAAGTCTATCTACAGTTGACGATGCAACTCCGTGAGCGAGAGGAGCCGATCCAGGTGGATCTAGCCGCGGTCCGGTGGGTTTCCGCGACGAGGTTCGGCGTTGAGTTTATTAAGATTCGTCCTGCAGAGGTGGAGAGGCTGAAGAAGTTCGTCAAGGCGCTGGAATCCACGATGTGAGCGCAGGTGATCGTAACGAAAGTTGAATAGTTATTTCATGGCAACGGCCCGGACCTGTTCAAAGGTGGTCAGGCCGGCGAGCACTTTCAGAATTCCGTCCTGTACGAGTGTGATCATCCCTTCCTTTGCGGCCAGGCTCTGCATCTCCGTTGTTTTGGCGCGGTTCTGGATCAGGTTTCGCAGTTCATCCGATCCGCTGAGGAGTTCGTGCAAGGCGACCCGACCTTTGAGGCCTGTCTGGTTGCAGGCGTCACATCCCCGCCCTCGATAGAGCTGAAAATCCTCTCGATAGATCAATCCGAGCGTTTCCCATGCGTGTTTACCGTACCCATGCACCAGCTTATCGTACTCTTGCGCCGTTGGATGGTACGGCTCTTTACAGTTGACGCAGATCCGTTTGCAAAGGCGTTGCGCAAGCACTGCTTGCATGGCATCGGCGAAGTTGAAGGAATCGCATCCCATGTCGAGGAGGCGGACCACCGTCTCGACCGCCCCATTCGTGTGCAACGTGCTTAAGACCAGGTGGCCGGTCAGCGAGGCCTCGATGGCGACATCGGCCGTCTCCTTGTCCCGCATCTCACCGATCATGATGACATCCGGGTCGGCTCGTAAGAACGAGCGCATGGCGGCAGCAAAGGTAAATCCGATTTTTGGCTGGACCTGCACCTGTCGGAGCCCTTCCTGGGTGATCTCAATGGGGTCTTCTGCCGTCCAGATTTTTCGTTCGTCGGTGTTGAGATGGCGAAGGAGGGCGTGCAGAGTCGTCGTTTTTCCAGATCCGGTGGGGCCCACGCACAATATGATGCCGTGTGGTTTCTCCACGATGTCCAGGAGTGTCGCGAGCGTGGCTGGAGCAAACTCCATGGCATCGAGAGGCAGGGGGGCCTTCGCCGTGAGCAAGCGCATGACGATGTCTTCATTGTTGCCGGCGGTCGGCAATGTCGCCACGCGTAGCTCGATTTCCCTATCCTGGCTCAGTTTGAACCGGATCTTCCCGTCCTGCGGTTTCCGGCGTTCTGAAATATCCAGATTGGACATGATCTTGATACGGGACACCAATGCGCGGCGATAGATCGCGGGAATCCGCATATAGGTGGAGCAGGTACCATCCACCCGAAAGCGAATGGCCGTTTCCTTGCGATCCGAGTAAGGCTCGATATGGATGTCAGACGCGTCGTGACGGTACGCCTCGACAATGATCTGATTCGCGAGCCGTACGATCGCGGAATCGTTTTCGTCAATGCCGTCGGAGTCGCTATCGAGTGACAGTTCCTGGTGAGCGTCATTGACCAACTCGCCCAGCGTGTCCGCAATGGATCCACTGTCAGTGTCTCCGATCGTGGCGGTGAGAAACCGCTCGATGTCACATCGCAGACCCAGGGCATACCGTATTGTCAGACCGGGGAAGGAGCGCTGGATGTCATGACCTCTATCGAGATCATGGGGGTTGTCGATCAGGACATCCAAGATGTCATCCTGCCGCTTCAGCGGGAGCCAGTGGTGTCTGCGAAGATAATCGAGACTCAGATTATGGAGGAGTTGGGGGTCGGCCAGCGTCCGTTCGTCGTACGGAATATAGGGGCAGTCGAAGAACTTGCTTAGCGTCTTGCCGAGCACCGCTTTGGGGACTCGGTACCTCTCGATCAGCAGGCCCTCCAGGTCAGTCGATCCCTGCATGGCTTCCTGAACGGCTTTCACGAGATCCGCTTGGCGGATGAAGCCCTCGTGGATTAAGGGATCGTAGGCACGTGGTTCAATGGTTCTGTGAGCCGACTTCTGCATGGTTCCTATTTTGTGAGTCCTGGAAAATGCACAATATCCGTTCCAGTGCAACGTTGGCCAGACGTTACAATTCAGTATAGATCAATACTAATGGTTTACAATGAATATCAATAAGAAGTGCGATCCTATCCGAGGCGGGAGCTGGCAATAATCTTGGGGGGAGGTGAGGCTATGGAGATGGAGTCGGGTTGACGACTTCGAAGATGGCCGAATAATCGGCCTCGCCTAATCCCTGCGCAATAGTTCTCTCCAGGACCGGTCTGATCCCTTCCAAACTACTCGTAGTCAAGTCATAACCAGAGGCTTCTTTCAGGAAGAGTTCCACGTCCTTCAGAAGATGGCGCGTGGAAAAGTTTGGATCCTGATAGTCCCTCGTCAGGAGTCGTGGCAGTTTTTTCTCGAAGGACGGAGCGAACAAGGCGCTCTCTCGCAAGATCGCCATGAAGGTGTCTACGGGAACGCCTGCCCGTTGCACTAATCCAAGGCTCAGGGCGAAGGCCGATATCTCCGCCGCAATTAATTGATTGAGCGCGAGTTTCAGGGACGCGGCCTTCCCGACAGGACCGACCAGACGAGGTTCTCGACACAGAGAGCGAAACAGCGGGTTCCATTGGGCAAACTGATCGTCGGCTCCGCCGACCATTACGAAGAGCGTCCCGGCTTTCGCTTCGGCAAGGCTTCCCAGCACCGGCGCCTCGCAATAGAACCCGCCGACTTGTTCGATCTCGGCCTGCAAGGCCAGGCTCTCTTCCTGAGCGATGGTTCCCATCTGGATGACGGTTTTTCCGAGGAGGACCGCCAGCGAGGCTGGTGTCAGCAGGACGGCTCGGATCGCCGCCATATCGGCCAGCATGAGAATGACACAGTCGGCTTGGGTGATCGCGAGCTCCGGTCTTGTGACCACGGTGATACCGCAGTCCTGGAGAGGAAGCGCCTTGCTCGTGGTTCGGTTGTAGACCGTGACGATATGGCCGACGGACTGGAGACGTTCGGCGATGGCTCGACCCAATAGACCGGTTCCCAACAGGGCGATGGTCATGGAGCGGTTCGCTTTCTCTCTGGTTGCGAGCGGGCCTGTTCAGCCTGGGTCTGGAGCATGGCACGCAGATCCTTGTTGGCCATGGCAGTCACAGCGATGACGCCACGAAACTTCGGTGTCGGCTGATTGAAGACGAAAGGTTTCCCTGCCGCGTCACTGACGGTGCCGCCACCTTCTTCGATGAGCAAGACTCCAGCCGCGAGGTCCCATTCGTTCATGGACTCGACCGTAAATGCGGCCCGGACGTGACCGGCGGCCACCAGGGCCATGGCGTTGGCGATCGAGTAGATGGGGCGGCATCGAGTCGTGTTGCCGAGCGTCGACCATCGGTCGCTTCCGAAGTCCCTCCCACTGACCATGATGACGGAATTGAACTCACGAGGAGGCGAGAGGGTGACGCGAGAGCCGTTCAGAAACAGTCCGCCCCCGCGCACTGCGGTGAAGAGTTCATTGGTGGAGGGATTCAGGATCGCGCCGACGATCGGGATGCCGCTCTGGATCAACGCGGCAGAAATGGTGAATTCCGGCAGCCGATTGACCAACGCCTTGGTGCCGTCGATGGGGTCCACAATCCAGACGCGCGCGCGGGTGAGTCGAGCCGGATCGTCGGGGGATTCTTCCGAGAGCCATCCGTCCTGTGGAAACTCCCGGCGCTGCATCTCATGCAGAATGCGGTTGACCTCATGGTCCACAGTCGTGACTGGCGAACGGTCCGGCTTCGTCTGCACCTCGAATCCATCTCTGACCAATTCACAGACTTTGACGCCGGCCTTCCTGACCGCTTTAACCAATATGTCTAATTCTTGTTCCAAGTTACATGTCTCGCAATGTTGAGCGGAAAGAGTAACAGGTCTTGCGGCATCGGCAAAGTGGAAAGACGGTACTGGGGTGCCCCCTTGACCCTTGGGGCGAACCTGCGTACAAGCAGAGGGTCTTGCGAGGTCTCTACCGATGAAGTTGGTTACAAAACGATCCAGAAAGACGGGGCTCCCCCCGGGTACCCTTGTCCATATCGGCGAGAAAAAAACGGACAAGGTCACGATCACGACCTTCAATTATGCCGGCACCCGCTGCGACGAACGTCAGGATCCGCCGCTCGACGGACTTGCGCCACCGACCGATGAGTCCGTCACCTGGGTGGATGTCGGGGGGGTCCACAAGATGGAAATTCTGGAATCGTTCGGGAAACAGTTCCAGCTCCATCCCTTGCTCCTCGAAGACATTGCCAACACCGATCAGCGGCCGAAACTCGACGACTACGACCAGTATTTTTTCGTGGTGATGAAGATGTTGTCGCTCAATGAGCGCCAGGATGTGCTGGTCGAGCAAGTGAGTCTCGTGTTGGGCCGTAACTTTGTGTTGTCGTTCCAGGAAAATGGGACCGACGTCTTTCGATCGGTCAGGGAACGACTCCGCGCCGGCAAGGGGCGGCTCCGGCAGGCTCGGGCCGACTATCTGCTCTATGCACTCGTGGACGCGATCGTCGACCAGTATTTCGCGGTGCTGGAATCGGTTGGTGAGAAGATCGAATCCTTACAGCAAATTGTCGTGTCGGATCCAAAGCCGGAAACGCTGCGGGAGATCCACGCGCTCAAACGGCAGTTGCTCTTTCTCCGCCGCGCCGTATGGCCGCTCCGCGATGTCATGAACAATCTCTCCCGGTCTGAGTACCCGTTTCTGGAGCAGAGCACTAAGGTCTTTATCCGGGACGTGTATGACCATGTTGTGCAGATTATCGATACGATCGAAACGCTTCGCGAAATGGTCTCCGCGAGTCTCGATATCTATCTCTCAAGCGTCAGTTACCGGTTGAATGCCGTGATGCGCGTGCTCACCGTGATTACGACCATCTTCATGCCCTTGAGTTTTATCGCCAGCATCTACGGCATGAACTTCGACCATATGCCGGAATTAAAGTCGGAGTGGGGCTATCCCGCCGTTTTGGGCGTCATGGCCGTGGTGGGCGTGGGAATGCTACTGGTGTTCAGAAGGAAACGCTGGTTGTGATAGCTGCGAGGCAACGCTACTCCTGTAGCTCCACGCGATCAACGAAGTAGGCGGTTTCTCCGAAGCACGTCGTGGGAAGGTAGCGATATTCTTTGTAGTGCATGACCAATCGTTTTCCCATGACCTGCGCGAGTTGTGCCGCCACCTTCTCATCCCAGACTGAAAAGTTCCACAATACCGGGGCCACGCCAGGCACCGTGGTCATGGCCAGCTCCCCTTCATGTGTTTTGCAGACCCAGCCCTTGTGGGAAAACTTCTGAACATAGCCGGCCCGGTTCCCATCGGAATAGCTGTAGTTGAACGCCACGATTAAGTAGGCCGCTCCCAGAAACAAGAGAAACGTCAGTATGAATTTCGGGCGCAATAGCTTCATGGGGGAATCTCCTCAGTTCATGATCAAAGATCGGCGAATAACCAGGGAGCCTCGGCTTTCCGTCTGGTTTCATAGGCGGCGATGCTTGCCTCGTGCTGCAAGGTCAATCCGATGGCGTCGAGACCCCGATACAAACAGTCTTTTCGGAAGGGGTCGATGTCGAAGCGGCAGGTGGTGCCGTTCGGGGTGGTCACCGTCTGATTTCCCAGGTCCACCGTCAGTTGGTACCCAGGCGTCGAGAGGACGTCTTTCATCATGGCGAGGACCTCGTCGGCTTTCAGCTCGATGGGCAGAATGCCGTTTTGGAAGCAGTTATTGTAGAAGATGTCGGCAAAGCTCGAGGCGATGACGCAACGGAATCCCTGATCGAGGAGGGCCCAGGGTGCATGTTCACGCGACGAACCGCACCCGAAATTATCGCGTGTCAGGAGAATTGTGGCACCCTGGAAGCGCGGTTGATTTAAAAAGAACGCCGGGTCCTGTGACCCGTCTTTCTGTTTGCGCCAATCGTAGAACAGGCCCTCGCGAAGCCCGGTCCGCTTGATGGTCTTCAGAAATTGCTTCGGGATGATTTGATCGGTATCGACATTGACGCGGTCCAGCGGCGCGACCAGGCCTGTCATGGTGGTAAAGGCTTGCATAGGTCCTCTATTTCCAGTTTCGGATATCGACGAAATGTCCCTCGACGGCGGCCGCGACGGCCATGGCCGGAGAGACGAGATGGGTGCGTCCGCCAGCCCCCTGGCGCCCTTCGAAATTTCGATTGCTGGTTGAGGCGCAGCGCTCGCCAGGCTGAAGCACATCGGCGTTCATCGCTAGGCACATACTGCAACCGGCTTCCCGCCATTCGAAGCCCGCATCCTTGAACAGACGGTCGAGCCCCTCCTGTTCGGCCTGCTGTTTCACGAGGCCCGACCCTGGCACCACCATCGCCCGGACTCCCGTGGCGACGCTTTTGCCCCTGGCTAATTGGGCTGCGAGGCGGAGGTCTTCGATACGTGAATTGGTGCAGGACCCGATGAAGACCGTATCGATCTTGATGTCGGTGATGGGCATGTTGGGGATGAGGCCCATGTATTCCAACGCCCGCTCAGTCGACTGGCGCTGGTTCACGTCGGTGATCGTTCGTGGGTCTGGTACTCGCTGATCGATGCCGACCACCATCCCGGGGCTGGTGCCCCAGCTGACTTGCGGAGCGATGTCCTCGGCCTTCATCGTGACGGTCATATCGTAGGTTGCGCCTGCATCGGTCTTGAAGTGTTGCCAGGCTTGCATGGCCCGTTCGAACAGCATTCCCTTCGGAGCCAATGGACGGTCTTTGATATAGGCGATGGTCTTCTCGTCCGGCGCGACCATTCCGGCCCGTGCGCCCCCCTCGATCGACATGTTGCAGAGCGTCATACGCCCTTCCATGCTGAGGGCGCGGATTGCCGAGCCGGTGTATTCGATGACATAGCCGGTTCCGCCGGCTGTGCCGATCTTGCCGATGATGGCGAGAATGACGTCCTTGGCCGAACAGAGCTCCGACAACGTGCCGTCGACGCGGATCTCCATGGTCTTGGGTCGTTTCTGTACCAGACATTGGGTGGCCAGCACATGCTCCACTTCGCTGGTGCCAATACCAAAGGCCAAGGCGCCGAACGCACCATGCGTCGAGGTATGTGAATCGCCACATACGATGGTCGTCCCCGGCAGGGTAAAGCCCTGTTCAGGCCCGATCACGTGCACCACGCCTTGGCGGATGTCGTTCATGCCGAAGAGGGTGATGCCGAAATCGCGGCAATTTTCCTCCAGCGTCCGGATCTGTATCGCGCTGAGGGGGTCGGCAATCTCCACGCTCCGGTCGGTTGTCGGGACATTGTGATCAGGCACCGCCAACGTGGCGCCTGGGCGCCGGGGCCGGCGGCCAGAAAGCTTGAGCCCTTCGAACGCCTGTGGCGACGTGACTTCGTGGACCAGTTGGCGATCGATGTATAGCAGGGTGGTGCCGTCCGGTTCTGCCCGGACGACGTGGGATTCCCATATTTTCTCGAATAGCGTCTGAGCGGCCATGATTACTCCTCAATGATCGGTCTCTCTCGACGGGTACCGTCAAGGATCCGCATTATACAGAGTCCTACTAGGCTCTGTGCAAGAGCGCTCGCCATATTCTTGTGTTGCGAAGCAGGACGTGGTACCAACGCCCGATCATGGAGAAAGAGGGCCCTTTCCAATGGCACGACCGAGGATGCGGCTGTGATGACTCAGATGTGGACAAATCCTGTCGTTATCGAATGGACTCAACGGCTGTTGGACAGCTATCGGCATTGGGCCAGCCGAGATTTGATCGAGCGTATCGGCGAGGCGGATGTTCAGGCCTATCGGCTGTTTCACACCCCGTTCGTCGTCGTCTCGCATGGGGCGGAAGCGGATCCCATCCTCAATTACGGGAACCAGTGTGCCTTGGACCTATGGGGGATGACGTGGAGCCAACTTGTGCAGACGCCTTCGCGGCTCACCGCCGAATCAGTCAATCGGGCCGAACGCGAAGGGATGCTGGAGCAAGCCAAGGCCCAAGGCTATTTCGACAGCTATCGAGGGGTGAGAGTAACGTCAACCGGCCGCCGTTTTCTTGTCGAAAACGCCCTCATCTGGAATGTCGTGGATGCAGAGGGACAGAGGGTTGGACAGGCTGCGACCTTCTCACAATGGACTTGGTTGACCTGACGGGTTAGAACGGAAAGTAGATCTCGAATCCTCCATAGCCCCCGATGTTGAAGGTACTGCTGTTTTGATACCCGCCCCTGACGAGGAAGAAGACCTTCCCGATCGGGACCTCAACGAGCGGTCCTGTTCGGACCGCTCGAAAATCGGCATTTTGCATAGCCTCGGCATCCCACCCTACATATGTGGTGCAACAACCCTTGTCGGATTTATACGCCAGGAGTTTGCCGCGGAGGCGGCTCCAGTAGAATTTGTCGAGGTCAGCGTAGGACCCGATGGCGTGGAGGCTACCCTTCTCATGCCAGTACAGGGCTTCCACTTGTCCATAGGCGCCGATCTGGTGTTCGATGGAGGCGCTCGTGTTCAGCCGCTGCTCTTCAATCCGTCTGAGTTGGGGGCCTGCTTGGGCCGAGAGGGTCCAGCCGCCGAACGTCTTGGCGATCCCGAGCGAAGGGACGATGAATTGCACGTTGGTGTCCAGGATTTGCCCGTTGCTTTTGAAGCTGTAGCCCAACGCCGCAGTCATGGCTTGGACAAACAGGTCGGGGCCTCCTGAGGTCTGCAGGAGTGGCGTCCGGACACCGAGATAGCCGAAGTACTGGCTATGGTTGTCGATCTGAAATCCCGTGAAGGTGTCTCCCGCCTGACTTGTCAACGGGAGGCCTGCCAGGATCCAGGCCGCCAATAAGAGCCGTGTCAATCGCACCATCATTCTATTTCCTCCTTGAGGCCCAATGCAGCAGAAGATATCCGCCAGAAGCCATGGTTACGCCGCGCGCCAGCGTGCATTGTGCAAGCTCCGCCACCGCTCCTCGCCGGACTCGATACTCACAACCTGGAAGTGCACGAGGGTTTTCCTCCGTTTTCGAATCATCGCCACAGGACTGACTTTCAGAGTGACTCCGGGCAGTTCCAGTAGGCTGCCGACCAGCGAGTCTTGTGGGGAACCAGAAAAGAGAGCGCTGACGCCCGTGAAGGACATGTCCTCCACTCGGCCCCTCCACACCGAAGACGGCGCAGTGATCAGACACATGGTTCCTCCCCTGACACGAATCATGTGTCGGCGATTCCAAATGAGGGGACGCCAGGGGACGGTCAGAGCCTGGAGGAGTGAACGGAGACTGCTGCCGATCCCCGGTTGGATACGGTAAGTATCTTCCCAGGGAACGGAGTCCCCATAAATTTTATCGACCAGGACTTGTCGCGTGTGTTCGTTCAGCTCATCGAATTGGAGGCCCACTTCTATCCAGCCTGACGGCTTCGGCTCCTGTCGGACGATGCGGGCGGTGACGGTGACCAGCACGCCTTGCGACGAGGTCAGTGCGAATTTGACGGACTCCCGTAGCGTGAAGATGGGGCGGTCCACGATCACCGCCGCTCCCTGCTCGCTTACATCGACGATGCGCGCGGGGACTCCATCTCCATCCACGAACAGCCCGCCGGCAAAATCACGTTTGAGTCGGAACCCCTGACGCCCCTGTGCTTGTTCGCTGGCGACAAACAGGGCGACAGTGAGGAGGAGGAGGTTGGCACTCCCCCAAAAAAGGCTAACCGGCAATCCTGGGTCACCGACGCCCTGCCACCAATGATGGACGCCCAACACCAAACCGAAGACGAGCAGACCGAACGTCACCAGATGCGGCCAGGCCAGGGACAATTCAGTCACGGAACTTTTCTTCACCCGTTGTCCTTTTGGTGTCACTTCGAACGGTCGTTCCTTGCGCGGTGCAGCTAGCGCCTTGAGTGCGACGAGACTGAGCGCGAAACACATGGCGATCTCATAGACATCCGACCAGAAGGGATTACGCGATCCACGGCTGACTGGGCGCATCACGAGAGCGGACGCTAGAAAGAACGAGAAGAAGTAGTTGGTCAGCGCGAGCATGTCGGCTTTCAACGGTGGCGTCGAGAAAAGCAGGCTCGCCAGCGGTGCGACGAGACAGATCAACCGCGGGAGGCCGAAGAAGAAGTAGAAGATCGATCCGAAATAGTCGATCCGCTGAGCCAGGGTCAGTCCGCGCTTGGTTAAGGGATTATCCCGCAGCAGGACCTGAATGCATCCCATGGCCCAGCGTTTTCGCTGCTTCAAGTACCCGTCAAAGGTCTCCGGCATCAGGCCCGCTGACAGCACCTTATTGAGGTAGCAGGAGCGGTAGCCCCTGGCATGCAGATTCATGCTGGTATGAATATCTTCCGTGATGGTCTGGGTCTGGAATCCCCCGATCTCCATCAGGGGCTGCCGACGGAGGAGGCCGCCGCTGCCCGCGAAGAAGGCGCTGTTGTGCGTATCACGGCCGGCTTGCAGCGCGCGGAAGAAGAGAGCCTGTTCGTTCTTCACCTCCTCGCCCACGCGCAGGTTCCGTTGGAAAATATCCGGATTGTAGAAGTGATGAGGCGTTTGCACGATCGCAACTTTCGGATCGTCAAAAAACCCGACGGTGTCTTTGAGGAATGTTCGGGCCGGAATATGATCCACGTCGAAAATCGCGACCAACTCACCGTGGCTCAGACGGAGCGCATGGTTCAAATTCCCGGCTTTCGCATGGCGAGGGCTATCCGGGCGCTCGACGTATTGACAGCCGAGGGAGTCTGCTAATTGCCGGGTTTCGATGCGATGGCCGTCATCCAGGACATACACGGTAAATCGGTCGCGGGGATATTCCTGCGCGAGACAGCTGATCAAGGTCTGCCGAAGGATCGAGAGCGGTTCGTCCACGACCGTCACCATGATATCCACGGTGGGATAGGTGGTAATGGGGGCTGGTGTCCGTTCGGTCGGTGACCAGGACTGATAGGTGAAGAAGCAGAACTGACACAGCCCGTAGAGCTCCGCCAGATAGACGACTGATCCGAGGGCCATGGTGGCCATGTCATCGGTAGGGATCGTGTACAGCAGACGCCACAGCATATACCGGGCATAGAGAAAGAGGCTGATCGTCAACATCAGCCTCCGGCCCCGATTCTGTTTGATCAGAAGGCCGATGACGAACAGCGCCAGGCCCGAGATCCCGAAGGCGATCGGCGTACTAAAGAGGGTGTCGAGGACCGTCATCGAAGCCTCACTACTGCTGTGTTGTTCTCACTCGAGAAGATCTGCATTGCCTCACCTCTTCACGATTGTAATGATGAACTGTAGGCCAGAAGCGGAAAGCTGCCTATCCCTACGGAGGGGGAAACACTTTCGAGGGATGGGGTCTCGTAAGTCATTGCAAACGTGGGGAGCGCGCGGGAGCAAGCCGTGGGGCGTCTCACTCCCTAAAGGTGGGGGATGGGTGCGGACATGCCCCGGCTCGGAGATGCGAGAAGGCATCCTGATGGGGAGGAAGCGATCGCTGGTGGATTCGTCCTGGTGTCGCTGGAGCCGTGGTTGCGCGGAGAGTCAGGGCTGTGAGGCACCTCAAAAGCCTATGACTCAAGTCGCACTGGAAGACAATCAGGACGTTGCGGGTTGGTTACGTCCAGAGTTCGAGTGGGCTTCGGTGGACGATGGCCCGGAGAATATCACTGGTGGTCAGGATACCGACCGGGTGACGGGAGTTGTCGAGGATTGGAATCGCACCTACGTGCTCATCGAGCATAACGTGGGCGATTTCGCGGATCTCCGTCGTTGGGGTCGCGGACAAGACGCGGCTGCTCATCACCTGTGCAAGCTTGTGTCCGGTGGAGGGTTCGGGTGAACTGGAAGACTCCAACTCGTTTGCGTAGGGCAAGAGGTCGCGGTCCGATACCAGCCCGACCAGGGTGCCGTGCATTGACGTCACGGGGAGATGGTGAATCCCTTTTCGTTTCATGACGCGCCATGCTTCCACCAGCGTGCTATCGGAGGGCAAGCTTGTGACGGGCGAGGTCATTAAATCCTGAGCGAGGAGCGCCGGCTTCGGCGCAGAGATCTGATGGGCCTGTTGTTGGTAGGCCTGCTGAGCGAGGAGCGTTGCAGGGTTGGCCGCTGGGCGTTCCTGTTCTTTCGCACGGTCCCGTCGATTGTCCGCATCGGCCTGAGTCGCAGGTGGACGCGAAGACACCGGTAGCGCAGGATGTATTTCTTTGATATCACTGATCGGACGGATGCTAGCCATAGCTGACCTCGTAACGTCTGTATCGGAGGCTATCGGTAAGTACTTAAGCTCGGACGGCTTCGCTGGCGATCTGTCGGGGGCAAGAGGGGGAGTATTTCCGCAGGTTGAGCATCCTGCTAGGCAGGAGGAAGGAGCTGGAACCGCAGACAAGGCTGACCGTCAACGGTCACAGTCTCCAAGAACATCTTCGTTGGTCTAATCCACAGGCCACGTTCGCCGTAGAGTGCGCGATAGACCACAAATTCTTCTTCTGTTTCTGTGTGTTTGGCCGTGCCGAGTACCTCATACTCGTGGCCTTTATAGTGCCGATAGCGACCGGGCTGCACCATCGTGTATCCTTCCCTTCCTGATTTCGTACTATAGCGGGAACGAACGATGGAAACACAGAGTAAGATTTCAACGCGCAAGACCCATGATGTCATCGTCATAGGCGGCGGGTCCGCTGGTTATGCAGCGGCCAGGACGGCACGCGATGCCGGAGCCGACGTGGCGATTGTGGACCAGGGCCCGCTCGGAGGGCTCTGCATTTTGCGTGGCTGTATGCCGACCAAGGCCATCCTGCGCTCTGCTGAAGTGGCGGCCCTCCTCAGGCGCGCGAAGGAGTTCGGCCTCTCCCCGGTCTCGGTTCGGGCCGATCTCTCGGCGATCGTGGATCGGAAGGATCGGCTGGTGCGCGAGTTTGCCGACTATCGTATTGAGCAGCTTCACGATCCGCGGCTCACGCTCTATCAATCGCGGGCGGTCTTTCAGTCGCCCCACGAGATTGCCGTCGGCAGCGCAGTCTTGTCGGCCGGTTCGTTCATTGTAGCCACCGGCTCTCGACCCAGTGAGGTGTCGATTCCTGGTTTGGCTCAAGCGGGATATTTCACGAGCGATACGATTCTGGATCTCCGGACCCAACCGGAGTCGTTGATCGTCCTGGGGGGCGGGGCCGTCGCCCTCGAACTCAGTCAGTTCTTTGCGCGACTGGGGACGAGGGTCACGATCCTTCAACGGGGACGCACGTTGCTTTCGGGAATGGACGAGGATGTCGGGCGCGCGCTGGAAGCCGCATTGATCGACGAAGGCATCGATGTCGTCACGGACGCGCAGTTACTGCGGGTGACCCATGATGCAACAGGAAAAACTGTGTGGGTAATGAAAGACGGACGAGAACGGTCCTACGCTGGTATGGAAATTCTCCAAGCCTTGGGCCGTCGGCCCAACATCGAAGGGCTTCGTCTTGATCTGGCAGAGGTGACCGTCGGCGGCGGGCGAATTGTGGTCGATGGCGCCATGCGTACGTCGCAGGCCCATATCTACGCCGTGGGCGACGTGAATGATCTCACACCCATTGTGCACCTCGCTATTCAGCAGGGAGAGATCGCGGCGTACAACGCCACGCATCCCGGTGGCCCGTTGAAAGAGCTTGACCATCGTCTCGATGCCGAGGTGGTCTTCACCGATCCACAGGTTGCAGTGCTGGGACTCCATGAAGCGCGCGCGAAGGCCGAAGGGATTCCCTATCTCACGGCCTCCTATTCCTTTGCCGACCATGGGAAGGCCCTCTGTCTCGGCGCCCAGCACGGCTTTGTGAAACTCCTCTGTGCGCCGAAGACTGGCGAGCTCCTTGGCGCGCAGATCGTCGGCCCTGAAGCGGGTGAACTGATCCATGAACTGATCGCGGTGATGTATTACCATGGGACCGCGGCCGATCTCCTGCGCATGCCGCACTATCATCCCACTCTGGCGGAAATCGTGACCTATCCAGCGGAATCCATCGTCGAACGGTTGGGTGCATGATGAAGAGACTCTTGGTGCTCGCGCTCAGCCTCCTCCTCGTGTCCTGGACTGGCTGCCAGCAACAGACCTGGGAGACGGCGATAGCGGCAGGACAGCAGGCGGTGCAGCAAGGCAATTACGCAGACGCGGAACGCATGTTTCTCCTGGCGGTGCGCAAGGCAGAGGAGTTCGGCCTGGAAGACCGGCGCGTGGCGGTCAGCCTCTCACAGCTGGCGCAGGTCTATGCCGGTCAAGGAAAGTATGTGGAGGCGGAACCGGTGTATCTGCAGGCGCTGAAGATCTACCAAGCCGTGCATGGCGAAGTTCACGCCGATGTCGCTGCTACGCTCAATAACCTGGGGGTCCTCCATCGTATGTACGGCCAGTATGCTCAGGCAGAGCCCTTGCTGATGCGGGCGTTGGCCATCAAAGAGAAGCTCCTGGGCCTCGACCATCCCGACGTGGCATTGAGCGTTGTGAATCTGGCTCAGTTACGAGTCGTCCAAGGGCAGCCTGAGAAAGCGGAACCGCTCTATCGTCGAGCCTTGGCGATTCGAGAGAAGGCGCTGGGACCGTCCCATCCGGAGGTCGCGAAGACGCTGGAGGACCTGGCTAATGCTCTGCGGAAAGTAGGCCGTGCCGACGAGGCGGTCTCGCTGGAGGTGCGTGCCCGAACCATTCGCGCAACGCGGAGTTGAACCGGTTGCGTTATCCAGTGTAGCGTATCCCTTATGGACATGCAGAGCGGGCCGGCTCCTATCAACTGGCGCATGAACGGAATGATCGCGCGATTCGTGGGGATTGTGGCGATTGCGCTCGGGTTCGTCATCGGGATCTATGGGCTGGAAGAGACCGGCGCGCGGTGGCTACAGACCGCGTTGGGATTGCTCGCGACCGGCATGTTGGCTCAAGGTTATGCGCTCTATTGCTCGGTGAAGCGGATGCAAGAACTCAAGGATCAGCCTAAGTCATGAAACGAGTGCGGCGGCATCTGTTCACGGTCGGGATGTTTCTTCTCGCAGGGACGATGTTGGCCTGTGGCGGTCCCTGGCGCGACGGCTATTTCAAGAAGGGTGTGGATCGACTCACGCAAGACGAAGTCGCCGAGAGGTTCGGGCCACCCCATACGGCGAAGACTCCGGCGCTCGGCGGGGATTCGGTCTGGACCTATCGTGTACCGATCAGCGACAAGGAGTTGGCCTCGGTGAGCTTTTCCGGCCTGGGCGATGCGGTGCAGCAAGCGACCGCATTAATCGGGAAGGGTGGCCCAGATGGTCCCAAGGCCATGTTGTATTGCTACCGCTATACGCTGACCTTCAACGAGCAAAAGATTTTGAAGCAGTGGAAACGCGAAGAATGCACGCCGGGAACCCATGAGACGCTCAATGCCGGTAACTAATGTTCTGGTGACGTGATCCATGCTGACGTGGTTGCCGCACATCGATAGCTCAGTCGTGCTCGACGGGATTACCTCGCTGTTGCTCCTGCTGTCCCTCCTCATCGTACGGACGTTGATCGTCCGCGCGATCTCAAAGAATCCGACCCTTTCGATGGAAGCGAAACGACGATGGGTGGTCTCGGTCCGCAATACCGTGGTGTTTGTGTTGCTGGTGGGGTTAGTCGTCATCTGGGCGCACGAACTCCAAGCGTTCGCCGTATCACTCGTGGCGCTCGCGGCGGCGCTTGTGTTGGCAACCAAAGAACTCATTCTCTGCTGGAGCGGAGCGGCGTTACGGGTGGGAGGAAAGGTCTATTCGGTGGGCGACCGCATTCAGATCGCCGGGCATCGGGGCGTCGTGTTGGATCACGACATCTTTGCGACCAAGCTTCTGGAGATCGGGCCTGGCCAAGCGTCGCATCTCTACACCGGCCGCGTGACGGTGTTTCCGAACAGCCTGCTGTTTTCGAATGCCTTGGTCAAAGAGAATCCAGGCCAGGAGTACGGACTCTATCTTCTCGTGATTCCGCTCAAGGAGAAGGATGACTGGCGGGAGGCCGAACGGCATCTGCTCGACGCGGCGAAGGCAGAATGTTCCTCGTTTATGGAAGAAGCCGGCCGGCATATGAAGTTGCTGGAACAGACTACTCTACTCGAAGCTCCGTCACCGGAGCCGCGTATTACCATCCAACTCGCCGAAACAGGCCGCATCCAGTTGGTGTTGCGGTTCCCGGCACCGGACCGCGGACGTTCGCGGATCGAACAGGCCATCCTACGCCGGTATCTCACCGCTGCAGCGACCAACTAGCAGGCTGTTGATAAAGGCCGCCAGCGGCGTTCTCGCGGCGCGCAGAGGCTCAACGTACTGCCGAGAGTACGCTTCGCCTCTCCGCTTGCTGCGGCCTTGCTGGACGGCCTTTCTGAACAGCCTGCGACGACTTCTGACAGCATCTGCAACTGTTCTGGCATGCGCATTTCTGCAGGGTTTGGTAGTTTATCAACAACCTGCTAGCAGGATGCTGAGAAAGTCCGCCTTCTTCGTCCGTCGTTCGCGAACGACGCTTCACGTTACACGAGCGACGGTCTTTTCGAGATACGCTTCACGCTTCAGATATCGGTCAGAGCGTGCTTTCCCCGATGCTTGTTGCTGTACCCTGCTTTTGCTAGGATGCGGCGGCCTGACTATCTTCTATGGGGCTTTGCATGAAAATCGCGACGTTCAACGTTAATTCTTTACGCAAGCGGATGCCTATTGTGCTCGATTGGCTGGCCATGCAGAAGCCCGATGTGCTCTGTCTTCAAGAAACCAAAGTCCAGGACAGTGAGTTTCCGCTACTGGCGTTAGCGGAATCCGGCTACGAAATCACCTACCGGGGGATGAAGTCCTACAACGGTGTCGCGATCTTGAGCCGGGAGAAGCCGGAGGCGGTGGCGTACGGGTTCGATGATGGAGGAGATGCGGAGGACGCGCGGCTCCTGCGTGTGGTGATCAA
>Ga0209253_10001059_pt1 | contig 24144 bp, 22 predicted proteins | sample FrelakmetBRP12BR_FD_187145 | JGI IMG/M metagenome (GOLD analysis project Ga0209253, IMG submission 187145) | Freshwater lake sediment microbial communities from the University of Notre Dame, USA, for methane emissions studies - BRP12 BR (SPAdes)... | ecosystem: Environmental > Aquatic >...
TGTGTTAGATTGATTAGTTTTAAAATTTGTCAGAATGAATCTATTGGATGATAATGGTGCTAAGTGCGGTTGAAGTAAAATAAAAAGAAAGGAGATGTGCAGGCTATCTATTAAATCAGTTTTATTTTTCCCGCAAATTGCCCACTGCTTTTTTGGGTGACAGCGTTTTATGATACAATCTCGATTGCCGTAGTAGTCGAATGAAATGAACTGCAAAAAATACGCCGATTGGATTAAGGAGGATACCCGTAATCCAGAATAGATTCCCGATTACCGCCATGAATCCCGAAAATTCCAGTGTTAACCAATTTAACCATATATACGTCTGAATCACAATTCCAACGCACAATATGTTGAAGATACTAAATACAAACAATATAATTTGCTCCCAATTCTTCTCTCCGTAGAATCTGAATACGATTCCAACTAAAATCTGCAAAATATAAATTCCACCAGATACAAAAGCAAAAATCTTTATTGCTAAGATGACTTCCATCCGAAAATTGGGGTACAATATGTCAGTTTGTATTGTGAGCAAGTAACGATAAATATAATACAATATCAAGGGGAAATGAAGCATAACAAGTGCGTTAGTCTGAATTTCGATACCAATTTCGTTCTTATCATATTTTGGGATTTCCACTGCTAAAGGATTTTCAGCTGTTTGGACTTTATTCATATCAGCAATAAACATCGTTCCAAAGAACGTTCCAGTCGGAATAATGGGTAATGCTATTGTTCCTAGTACATATCCAATAATTCTACATACATTGTATTTATACAACCAGTTAAATGCGATACTATACATGAAATGGACTCCTCCGAGAACTATCAGAGTTATTGCGATAGCACGTATAATAGGATAATTGTTCATGGTGAAGGGAGGAAGGGCATCTATCTGCAAATCATTAAGAATGACATAAGCAAGCACATAGAGCGCGATACCGATTAGTGATTCATAACAGGCTAACTCAATAAGATCTCCTACAGCTTGTGAAACCTTATTTTCATTGTGCATTGGAATGAGAGTTTCTTTTGTTGGATCTATCATATTTCCACCCATCTATATGAATTAATTTGGTTTGCAAATCGGAGAACCTCCTGTACTGACCCCAATACAAAGAAATATTCATGAGATGAGGTATATTTGATGTGATCCTCTTTATATTCAATGGAATTCACTCTCCAATTCGCAGCAAGATGTCTAATAGTTATATTTTTTACAATTCCATATCCCCCAATAGGATTGTAGACCATACCATTGCAGGCTGCAAGCAGAATTACCCATTCCGATTCACTTCCATAAAGATAAGAATAATAATCGTCACGATTCAGTTCAATTGACTCATTTTCCAACAAAGAAGGGGAATACCTGATCTTGCTCCAGTCATCTTCAATTATTACCGAAATCTCATTTGCTTCGGATATTCCTAATGTTTTCATTGAATTGATATCTGTTTCCGATATGTAAATCGCATCTGAATGCGAATATTTCATATCATACAAACCTCGAAAGTCGAAATTTAGTTGATAATATTCTTGGAACCAGTGTGACGTGGACATATTCATATATTTCACATTAGTTTCAACGGGATAAAGCGTTTCATATTCACTTGTTTGTTCTGTAGTAATTGTGACATCAAACATCTGTTCAATATCCGAAAGTGTAAGTGTATCCAAAATAGAAGAATTTATGAACCCACTGGTTTCATTATGTATTTCTAATGTGTAAGGATTAATTTGGATCGCTCCAGAGAAGGGGTTACCTGATTTTAAGCGGATATAATTAATGATTTCATTACATAAAGTAATTGCATCATAAGTTTTATTCATTCCATACCAGAATTCGATATAGCGAGGAGAAATGCCTGTAGTATCTGTTACTTGCGCTTCCCATACTGCTTTTTTTGCTTGGAGGAGTTTTCCATCCACTCCGTCAATTCGATATTGTCCCCATGCTGCGAACTCAGTGTCATTAATCATCCCAAGAGCATAACTTTTATTTAATAATAGTTCAGTAGCTTGAGTTATGGTCATCGCATTATAGATACGTGCTAACATGTGCCCATCATCTGTCCAACCTCTTCCTTCACCCATCCACGTCCAGAATGTATGATACTGCGCAGCAACCCATTCTGTTTCTGGAATATATTTATCCATGGTTTCAACATACTTATTCTCAATACAATAATCGTAAAAATCCTCCATGGTCATAAACATATTACCCTGCTTTTCCAGTTCAATATGGCGTTTTTCTAAATTCGATTGCTTTAAGGGATTGTAATCAAAATCCTGCGCCACATCGAAACTCCCATATCCTCCCGTATTGATTTTTTCCCCATCTTGTATGTAAATTTGATGATGATACACACCCGCTTCAAAGGTTGGAAACCATGGAATCACAAAAATATTTTTTTTAACACCTCCGAAAACCCATTCTAGAACGGGTTGTTTGGGATAATAATTAAAATATCCACATTGCTCAATTGAGATTATTGCAGCTACATGATCGGGAACTGCTTGCCCAAATGCAGGAATCCACTGTCCTTCCTGTAAAAGTAGTAATTTAGACTGACGAAGTCCATATTCATCCATCCGAACCGTAGTATAATTTACACTTTCCTTGAAATTTTTTACCGGATACGGGACTTGGAACGAGTCTGAAAATTGGATTACCATTAATTCGAGTTGTCCTGCAAGATTCTGGCGTTGTATTTCATTGAATAATCCGGGATAATTATCATGTACATACTCAATAAGCATAAACTGACATTCTATTGTATAATTCCATGTTGAATGATTCCCATACATATAGATCACATGCTGAAGAGAGTTTTCTACTATCTCGGGATACACATCCTCATCTCCTGCCCGATATTGGAGATTATAATGATAAAAACCGGTGGAAATCATTGAATAATTCATCCATAAGACGATTCCGGGGACTAATACGCTTAAAGTCACACTACATGTAATTAATCCCGCTGTAAAAATTGACCTTCTTCGAGGATATTGTGTTTGGTTTTCCATGAATATTCAGCTTGGCAGATTCTATTTTTGCATAAATAATCGTTAATGCCTCTTAAATATCTTTAAATATATCGAAATAAAAAAAAAAAGAAGAATCAATATTCATCACAGAAGTAGAGGAAAATCGAGAAGATACCCGAAATTTTACAATTGTCGAATTAAGATCATATAAAAAAAATCAAACAAAATATAATTTCAATGAATAAACGCAACCTTCTTGCATTAATTATTACTTTTGCTCTCGTTTCTGCATATAGTTTCACTGAAGGGAGTTGGTTCAATTCGTATGTTTCTCAAGTTTTAGAAATGGACAAGATTTGGGTATCTGTAATGGTCGCTACGTCTGGTTTTATGGGAGCGGTGTTTTTTATTATATGGGGTGCAATTTCGGATAATAATAGAGATCGGTTTGGTCGGAGAAAATCAATATTGGTTTCAGGATTAGTTATCACAGGAATTTTAGTAATTTTTTTCGGGATTTCTAAGAATTACTTTATGTGTTTGTTTTTAGATGGCATTCTAATAGGGATTTCTAGTAATATGTTTCATAGCACAAGGAAAGCTCTTGTACCGGATTTGACTACTATACAAGAACGCGGTAAGGTGAACTCGAATATTTTGATTTTTGGAGGAATAGGTGGAGTTTTTACGTATTTGTTTATGATCTGGGGACAAAGAGATATGAATGGGAATTTTACAGAATTTACACATGTACTTGTTATCACAATAACAGGAATTTTTCTCTTAGTAGGGAGTATTTTGGTTTTTTTAACTCTTGAAGAACCAATGGAAAATCTTCCTCCCAAGCGAAATTGGTGGAGAGACATAAAAAACATATTTGATTGGCAAGAATTCAAAAGCCATCGTGATTTCTATCGTTTCTTTCTAGCATATTTGATGCCTATTATGGCAAGATATGCGTATTTTCCCTTTTTGATACTGTACATTCAAGAAATGGGTCTCACAGCTATAGAAATATTGATTTATTCTCTCATTATGGGTATTGGAACAATATTAGGACCTATCATTTTCACTCGCATCTCAGACAAATTAGGGAGGAAAAAAGTAGTGCTTATTACATTGCCTTGCGCAGTATTGGGATTCCTAATGCTCGCATTCTTATCGTATAATATTTGGATTTTGTATAGTGGTATATTCATTCTGAGCTTCTTTTTGGAGGGGCACAATTATACGAGTGAAACGTGGAGTGAGGACTTAGTGGATGAGGATTCACGAGGAAGATTTTTGGGTATTGTAAACTTAACCAGCAGTGCAGGGCAAATCCCCGGTGTTATTTTATCTGGGTTATTTTCGGACATTTTTGGACTTTGGATTGTATTTATTATTGCAGCGGTGTTTGTTATTTTGTCCATTCCGTTATATATACGTGTTCCCGATTATGTGGTACGGGAGAAAAAAGTTTTATCGAATTAGAGCTATTACTTATTCGGTGAATACATTTGGATCATATGAAGAAAGGATTATGTAAGAAATGTGGTACAAAGAGTGCAATCTACGAACCCCAATTAAATGCATACAAATGTCACATTTGTGGGGTTACGTTTCAGGAGAATAAATTTGAACTGATTGGAAATTACAAGGTATTTCAGGACTATGATGAAGATCGCATTCGTTATGTGAAATTCGAGGTAGAGGCAGATCAATATAAAATCATCAATGACAGCGGACGCGTTACCATCATCATTCATGAGTTTAAATAGACATTATTTTGTGAGTTATTTGTGTGAAAAATCTTCTAAATTCTTTCTGAATCATGAACCAACTGTATATTTGTCCAGTTCGGAAAAGATGGAAGAAATTGAGGATAATAGCATTGATTTAATTATCACTTCACCTCCTTATGGGCAGATTAAAGATTATAATTCAGCTAATCAAATTGGATTTGGAGAGAATTTTACTGATTACTTTTCCCGATTAAATCAAGTCTGGAGGGAATGCTATCGGATTTTAGCACCGCATCGACGTTGTTGCATTAACATTGGTGACCAATATTTAAGAGCGCGAGATTATAAACGCTATCGAGTGCTTCCTATTGCGGGAAAAATAATTCAGGATTGTCTCGAGCTTGGATTTGATTTCATGGGGGATATCATTTGGAAAAAGGTGAGTACGACAAATACAACGGGAGGATGCTCGCTTATGGGTTCTTTATTTTATCCAAGCAATGGGATGATAACATTCGATTACGAGCACATTTTGATTTTCAAAAAATTTAAGGGAAAACCAAAAAAAATGAGTCGTGAAACAAAGGAATTGTCCAAAATCTGCATGGATGAATGGAAGAGATGGTATGTGGGACATTGGGTGTTTCCAGGTATTCAACAAAAAGAACATATTGCCATGTTCCCTGACGAACTCCCGTATCGTTTAATACGGATGTTTTCGCATCTGAATGACACGGTGTTAGATCCATTTGTGGGTTCAGGTACTACTCTTAAAGTCGCGCGAAATTATGGAAGAAAAAGTATTGGATACGAAATTAATGAGGATTTCATGCCGATCATAAAAGAGAAAATACAAGAATCCTATTCTCAACGTGATTATCATTCAATTATTCATGCTTTGCATAAAAACGAAGTTATTTTTGACTATAATTTTTCCACGCAAAAGTCGATTTTATGTGTAAAAAACGAGCAAATGCCTAAATCAGAAACAACAATCATCGATTTCTTGAAAGTACCAGATGAATATCTCCAAGAGGAATTACAAACTCTTTATTTCAATAAACTTGAAGAAAACAACATCAAGCATTATGTTTCCCGAACCAATGAATGGGAACAGATCAGGAACTATATAATTATTGTAGATCATTTACATGATGATATTTCTTATTCAGAGGAAAAGGATGGAAAAATCGTGAATTTCATCCCTTACAATGATTTCATGAAAAAATATCTACCACGGGACTAAGTGTCTTTTTTCTATTACAGTATTTATTTCCCTCCGCATCAGTTCCGTTGCTTCTAGAGCCGCTTCCGCAAACTGTTCTGGTTTAATACGTTTTCCTGCAATTTCTTTGACATAAGCATAATCAATTCCCCGTGAGGAATTCACAATCGCTCCATAACCATCCGGATTGATTCCGTAAACAACTTCTTCTGCAGTTCCTCCTTGTGTTCCATATCCTGGTATAAGAATGATTGATTTCGGTAAGATTTTTCGTAATTCTTTTAATTCCTTGGGATAGGTGGCACCTATAACAGCACCGATGTTTGAATATCCCTTATAGATACATCTATCTAAAGCCCAAGAATTCACAAGTTCTGCCATGTGAAGATAATTTCGCTTTAAAAGGATTGACTCGGAAGTTTGTATCGATGTTATTCCTGGTTCTAAGTCCATTTTAACGGAGAATAAGTCTTGGAACTGATTACTACTGGGATTTGAAGTTTTTACAAGTACGAATATTCCTTTATCCTCATACTCCATAAAGGGGGCAACACCATCGATTCCTAGATATGCGTTTATGGTGACTGCGTCTGCTTTATAGTTCTCAAATACGGAATACGCATAGGCTTGTGCAGTATTGCCAATATCATTGCGCTTGCAATCTAAAATCGCCAAACTTCCATAGGAATGAATGTGATTAATGGTGAGTTTAATGGCGTCAAATGCAAAATATTTCTCATAAAACGCACTTTGTAGCTTATAAACTGGTGTAATATGGTGGGTTGCATCAATTATAGCTTTATTGAATTCGTAAATCGTTTTCGTAAAATCTTGATTATTCTGTCTGAGAAGGTGTTGAGGGATGCAATATTCTCCCTCAAAATTGGGATCCAATCCAATGCAAATATAGGATTTCTTGCTCCGAATTTGAGTGGTGAGTGATTCGGAAAATGATAAAGTCGTCATTAAAGAAAGATATGTAAAGAAAAATATAATGATTCGCGAAAATTTTACTTCAATCGTTGGGTGTGAATTCCGCACTCACCGCCACATTTGGAGGTGTCTATCCATCGTCCATCTCGTTCCAATTGTTCGGGAAATATGGGTTTGGTACAAGTTGCACATCCCAAACTTCGATAATGACGTCCATCCTTAAATTCCATCTCATACCAAGGATGTAACGGAATATTGTTTTCTGTAAGATATCGAAGTACTTCCTCCTCGGTAAAGGTGAGAATTGGGTTGATCTTAAATAAACCTCCCTTGTTTTCAATTTCTTCATAATCCAATCGGGTTCGACCTTCTGTATTTCTCAATCCACAGCACCACGCATCAAGATCCTTAACTGCTACCTTGGTCGGTTCCACTTTTAATAAATTACAGCATAAATCAGGTTTTTCGTGGTAAATTTCTTTTCCGCACGCTGCGGATTCCTTCTTAAATTCCTCAGTCGGTAACAGAATGGTTTTGACTTTAGCATCTTTTAAAATCTTCGGAATCTTGTCTGCGACTATATATACAGTCACATTCAAGTCCATAGCTTTGTTCATCTTCACCAGATATTCAAAAGTTTCTTTGGGCTTGTAGCGGGTCATGATAGCAAAAATCGGGATTTTAGGATCGATTTTTCGTGCTATATCAACAACTGACATTGAATCTTTTCCAAAACTACATGCTACAGCAATCCGGGGAAATCGTATCATTGCTTCTCGCATCAAATCCTTCGCATGTTCGATTTTCCAGTAAAATAAATCAATCGACTCGGTCTTTAAATCGATATCTTGGTTCATGGTAAGGTCACAAGTGGTGTTTTTTGTGATTATATAGTAACTTATCTATACAATCAACAATGGAACTAAAAAAATAGAACTCCCTTTAAAACCATTCGATGTCGCACTCATTGTCGTATGGTTTTTAAATGTATAACACTATTAGGATTCTTTGTTATTTATTCAATCCCAATTCAAATAGGGGAGTTGATTCAGTCGGTTCCGGGGAATATCGTTTATTTCATTGATATGTTTTTGTGAGATTACTTTTTTTGGTCAGTTAGATTTTTAATCTATATCCCATTTCGGAGCAATAATGGGATTTATAATTCGGTTCTCAGGAATTTGTTCAATTCTTGATATATCATTCTCATTTAATTTTACATTCACTGATTCGAAATTCGTTTTTAAGTGTTCTTTACTGCTAGCTTTAGGAATTGGTATAGCATGGCGCTGGATCAAATATGCTAAGCATACTTGTTGAACGGGAATTTGATGTTTTTCAGATAGATCTCGTAATACTTCATTTTTCCATATATTTCCTCGTCCTAGCGGCGAATAAGCTACCGTATAGATATTCTTTGAGGTATTAAATGCGTGTAACTTTTGTTGTCGAAGCATAGGATGGAATTCTACTTGATTTGCAAGAATAGGAGTTTCGCTTATCTCCATTGCTTTCTTAAGAAGTTCTATTGTAAAATTTGACACTCCTATGAATCGAACCACACCCTCCTTTACTAATTCATTCATTGCCCCAAGAGTCTTTTTGGGATTATAGGTAAATTTAACAGGCCAATGGATATATAAAATGTCAACATAATCGGTTTTAAGCTTCCTCAAACTCTCTTTGACCGAACTGAGGACCTTTCGAGGGAGGAGATTCAATATTCCCAATTTAGTAGCTAAAATCACGTCTTTTCTGGGAATAGTGGATAGCTCAAGCGCATCCCCAACCTCAGATTCATTTCCATACATCTGAGCTGTATCGACAAACCTGTAGCCTATGTCAAGACCATTTAATACTGATTCCCTACATGTCTGGGATTTAAGCATCCAAGTACCTAATCCAATTTTTGGTAATTTTAATCGTTCCATAAAAAGTAAATAATTCGGAGGTAATTAGACTTATTTGATTTATTCCATAAGTTTGGAAAGATTCCCAAATTTTAAGACACCAAATAACTTAGGGGTGTATCATGGGATCGAAAGCTATTATCACAATTAATATGCCAGATAAATTATGGTTAGGTGTGGTCAGTAGAAAGCATCCCACTCACGAGTTTCGAATTACTGCATTCGTTCCTATTAAGCAGGATCCCTTTGTTGGTAATTCGTTGATCTCAATAAGCGGTTACGAACCAACTCATGTTATAGAGAGCATTAGATCTCATTCTTCCCTCATTGAATTGCACATACTTAAGCAAACAGATACTATCATCGATCTCGAAACCCAAACGCTTGATCCCTACCTTTTGCAATCGATTGTGAGGAGTTGTATTCTCGTAAACCTGCCTGTAATTGTTAGAAAAGGGATAGCAGAATTTACTATTACGGGTTTCAGAGAAAATATCGATGAGTTCCTTACATTTTTAGAAAGTCGGAATATTGGTGTACAATTGAAGGAAATTGGAGAGTTTTCCCAGAATACAGACTTTTTGTTAACCCCTCGTCAACAAGAAATTTTTGATGCAGCAAAAAAATCGGGGTATTTTGAGAACCCACGAAAGATAAACTTAAGTAATCTCGCAGAAAACTTGGGTATGGCAAAATCTACATTATCATCAATGATGCAACGCATATATGCAAAATTGCTGGGGAGTTAAATAATTAGAATGATAAACGTTTAGAGAATCACTTTTTCTCGAATGGTTTTGACATAGTCCATCCTTCAAATGATTCATTTAGGATTTTGAATCCATTTTCTTCATACAATCTTTTTGCATTCGGATTATGTTTAAACACATGCAGATACAAGCCTTTAATTTCAGGATAGGTTTGTTTTACGTGATTTTCCCAATAGTGTAGAATTTCTGTCCCGAATCCCTTTCTTCGATACAGTTCATAGACTTTGATTTGAGTTAATAAACAATATTTCATTTGGGGTTTTAAAGTAAACCAAATGTATCCAATCTCTTCATTTGTGTCGCTGTTTAATACAATCCAGAAAAAATTATTTGAAGATTCTACGCCTTTAGGTAACATTTCCTTAAATTGTGTTTCCGCAAATTCCTTCGGAGATTTTCCGGTCTGTTTGATGAATTCATTTTCATATAAAGATATGTCTCTGATGTAATCTTCTAAGTCATTTTGGATGTGGTTTTTAAATTCAAGTGAATTCATTGGTCGGAATTTTAGCATATTTTCTTCATTGAGTTTTGACGCAATTATTTTTTCGGATTTTAGCTCTGACGAACATATTCGTCCTTGTCTTAAAAATATCCTCAAACTTGTTTATATTATGAATAATCCAATTGAACGAAGAAAAAAACTAAAGCAAATTATCCTCGATTTGCATAACGGAAAATCTGTAGAAGATGCCCGTAAAGATTTCAAGATTAATTTCGGAAATATAAGAGGAGATGAAATTGCACAAATGGAACAAGAGCTCATTAATGAGGGGGATCTGACTCCCGACCAGATCACGAAATTATGCGATGTACACCTCAGCATTTTCAAGGAAACTCTGCCTGCGTTCCCTATTGAGGAGATTCCAGGGCATCCACTTCATACATACCAAGAAGAAAATAGAATCGCACGACAGTTGATAAATGAAGCGAGAGAAAAATTCAAACCATTGAAATTGATAAAATTAATGCAAATTATTACCCATTATGCCCGTTTGGAGAATCAGCTATTTCCAATTCTGGAATCGAAAGGTTTCTCTGGTCCTTCAACAGTGATGTGGTCGAAACATGACGAGATCAGAAATATGATCAAGGAAAAAGACACAAAAAAATTAAATGAATTACTGACTGCTATAGAAGAAATGATAGACAAAGAAGAGATGATCTTGTTTCCCATCACATTAGAGAAACTCACAGATGAGGATTGGGTACGCGTTAAACGTGGTGAGGAGGAAATAGGATTCGCATTTGGAGTAAAACCAGGCAATAAATGGAAAGCTATCACAACTGCAAATATTCATGAAAAGGAAATGAAAAGGGAAACACGAGAGATGAAAGAAGAAGCACTAGACTTAAGCACAGGAAAATTAACAATACAACAGATTAATCATATTTTTATGAATTTGCCGGTGGATATCTCGTTTGTGAATGAAAATGATGAGGTTATATATTATTCCGATACTAAAGAACGCATATTCCCCCGTAGTCCAGCTGTGATTGGTAGGAAAGTTCAAAATTGCCACCCTGCAAAGTCCCACCACATTGTTAACCGTATTCTTCAAGCTTTTAGAGCGGGAGAGAAAGATAAGGCAGAATTTTGGATCGATCTTAATGGAATTTATGTGCACATCCGCTATTTTGCGATTAGAGATGATTTAGGGAAATACATGGGAACGCTCGAAGTAAGTCAGGATATCACGAAGATTCGTAAAATCGAAGGACAGAGACGCTTGTTGGATTGGGACAATGAAAATCAGTAATATTTCATGTTTACTTCATAAAACTTTGTTCTTATTAAGAACTCTACATCTAGTTCCTTATTCCAAGATAAGTAAAATATTTCCTTAAAAAGCTTACACCGTAATCTTTGGAAATACCTTCATAAGAATAATGCATGTGCGTATGAATTTCTTTGAGATCAGAAAGTTTTATTTTTAGGTGGATTCATACATGAAAACACTTTGACTGAAGACGAAATGTTCTATACATCTCCTATAAAAATACATGAAATTGACGAGTTTGTCGAAAGTAATAGAAGAGATGTACCATATTATTATGAAGAAAAAGATGTTGCTGTTAAATACGTTCCTGTGGAAGGAGGAGAAATCCGAATTTTTCATCATAATCCGCAGAACAAAGAATTTAAACATCCTATTATATTTGTTCCGGGTTTTGGGACCCCTCCACTAGTTTGGGGAGATTTTTCCCTTCCTTTGCACGGAAAAGGTGAGTTTGTTGTTGTAGAATCGAGGGAAAAACGTTCGAGTAAAATTCAAAAGCATAGAAAAGCAAATTTTACTGTCAATCAGATGTCAAAAGATTTAAGAGATGTTATTAACCATCTGGAATTGCAAAATACACAATACATCTTAGTAGGTGGATGTTGGGGGGGCGGAATCGTTCTTGAAGGAATTATTCGAGAATATTTTAAACCGCATGCGGTTGTACTTCAGGATCCCTATCCAAAGTTTGTTCATAAGAAAATCTTTGCAGGAGTCTTATTTTCATTAACCCCAAGTTTTGTGTTAGATATCATCAAAAATATGATAGGATTTATCTTCTTAATGGGAATGAAAAATAAAGCACAAAAAATAAGAGATATTCAAATTGTAAAAGAAGCTGTGGGATGGAAATGGAAAAAAGCTGTTCTTCAAAATCTTCAATATAATTTGTATCCAGATTTTTCCAAAATATACAGAGAGATCTTCTTGTTTCATGGACCAAAAGACCGTTACCATTCTCGAGAATTGTATTTTGATATGATTTCCAAAATACCCAAGGGAAGATTTTTCTTTATGAATTGCTCCAATAAGAACAGAGAATTATTACTTGGTAGTGTAGTAAAAGAATTTGCCGCGAATAACAATAATGACCCGTTACCTTCCATTTTCGAAAAATATGAACTGATAATATCTCGTTAAAATAACCCAGATCGGACTTGTGCCATAATAATTGGAGACAACATGGGATTGTACACCAGATTCAATGGAGAGGATTATGGTTTGAAGAATTCCAGCTGTTTCAACCAATGCGCACATATATGATGATACAAATCCGCTTGATCGATTTCTAATGCATGCCCTGCTCCATTGATCACCATATAACTGCCATGCGTGTAATTTTTGAAGATTTTCCATGCATCTTCATACCCTACCGTGTTGTCTTGTTTTCCCATTAAAAATAAAGTGGGAAAATCATAAGGTTCATCAACAGCATCCACGTCATATGGCAAGGAATAATTCTCTTTTTTCCGCATGTTTTCCACCCAAGGAGTCTGATTTCTCATAAAAGGTTGCATTATTTCAGATTGTAACCGTTTCCAATTATCTTTCGTCTGGAAAACTAGACTGTCATTTAATATTTCGAGTTCTTCTGATGTAAGATTTGACAGAAATTTTTGATCATTACAGAGGTTCTCTATCTTACTAACAGTTCGTAAGGAAGCATCCGGAGAAGTTAGAGGACATACTAAAATCATGCCTAGAATTGAGGATCTTCGATGCATTGCTAGAGCTCGTGCGATGAATGCTCCATAAGATTCTCCTACAATGACAAATCTTTGATTCTTTATAAGAAAATCGATGAAAAGCTCGCTCACCTCGACTATGTCTTGACTGGTGGAAATGGAGAGCCCTGCAGTGGACATTCCCATGCCGGGAAAATCAAAATAAATACGCTGGAAACTTTTAATCGGGTACTTTGAAAATATGGGTTCAAAACTACATTTCATAAATTGGTGATCAAGGGGAAATCCATGCAGAGTAATTATGGGGATCCCATTTCCATGAATCTCGTAATATATGGAAGTGCCATTATAAGAAAAATACATGGTGCTGTATAATTTGTTCCATCATCCATTTACAGTTTTTGATTGTAAAAATTTTGCTAAACCCAGCTGGAAATGATCATGTGGATATGGAATTCTTGTATTAGGAAAAAAATTAGCCCCGAGCGGATTCGAACCGCTGTCTCAGGATTCAGAGTCCCAAATGCTTGACCACTACACTACGGGGCTTTCAGTGATTGGTAAAAGTTCACTGCTCTAAAAAATCTTACTCCTCTTTTTCTAGCTGTTTTTTCCACTGTCGTTCTCTTATTCTGGATAGGAGTGCATTTAAGAGAAAGTTCAGGGGCACGGTTATAACAATTCCAGCAATGATTGCTATAAGAGCACACCGAAATAGTTGAAATGCTTGTGTGTTCAAATTTATGGTATCCACCCAGACATCCCATGCAAGCATAAATACCATAGCAAAGGATACAATAAACACAGTCGAAAGAAATAGATCTTTAACAAAATTTTTTCGCAAAACAGAATATTTTGCGACGAATGGAATATCATCTTCATCATCTGGAATGCGAGAAGCCATATATTATTATACACGTTCCATTTTTTTCAAGGTTTTGTTGCTAACCATGATCTGAATTTGGATTCCATCCAAGTCTTTAGAACTAATTTCCTAAGAAACAACCCTTTTATATTCTGATGAAAATAAATCTAATTATGGTCAATATTAAACCTATCCGTGCGTTTAGACCTGTAAACGTTGAAGATTTTTGCATCCCACCTTATGACATTATCGAAAAAGTCGAGGAACTTGAATTAAAAAAGAATCCAAAATCTGCTATTCATGTGATTTTGCCGGATGGGGAGGGGGAGGAAGTATATAATAACGCTAAAATAGAAATGGAGCGTTTAATTGACGAGGGAATGATTGTTCAAGATAGAGAGCCTTCAATTTACATCTACCGTCAAGAATCCGAAGAATTTGGGCATGAAGGAATAATCACAGGTGTGGATATTCGAGATTATAATGAGGGGAGAATAAAAATTCATGAATATACCAGGGAAAAACCCCTTGCAGATCGAACTGCTCATGTAATGGCCACGCGGATGGATACCGGATTGATTTGGACGGTTTATAAACAAAACGATGCTATTCAAAAACTGATTAATAAAACTAAAAGGAATAAACCAGAATTTGATTTCGATGCATATGGATATCGAAATATTCTGTGGAAAGTATCAAATAAAAAGATGATTGAGAAATTTCAAGAAGCATTTTCAGATGTTAACGCCTATATCGCAGATGGACATCACCGTATGGCCTCAGTAGCTGCATATCATAAATTGCGAACCCAACAAGCAGGAAGGCTCTATGTTGAAAAAGCGAACTGGAATTATGTGATGCTATATCTTGCGAGTGACCATCAGGTGAGAATTTTACCATACAATCGTGTAATTCGAAAACTACCTATGGAACATAATGAATTTCTTAAAAAACTTAGCGAGAAGTTTATAATAGAACTTGTAGATGGTGAATTCATACCCCGGCAAAAGCATGAAATTGGGATGTTTCTTGGAGACACATGGTATAAATTAGTACCAAACAAGGAGAATTTCGAGAATATTATTGATAGTCTGGACGTAACCATTATACAGATTATGATTTTAGGTCCGATTCTGGGTATTCAAGATATCCGGAAAAGTGACAATATCTTCTTTGTAGGTGGAGAAACGGATCCCTTAGAAATGAGTAAATACGTCACCCAGAGGGGCAATGCTATTTTCTTTTCACTATTTCCTGTTTCTATGCAGGATATCGAGATAGTTGCAGACCAAGAAGGAGTTATGCCCCCTAAATCTACATGGTTTGATCCGAAATTATTAACGGGGTTAGTATTTTATCCCTTATTTTAGGTAATTTGAGGATCCCGATGAAAACTATGGTTTCAGTGGATGGGGAACTAAGAGTTTATTTAACAACGATCCCCGCAATCGATCGCCGGGTTTGTTTAATGCAAGATTCTCTCTATCGCTTGGATGTGGCACATATTTCAATGGGATATTATCAAGTTCCCACGACTAGCTACTGTTTAGCCATTTAATTACGAAATAATTTGATCTTTCATTAAAAAGCTTATGAGTTTTTTGATCTTCCTGACTTCTCGGAATTCTTTTGAATCCATCGTCTGTTCTGCGATCTCTTGAATGGAACTCCAATCTGCATCCGATTTTTTCTCCTCTGGGAGTTTTTCCCGTAAAGCTAGCACTTGCTTAACAATATCAATATCCACATTGAATCCCGTATATTTGGATGCATCAGGAGTAGCAAAAAACGCGAAATAGGGGACTAATAAATTCGGGTCCATGGGATTAAGCGCTTTGACTTTCTCCTCGTCCAAGCCAAGGCGAAATAGGGGCGTATCAACCATGTTTAACATTATAGTATTAATTGTGATATCGTACTCTTTTAGTTCTGTAGCGATAAATTCCGTGAAGGTGTTTAATGCCCCCTTAGACATTGCATATGCACTCCATTTCGGCATGGGCACTTTTATAGCAACTGTCCCCGTGTTAATAATCGTGCCTCCTCCAGATTCAATCATATGAGGGACAATCGCATGGGTATAATTATAGGGACCAATCACGTTTGTTTTTAGGATCATATCAAATTCCTCCACTCGGAATCGGGTGATTGGTTTTAATCGAGAAAATCCCGCATTATTAATCAAAATATCGATTTTCTTAAACTCTGAAATGCCTCTATCTATGACATTTTTCACTTCCGTATAATTTTCCACATTTCCAGAAATGACAAGAGCTTTTCTCCCCTCTTGAATAATAAGATTCTGTGTGAATATCAGACGATCTTGGTTTCTCCCCGTAAGAATGATATTGGCTCCAAGACGTGCAAATCCTATTGCAAGAGCTTTCCCAATTCCGCTGGAAGAACCAGTAATTAAAGCAACTTTTCCTTCTAATATTGGTTCCATACGGATAGTTCCTTTATGAAAGTTAAAAAACGTTTGTCTTCAACACTCATCTCACGGATTAAGTTTGCTAAGCTTTGCGATTAGATGAGAAAGAATTTCTTGTTTTTCTGGACCATAATAGTGCATTGTTTTTGTGAGATGATCTAATGAATTCGGAGCTTCTAATAGTACTTTTTGCGCTTCATTTCGTACTTGCTCATTGTCATGAAACAGAAGCTTAACAACATGGGTAATCTGCTCACTTGATTGTGTTTTGCGTATCACCCATAATGCTTGTTTGAGGATGAGTGGTTGCTTGAATTTTAGAAGTTCTTGGACTATTTCCCGTAATGTTCCTGAAGGAAGATCTAAATACGGAAGAAAATAGGTGGTAAAAAATACACGTCGGCATTTATTTGACTTCAGTTCACTGAGAATGTAATTAATTACGTCCAATCCACCGATTTTCACCATAGATGCAAGAGTATATACAAAAAAGTTATCATCTTTAGCAATTTCTCGCAATAATTTGATAATATTACCAGAATCTATGGCGGTACTCGGTTCGCACAGTTTATGAATTATTGCAATTTTCACACTATCACTGGATTCATACTGAAATTGAGAGAGTAAAAATAGGGTATTATTCCCCTCCAAGGCGATATTATAAAATAATTGTGAAATTACATATGAGATTTTCTTTTTATGAGGATCAAAGGGAGAATAAATATCATTCGCGCATAGAAAAGCTAAAAGATGCTTATACTCTTGAAAGAGATTTTGTACTTTGAAGTGATTAAGAGAAATCAAAAGGGAATGAATATTGGACAGAATACACTCAAAATTTGCAGCATTCATGATCGATGTGCCATTATAATGCTCGATTATCTGTGCAGAATGGAGGATATAGAAATTTTTTAGGGAGTGTACAAAATTAGAAGATACATTTTCTGTTATAAGGTTTATAGTGTGAGAGAATAGAGGGGAGAAGGGATTAGAAGTACTATTGGATATAAGGGCATCAATCATCTCTTGCGAAAGAGACTTAGCGTCTAATGTGAATATTAAGTAATATTTCGCAATCTCTGGATTCACGGTTTTTTGGAGTAATTCTAATGGTGATACAGTTGTATGTTGATTTAATACAGCAAGACATGAGGTGAAATTCTTAATGAAGAATTCCGAATGCTCTTGTTGAACATTCTGGAGAAAAGTTAGAATCAGAGATCTCTGGGTGTCCGAGTCAAAGGATTGGAATGTTTCCCAAATCCTCTCTATTATAACTTGAGATCGCATGTGATCCAGTATTCTAAGTGATCTAATCCAGTCATCCACTATTACATTGTAATTATCCATGATCTTGACTCTTATTAGTCATTTAACAATCAACGGTTCGATATTTTGTCGGTTGAAGGTAATTCCACCCTAAATTTCGTATATATCAAGAATTGGGAGTTAAATATTACCTTAAAAATTAAATAAATAAACCTTATGTACTAACGCATAAATAACCTTCAGCAATGGGGATTACTCCCCAAAAACATTTAAATAGACTTTTCGGGAACGAGGACCATCAAATTCACAGAAAAAAATACCTTGCCATTGACCGAGCTTGAGTTGACCCTCTTCAATTATAATATCCATCCTGCTTCCTATTATCGAGGATTTCAAATGGGCATCAGAATTTCCCTCCACATGTTGAGACTCCCGGTTTTTCGGAATTAACTTTCGTAAGGTGGTGAGAAAGTCATATGCTACAGCCGAGTCGGAGTTTTCGTTGATAGTTACTGCCGCAGTGGTATGGGGAATGCTTATTTTCACATATCCTCTTTTTACGGAAGATTTTTTCAAGGTTTGTTTTATTTCCGTTGTGATATCAATCAGTTCTTCCCGCTCGCGAGTTTGGAGAAATATCGTGAAAGTTTCCATTTTTTATTCAAAGTGTAATCAATCAGACTCGTTTTTAGATTCTTTTGATGGCAAATCCTCTAAATTCGGTGAATTGTCCGATTTAGCTAGATCTCGTTTTCTCGACTTTCGACGCAATACAAAAAACAATGTAAAGTTAAACACCCAAAGAGAACCCACAAATACCATCCAAATGATAGCTTCCTGTCGATGGGGGATAGGACTCCATGGCCAATCTGCATAGCTTTCGATTTCTTCCGGCTCTAAGCCCTTGGTATCATAGATCATCATATATAGCATATAATTGAAGTATGGCCAGAGTCGGAAAGGTGTATTCCATTCATGTTCCTCTCCTTCTGTGTAATCCCAAATTGAAGCTACCCCAGGAGAAATATAAATTACTTGGCTCGATTCATTATCTCCATTCCAATCTTGGTCCCATGTAACAATCAAAGGTTCTTTTGAATTAGGAACCTCAATAAGAGTGGTTGCGGATGGCTTTTTTGCATAGGTGAGTATGCGTTCGTAAAGTAATGGTGTGGATTCCCACGCAATTCGAGTGACATACATCGATCGATTTTCTTCAGAAAGTGCCTTTTGCTCATCTGAAACTGATACTTGAATATCATTGGTTTGAATCTCAAAAAAATTCGTTTGATCATATAATCGTTTATAAAATTCATCTGTGGCAAAAACCAAAATTCCTGATTGCTCTAAATAAAACTCGATGATAGTCGTATTTAATAATCCTCTATCAATAACGAATTCCACGGGAAGTAAGGAGGATATTGTTATTAGCGCGTTTTCGGTGTAATTTCCTCCAAAGAAGATCAATCCAAGATCCGCTTCAGATCCATTAATAGCGCCTTTTAATTTATACAAAACCTCTAGATTATCGGGAAGGTAACTGTCTGCGATGATCGTATCGTAATTGTTATAATCCAGAACGAGGAGATCATTTGTCGAATTCACTCCCTCTACGTATAATGAATAATGAATAAAGTCATCCAAGCTCAATGAAGTAGCGAGAACACTATTAGAATTGTTGGTCAGTAAGAGTGCATTGGCAATAGGCATCATGCGAAGTTGGGATGCAGAGACCTTAGGAAATGCAATATGAGTAAAAATACAAGAGGAACTCAGCAACAACAGTCCCATAACCATAGTTTTTACCTTAATCTTTCCCTTTTGGATAATTTTCCACGTAGTTTTTTTTCTATTTAAAAAAGAAATGATGATGAGGGTAAATCCGGTAAAAAAAAGAACCCAAACTAATGGAAATCCTGGAATTACATCCGGATTAAGTTCCCAAATGGTGGTTTCCAAAAGGAATTGCTCATATAACCCAGATAGACTGTAATCAAACTGATTTGAAAATTTGATCGAATTGTTCAGTAAAACTCCCGTACTGTAATCCCACACCCAACGAACAGCAATCGAATAGTTATTTCCATTGAGTACCGTATCATATGTGTAGGACAATTCAATTGCATCTCTGGCAACATCATTATAATATTCCGAAATATTTTGTATATTCCCAAGTGTCCAATATTGATATATCTTTGATTCTGTGATATTATGCAAAGGACAAGTAGCCCATGAGCTCAATAAACTATTGTTATTCAAAATATACCATCCCGCAGATACACTTTCATTAAGTAACTCCCTAGTTCCTTTTACTTCATAGAGAACATCGATAAGTACATTATTTGCATCCGTTAAATTCTGCACTTTAAAAGTTAATACTTGATCTCCATAAGGAATATAAGCACCAGTTGAGATAAAAGAGTAGGTTACTGTATCTCCAATTTGTATCCATTGCTTGCTGGAATTTTGTGCTGTTACATCATTGGATTGAACAATCAGTGTAATTATGAATACTATATTGAAGATAAGTATAATTGATTTTGGTATAGTTTTTGCTTTCATGGGGTATCCTCTAATGGACAGAGTCAATACTAAATTTATTTTGATTTTTGATTCTATATATCTTTGTGGTATTTGAGCGATGCGACTTAAGGAAAGAATTAATATTGAATCACCACAATACTTCACTTAAAGATACTTCACAGAGAGCTATTTGAACTGATAATCTGGTGTATTGAAATTATGAGTGACATGTTTAACGAGAAGAGACAGTGCCCATTCTGCGCAAAAAAAGATTTGAAAAAGCCATACTGGCGTCATGTGCAAACTGAACACCCGACAGAATTCTCAAGCAATATAAAGATTTGGAAACAATTGTATCAGGATTACAGAACTGCCGGCATGACTGAGGAAATTTCAATTTTGGCTATTGCTGAACTTTTTAATCGACAAGAAGACGTTGTTCGAGAGTATTTGAAAAGAGAAAACGCTTTATAAATTTGTTTTTTAACGTATTCTTATTTTTGGATACAATTCTTAGCATAGTTGGTGTAATCACTTATACATACGTACCATTATGTTCACATAAACGCATGAAAAATGCGATTAGTTACATAGAGATTCACAAACACTATCAAAAAAAAGCTAACAGGATTAATCTTATAGATTTAAAGAATATAGGGGAATTACACTAATATTATTAATTAGATAAAATCCGATTTCTTTACGTATAAGCACTAAAGGTACTGGATTCGATTTTTGCTCTCCGTTTTGATACTTCTTCTGCCATTTTATCGTATTCTTGGATCACATCTTGTGTTAAACTTGGTTGAATTTTCTTCAGAGAAATATCAAAATGTGATTTCTCAACTTGAATCAGATAATCAAGCTTTTTCGCATCCTCCGGATGTTTTTGGAAAAATTCTCGTATCGCTTGCATACCACTTTCCCGACAAAGATTATCTAAGTCAGCTCCTGAATAATATTCCGTAATTTGAGCTAGTTTTGGTAGAAAATCTCGCGCTTCATCAGATAAATGCATATTTTTTGTATGTACTTTTAAGATATTCAAACGAGATTTTTCATCTGGAGCGGGAGTATAGATAATGCGATCAAACCTCCCAGGTCGCAAAAGTGCTTTATCTAGTAGATCCAGCCGATTAGTAGAAGCAATTACAATAATTCCTTTCCGATCTTCAAGTCCATCCATCTCCACAAGAATCTGGTTGACAACTTGGGAGGATACTTGTGTTCCTCCTGAGAAATTCGCACGGGACGAAGCAATGGCATCCATTTCATCAAAATAGAGTATACAAGGAGAAGCAAGTCGAGCTTTTCGGAATAGTTCTCGCACTGCTTTTTCACTTTCTCCGACCCATTTACTGAAAATCTCGGGTCCTTTTACACTAATGAAATTGATTTCCGTTTCATTAGCAACAGCTTTAGCTAGAAGTGTTTTCCCACATCCGGGAGGACCGAATAATAATACTCCATTTACTTGGCGAATTCCTGCATTTTTATAAATATGGGGGTATTTAACTGGCCATTCAATAGTTTCTTGCAGTTCTTCTCGAATAGATTCTAATCCTCCAATATCTTCCCATTTGATATCGGGGATCTCAATCATTACTTCTCGCATAGCACTCGGTTCCACCATGCGAATAGCTTTCATAAAATGCTCATCGGTGACAATGAGCTTATCTAGTATTTCTAGGGGTATGGGTTTATCTAAATCAATTTCTGGAAGAATAGTGCGCAGACTTGCCATCGCAGCTTCACGACATACGGCCATAATATCCGCTCCAACAAACCCATGAGTGATATTTGCATACTCCTCAAGATTAACGTCATCAGTTACTGGCATTCCACGTGTGTGAATTTGGAATATTTCTTTCCTTCCTTCCTTATCTGGCACACCAAGTTCAATTTCCCGGTCAAATCGACCAGGTCGACGAAGTGCGGGATCCAAACTATTTACTCGATTGGTCGCTCCGATCACAATAACTTTTCCACGTCCTTTCAATCCATCAAGTAAGCTTAATAGTTGAGCAACAACACGACGTTCTACTTCTCCGGTAACCTGTTCCCGTTTAGGAGCGATGGAATCGATTTCATCTATGAAAATAATTGAAGGAGCGTTTTTTTCTGCATCTTCGAATAATTTCCTCAGATTTTGTTCACTTTCTCCATAGAATTTTGACATCACTTCGGGTCCATTTAATGTTATGAAATAAGCATTCGCTTCTTGGGATACGGCTCTGGCCATCAATGTTTTACCTGTTCCAGGAGCTCCATAAAGAAGTACTCCTTTGGGGGGATCGATATTTACTCGTTGGAATAGCTCCGGATGTTTGAGGGGCAATTCAATCATTTCACGCACCTTTTGAAGTGCATCGGATAAACCACCAATGTCGTCATAAGTAATAATATTACCAGATGGCGACGTGCTAACTTCTTTGGAAATCTCGATTTCCGTATTCTTCGTCACTTGTACAATTCCATCAGGGATGGTCTTTTTTACGAGAAATCTAACTTCGCCCAGAGAAACACTCGGAGCCTGTAATATTCCTCCCATGATTTTTTGAAATTCTTCTAAAGGGGCATTCAAACTTTCCTTTTTTCGAGCCACATTTTGTTTAACGACAGCAATAATATCCCCCGATTTCATGGGTTTTCCTTGCATAGCACTTGCAAGAGTGCGAACATTACTTGTTATCTGGACATCTTTTTGAGTATAACTTAGTTTGATGAATCGTGCAGCATCGGGTTTAGTTTTGCGAATTTTTACATATTCACCTACGGAGACGCCACAATTTAAACGCATCAAACCATCAATTCGGATTAGGTTTTGGCCTTGATCTCGAGAACTGGGAAATACAATAGCAGGGGAACTCTTTTTTCCAATGATTTCCACAATGTCTCCCGCACTCACATCTAGTTCTTTCATACTATCTGGATCTATTCGGCAAATAGATCTACCCGCAGAGCTTTTAGAGATTTCTTCCACTCGCAGTATTATTTCGTTATCTTCTTTTTCCATCTTACTACCTGATTATGAATTAATCAAGTTTAAAAAAATCATTGGATTTATTTTAATTGGATTTAAGGCTGATTTTGAAAAATTAAGAGGAAAGCCATGAAGTCCGCAAATAGTTCTTTAATTTTTTTTCTATCCTGTAGGTTTTTGGAATTAAATTGGGGGATATTTGTATCGTTTTGGGTTTCTAGGAAAATCTTTCGGACTGTGTTTAAACTCTCTATATTGGAGTGAAATTTTTGTTGGATCTGGTAGAAAAGAGAAGATTTAGCTATCGTGTTAAAAAATTCGGTGAGATCTCTTCCTTTCCAAGAGAAAATTCCTGTTTTGATATTCATTTTCTCTGAAGAATGGTTTTTCAATGCATATAAATGAATAAATAGTCGTGTGAGCTGATCGAGCTCAGTTTTAGGGGATATACGAGGGATATGGACATTTTGTTTAGTTAGATCTAAAACATCAGGATATTGATAAATCAAACGCATTATATGTTGTCCCAATTGGGAGATTGTTTTAGGTATATCGCTTTTTGATAAATCTATAGTTTCATAAGGAGCATCCCATGCATATTTCTGTCCGGGAACATCAAAATTACTTGCAATTTTGGTGAGGATTTCCTCGTTTAAGGCATGAGCTCGATTCGCATTCCATTGTAAACAAATTTCAATAGGGGTAGAGATAAAAACAATCAAGTAAGGTTTGTCTAACTCCATAGCGATTTGCCGAAATTGTTGACGCATACTGTTATAATAATTAACATCATCAATGAACACAATATAATTAGCGTTTAATAACTCGCGCGCTCGTTTATAGGCGATTTGTCGAACCTTTGCTTCATTTTCCGGGATAAAAATATTACCATCTATTTGATGTCGTATTTGGTCGATATCTATAATTTCGATGTTAATGCTAGGTATTTCATCATGCAAATACTGTTTAAGAGAGATAGCAAAAATAGATTTTCCAGAGCTGGGTAATCCGCACAGAATTAACAAAATACCATTATGGTTCAACAAAATCAGTA
>Ga0209253_10001060_pt1 | contig 24143 bp, 24 predicted proteins | sample FrelakmetBRP12BR_FD_187145 | JGI IMG/M metagenome (GOLD analysis project Ga0209253, IMG submission 187145) | Freshwater lake sediment microbial communities from the University of Notre Dame, USA, for methane emissions studies - BRP12 BR (SPAdes)... | ecosystem: Environmental > Aquatic >...
CGATCCCGTCCTCGCTGGCGAGGCCGACCGCCGCAACATGCTTCCGGATCGCGGCGAGCGTCCGCGGCGAGAGCGTCGTGCGCAGGCCGTCGGCGATCGTGGTCGTCGCCGGCAGCGGCTCGACGCGGCCCGAGCGGAAGCTTCGCGCCGCGTCGTCGGCGTTCGCAGGCTCGGCGCCGTAGACGCGCATTCGCGGCCGCAGCGACCGCGCTGCGATGGCGGTGCCGGAAAGCAGCCCGCCACCGCCCACCGGAGCGATCAGTATGTCCAGATCGGGCACCGCCTCGAGCAGCTCGAGCGCCGCCGTCCCCTGCCCGGCAATCACGCGTGCGTCGTCGAACGGATGGATCAGCAACGCGCCCGTCTCGGACTGGATCGCGGCGCAGGCGGTCTCGCGCGCGGCAACCGTGGGCGCGCAGAACCGGATCGTCGCGCCAAACCGGCGTACGTTGTCCTGCTTCACTTTCGGCGCGTTCTCGGGCATCACCACCCAGGCCGGAATTCCGCGGGCACGAGCCGCGTACGCCAGCGCGGCTCCGTGATTTCCCGACGAATGCGTGACGACGCCGTGCCTTGCCTCGCCGTCGGTCAACGAGAATACCGCGTTGGTCGCACCCCGTGCCTTGAACGCGCCGACCTTCTGCAGGTTCTCGCACTTGAAGTGAAGCTCCGCGCCGACCTCGGCATCCAGCGACCGGCAGCGGAACACCGGCGTCCGGTGCACATGGGGGCCGATCCGCGCATGTGCCGCCCGGATCGCTCCGAGGTCAGGGAGCGCCTGCCCCTCGGCTCGCGTCGCATCCGGCATCAGCTGCCCGCCGCACCGTGGATATTCGGGAAGAACAGGTCCTTCCACGATTCGGGCTTCACCTTGATCGCACCGACCTTGGCCATGAAGTCGACGTACTTCATCACGTTCTGCGGCGTTGTCGTGTAGACGATCGCCGGGTCGTTCAGCATCGCGAGAATATCGGCGACCGTATCCTTGTCCTTCGAGATCCGCAGGTAGGCCTCGGCCGCGGCCTTCTTGTCGCGATTGATCTGCGCCGTGGCCTCGTCCAGCGCCTTCACGAACGCGTCGTAGAGCTTCGGGTTCTCGGCCCGGAACTTCGACGTCGTCCAGACCACGTTGAACGTCGCCGGACCGCCGAGCACGTCATAGGAGTTCAGCACCGTGTGAATGCCCGGCTTCTCCAGCTGCTGGTACTGGAACGGCGGCGAGCCGAAATGGGCGGTGATCTCGGAGGCGCCGGACAGCAGCGCCACCTGCGCATCGGGGTGCGCGAGCGAGACAGTGAGCGCGTCGAGCTTCCCTTGCTGGCCCTCGCCAAACGCCTTCTCGGCCGCCATCTGCAGCGTCACCGCCTGGATCGACACCTTGACGGCCGGCAGCGCAATTCGGTCCTTCTCGGTGAAATCTTTGATCGTCTTCACGTTCGGATTGCGCGTATTGAGGTAGAGCGGCATCGAGTTGATCGCCGAGACGGCCTTCACGTCGAGGTTGCCTTTGGTGCGCGACCACAACGTGACCAGCGGCCCGACGCCACCCGACGCGAACTGCAGGCTGTTCGAGAGCAGCGCGTCGTTCATCACGTTGCCGCCGGCGAATCTGGCCCAGCCGACCTTGACGTCGATGCCCGCGGCCTTCGCATGCTTCTCGATCAGCTTCTGCTCCTCCATCAGCATCAGCGGCAGATAACTGATCCCGTATTGCTGCGCGACCTTGATCTCGCCCAGTTCGGCGCGCAGCAGCGGCGAGAACAGCACAGCCGCCAGCAGCAGCGCAACGCGCATCTTCAGCCCTTGCATGGGAGTTCCTCCGAAATCGATGCCCTTCGCGCGGACCCGTGTGCGCGCGACGGCCTCGCGTGCAGTATAGGCCGCGTCGGGCCGGCACGGAACTGCCGGCCGCTCCCGGCCATGCCTGCTCAGGCGCTCTCGTAGAGGCGCGTCATCACGAACTCGCGGTGGCCCAGCGCCTCGGCCGCGGTGAGCCGGCCGTTCGCCGTGCGGAACATCATGTCGAGCAGCTTGTCGCCTGCGGCGTCCATCGTCAGCTCGCGCTGCAGCAGCCCGCTGGTGTCGACGTCGACATGCTCGCTCATCGTGCGCACGGTCCGCGGGTTCGCGCAGATCTTGATGACCGGCAGGATGGGATTGCCGATCACGTTGCCCTGCCCCGTCGGAAAGAAATGGACGACGAAGCCGGACGCCGCGCACAGCGTGACCATCTCGGCGGCCGCCGACGAGCTGTCCATGAACCAAAGACCGGATCCGGTGGGCACCTCGGCCTTGTCGAGCACGCCGTCGACCACGCACTTCCTGCCGATCTTCTGGATGTTGCCCAGGGCCTTTTCCTCGATCGTCGTGAGCCCCCCCGCGATGTTGCCCTTCGTCGGCTGCGAGTCGGACAGGTCGGATGTCTTGTGCCGGTCGATCACCCCCTGGTAGCGGTCGAACATCGCCATGAACTGCGCACGGACGCGGTCGTCGCGGCAGCGCGCGGCGACGATCTGCTCGCCGCCGGTGAGCTCGGTCGTCTCGCCGAAGACCAGCGTGCAGCCGGCGGCGTAGAGCTTGTCGAAGGCATCGCCGACGGTCGGGTTCGCCCCGCAGCCGGACGTCGTGTCCGATTCGCCGCACTTGGTCGAGACCCAAAGTTCCTTGAGATCGCATTCGACGCGCTGGCGCTCGCTCGCCCACTGCAGGTATTCCTTGGCGGCCTTCGAGGCGCGCATGATCGTGTCGTGATCGCCATGCAGCTCGATGCCGACGCCGGTCACCGGCTTGCCGGTCGCGGCGATGCCGTCGACGATCTTCTTCGTCCATTGATCCTCGATGCCGATCACGACGACGGCGGCGACATTGGGATTCGCACCTGCGCCGATGAGCGTGCGGAAGTGCAGGTCGAGGTCCGCACCGAACTGCAGCCGGCCGTAGGGGTGCGGGATCGCCATCGTCCCCTTGACGTTGTGCGCAACGGCCTCGCAGGCGGCGTTGGACAGGTCGTCGACCGGCAGGATGACGACGTGATTGCGAACGCCCACACGGCCGTTCTCGCGGCGGTAACCCCAGAATGACTGTTGCATGATGATCTCGGTGGTTGGGTCAGCGACAAGGGGAAGCAAGTATTTCGGCTTCAGACGAGGCGCGGGCCGGGCGAGGAGCGGAATGTAGCCAAACCTGCATGAGCACCGCAGCCCGGCGCGCAACGAAGTATCAAGTCGAAATGCGAAGCTTCCTACCAGCGTTTGGTCTTGATGTTGTGGACGTGTGCATGCTGCCCCTTCCGGATCGGCTGCACCACCTTGCCGATGTCGATCCCGTACTTGACCACGGTGTCGCCGACGGCCATGTCCTTCAGCGCGACCTTGTGACCGAGCGGAATGTCCTGCACACAGGGCAGCGTGATCGTCCGGTCCTCGTCAAGAATGAGACCGGTCAATGTCGCCCCGGCCTTGACGCCCTCGACGACGATGACCGCGACGGAATCGTCGGGGCTGTGCAAAACGCAATGAATCATCGGGTACTCCTGAATGGGTGGAGCGCCACGCAGCGGGTGCGCAATCCTTCGATCGCGGCGGCGGCCGCACGGCGACGTCCAGCAGGGTGCCATCGTAACCCGGACCGGGCGCGAGGCCAACTGGATCGCGCGCTTTCGGCGACGCCCCGTCAGAACCCCAGTGCCGACTGCGCGACCGGCGCGAAGCTGCGGCGGTGCGCCGGACACGGACCGAACCGCACCAGCGCGGCGAGATGCTCCGGGGTTCCATAGCCCTTGTTCTGCGCGAATCCGTAGGCGGGAAAATCGCCGTCGAGCTCGATCAGCATGGCGTCGCGCGCGGTCTTGGCGAGGATCGATGCCGCCGAGATGGCCGCGACGTCACGGTCGCCCTTGACGATCGCGCGCGCCGGACACGCGAGTTCCGGGCACCGGTTGCCGTCGATCCAGGCCTCGCCTGGAGCGACGGACAGCCGCAGGACGGCGCGCCGCATCGCGAGCATCGTCGCCTGCAGAATATTGAGCGCATCGATCTCCGCGACGTCGGCTTCGCCTACCGCCCACGCCAGCGCGTGCGCCTGGATTTCGATCGCGATCCGTTCGCGGGCAATGGCCGACAACAACTTCGAATCGCGCAGGCCGGCGATCGGCCGCATCGGATCGAGAATCACCGCGGCCGCGACCACGGGACCGGCGAGAGGACCCCGACCGGCCTCGTCGACGCCCGCGACGAGAATCGCTTGCGCCATGGTCAGACGCTCACGCCGGCCGCGCTCAATTCCGCGATCACCGCATCTGCGGCCAGGGGGCCCGTATCCGCGGCGAGCGACGCCGCGAGACCGGCGAACACCGCTTCCTGCCGGCGCCGTACCACCGTGTCGTCGTAGAGGTTGCCCGCGGCCTGCGCGAGGTTCTCCACGGTGGCGTCCTCCTGCAGAAGCTCCGGCACGACGAACTTTCCCGCGAGAATGTTCGGCAATCCGACCCAGGGCAGCAGCAACTTCGGCCGGACGATCCGCGCCGTCAGGGCATTGACCCGGTAGAAGATCACGTGGGGGCAGCGTGCCATTGCCGCCTCGAGCGTCGCCGTGCCCGAGGCCACCAGCGCCACATCGGCGGCACGCAGCGCATCGGTCGCGTGCCCGTAGAGGAGCGTCATCGGCAGCTGGCCAAGCCCGAGCCGGAAGATGGCCTCCTCGAACCGGTCGCGCGTCGGCCGCGTGGCGAGCGGAACGAGGAAACGCGCGTCCGGACGCATGGCGTGGAGGGCCGCAGCCGTTTCCAGGAGCAGCTCGCCGTGCATCTCGACCTCCGACGCGCGGCTCCCCGGAAGGAGCGCGAACACCGGCTGCGCAACACCGAGCTTCAGTTGCTCGCGCGCCGCGCGGCGCGACCCGATAGCCGCTGCGCGCCTTGCAAGCGGGTGACCGACGAACGTCACCGGCACGCCCGCCGCCTCGTACAGCGGCGGCTCGAACGGAAACAGCGCGAGCATTCGGTGTATCGACCGCCCGATCGTCTGCAGGCGCTCGCGCCGCCAGGCCCACACTGAGGGACTCACGAAGTGCACGGTGCGCACGCCATTGCGCTTCAGCTTCGCCTCGAGGCCGAGATTGAAGTCGGGAGCGTCGACGCCGACGAACAGCGGTACCCGCTCGGCGAGGAGCCGGCGCGCGAGCCCGCGCCGCAGCGCGAACAGCTGCGGCACGCGCGACAGTACCTCGACGAATCCGCGCACCGAAAGCGTTTCCAGCGGATACCACGCCTCGCAGCCGGCCGCCTCCATCCGGGGCCCGGCGACCCCGACGAAACGCGCCTGCGGCAGCCGTTCGCGCAGCGCGCCGATCAACGCTGCGGCGAGCGCGTCACCCGAGGCTTCGCCGGCGACGATGCCGATCGTCACGGCGCCAGATGGGGACGAGGCGTCGCGCATCGCTTGAAACACGCTCAGCGGACGATGCCGCGCCCGGTGTCGGCGAGGAACTCGACGAGCGGAGCAAGTGCGGGCGAAGTCTGCGCAGCGCGAACGAGCTCCGCTCTGGCATCGTCGAGCGAGCGCCCCTCGCGGAAGAGGGTCTTGTACGCGCGCCGGACGGCGAGAATGTCTTCGGCGGAGAAGCCGCGACGTCGCAATCCCTCGTTGTTCGTGCCGTGCGGCTTGGCGGGGTAGCCCGCCGCAGTGACGAACGGCGGGACGTCCTGCAGCACGATCGCGCCGGCGGCCAGCATCGCATGCGCGCCGATGCGGCAGAACTGGTGGACACCGGCATACGCGCCCAGCACCACCCAATCGCCGATTTGCACGTGGCCCGCGATCTGGGCATTGTTCGAGAATGTCGTCCAGTTGCCGACGACACAATCGTGAGCGACGTGCGTGTACGCGAGGAACAGGTTGCCGTTGCCGATCGCGGTGTCCGCGCGGTCCTGTGCGGTGCCGGCGTGGATCGTGACGAATTCGCGAAAGACGTTGTCATCGCCGATCGTTGTCGTCGTCGGCTCACCGCCGTACTTGCGGTCCTGCGGAATCTCGCCGATCGAAGTGAACTGAAACACACGATTGCGCGCACCGACGCGCGTGCGGCCGGTGACGACGGCGTGCGGGCCCACGACCGTCTGCGCGCCGATCGTCACCTGCGGCCCGATGATCGAGAACGGTCCGATCTCGACGTCGGCGCCGAGCTCGGCTTTCGAGTCGACCAGCGCGGTCGGGTGGATCCGCGGCATCGTCTCAGTGCCGCACAAAGTGGGCGTTGGGGCGGCTCATCTCAGCCATCCTTCGCGTTGAGTTCCGGCATGCGCATCGCCGCCATCAGGTCGGCCTCGGCGACGATCTCGCCGTCGACCTTCGCGCGAACCGCGAACTTGCCGATCCCCCGCACCATGCGCTGCACTTCCGACTCGAGAACCAATTGATCGCCGGGCCGCACCTGCCGGCGAAAGCGCGCGTTGTCGATGCCGGCGAAGAAGATCAGCGATCCGTCGGCCGGCGATCGCCCGGCGATCTTCCAGGCGAGGATCGACGCGATCTGGGCGAGCGCCTCGATGACGAGCACGGCCGGCATCACCGGGTACCCCGGAAAGTGTCCCTGGAAGAACGGCTCGTTCATCGTCACGTTCTTGATGCCGCGGATCGACTTGCCATCCTCGAGAGCCGTGATGCGATCGACGAGAAGGAACGGGTACCGATGCGGCAGGTACCGCATGATTTCGTCGATGTCCATGCTGCCGGTTTCCTTCGGTGTCATCGCTGCCCCTTGACGGCATCGGGCGCGGCCGCCCCGCGCGCCGCGGCCGCTTCCTTTTCCAGGCGACTCACGCGCGATTCCAGTTCCGGCAAGCGGCGAACACCCGATGCGACCCGCCGCCATTTCGCGTGCGGAAGGGCGGGAAACACCGCGGTGAAGACACCGGGAACGGTGATCGATTCGAAGACCTGGGTCCCGCCCGAGACCACGGCGCCGTCACAGATCTCGAGGTGCCCTCCGATCATCGCGGCGCCGCCGATCCGGCAGTTTCTGCCAATCCGGGCACTGCCGGCAATGCCGACGCAGCCGGCAATGGCCGTGTGCGCTCCGATCCGGCAGTTGTGTGCCACCTGGATCTGGTTGTCGAGCTTGACGTCGTTCTCGATCACCGTGTCGTCGATCGCGCCGCGGTCGACCGTCGTGTTGGCGCCGATCTCGACGTCGGCGCCGATCACCACGCGTCCGATCTGCGGAATCTTGAGCCAGCGCCCGTTCTCGTCCGCCATGCCGAAACCGTCCGCACCGATCACCACGCCAGAATGCAGGATGCCGCGGGGTCCCACGATGCAGCGGTCGTAGATCGTCACGTTGGCATGAAGCGTCGCATCGTCGCCGATCGAGACGCCCGCGCCGACGACGCAACCGGCACCGATCCGTGAACGCTCGCCGATGACGGCATCCGCGCCGATCACCGCGTTCGCACCGATCGTGGCGCTGGCGGCCACCCGTGCTCGCGGGTCGACCACGGCGGTCGGATGGGTGCCGGGGACGGCCAGTGCCGGCGGATGGAGGATCGACGCCACCTTCGCATAGACAACGTAGGGCTCGCGCGCCACGAGCTTCGGCAGCACGGTCTGCGCGGCCATATCCGGCGCGACGATGACGGCCGAGGCGCGGGTTGCCGCGAGTTGAGTCCGGTACCTGGGGTTGGCGAGAAATGCGATCGACCCGGGACCCGCCGACTCGAGCGTCGCGACGTGCGACACGACCACCGCACCGTCGCCGGCGACCGTTGCCCCGGTGCGCAGAGCGAGTTCGGAAAGGGATAGGGGCACGGGCCGGGGCGATGTCGTTGGACGCCGGCGGCAACTGCGCTCCCGCTCGGCGAGCGGTCTGCCGTCGCTACTTGTCGGCGAGCGCCTTGATCACCTTCTCGGTGATGTCGATTCTCTGGCTCGCGTAGACCACGGGATCCTGCAGGATCAGGTCGAACTTTTCCGCCTCCGCGATCTGCTGGATGACCTTGTTCGCGCGCTCCTGGACACTCGCGAGCTCCTCGTTGCGGCGAAGGTTCAGATCCTCGCGGAATTCGCGCTGCCCGCGAGTCAGGTCGCGCGACAGGTTGGCGAGGTCGCGCTCCTTGTTGCGGCGCTCGGCCTCGGACATCGTCGCGCCGTCCTTCTCGAGGGACGTCTGCAGGTCGCGCACCTGCTTGCTCATCTTCTGGATGTCGGCATCGCGCGCGGCAAACTCCTTCTCCAGCTTCTGCTGTGCGCGCTTCGCCGGCGCCGCCTCGCGGAACAGGCGCTCGGTGTTGACGAAGCCCATCTTGTAGTCGGCGGCCTGCGCCGACGCCACGCCGAGCACCAGCAGCGCGGCTAGGCCAAGGGCGGCGCTCGAAATGCATTGGGGGCTGCGGTTCACGTGGATCTCCTGCGCGATGTCAGAATATCGTTCCGACCTGAAACTGGAAACGCTGTATCTTGTCCAGCACCTTCTCGTTGATCGGAAAGGCGTAACTGAATTTCAACGGACCGATCGGCGAGTTCCACGCCAGCCCAAGGCCCGCGGAGTAGCGAAATCCCTGCAGATCGGCCTGCCGGCGCAACTGCAGTGCTTCGAGCGGCAGGTCCCGCGGCTCCCTGCCATCGAGATAGATCTGGCCGGCATCGGCGAATACGCTGAGACGCACCGACTTGTCGCCCTTGATGACCGGGTAGAACAGCTCCGCATTGCCGACGATCTTGCGCTTGCCGCCTGTCGCATTGCCGTAGATGTCCTGCGGTCCGAGTGAACTCTGCTGGTAACCACGGACCGATCCGACGCCGCCGCCGTAGAACCGCTTGAAGAAGGGCAACGGCTTGCCGCTGTATCCATCCGCGTAGCCGACGTCACCGCGCAGCATCAGCACGAAATCACCGTAGACCGGCCAGAAACTCTGTTGCAGGTAGTTCGCCTTGTAGTACTGGAGATCGCCAAACGGGAGCGCCGAGTCCACGAGCAGGCTCTGCAGCGTTCCCCGCGTAGGATAGAGGATGTCGTCGCGCGTGTCACGCGACCAGCCGCCGCTCACGACGTAGCTGTCCGTCACGCTCCCGAACTCCGCGACGTACACGATGACCTGCGGCGGACTGTTTGCCGTCAGGTCGATCGACGTGTGCTCGTAGCGGAACCCGAGGTTGACCGAATCCGTTTCGCTGATCGGAACGCCGAAGCCGACGGCCGCGCCCGCGGTCGACGAGTTGTACTGGGACACCGACAGCGACGCCGTGTCGGTGGTCCTCTGGTACACCTCGAACAGCCGTGACACGCCGTCGGTCGTCCAGTACGGCTGGGAGAACGAGACCGAGATCACCCGGTTGACCTTGCTCGTGTTGACGGCCGCGACCAGCGCGTTGCCGCTGCCGAAGATGTTCTGCTGCGAGACCGACGCGTTCAACACCAATCCGTCGGCGCTGGAGTAGCCGAGGCCCGCGAGCAGGCTGCCCGTGCTCCTCTCGGTCACGGTGACGTCGACATCGGCCTCGTCCGTGACGCCGGGAACCGGGGGAGTCTCGATGTTGACATCGTCGAAGTATCCGAGCCGCCTGATCCGCACCTTCGAGCGCTCGATGCGCGCGGCGTCGTACCAGGCGTTCTCGATCTGCCGCATCTCGCGCCGGATAACTTCGTCGCGCGTCCGGACGTTGCCGCTGATGTTGATCCGGCGAATGTAGACCCGCCGGCCGGGATCGATGTAGAACGTGAACGCCGCCGTCAGCTTCTCGCGGTCGATGTCCGGAACGGCATTGACGTTGGCGAACGCGTAACCCTCCGTTCCCAGCCGGTCGCTGATAGCCTTGGTGCTCGCCTGCAGCCGCTCGCGGGAAAACACGTCCCCCGGCCGGATCTGGACGAGCCGCGAAAGCTCGAATCCGGCGACCGGGAGATCGCCGGCGAGCCTGATGTCGGACACCGTGTAGCGCGGCCCTTCCGTCAGGTTGACCGTGATGTAGATGTCCTCCTTGTCGGGCGTGATCGAGACCTGCGTCGAATCGACATTGAACTCCAGGTACCCGCGGTTCTGGTAGAAGCTGCGCAGCGCCTCGAGGTCGGCCGACAGCTTCTGCTTCGAATACTGGTCGTTTTTCGTGTACCAGGTCGTCCAGCCGGGGGTCGTGAGCTGCATGAGCCCGAGAAGCTCGCTCTCCGGAAACGCGTTGGCGCCCACGATGTTGATCCGCGCGATCTTGGACGGCTCGCCTTCGTCGACGGTGATGTTCACGGCGACGCGGTTGCGCTCCTGGGGCGTGACGGTCACCGTGACTTTTGCCGCGTAGCGGCCGCGCGAGATGTACTGGCGCTTGATCTCCTGCTCGGCGCGCTCGAGCGCCGATCGATCGAAGATCCGCGCCTCCGTGACACCGATCTCCTTCAGGGCCTTCTTCAGCGTGTCGGTGTCGAATTCCTTGTTGCCGGCCAGGTCGACCTTGCTGATCGTCGGCCGCTCCTGCACGACGACGAGCAGAACACCACCCTCCTCCTCGAGCCGCACGTCGCGGAAGAAACCTGTCGCGAACAGCGCCTTGACGGCCTGCGCCGCCTTCTCGTCGTCGACGCGGTCGCCGACCTTGATCGGCAGATAGGAAAAGACGGTGCCGGCCTCGGTACGCTGCACGCCCTCGACGCGGATGTCCTTGACGACGAACGGGGTGATCGCGGAGGCCAGCGGCGCGGCAAGCGCCGCGGCAAGCGCGAACAGCGCGCGCATCGACGCGGCGGCGCAAGCGCGGCGGACCGCCGAAGGCGTGCTGCCCCAGCGGGAATCAGAACAATCGGGAAAGGTCATTGAAAAGCGCCAACGCCATCAGCACCGCAAGCATGGCCATGCCGATGCGCTGGCCGACCTCGAAGGCGCGGTCGGAGACAGGACTGCCCTTGATGATTTCGACGAAATAATACAGCAAATGCCCCCCGTCCAACAGCGGAACCGGCAACAGGTTGAGCACGCCGAGGCTGATGCTGATCAGTGCGAGATAGCCGACGAAGACGAGCGCTCCGGCCTGCGCCGACTGCCCGGCGAAGTCCGCCATCGTGATCGGGCCGCTGATGTTCTTCAGCGACGCTTCCCCGGTCAGGATCCGCCCGAGCATCTTGACCGTGAACGCCGCAAGCTCCCACGTCTTGCGCACCCCCTGGGCAAACGCGTCGATCAAGCCATAGCGCACGGTCACGGCAAGGCGCTCCGCAGAGGCCGGGTCAACCTTGAGGCGCACACCGACCAGTCCGATCTTGCGGCCGCCCTGCTCGGCGACATCGGTCGTGATGGCCGCATCCCGCTCCGTGCCGTCGCGGACGATGCGGAAGGTCACCTCGGCGCCGGGCTTGGCGTTGGTTTTGGCGGCGACGTCACCGGGGGAACGTACCGGCGCCCCATCGATCGCCACGATGCGGTCGCCGGGTCGGAGTCCGGCGCGCGCCGCAGGCTTGTCCGGCAGCACTTCGTCGATCAGCGGCGCGCCGAAGTCCGCGCGCAGACCGAGCGCCAACATGAAATTGCCTTCCCAGTCGGCGCCGGCGAGCGACGCCAGCGCGACGACGCGCCTCTGCCGCGAACCATCCGGGCGCTCGACCTCGATCACGGCATCGTTCGCGCCGGACGCCCGCAGCAGCCGCCAACGCAGATCCTGCCAACTCCCGACCGGCGCACCGTCGACCGCGACGGCCAGATCACCGTCGCGCACTCCCGCGGCGGCGGCGGGGGTATTCGCATCGGGCTCGGCGAGCAGCGCACGTTGCCCCGGAATGCCGGTCACGAACGTGCCGGTGAACAAGAGCACCGCAAGCAGCAGATTGGCAACCGGCCCGGCGGCGACGATCGCGATCCTCTTCCAGACGTTCTGCCGGTTGAACGCGCGCGGCTGGTCGGCCGGGGCCACAGCGGCCTCCCGCTCATCGACCATCTTGACGTAGCCGCCCAGCGGGACCGCCGAAACGGCCCACTCGGTGCGATCGGGACCGAAGCGGCGCGACCAGACGACGCGTCCGAAGCCGACGGAGAACCGAAGTACCTTGACCCCGCACCAGCGCGCGACCCAGTAGTGGCCGAGTTCGTGGAAAACGACGAGCACGCCGAGCACGACGAGGAAGGCGAGAAGTTTGGTGACGGGATCCATTAGGCAGCCATCGGAAGTTTGAGCCATGCGCGGGTGACGATGCGCGCTTCGGCGTCGGCGGCAAGCGCATCGTCGAGCGTATGCACCGGCCGGGCGGGCAACCGCGCGAGTGCCTCGGCGCAGGCCGGCGCGATGTCGGTGTAGCGGATTCGGCCACCCAGGAACGCCGCGACGGCGACTTCATTGGCCGCGTTGAGCACCGCCGGCGCCGTGCCCCCGGCGCCGAGCGCGGCATACGCTAGGGCCAGACAAGGGAAGCGGTCGAGGTCGGGCGCCTCGAACGTGAGCGAGCCCCGACGAACCAGCTCCAACGCAGGCACGCCCGCATCGACGCGATCGGGGAACGCGAGCGCCTGCGCGATCGGCGTGCGCATGTCGGGATGGCCGAGCTGGGCCAGCACCGAACCGTCGACGTATTCGACCAGCGAATGGACGACACTCTCGGGATGCACGACGACCTCGATCGATTCGCGCGCCACGCCGAACAGCCAGTGTGCCTCGATCATCTCGAGTCCCTTGTTCATCATCGTCGCCGAGTCCACGCTGATCTTGCGTCCCATCACCCAATTCGGATGCGCGCAGGCTTCGTCAACGGTGACCGCCGCAAGTTCCGCGTGCGGTCGCGTCCGGAACGGTCCGCCCGAAGCGGTGAGCAGGATGCGGCGCACCCCGGAGGCCGCCGGATTTCGCGCATAGCCCGCAGGCAGGCATTGAAAGATCGCATTGTGCTCGCTGTCGATCGGCAACAGCGTCGCGCCGCCATCTTCGACGGCCGCCATGAACGCCGCGCCGCCGATCACCAGGGCTTCCTTGTTGGCGAGCAGGATCCGCTTGCCCGTGTGCGCTGCCGCGAGGGTGGGCCGCAAGCCGGCGGCGCCGACGATAGCTGCGATAACGGTATCCGCGGCCGGGAGCGCCGCCGCGTCGACCAGTCCCGCCTCGCCGGCAAGCACGCGCGTCGGCAACCCTTCGCCCGCCAGCGCGCGTTCCAGTGCCCTGGCCGCGTCCGGATCGGAAAGCGCAGCGACCGCGGGACGGTGGCGCCGGCAGAGCTCCGCGAGCCGTTCCCACTTTCGATGCGCGGTGAGCGCCGCCACGGTGAAGTGATCGGGGTGGCGCGCGACGACATCGAGCGCCGAATCGCCGATCGATCCCGTCGCCCCCAGCACGCTGATCGTTCGTGGCGTCATTGCAGAAAGACGAGCGCCAGCAGCGCGGCCACCGGCATCGCGGCGAGCAGCGCGTCGATGCGATCGAGCACGCCGCCGTGTCCGGGCAGCACGCGGCCGCTGTCCTTCACCCCGGCCTGTCGTTTGAGCAGAGATTCGTAAAGGTCACCCACGACGGAAAGGGCGGCGAGGCCCAGCGCGAGCGCGACCCAGATCGCAATCGACACCGTTGAAACCGCGCCGGAATACCCGGCTGCCGCGGCCAGAGGCACGAGCAGCAGCGCGTAGACAGCGACCGCGACGAGCGCGCCGTAGACGCCCTCCCACGTCTTGCCGGGGCTCACTTCCGGTGCGAGCCGCCGCTTCCCGAATGCGCGGCCGGAAAAATACGCTGCCGTGTCCGCGATCCACACCAGCGCCATCGCGGCGAGCACGAGCCACGGCGAGTGGGCCTGCAGCTCGACCACGGCGACCCAGGCACCGATCAGGACGATCCACCCGGCGACCGCCATCGACAGCGACGACGCCGGTTTCCAGCGGAGCGCGAGCCACGGCGGCGCGAAGACGAGCCAGAAGACGGTCGCCGCTCCGCAAACGGCGAGAACGACCCCGTCGGGCCACCCGCGCACGAATCCGGACGACGGCGACACGAGCAGATTGACGCCGAGCAGAAACGTGCCCGCGACGAACAAGAGCCACATGGGCTTCCCGTACCCGGCGAGGCTCGCCCACTCGCCCGCGGCCACGACGATCGCCACGAGCGTCACGGCACCCCATGCGAGCGGGGGGAGGAGAAAAAGCCCCGCGAGGACGAGAGTAATCAGAACTGCCGCCGTCAGGATACGCATCGCGAGCATCGCGGAAATCCTCGGGCGGGGGCAGCGACGGCGCGGGCGCGCGTCACGCGCCGTGGGCCGCCTGCACCTGTTCGCTGGTGCGCCCGAACCGGCGCTCGCGCTGGCGATACCAGTCGATCGCGGCATCGAGCGCGGCGGCATCGAAGTCGGGCCACAGCATGTCGGTGAAGAAGAGCTCGGTGTAAGCGAGCTGCCACAGGAGGAAATTCGAGATTCTCTGTTCGCCGCCGGTGCGGATGAACAGGTCGGGCTCCGGCGCGTAGGCCATCGCGAGGAACGGCTCCAGCGCCTCCGGACGGTATTCCGATTGATCGTGAAGGGCTTCCGGGTGAGCCGCGAAATACCGGCGCGCGGCCTGCGCGATATCCCAGCGACCGCCATAGTTCGCCGCGATCGTCAGTGTGAGCCGGGTATTGCCCGCGGTCTGGGCCTCGCCAACAGCGATCAGCTCGCGGATGCGCGGGCCGAACGACGACGTGTCGCCGATCACCTTGAACCGGATGCCATTCGAATGAAGCTTCGCCACTTCCTGCTCGAGGGCGCGCAGGAACAGGTCCATGAGGATCGAGACCTCGTCGGCGGGGCGCCGCCAGTTCTCGCTGGAGAACGCGAACAGCGTCAGGTACTCGATATCGCGTTCGGCGCACGCGAGGATGATTGCCCGCACCGCCTCGACACCGCGACGGTGGCCCGCGACACGCGGCAGCATCCGCTGCTTCGCCCACCGGCCGTTGCCGTCCATGATGATGGCGACGTGGCGCGGCACCGCACGCATTTCGGGGATGTCGCGGGTGGAGCTGGTGAACATGGGGAGCGGGCGGCCCTTCGGACGATGTGGCGGTGCTCGACGGCGGGCGGGCGGCGGCGTTCGCTCAGATCGCCATCAGATCGGTTTCCTTCGCCGCCAGCACCCTGTCGATCTCGGCGATGAAGCGGTCGGTGAGCTTCTGCACGTCCGTCTGCGCATGCCGCTCGTCGTCCTCCGCCACCGCGTGGTCCTTGAGCAGTTTCTTCAGGTGATCGTTCGCGTCGCGCCGGATGTTGCGCACGGCGATGCGGGCGTCTTCCGCCTCGTGGCGAACGACCTTGATCAGTTCCTTGCGGCGCTCCTCGGTGAGCGGCGGCATCGGCACGCGAATGACCTCTCCTGAGGTCGCCGGGTTCAACCCGAGGTCCGAGTCGCGGATGGCCTTTTCGATCACCTGCACCATCTTCTTTTCCCACGGCTGAACGGCGATCGTGCGGGCGTCCGCCAGGGTGATGTTGGCGCACTGTCCGATCGGCATCGGCGTGCCGTAGTAGTCGACCTGGATGTGATCGAGCAGGCCGGTGTGCGCGCGTCCCGTGCGCACCTTGCCGAGGTCGTGCTTGAGCGCCTCGAGCGTCTTCTGCATCTTCTGCTCGGCGGATTTCTTGATGTCAGCGATCATGGTTCCTCCGGGAGATGTGGTTCTGCATCCGGCGTCCGGCGATGCGCGCAACAGCGGCCCGTCCGCGTGTTCGACGTTCCACGCGATGCTAGCAATGCACCAGCGTTCCCTCGTCCCCGCCCAGCACCACGCGCTTCAGGGCCCCCGGCACGAATATCGAGAACACCTTGAGCAGCATGTTCTGGTCGCGGCACAACGCGAGTGCGGTCGCGTCCATCACCTTGAGGTTCCTGACGATCGCCTCGTCGAACGTGAGCTCGGCGTAGCGCTTCGCCGTCGCGTCCTTCTTGGGGTCTGCGGTGTACACGCCGTCGACCTTGGTGGCCTTCAGCACGATGTCGACACCCATCTCGCGCCCGCGCAGCGCGGCCGCGGTATCCGTGGTGAAGAACGGATTGCCCGTGCCTGCGGCGAAAATCACGACCTTGCGCTCTTCGAGGTGTCGCAGCGCACGACCCCGGATGTAGGGCTCGGCGACCTGGTCGATCCGCAGTGCCGACTGGACCCGTGACTCGACACCGGCGCGCCGCAGCGCGTCCTGCAGCGCGAGCGCGTTCATCAGTGTCGCCAGCATCCCCATGTAATCGGCAGTCGCCCGATCCATGCCCGCGGCGCCGGGCGCGACACCGCGAAATATATTGCCGCCGCCGATCACGACCGCGACCTGGACGCCCAGCCGGAGGACCTCGCCGATTTCCGCGACGATGCGATCGATCACCTCGCGGTTGATACCGTAGGGGTCATCGCCCATCAGCGCCTCGCCCGAGAGCTTGAGCAGGATGCGCCGGTAGGCGGGCTCGTGGGAAATCGCCGCGGCGGGCGCGGCAACGGTGACGGCGGCGGGCTGGGCGGTCATGGCGGCGGGCTCCGGTGGAATGAGGGGGTTGGCGACCGCCGCCGAATCAAGCCTTGGCCATCGCGGCGACCTCGGCCGCGAAATCGTCCTTCTTCTTCTCGATGCCTTCGCCGACGACGTAGAGCACGAAGGCATGGACCGCGGCGCCTTCCGCCTTCACGAGCTGCTCGACCGTTTGCTTGCCGTCGCCCTTGACGAAGGGTTGCGCGAGCAGCGTGACTTCCGCCAGGTACTTGGCGACCGCGCCCTCGACCATCTTGTCGACGATGTTCGCTGGCTTGCCGGACTCGGCAGCGCGCGCGGCGGCAATCGCGCGCTCCTTGGCCACGACATCCGCCGGCACCTGGTCGCGATTGACCGCCATCGGCTTGCTCGCCGCGACGTGCATTGCCAGGTCCTTGCCCAGCGTGTCGCGGCCGCCGGTCACGTCGACGATCACGCCGATCCGTCCGCCATGGACGTACGACGCCAGTCTGCCCGTGGCGGACTGGCGCGCGAAGCGGCGGATCGTCATGTTCTCGCCGATCTTCTGCACGAGCGCGACACGACGCGACTCGACGGTCTCGCCCGAAGGAAGCGCCTTCGCCCCGAGCGCAGCGAGATCCGGCGGATTGTCGCGCGCGACGATCTCCGCGACCTGGGCGGCGAACGCGCGGAAGTCCTCGTTGCGGGCAACGAAGTCCGTTTCACAGTTCACTTCGACGATTGCGCCGGTCTTCGCGTCCGGCGCGACGTGCAGCCCGATCACGCCCTCGGCCGCGATACGACCGGCGGCCTTGGATGCCTTGGCGCCGCTGCGGATGCGCAGGAGGTCTTCCGCCTTCGCGAAATCGCCGCCGGCCTCCTGCAGCGCCTTCTTGCATTCCATCATGCCCAGCCCGGTGCGCTGGCGCAGATCCATCACCATGCTTGCGGAGATTTCCGCCATCTCGTTGCTCCGTGTTGCGTCCGTTGTCGTGGTTGTCGGGGTCGTGCCATCCGCCCCGAGCGGCCCGGTGCCTGCTGCCGGTCCGATCGTCCCTTCCCCTGACCGCCGCGGGCGACGGGGCCCTGGCGGCCCCTCCCGCGAGCTGCCTATGCCGTCGCGTCGTCCGCGACCTCGACGAATTCGTCGCCGGCCTGGACGATTTCCTGGATCACCTCGCTCCGGCCTTCGAGTATCGCGTCGGCGGCGCCGCGGGCATAGAGGCGGATCGCGCGGCTCGAGTCGTCGTTGCCGGGAATCACATGCGCGATGCCGATCGGCGAATGGTTGGTGTCGACCACCGCGACGATCGGAATGCCGAGCTTGGTCGCCTCGGTGATCGCGATCTTGTGGTAGCCGACGTCGATGACGAAAAGGGCGTCGGGAAGGCCGTTCATGTCCTTGATCCCGCCGAGGCTCTTTTCCAGCTTTGCCATTTCGCGCTGCAGGGTCAGCGCCTCGCGCTTGTTCATCTTCTCGAACGTGCCGTCCTGGGCCATCTGCTCGAGATCCTTCAGGCGCTTGGTCGATGCCTTGACCGTCTTGAAGTTGGTCAGCATCCCGCCGAGCCAGCGGGCGTCCACGTACGGCATCGAGCAGCGGCGGGCTTCCTCGGCGACGATTTCACGCGCCTGGCGCTTGGTGCCGACGAACAGCACCGTGCCCTTGTTCGAGGCCAGCTGGCGGATGAACTTCATCGCCTCCTGGTACAGCTGCATCGTCTTCTCGAGGTTGACGATGTGGATCTTGTTGCGCTGGCCGAAGATGTATTCGGCCATCTTCGGGTTCCAGTAGCGGGTCTGGTGGCCGAAATGGACGCCGGCCTCCAGCATTTGACGCATCGTGACAGACATTCCTAAACTCCTTTCAGGGTTGGACCACGACCCGCCAATGGCTCGAACGCGCCGGCGGTTGTCGCCCGGCGGCGGTTCGGGCACCCTGAGGTGCGCGGATCTGCGAATTTGCCCGGGCGGCCCCCCCGCGAAATTCGGGGAATCCGCGACCGGACTGAGCTAACATGCGATTTTAGCACGGAAAATTCCCGCGTGGCGAGAGACGGCAGGCGCGCCGTCGATGACCGAGCCCCGGCCCCTACAACCGTTCGAGACCCACCATGGAAGCTGCGCCCGCCCGGCAATCCTCTTCGGCAGAAGCACCCCTTCTCGCCGCCCGCGACGCGGTCGTCGTCTGCGATCTCGACCGGCTTCGCGTGCTGGCGATCGGGGGAGCCGACGCTGCGTCCTTCCTGCACGGCCAACTGTCGTCCGACATCAAAGGGCTCCCCCTTGGCGCCTGCGCGCACACGAGCTTCAACTCGCCGAAGGGCCGGATGCTCGCGAACTTCCCGATATGGCGGGATCCCGCGAATCGGGAGAGCTTCCGGGTGCTCCTTCCCGACGACATCGCGCAGCCCGTTGCGAAGCGCCTGTCGATGTACGTACTGCGGTCGAAGGTGACGTTGCAGGACGTTTCGGCGCAGACGTGCCGCCTCGGCGTCGGCGGACCCGCGGGTGCTGACGCCCTGGTCAGAGCGCTGGGCAACGCACCCGCGCCATTCGCGGTGCAGACCGCGGGCGATGCGACGATCCTGGGACTTCCCGGCCCGCGTTACGTTGTCATCGTGCCGGTCGCGTCGGTCGACGCGACGCGCGACGCGCTGCTGCACCATGCGGCCGCCGCTCCGTACGAAGTCTGGCAATGGCTGACGATTCGTGCGGGCGTCCCGGTCGTGACCGCGGCGACCCAGGACGCATTCGTCGCGCAGACCGCGAACTGGGACGTTCTCGGGGGCGTCGATTTCCAGAAGGGCTGCTACACGGGCCAGGAGATCATCGCCCGGACGCAGTACCTCGGCCGGCTCAAGGAGCGAGCGTTCCTGTTCCACGTCGACCGGTCCGGAGTGCAATCAGGCGAGCGGATCTTCAGCGAAGCGTTCGCCGGACAGCCGTGCGGCACGGTCGCCAACGCCGCCGCGGCGCCCGGTGGCGGCAGCGACCTGCTGGTCGTATTGCAGGTTGCGGCGGCCGAACGGGGGGACGCGCGGCTGGGCGCGCCGGACGGACCGTTGCTCGCCGCGTTGCCGCTGCCCTACGCCATTCCCGCGGCCAGCGAGCCGCGCAAGCGCATCGTTTGAGTGGAGTCGGCTTGACCACGCGCGCGCCGGCGCACTTCTACGTGTATTACCGGGTCGAAGACGACACGGCGGCGACGCGCGCGACGATCGGCGCGTTGATCGCCGAGGTCGAGGCCCGCACGGGCATATCCGGTCGCCTGCTTGCGCGCTGCGAAGATCCGTCCACGTGGATGGAGGTCTATGAGCCGATCCGCGATCCCGGCTCGTTCGCGCGCACCCTGGCAGCCTGCGTCCGCAGCGTCGGGGCCGCTGACGTCGCCGTCGACGGCGCCCGGCGGATCGAGTGCTTTGCCGCACTCGGGATGGATCCCGCCCGAAGCAGCGTGCGCCGCAGGTAATCCGCATGTGCCTGGCGGTGTTCGTGCTCGATGCGCACCCGGCGTTCTCGTTGGTGATCGCCGCCAACCGCGACGAATACCACGCGCGTCCCGCCGCGCCTGCCGCGTGGTGGGACGAAGGCTGGCTGGGTGGCCGCGATCTTGCCGCGGGCGGCGCCTGGCTCGGCGTCACGCGCGATGCCCGATGGGCGTTCATCACCAACGTCCGCGATCCGTCCCGACACGATCCCGGCGCGCCGACACGCGGATCGCTCGTGCCCGCGGCGCTCGCCGATCCGGCGTCCCCGTCCAAAAGCCTCGCCCGGATCGTCGGCGCGGCAACTGCGCACAACGGCTTCAATCTCGTCGCCGGCTGTGGCGCCGAGGCGTACTGGGGATCGAACCGCACCGATGCGCCGCTTGCGCTCGCGCCGGGCATCTATGGCCTGTCGAATGCCGCGCTCGACACCCCCTGGGTCAAAGTGACGCGAACCAAGACCGCATTCGAGGGGTGGTGCGCGCGTGGCGAAGAAGATTTCGCACCGCTGTTCTCGATGCTGGGCGACACGACCCGTGCGCCGGACGACCTGCTGCCGGCAACCGGCATCCCCCGCGATCGCGAGCGGCTGCTTTCGGCGCCGTTCATCGTCGACGACCGCTACGGCACGCGATGCTCGACCGTGCTCGCCATCGACCGCGAGGGCAGCGCGCGCTTCGTCGAGCGCACGTTTGACCGCCGGGGCGAGCAGGTCGCTGAAGTCGCTTTCCGTTTCGCCGTCACCAGCTGTAATCGCTGAAGACGAGCCGCGCCCGGCCGTCGCGCACCGTCATCGCGCATCGCCCGCCGACCGGCAGCGTGAGCTTCTCCGGGCAGTGCCCGAACGACAGGCCGGTGTACACGTGGATGCCTAGGTGAGCACGGACGTGGGCAACCATGGCGGCGGCGTCGTACGTGTTGTCGTTCGGACCGAGCTCGTAGCCGGTGAAGCTCCCGAGCAGTACGGCCCGCTGGCGCGTGAGGACGCCGGCATAGTGGAGCTGGTAGAGCATCCGCTCGAGCCGATAGGGATGTTCGCCGATGTCCTCGAGAAACAGGATGCCGTCGTCCACGCGCGGCATGTGGGGCGTGCCGGCGAGATGGGCGATCATCGCCAGATTGCCTCCCCACAACATGCCCTCGCCGGTGAAGTCGGGTCCGTCGAGCGCGCACTCCACCTCGTAGTCGTCGCCACCGAGCAGGCCCCAGCAATGGTCGAGCGTGAAGGCCGACGGCGTCTGCGCGCCGAAGTCGTAGGCGGCCATCGGCCCCGCGAAGGTTTTCATGCCGGCGTGCGCGAGTCCGGCCAGCTGGAACGCGGTGAAATCGCTGTGCCCCATCCATCGCTTTCCGGCCGCGGCGAGCGCCTTGAAATCGAGACGGTCGAGAAGCCGCGACCAGCCGTAACCGCCGCGCGCGGCGACCGCGATGTCCACCGCGGGATCCGCCGCCATCCGCAGGACGGCCGCAAGGCGCTCGTCGTCAGGCGCGGAAAAGCGCTGCCAGCGGGTCGTGCACGTCGGATCGACGACGACCTTGTGGCCGAGGCCCGACAGCCGCGCGACGGCGCGGTCGATCGACGCCGGATCGATCACGAAGCCCGCCGGGGCGTAGAGCCCGATGCCGTAGCTGTGGTCGGTCATGGCCGCGGCATCACCGTCGTGCACCGAAGAAATCGGACAGCAGCTTGCCGCACTCGCCGGCGCGCACCCCACCGGTAACGGTCGCGTGATGGTTGAGGCGCGGCACCGCGAAGAGGTCGACCACCGATCCACAGGCGCCGGTCTTCGGGTCCGGCGCGCCGAACACGAGGCGCCGGATTCGCGCGTGCAGGATCGCGCCGGCGCACATCGCGCACGGCTCGATCGTCACGTAGAGATCGCATCCGGGAAGTCGATAGTTGCCGAGCGCGCGCGCGGACTCGCGCAGCGCCGCGATCTCGGCGTGCGCCGTCGGATCGTTCTGCGCGATCGGTGCATTGCCGCCGCGGCCGACGATCATTCCGTCCTTGACCACGACCGCACCAACCGGGACTTCGCCACGTCCCTGCGCGGCACGGGCAAGCGCGAGGGCCTCGGCCATCCAGTCGTCGTCGGTTGCGGGTATTGTCGGGACCAGGGCGATCATTCCCACTCGATCGTCGCCGGCGGCTTCCCCGATATGTCGTAGACCACGCGATTGATCCCGCGCACCTCGTTGATGATCCGGTTGGATACGGTGCCGAGCAGATCGAACGGCAGCGGAGCCCAATGCGCGGTCATGAAATCGGTGGTCTGCACCGCCCGCAAGGCGACGACGTGCTCGTAGGTCCGGCCATCGCCCATCACGCCCACCGAGCGGACCGGCAGGAAAACCGCAAAAGCCTGCGCAGTGAGGTCGTACCAGCTCGTGCCGTCGGCATCGCGCGATACCCGAAGCTCGTCGATGAAGATCGCGTCGGCGCGGCGCAGCAGATTCGCGTGCTCGCGCGTGACCTCGCCGAGAATTCGCACGCCGAGACCCGGCCCGGGAAACGGATGGCGGTACACCATCTCGCGCGGCAGGCCGAGGGTGTGCCCGAGTTCGCGCACCTCGTCCTTGAAGAGCTCGCGCAGCGGCTCCAGGAGTTTCAGATGAAGCGTTTCGGGCAAGCCGCCGACGTTGTGGTGCGACTTGATCGTGTGCGCCTTCTTGGTCTTGGCGCCCGCCGATTCGATGACGTCCGGATAGATCGTCCCCTGCGCCAGCCACTTGACCCCGGTTCCGCGTGTCCGGAGTTTCTCCGACTCGCGCTGGAAGACGTCGACGAACAGCCGGCCGATGATCCGGCGCTTCTGCTCGGGGTCAACGACACCCGCCAGCGCCGCGAACATTTCGTCGGCGGCATTGACGTGGATCACGCGCACGCCGAGGTTTCGCGCGAACGTGTCCAGCACCTGCTCGGCTTCGTTGAGCCGGAGGAGCCCATGGTCGACGAACACGCAGGTGAGCTGGTCGCCGATCGCCTTGTGGATGAGCGCGGCGGCGACGGAAGAATCGACACCGCCCGAAAGCCCCAGGATCACCTCGTCGTTGCCGACCTGCGCGCGGATGTCGGCCACCGCTTCGCCGACGTAGTCCTGCATGTTCCAGTCCTTTGCGCAGCCGCAGACGTCGTGGGCGAAGCGCGCGAGTATCGCCGCACCCTGCTTGGTGTGCGTGACCTCCGGATGGAACTGCACCGCGTAGAAGCCGCGGACGGGATCGGCCATCGCCGCGATCGCGCAGGCATTGCTGCTGCCGATCACGCTGAAGCCCGGCGGCAGCGCGGTGACCTTGTCGCCATGGCTCATCCAGACGTCGAGCAATCCATGACCCTCGGCGCTGCGCCGATCCTCGATGCCGTTCAGAAGCTTCGAGTGCCCGCGCGCGCGCACCTCGGCGTAGCCGAACTCGCGGACGCTGCCCTGCTCGACCGCCCCTCCGAGCTGCGCCGCCATCGTCTGCATGCCGTAGCAGATCCCGAGCACCGGCACGCCCAGCGACCAGACGGCCTCCGGGGCACGCGGGGTGTCGCCTTCGGTGACGCTGTTCGGGCCACCCGACAGGACGACCCCCTTCGGCGCGAAGCTCCGGACGAAGTCGTCGCCGACGTCGTAGGGATGGATCTCGCAGTACACGTGCGTCTCGCGCAGGCGCCGTGCGATCAGCTGCGTGTATTGCGCGCCGAAGTCGAGGATCAGAATCCGGGAGTGGGTCGGAGCAGGCATTACGAGAAGGTAGTGAAAGGCGAGGTCATCGGGTCAAAGCAGACGGGCCCCGCAGCAGCTTTGCGCGGGTCCCGATCATTCGACCCGGTAATTCGGTGCTTCCTTCACGATCTGCACGTCGTGAACATGCGATTCGCGGATTCCGGCGGAGGTGATCTCGACGAATTCGGCGCGCGTGCGCAGCTCGTCGACCGTCGCACAGCCGCAGTAGCCCATCGCCGCGCGCAGGCCGCCCATCAACTGGTGGATCACCGCCGACAGCGCGCCCTTGTAGGGAACACGGCCCTCGATGCCCTGCGGCACCAGCCGTTCGACCGCATCCTCGCCCTCGGCGTCCTGAAAGTACCGGTCGGAGCTGCCCTGCTGCATCGCGCCCAGCGATCCCATGCCGCGGTAGCTCTTGTACGAGCGGCCCTGGTAGAGCTCGGTCTCGCCCGGAGCCTCCTCGGTGCCCGCGAAGAGGCTGCCGAGCATGACCGACGATGCCCCGGCGGCAAGGGCCTTGGCGATGTCTCCGGAATAGCGGATG
>Ga0209253_10001061_pt1 | contig 24141 bp, 20 predicted proteins | sample FrelakmetBRP12BR_FD_187145 | JGI IMG/M metagenome (GOLD analysis project Ga0209253, IMG submission 187145) | Freshwater lake sediment microbial communities from the University of Notre Dame, USA, for methane emissions studies - BRP12 BR (SPAdes)... | ecosystem: Environmental > Aquatic >...
GAGGTCCCGGAGGAATTCGCCCTTCTCTGGAACATTCGCAAAGGACTCTTCCCTTCCGTGGGGGCGATGCGGGAGACCGGGACAACCGTCATCATCGAAGATGTGGCGTTCCCTGTCCCGCGGCTCGCCGAGGCAACGCTCGACCTCCAATCCCTCTTCGAGAAGCACGGCTATCACGACGCGATCATTTTCGGACACGCGCTGGAAGGGAACCTCCATTTCGTTTTCAAACAGGACTTCAATGCCGCATCGGAAGTCGAACGCTACCGCGCCTTCATCGACGACGTCACAGCAATGGTTGTGAAGAAGTACGACGGATCCCTGAAAGGAGAGCACGGGACCGGCAGAAATATGGCTCCGTTCGTCGAGCTGGAATGGGGAGCTGAAGCGTACGAGATCATGCGGGAGATCAAAGGCATGTTCGACCCGGAAGGACTGCTCAACCCCGGCGTGATTCTCAACTCCGACCCGCTCGCTCATCTGAAAAACCTCAAGCCGCTCCCTGCAGCCCATCCCATCGTCGACAAATGCATCGAATGCGGCTTTTGCGAGGTGCACTGCCCTTCGCGCAATCTCACCCTTACGCCCCGGCAGCGGATCGTTGTGTACAGGGAAATCGAGCACCTCCGCCGAACGAGCGCAGATGTCCGACGACTCGAGGTTCTTGCATCAATGTACGACTATTTCGGCAATCAGACCTGCGCGACGGACGGTCTCTGCGCGACCAGTTGCCCGGTCGATATTGACACGGGAAAACTGATCAAGGATCTCCGGCTCCGGCATGTCAGTCCGGGAGCCGACAAGCTGGCAAGCGTTCTTGCCGGGAGCATGGCCGCAGTGACGGCAGCGATGAGGATAAGCCTCACGACGATTCACCTGATACATCGTGTCGCCGGGACAGCATTCATGACCCGGGCATCGTCACTGCTACGCTCAGTGAGCGGCAACAGGCTGCCGTTGTGGAATCCCTTCATGCCAAAAGGAGCGGACCCGGTACGCACCCCGTTGCGGGCCGGCAATGCTCGTCCCGCCGTCGTGTACTTCCCCACATGCATCAACAGAACCATGGGACCGGCACGTGGGGAGGAACATGAGCCGTCACTGACAACGCTCGTGGCGGGACTCCTGGAAAAGGCCGGATACGCGGTCGTCTATCCTGAGAATCTCGCGGGCCTCTGCTGCGGGATGGCGTTTGCCAGCAAGGGGTTTAAAGCACAGGGTGATCGGAAGGCGCAGGAGCTCGAAGGTGCGCTCCTGAGGGCATCAGGGAACGGCGAGTTACCCGTTCTCGTTGACATGAGTCCTTGCCTGTACCGGATGAAAGAGACATTCACGTCAGGTTTACGGCTTTACGATCCCGTCAAATTCACGGCCGAGCAGCTTTCCGAAAGGCTGGTCTTCACAAAACTCCCGGAGACGGTGGCGATCCACACAACCTGCAGCGCAGAAAAGATGGGCCTGGCGGGGAGTCTGAAGAAGGTGGCCGAACTCTGTGTGGAAAACGTCGTGGTTCCCCAGCATGTCGGGTGCTGCGGCTGGGCGGGAGACCGGGGATTCACCTATCCAGAGCTCAACGCCTCGGCACTCAGCGAGTTACGATCGTCGCTGCCGAAAGAATGCACCGCCGGCTACTCGACAAGCCGTACATGCGAGATCGGTCTATCACTTCACAGCGGGATACATTACCGGTCGATACTCTACCTCGTGGACCGATGTACGAAACGAAAAGAGGTAGAGGTCATTCATCCTCCGACAACAGACCTCGTGTTCGCCCGGACGCCTGAGTGAGGTGTCAACGCCCGACCCCAGCGTTGTTCTGACAATGAAGCGGGCTGTCACTGCACACCCGTCTCAGGAGATAAGGACGATGGGGAGCGCGACAGCCCGAATCAGGTTCTCGATCGATCTATTTCGCCCCGAGTTTCTGGAGCGTCTCCGTGATCCGTTTCTTGTTCTGTTCGTCCTGCACCCGTTTCAGGGCAAGCGAGTAGTTTTCTATCGCCAGCTTCTTGTCCCCGCTCTTCTCGTACGCTTCAGCCAGGCTGTCATAGACGTTCCATGAATCAGGGTAATCCTTGGCATTCTTCTTGAACGTTTCGAGGGCTTCCTTCATCTTCCCGCTGTTCATGTACTGGTATCCCAGCATATTGATATCCGCCTCCGTGGCAAGCTTCATGGATTGCTCTCGGAGCGCGTCCGCCTCCGGCTTCTTCCCCGCCTTCTCCAGTAGTCCGGCCTTCACGCGGAGGTTGTTGAAATTCGCGTTGATCGCGATCGATTGGTCCGCCCAGCGCATTGCCTCTTCCAGATTGATGTTGTTCTTGAGGCAGTACGCCGCCGCCTGATTGAACCCCTGCCAGGTGAATCCGGCGGGGCCCCGGAGATACTCGTTCTTCGCACGGGCAAGAACCAGAGAGCGAATGTCGAGTGTCACTCTGATGGGCACGGCAAGCTTCTCCCAGCGGAGCAAGAGCACCGCCGAACTGTCAGTCAGATCGGTGAACTCGTACGAGAGCCACTCCTGGTGTTCGGCCTGGCGCGGCTTCACGGTAACGCGGAGCGCATCCTCAGCCTTGTCGTAGAAGTAGCTTCCCCACGATGTCGCGTTCTGGTTGAAGATCACTGTCCACTCGCCTTCCGTCGGAATCATATGGAGCCCGTACGTCCCCGCGGAAAGGTCCTTCCCTTCGATCCTGACTGGATACCCGAACGAGACTGTGGTATTTTCGTTCGCGCCAGCCCTCCAGACTTCCCCGTACGGCACGAGTTTTCCCCAGATCTGACGGCCTTTGGTCCCGGGGCGGTGATAGCTCACCTTCACGTCGGTGATCCCGACGGTCTGTGAAACGAAGGCTGCGGGACTCGCGTCCGGCTGGGGGAGCTGGGGTTGGGCCATCCCGATTGACCCGGTGAAAAGAACCGGCACCACCGCAAGCGCCATGGCGGAAATTCGATAGGCTATATGCATATGCAGACCTCCCTGTAATGTGTGAAATGAAAAATGTTCTGAGTGCAAGTCTACGCCGTTTCAACATACGAATGCAAGATCGATGCGCCGGAACGCCCCTCATGCACGCCGGAACGTCCCCGAAACCGGCCCGGAGGCGATTATTCCATGAGAAAGCCAAGGACTACCCGGAGGAACTCATCCGGGGCATCGACGTGAACCCAATGGCCGGCGGCGTTGATCGCCTGGAACCTCGCGCGGGGAAAGAGGCGCATGATCGCCGGATGGTCGCCGGGGGTGATGGAGGACGACCGTTCGCCGGAAAGGAAGAGCGCCGGTTTCTCAAATGGCATATCTGCCGTCTGTGCCCGGTTGAGTTCCCCGGAGTTTGCCCTGATTACCTCGAAGTTGATCTTCCACCGGTAAACGCCTGTTTCATCCCGCCGCAGGTTCGTAAGGAGAAATTGACGGACGGCTGTTGCGGGTACTCTTCCCGCCAGCGCACGATCGATCTCCTCTCGAGTCGTATACGCCTCCAGATCCAACGCCCCCATGGCATCCATCAGCCCGTCGTGAGCGGGGGGATACTGCTTTGGTGCGATGTCAACGACAACAAGCCGGTCAACCAGATCCGGGAAGTTGAGCGCCAGTTGCATCGCGGCCTTGCCCCCCATGGAATGGCCAATCAATGATGCCGGGGACAGGCCGTCTCCGAGCAACAAATCCCGAACATCCTCCGCCATCGCCTCGTACGTGAAGACGCTGCTGTGCGGAGAATGCCCGTGATTCCGCAAATCCACAGTGAACACGTTGAAGTGCTCTCCCAGCCGTTTCGCCAGGGTCTGCCAGTTATTGAGCGACCCGAATAAGCCGTGGAGAATGACCAGCGGACGGCCCGCCCCGTACGATTTGTGGTGAAGGCGCATCTCTCTGAATCTGTTTGACGTCCTGTGCAGAACGTCCGTCAAAGAAAACCGCTTACCAGCGAGGGTGGCTTAGGGGGGAACCTTCCCCCCTAACAACGGCTTCACCCTTTGAAGTCCCTCTTTCTTGGAGAGACCCGCCCGCCCCGCACGAACTATACGGTCGGGCGGGGGGATGTAGGGTGAGTCGGGCGAGTCAAGAACAATGAACGGCAAAGCCAACCGGACATAACCACTGCCATATGCAGTCGGGTTCTCCATCGCACTACTATGGGAATTGAGCGTTCAACTTCCAGAGATTGAACTTCACGCCTTCATTGAATATCTTCAGTGAACGTGCCATCCCAGACAGTTCACCAGCCAAACAACCCCCGTGAAAAAGAGAGGATTTGTTGCCGCGCTGCTTCTGGTCGTTTCGATCGCCGCGAGCAGCCAGACGTCGTCCGTCATTGATCGCGCAAGCAGCCTCGAAGAGTCCGGGAGATTCAGGGAGGCCGCCGGAGTCCTCCAGAGCGTGCTTGCGACAATCGACAGCGAGCAACGAAAGACGATCGTGTTCGAACTCGACCGACTTCGCAGGATCAGACTCGACTACCCGCTGACCAGGGAGATGCTTTTCACCCAGCTGAAGAAATCGGTGAAGGATATCACCCCCGAGGAGTTTGAACGCTGGATACGGGAAGGGCGATTTGACGCGCGGACGATCGACGATACACTCCGTTTTCTCGGCGTCAGCAGGAGCAACCTCTTCTGGCGTCACCCGGAACTGGAAGCACGTCGACAGCCACTCAAGAACGAGTCTGTGCTTGAGAGGAGAACCTGGGAAACGGCCGCCGGGATCATGGAGGCGTCAGAAGCTTCGGCGATCCCCTATGTACTCCCAAAACGATTTACCGTGAAAATGATCATCACCGTTGATGCCGATGCTGTCCCCGCCGGAAAAACCGTCAGAGCGTGGCTACCCGTTCCACGATCATATCCTCATCAGAAAGACTTCACCATCCTGTCGTCTTCCAGTCCCGTCATGGAACTCGGTGCGGACACGGCTTCCATCCGCTCGGCCTATATGGAACAGACGACTGCTGCAGGCCAGCCGACCGTGTTCACCCTTCAATACGCATACACATCCTACGGCGTCTTCTTCAGATTGGACGAGAACACGGTGGAGCGGGCCCGGACCTCCGATCCCGCCCTCAAGCCGTTCACCGCAGAAGGCCCGCATGTAGTCTTCACCGACAGGATCAAGCAAGTCTCAGCAAGGATTGTTGGGCCCGAAACAAACCCCCTGAAGATCGCCCGCCTGATCCACCGCTGGATATCGGAGAATTTCCTCTACAGTTACGCATTGGAATATTCAACAATACGCAATATCAGCGACTATTGCCTCACCAAAGAGTACGGGGACTGCGGCCAGCACGCGCTCCTGTTCATTACCCTCTGCCGTTACAACGGCATCCCCGCACGATGGCAATCAGGCTGGTACACCTTCCCCGGCGCGAAAACAATCCACGACTGGACGGAGGTTTTTCTTCCACCCTACGGATGGATCCCGGCCGATCCGGATATGGGCGTCTTCGCAATGCGCTACTATACCAGCCTGCCCATCGAGCACCGGAAGATGCTGCGGGATTTCTACTTCGGAGGACTTGAACAGTACCGCATTGCTGCGAACAGCGATCATAGCCAGAGACTCTCTCCCCCGAAGAAATTCATGCGATCGGATACCGTAGATTTTCAGAGGGGCGAGGTGGAGTACGATGCCGGGAACATCTACTTCGATCAGTACTCGTATTCGCTCAAGATCGAGGAGGAGGCCCTCCGGTAGAAGCCCGGGAGTGTCAGGGATTGACGCTCATACGCCAGGACAGCCCACCATTATTGCCATTTCATATTCTGTAGTCCGACCCGTCTGATCAGATCGCGGTACGTGATCAAACGGATACCGTTGCGCGCAACGGTTTCGCGCAGCCGGTCTGACGTAAGCGCACGAAGCTCGCCCTGCCGGTACTTGCTCATGCCCGGGAGGCCGAAGGCATTCAGATCGATGAGTGCGTTCATCTCTGGAGTTTCCAGTCCGACATGAAACACCAGAAGGCGCACGGGCCCCGGCTGCAGTTCGTCAATCATTGCCATAAGCGTGTCCGCCTTCGTTTCCGGAGCGGTTGCATAGAGTCCCTCAACGTCCGTTTCCCCGAAACACCGGGATATTCCGAGACCATGCTCCCGTGCCAGGCGTTCCACGAGAGCCCGCAGTTCGGCAGTCTCCACCGCTGTCCCCATGTGATAATCAATGTAGTCTATGCTGATCCCTGAACTCATTGCCCGTTCAATCTGGGCGCGCAGCTCCCTCTCAATCTCATCCATCTTGGGCTTGTTTGCGAACAACAACGCCCGCGACGGGAAGAAGAATCCGCAGCTGTCGACGAGACTCGGCACGGCACTCCGCCCGGCCACCGGACCCCAACGATAGTTCTTCCACTCCGCGTTCAGCGTCAGATGGATGCCCACGGCGACTTCAGGGTGCGCCTTGAGGATTTCGACTCCCTCCTGATACCAGGGACAGGCGAACATCACTGACGCGGAAACAGGAAGGCGTGTCTCGATTACCTGCTGAAAGGCCATGTTGACGGCGTGACACATGCCGATGTCGTCACAGCGAATCAGAAGTTCGGCCGGCTGGGATGTCGCGGCACTCCGGGCAAGAACACACAAGACGACGAGGATCGCACGACGGATCTTCATCACGGCCTCCTGTGAATAATCATGTTTGCGGTGCAGGTGGCGACAAGTCTTCCCTTCGCGTTGTATGCTTCGCCGGATAGGTGCATGGTCGAACTGCCACGTGAGACCACACGCGCGGTGATGGTAAGAAAGTCTCCCTCATCCACCGGCCGGATGAATTGTGTTTGGATGTCGATGGTCGAGCAGACAGAGCGGGCAGCAACATAACTGAGAGGACCAAACGTGTTGTCGAACGCCGCGGTGATGTAGCCCCCCTGCATCTTGCGCACAGGGTTCAGACTCCCCTCGAGGACCGGAAATCGGGCTTTGAGCATATGGCGCGATTCGTAGTCGAGAAATTCTCCCTGCATATCCCGGAAGCAATTCGGGAGCACATCTCCCCCGGACGGTTGACCCTCTTTCAGAAGGACAAATTCATCGTGCAGCACCTGCAGGGCATCACTCATGCGACGATCCATAGCTGATCCTGTATATTGCGCCTGCTTTGTCATCCGAAACGAGCAACGCTCCGTCGCCTCCTCCCGGAGAATGCTCATCGAAATCCTCGGAGCGGATACAACCTGCAGGCTCTTGGTGTTGATCGGTGAGGGAGACAACCCTGTATGCGGGCACGGCATCGATAGCAAAACCGCATTCGTCGATGTACCGCAACGGGAAGGGGTCACCCATGTCGCACCATGGCCTGATCGATGGTCCGCTGATTCTCGAGGCCGTTCGGCCCGCTCAATTCCGGCTCCCGATCCATCAGAATGCAGTGAGAGAATTGGGTCACCTCCTCCACATAAAGATTCGGTACCACAATTTCCTCGACAACAGTCTCCAGGGGTTTATCTTCCCTCCCTCGCGTGAGAACGAGGCGGAGGGGCTTTCCGCTGACCGTGAATTCCTCCGCCGAAAGAATGCCTTCCGATCCGACGATCTCGATAAACGTGCGGCGCACGGGCGACACGAATGAGCAGAACATGGTGGCGATCGTTCCGCGCCCGAAACGGAGGAGCAGATGCGCGGTCGACTCCGTTTGCTCACTCGTGGGCCAGGGCTCGAGCTCGCTTTTCACCGAAGCAACTTCATCGTCAAGAACGAACCGCAGTGTGTCGAGGCAGTGCACGCCGATGTCGAAGACCGGGCCGCCTCCCGCAACACTCCGCTCCGTAAGCCAGCGCCGGTGTGACAGGCGCGCATCATAGATGAATTCCGCGCGCGCCGTATGGACCGTACCGATCCGGCCGGATTGGAGGATCTCGCGCATCCGGCACACCACTGGCGAGAGGCGAACCATGTGGCCAACCATGAGCTTCACCCTGTGTCGGGCGCAGACGGCGATCATTTCCTCTGCCTCGCGGACGTTCATCGCCATCGGCTTCTCCACGAGAACGTGCTTTCCCGCCCGGGCGGCCTGGAGCGTCTCCGGGTGGTGGCAGGAATTCGCGGAAGCCAGGAACACCGCGTCCACACCCGGATGGGCAACCATGTCACTGACCGAATCGAACGCGAGGGGAATGCCGTGCCCGGCTGCCTTTGCGCGCGCCTCGGAGAGCGAGCGCTTCTGCAGGGCGACAAGTTCCGAGTTCGCCGAGGCCTGGATGGCCGGAGCAATGGCCTTTTCCGCAAAGCGTCCGAACCCGGCTATGCCGTAGCGAATCTTCTTTCGAGTGTCTGACATAATCCCCAATCCTATGTCTGGGAAAACCGTGGACTACCGCCGGCGGCACTTCGAAGGCCGAGGACCCTCCGTCCCAGCACCCGCCCCCCTCGAGAGGGGAGGGGCCGCGGTGGGGTCCGGAACAGTGCGCTCTTGCTTCTTCTCAGCACCCTGCAACGTCTGCCTTCATTTCTTGTTTACTGTCAGTCCTGTCCAAGATACATTGAGTTGATCGCCAGAAGCTTTCAGTGTCCATCTGGACGGGTTTGCTATTTCATGGTTGTTGAGACTCTATTTGTTTCTGCTAGAATCTATACCGTTACTATTCATTCGTTATTGTTTGCATAGCATCTGAGATAATCTGAATATCGGTTTCGCCTCTAAAGCCGCTAAACCCAACTGCAAGAATTTCACCATTTCCGAGTTTTACCGGTTGCCCACCTATCCAGCCAACATAATCGGGACGGTTTATACCGTATGCGTATTCGTTGATTTCATTATTGAATACCTTTCTTTCAAAATCACCGGTACTGATACCAGTAATCCAGACCTGGCTTGCCTTCTTCCAGGCATAAAAAAAAGAGTTACGTTTTCTGTTGATGTCGCTACCATACATTTTCCCCCGCACCGTTCCATCCCTTTCGACAATGCATAGCGCAACATTTCCATCGGAGATACAATAGTCATCAGGATTTTTCATATAGGTGGAAATATTCGCATCCACCCATTCCATGAGTTTTGAACTTGTTGTTTCCATAATTGGTCGATTTCCAGATGAGTGAGTTAGATTCATGATAATGAGAATAGGTTTTTACGCATCAACGTTTCGTTATACGTCAAACATGCTTTCTGCATTCCTGGTGAGTTCATTTGACCACAATCTAACAGATCATTCTATTGTACTTCCATCACTTCAGGTTGCTGGTTCTTCACATTGTGCTTAAGCCCATACGTAATGCGCTTTGCCAAGGCGCCTTTTGCATTGAAGACAAACATCATTGACGTCTGTTTTTCAACCAGACCGCTTATACGCAGATCAAGCGAGGCGTCAGCATTTATCACAAGGGTTTCTTTGACTTTCCATCTTTGTTCAGAATAATGTCCAAACCATAATCCGTATTTGGGTCCTTGTTCAATACCAAAACGCAGATGTGATCCTTGCTTATGGATCCTACTGTTTTGACATATTTTTGGTTGTTGAATGTGTTCATGAAATTCCCTGTCATATTCTGCGCCATCATCTGAGTGTGATAATAGCTGGAGCGCGGATAAAATTCACAGGGGAGACCCAGGTAGCCAAAGTCGGTGCTAACGGCATCCGTTTCGCTAATGCACCAGGGGTTCACTGAGAAGGCCCCAAATTCCATCCCAATGCCGAATATTTCAGCCACAAACTGCCCACCAAGAAAAGAGGGGTTGCCGTACCCTGAAATATCCCTGTCAGGGTTTGCAAAGGTGACATTGACTTCTGTGAGAGCCCACATTAATTTCGCATCACGGGTGCGGTTGTGCTTTTGGTCGGCTTCTTCCATCATTGGTTTTAGAAGTTTGGCTTGGTTAACAATGTCCTCAGGGCCACTGAAAACCACATCGTCCCGGACGAAGTCCTTGCCATTGGGATACCGGTGGAAGCTAAACCCATCGATAAGCCAGGCTCCATGTTCTTTTAGCCCGGTAATGTCGAGCCTGCCACCGCATAGGTCGCGGTATGCCGCTTCGCGCAATTCGCATTCGTCGAAAACAAATATCTTAATGGTTGGGTCCGCTTATTTCATTGCAGGGGCAAGACGCATAATGTATTCATGAACCTGGTCTATTGTAGTCTTGCCGTTAAGCAACGGTTCATTTCCGATAGCCCAGAATTGTACTTTTCTGGTGCCGGGGTTCGTATAGTATTCAACCAATTCCATAGCCTGTATGGCGGTAAAACTTTCAGGCACCTGCAAGATGGGTTCTGCCCCAATATTACGGATTGAATCGATCATGGCCGTCAGCTTTTGGCGCTCCGGAAAATGATGGTTATAGCCATTGCCTCCGATCCTGACGCTTCTAATGCCGCTTTCTTTTACTTTGGGCCATAGGAGGTTCAGATAGCCTATCCGGGTTCCTTCGTCACCTGTCGCAATCCAATGGTTTTGCCCAAAAAGGTATGGGCTTATTTCCTGGGCGTTTGACCTTATAATCAAGCCGCAAAAAACAATTGCTGATAAAACTAGATCCTTCGTTCTTATTCCTCTTCTCGTCCTTTCTTTTCCAAATGTTATCACACGAAGTAGATTCAGTTCTGCCCGAGATAAATTGAGTTGATCGCCAGCGTGGGTCGCGAGACGCCGGGTTCACAATTCGACTTAGTGCCTCTCCAGTCTCTCCTTTCCCGACTCATCCCCCCTCCCCTTCTCTCGCGGAGAGGAGGTGTGCGTGACGGCACCTTGTGATCCGCAAACCCATCTGCGTGAACGGTCTGTCGCAGCAGCAACGCCTCTCTAAAGTCCCTCTCTCCCCGAGAGGCCTGCCCGCCCGTCCCGACCGACAGCGGCTCTGATGGGGACGGTCGGGCGGGCTCGCCCCGCACGAACTATACGGTCGGGCGGGGGGATTCAGGGTGAGTCAACAGACTCGTGCTTCGGCCACGGCTACGTGAAACATTTTTTCCACCTTGTGATCCGCAAACCCATCTGCGTGAACGGTCTGTCGCAGCAGCAACGCCTCTCTAAAGTCCCTCTCTCCCCGAGAGGCCTGCCCGCCCGCCCCGCACGAACTATACGGTCGGGCGGGCCCGCCCCGCACGAACTATACGGTCGGGCGGGGGGATTTAGGGTGAGTCGGGCGAGTCAAGAACAATGCATGGCAAAGCCAACCGGACATCACCACTAGACTGTGAATTTCTGCTTTACCCTAAACCGACCCTGCACGCACAGCATCGATCCTTGCGGTAACACGCGCATAGACGAGCAGCGCCACGGAAGCGCAGAGCCCAATGCCGGCAAAATAGTACCAGATGAAGTGCGCGTGGCTGTAGGCAGAGGGGAGCTGTTCAGCCGTCAGCGTACGCGGGTCGGGGCAATACGCCGCGAGCAGATACCCTGATATCCCGAATGCCAGAAGCGACGAAACAAAACTGTGGAGCTGGGCAAAGCCAAGGTACATCCCCTCCTCCCCCTTCGGGGCCTGCACGGAGAAGAATTCCAGGTAGCGGGGCGATATGAAGCACTCAGCCGTCGCCTGCATGACGATCCCTGCAATTAGCATCACGGTCACAGGATGCGCCGTGAATCCGCCCGGCAACGGCACCGATGAGTTGAAGGACGCAGCCAGCAGCGGACTGGATGCCATAAGGAGCGCGGACAGGGGCATGATCATCATCCCGATGGTCATGGCCGTGATGGCTTTCATCCGTTTGGTAAGCTGAGTGATGACGACAACCAGCGACACGACGACGAAGGGATTGACGTTGGCAATCCACTCCGGTGACGCCGCGACTCCCACCGTCCGGAGGACATACTTGGGCATGGTCGCATACATCTGTTGCTGAATGATCCAGAACCCCGCCACGATCAGAATGAGGGTGACCAGCCTGACGTTGCGAACCACCCGCACCAGTCCCTGCCATGCAGCCTGGACCGTCTTCCCTTCCCCCTGACCGTCCACTCCACGGTAGAAAAGAAACACCACAACCAGCGCAAGCCCGGTCATAGCGGCGGCGAAGAAATTGATGGACTCCAGTCCGAGATTGAGCCGCAGCGGGTACGCAATCGTCTTTCCAGAGAAGGACCCCACATTGACGATGCCATAGAAGATGGAGAACGCGCGTGCACGCGTTGCGGAATCAGAGGTCTTGGCCACCGTACCGGTAATGATCGACTTGATGAAGGAGCCACCGAACATCAGCAGAACGATCGCCGGCAGGACCGTCTGTTTGTACGGCAAGGCACCCAGCGTGAAGTACCCGACGGTCAGGAGGCTGAACGCGAGAAGAATTGCCCGGCGGAACCCCATCTTGTCGGCCAGCGCACCCGTAAACGGCGGGAGGAAATACATCCCTGCGGAGAACGTCCCGCCGATCCAGGCCGCGGCAATGTCATCGAACCCGACGACATTCGTGAGATACAGCGTAATCGCGATGAAGACCGCATAGTACGCGGCCCGCTCACAGAGTTCCACCGCGTTCGCGGTCCAAAATGCTCTCGGAAATCTCCAGGTGGATCGCGGAACTGGCCGGGGATGTGTCAATCGGGAACAACCTCCACCTGTGGCGGAACGACAGCCCGGGCTCTGGCTCTCCGGACACTCCAGCGGAAAATGATCAGCGCCGGGATGAGGAAACTGAGCGCGCCGAGGATCACCTTGAATTCAAAATTGCCGACGTCCACAACGCCGCTCGAAGGGATAAAAGCGAAGATCACGCCGATTGCGGTGACCGCAAATCCGGTTACGCCAGCCGTGTAGCATACCCACGACCGCCGGAAGAAAGCCCCCGCAGCATCGAACCTTTCTGGGTGCCGCCGTATCCGGATGAGCGCCGCAAACATGTACAGGTACGGAATCAATTGCAAGATGATGGTGGTCTGGAGAAGGATCAAGTACATGTCGTGCACGCTCGTTCCGATGGCATTGATCACGATAAACAGGCTTGAGGCGAAGCCCTGGACGATCAGAGATACGTACGGCGTATTGAACCGCGGGTGAAGTGCGCCGAGCGCGGAGGGAAGATACCGGTCAATGCCGATCACAAACGGGATACGCGCGGACCCGGCCAGCCATGCCGATGCGTTGCCTGCAGCGTTCAGACTCATCAGTACCGCAATCGGAGTCACGATCCACGCAAGATCGATCTGGACGGCCGCCCGTTTCACTCCCTGGAGAATACCGTCGATGACACCGATCTCCGCGGCTGGGATGGTGGCCTGCAGCGCAAACGTCGCCAGGAGGTACAGGATCACGGTGCACAAACCTGCGATAAAGGCAGCCTGAGGGATCGTCCGGCGTGGATCCTTCACTTCATCCCCGAGAACCGACCCGAGCTCCAGCCCGACGTAGTTCAGGCAGACAATACTCAGCAGCGAGACCGTTCGCCATTCGGTGAGCGCCGGCATGACGGATGAGACGCTGACAGCGTTGGCCATACCGTGAGTTTGGTACGCCACGACGCCGATTCCCAGAATAATGGCGGTCGTCACGAAAGTGCCGAAGGCCCCGACGTTTTGAACCCATTTCCCAACGCCGAGCCCGAGGATGTTCAGCCCCGCGATGATCCAGAGGAGACCGAGCGACATACCCGCCATGAACCACGGGCTTTCACCGAGCCCTGCCGTCGCATCCCCTCCAATGAACACCGCAAACCCGACGATGTAGAAGAGAAGTGTCGGGATATAAAAGATGTTGTTCGTCCAGTAGCACCAACCGGAGATGAACCCGTGAAAATCGCCAAAAGCGGCCTTGTTCCAGTTGTAAATGCCGCCTTCCTGGGGATACCGATTGGAGAGCTCGAGGACCGCAACACCCTGAGGGAAAAGGAAGAAGAGAAACCCCGCAATCCAGAAGATGAGGGCACCGGGTCCCATGCCCGCCACAACAGGGACGCTGTTGAGGTTAACCAACGCGGCGATGAGAAAGAAGGTGAGGTCGGCACGCCCGAGAACCCGGGTCAGGTGCGGCGTAGGGTTTTCCAATGGGTGCGGCAGCCTCCGTCAGGGAAGATTTTCCGATGAATATTCAAGTTATTCTTTTCAAAATCAACCCTCGCCACCGGCATCCCTCATGTTCCTCACGAGCCGAAGAACATCGTCGATCAGCGCCGTCATCCTGTGGTAGTGTGAACCTTTCCAGTAGATTCTCCCGCAGTCCCTGCAGCGGCGGAATTCGTGAAAAGACTCCCGGACCTTCGGCGGCAGGGAATCGCGGATTTCCTCCTCTGGCACGGGGACCAGGACGACGTTGCAGCAGAGGCACCGTGTGAATGCGGCCATCGCTGATGCGAGGTCGAACCGCTCGACGACCTCCACGAGTTGAAGCCGCGGCTCCTTCTGGCGCACGGCATATCCGCGCGTGATCTCCGGCCGCGCCAGAAGCCGGCGGTCTTTGCTCAGCAGCACTCTCCCCCCGGTGACTGCCGCCTCCGCCAGCTCGTCGTCGCCGGTGTTGTTCCTGTACAGCGCATCGAAACCGAGCATCCGAAGGTGGAGGGCAAGCTTTCCCAGATGGACATCCAGGACAAATCGGGGCTCCCGGAGGGGCTTTGGACGAAGACGTTGTTCGCGGCCGATGTCGAAGGACTCGAACACGGGATAGACGCTCAGCCTGGCGCCATCGAGAAGCGGGGCGGAGAAACCGACGGATTCGCCGTTGAGAAGAACCAGGTCCACCTGCGAGGATGACACGCCCTGTGAAGCAAGACACTGGGCAACCGAGCATGGACCCTCGAAGGCGTAAGGGAAAGAAACGTAACGCCGCGCCGGCGGCAGCACGTCGTTTAGCTCGGCGTATAGGCGGACACAGGCAACGGGCATGGCTCTCCGCAATCACGGTCCCTCAAGATCCCCATCGATTTCTGAAGCCTTCACAGCTCCTTGGCAATTTTCAGAAAGCTCTTGTATGGAAGAGCGGTCCAGGTTTCGGCTTTTACGGCTCCTTTCGCCATCGTGATCATGGAGACCTTCGCAGCGACTTCTTCGCTCGGGGCCTCATAGATATCCATGAAATCAAAGGGGCCGAGCAGGGCATAATGATCCACCCAGTGGGCTTCAGGGCATTTGGACTTGACAGCCTGAAACCACTTCCGGCCCATATTTTCCCGCTTGTGAGGATCACCGAGGCCCTCGGACGAGAGCTTGGTGAGCAGGATGTAGGTTGCCATGGCATCCTCCGAGAGATGTGGGGAGATTTACATTTTTCCGAACAGGACCAGCAGGATTTCCGAAAGGATGAGGATAATGATGATCCACTCGAGCACACGGGACCGGTGCCCCTCCAGCCGCGAGATGACAAACGTGCACCAGCGGGAGATCAGCGAGACCTTATGCTGGATGATCTTGATGCGGTCATCGAGATCAAACTCGCGCTTCAGTGCGTGGTACAGTTGACCGATGCGGGCTCCGCCGTCCCACACAATCTCGGGATCGTCGAACGCGGAGAGGTCATACGCGAGTTCATGTTCGATGAGCAGGGCGCCGCCCACCCGCCTCGTCAGCTCTGTTTCCCTCGTGTGTATGCTCCCTTTCTTGGCCAGTGTTCCGATTGTTTGCTCGAGTTGTGCCAGAGAGCTTGCCACGAGGGTCTCATAGTATTCGAGGGCCACTGACCGGCTCAGCACGACTGCAACGAGAATCGCGGTGTCGCGATTGAATTCCTTGACCGTCAGTTCGTCAGTCCCTTCCGGTCTCTTCACGCGCCCCCCCAGCAAAAGGGTGAACTCGTCCTTGCTTACCATGCGGTTCAGTCGATGGGTGCAGGGCTTGAGTTTCTCCATCACCGCGTCACACTCATCCGGCTCGAAATTGAAGAAGACGATGGCGCCGTAGTCAAACACGGAAATGATCTTGTGCCCCGCGCCCTGAGTAGTAAGGGGGTTGCCGTACAGGACCTTTCCGCCAGGATCCGCGGCAAGAATTTCGCGTGCGGCGCGGAGATCATAGGAGGAGGCGACGTCAAACGCTCGCGCAATGATGCGTTCGCTGTCCGTCGGCTGGTCGATTGTCTCGGGCATAGGTCCCCGATGAGATTTCGGGATCGGGCCGGGCCCTCGCTGCGTGGATGGCCATCCGACAGGATGGAGCAATTGGGTGGGGCAGAAAAGGGGCGGAACGTCGGGGAGCAGAACCCGGCTCCTCCCTTCCGCCACGCCCCCGGATCTGTCGAGTGGCTACTCAGCTCTTGGCGCGCATGCTGAGCTGCCGGTCAAGCATGATCAACGGCGTGCCGACGTCGCCGATCATCTTCATCTGCTCAACGATCTCGTTCGCGTTCTTCTCTTCCTCAACCTGTTCCTTGATAAACCACTGAAGCTCGATCTGCGTGGGATAATCCTTCACCTTCAGTGCCAGTTCATACAGCTTGTGGATGGAGGCCGTCACCTTCTGTTCGTGCAACAGAACCTGCTGAAAGATGTCGAGGGGCGACTTGAATTTTGCCGGCGGCCGGTCGATAGCCTGGAGGACCACGTGACCTCCGCGTGCATTCACGTAATCAAAGAGCTTCATGGCATGTTCCTGCTCTTCCTGCCACTGCACGCGCAACCATTTGGCCATCCCGGGAAGGCTCTGCGCTTCGCAGTAGGACGACATCGAAAGATACAGGTAGGCGGAGCTCAGTTCGTTCCGGATCTGGTCATTGATGCCTTCGAGAATTTCCTTGGTCATCATCGCTGGTGAGGTCCTTTCGGTTTTTGTGTGTGTCGCTAAACTACCAACTCATCGTCTCAAAGTCAATTCTCCAGGGAAGATGGTGAAAAGAGATGGAAAGGCACCCTTGGGAAAGCCCCCCTGTTCATGCAGGCCGCCCTGGCACTCCCTGCGAATCCCATGATGTTGGGCCCGATCCTCCCTGGAATCACCTGTGACGACCACGGTGAACACCGGCCGATGGGACATCGAAGAACCCGCGGTTTGCAGGTCCACGGCCTTCTAAGTATCTTATCTTCGTGATGCGAACGAGATCATCCATCCCCTTCATGCTCCTCTTGGTCGGCGGATTGGCATCCGCGCAGGTATGGCGCCCGGCCCCGACGCCCGTCGACAGCATTGCCTGCTCGCGGAAGAATCTCCTCGGCGCGCAGAATTCCGGGTCTCTGCGGGCAGTTGCCGGTGACGGCGGATTTGATGTGACATACTACGGGTTGTACCTGACGCTCAACACGAATCCCGCCTATCTCCGCGGCAGCGTCACGGTCAGCGTGGTCAGCACCGTGGATACGCTCCGCTCAATCACGCTCGATCTGAGCGGGGGGATGACCGTCGATTCCGTGTCCGCGCACGGCATCCGGACGACCCCCGTCCGCTATCTCTCCACCATCGGGATACCTCTCGACCGTACCTACAGTCGGGGCGAATCCGTTACGGCGATGATCCACTATCAGGGCGTGCCTGGAACCACGGGGTTTGGCAGCTTCGTCTTCACGAATCACGGCGGCATCCCATGGACGTGGTCCCTCAGCCAACCCTATGGGGCGCGGGATTGGTGGCCCTGCAAGGATCACCCGCTTGACAAAGCCGATTCTGCCGACATCATCGTGACCTGCGATAGCGGGCTCAGGGTCGGATCGAACGGCACGCTGGTCAGTGTCACGAACAACGGCAATGGCACCCGGACCCACCACTGGGCGGAGCGCTACCCGATCGCCGCATATCTCATCTCGGTCACCATCACAAATTTCGCTGAGTTTTCCAACTGGTTTCGTTACAGCCCAACTGATTCCCTCCAGGTTCTGAACTATGTCCTGCCGGAGCATCTTGCCAACGCGCAGGCTGAACTGCCGAAGACCGTTGAGATGCTGAGGATATTCTCCGACGTTTACGGACTTTATCCGTTCATCAAAGAGAAGTACGGTCATTGCGAATTCGGGTGGGGCGGCGCAATGGAGCACCAGACGATGACATCGACGACAACATTTGCCGAGAACACTATTGCCCATGAGCTGGCACATCAGTGGTTCGGCGACCTGATCACCTGCGCAAACTGGCCGAGCCTCTGGCTGAATGAGGGATTTGCCACATACGGGGAGGCGATCTACCGCGGAGCGCGATATGGAGAACCGGCCTACCACGCCCACATGCAAGGCAAGATGGACCTTGCCCTTCACGCAGAGGGAACATTGTACGTTCAAGATACCACGAGCGTCCGCAACCTTTTCGCGAATTCCCGGGTGTATGCCAAGGGAGCTTCGGTCCTCCACATGCTGCGTCATGTCCTCGGCGACTCCACTTTCTTCCGGGCACTTCAGAGTTATGTCGCCGACCCGCGCTACCGCTTCGGGACAGCTCTGACAGAGGACTTCCAGGGGGTCTGCGAAGCGGTTTCCAGGAGGCAGCTCTCCTACTTTTTCAACGAATGGGTCTTCGGAGAAAACTATCCCGTCTACAGCATCGACTGGTCGAGCAAGCCTGACAGCCTGGGGTATCACGTTCGCTTGACTATCAACCAGTCTACGCGAACCAACAACCCAGCCTTCTTTACCATGCCGATTGATCTGCAACTCTCCGCCGCCGGGAAGGAGACAACCATCGTGGTCTTTCATACGTTCAGCGGACAGGAGTTCGATGTCAGTCTCTCCTGGAACCCGGACAAGGTGGCGCTCGACCCCGGAGGCTGGATCTTGAAAGAAGTGACACCCCCCCAGCCGTTGCTGCCAGCGGAGATGCAACTCGAGCAGAACTACCCCAACCCGTTCAATGCGGGGACACGCATATCATTCGCTCTCCCCCACCGGTCGGCAGTGACTCTCAGAGTCTACAATATCCTGGGGGAGGAAGTTGCCATGCTGCTTGATGAGCGACGGGAAGCCGGCACCCAGACCGTGTCCTGGAACGGCCTCACGGCCGAGGGCCGGCCGGTTGCCTCTGGCACGTACCTGTACCGGCTCGTCTCCGAATCTTCTACGCAGGCCCGGAAAATGATGGTCATTCGATAAACCGCACGGAACAATGGCTCATACTCCCGAGACAGCATTCATCACCGGCGCATCGTCGGGCATAGGGGCGGCATTTGCACGACGCCTGGCAGGAGAAGGGTACAATCTGGTCCTTCAGGGAAGGCGCCGCGAACTTCTTGAACGGCTCTGTACGACTCTTGCGAGGGACCACAACGTGAAAGCGGAATACATCGTTGCGGAACTCTCGCAGTCCGAAGAAGTGCGACGATTGGAAGACCGGATCCGGAATACCGCAGATCTCGCGCTCCTGGTCAACAATGCCGGATACTCGTCTCTGAAGAATTTCCACGAGGAGGATATCGACGGCCAGGAGAACATGATCCGTGTTCATGTGATTTGCAGCGTCCGGCTGACTCATGCAGCCATTCCGGTGATGCTTGCCCGCGGCGGCGGAGCGATCATCAATGTGTCCTCCGTGGCAGCATGGATGGTGGCCCCGGGCAGCGTCACGTACTGCGCGACCAAGATGTACCTGAACAGCTTCACCGAATCACTGCACCTCGAGTTGCGGAACTCCGGCATCCGCCTGCAGGCGCTCTGCCCGGGGTTCACCGTGAGCGATTTCCACAAACGACTCGGTTACGACACGGGCGGGGCGTTCTTCAAGAACTTCATGAGCGCCGAGGAGGTCGTGGACACGTCCCTCCGCGACCTGAAGAAAGGAAAGGTGATCTCCATTCCGGGAGCCCGTTACCGGTTTGCAGCAATAGTCCCCCGACTTCTCCCCCGGAGAGTATTCTACGAGGCGGTGATGACGTTCAAAAAGGCGGCGAGGAAACGGAAGAATAAACCGGTCTGAGCTGCCGTCCGGCGAGGTCCGGCCGCCCCCTCCCGGACGAATGGCCGCGAGAGAAGCCTCTGGTTATGCCCGGTACGTATCCTCCGGCTTTATTGCATCCTCCGAAAGGTTCTCAGCAGCCGCTTTCTTTGCCAGCTCCACGAATTCCCCGTCAGAGGCAAACCGCAGACCGATGATCTGCCGCATGGTGAGTTGAGTGTCGTGCAGCCTGCCCGCCAGGACAAAATGGCGAAGGTGCTCTTCAGCACGGATGGCACAATCCTGTGCGTTGAGGGCAAAAACCCGGGTGAAGAAAAATAGAAGCAGGACGATGAGCGCAATCGCAACGGTCAGCGCGGCATTGTAGAGCCGGTCACTGTCGCCGAGCGGTTCAAAGAGGTTAACGGACGAAACGATCAGCGTAACGACAACCAGAGAGAAGAGGAAAAAGAGTACATTGGCACGAAGCGGCAATGGTTTGCTTTGCTGCATCATCAACGACTCCTTTGTTGGTGGGTGATGCGCGAGCATCGATTGACTCCGGCTGTAGTCACTCGGTGTACGGTACGCCCCTGGCAACCCAATCCGGTTCGGGTGTGCCTTTCAGGTAATGATCCAGATATTCCTTCATTCTGCTCGCGTAGTCAAGTTTGTTGGAGTATTTCTTCAGATGGTGGGGCTCACCGCGGTATTGCAGCATCACGCAATCCTTGCCGAGCCGCCGCATCGCAAGAAAAAGCTCGACACCTTGCTGCCAGGGGACTTGCTCATCTTCATCACCGAACTCAATGAGAAGGGGCGTCGTAATGCGGTCAGCGAAGAAGACGGGAGAGTTTTGGATAAAGTGATCCCTCTTCTGCCACAGACTCCCGCCGATACGGCTCTGATCCTGCTCGTACAGAAATTGCCGTGCGAGGCCCGATTCGAGCCGGATCCCGCTGTAGGCACTGGTCATATTCCCTACCGGTGCACCGGCGATGGCGGCCGCGAACATGCCGGTCTGCGTGACAACAAAAGCCGTCTGATATCCACTCCAGGAATGACCGTGAAGCGCTACGGCTTTGGGGTCAGCCACGCCCATCCCAATGAGCTTCTGAACGCCGGGAACGAGGCACCTTACCGCCGACCGACCAGGATGCCCTACTTCGTAGCGAATATCGGGAAGAAAGACAGCGTAGCCGTCGCTGGTATATAACGGCAGGCAGGGCCGGTGGCTGACGACTACCCTCGGAAAATCATAGAGCTGCTGCGATGAGCGCTCGTAGTAATAAACCAGCACCGGGTATCGCTTTCCTGGCTGGTAGTTCCCCGGTTTGACCAGGACTCCTTCCAGTGGTTTACCGTCGGCGCTCTTCCACTGTACAAGCTCGGCACTCCCCCAGGCGAACTCCGCAAGCTGGGGGCAAGCGTCTGTCAACTTTCGCGGGCTCGAAAAATCGGCAGGGCCGACCCAGAGATCCGGGAACTCGCCATAGCTCTGGCGCGTGAAAAGGACTTCCGTCGACCGTTTTGCCCTGGCAACTACGCCGAACTTCCTCTCTCCCCCTGCGAGACTGTCCACACCCATTCTGCCGACAGCAGCGGCGTACAATCCCGTCTGTTTCAGCCGGTCGTGATATCCGGTGAGGAGAAGGCGCTGTCCGTCGCGGAAAAACTGCTGTTCAGGGTCAAGCTTCTGGACGCGGAACGAGACGGACCTGCGCCGCCCGGTCCCACCTGTGAGAGTGAGGGCTCTGTCCTCGCCCGTGAAAAGCTCCCAAATATCGTACTTGTCGTAGATCAGGACAGCGCGATCGCCCTCCACCCAGCCTGCAATCCCGTATCCAGGAGGAGGCGAAGGTTTGTCATGATCTTCATAGGCAAATGAAACGCCCAGCTTTGCTGTCAGGTTCCGCGTGACGGCGCGCCGTACATCGTGAAGATACCAGTGTCCATCCCTGTAATAGACGGCATAACCTCCTCCCGGAGAGAGATCTACTCCGCCCTTCAGGCGCGAGGCAAACCTCACACGCGACCCATCCCTGCTGTCGACAGCGTACGCGTCGAAGTACTCCCCATCCCAGGTGAGCTCTTTCAGGTATGGAACATCCGACCGACCGAGCAGGGTGCGCCTGCTGTCACCGACAGTAATGAAGGGCATCGCTGAGTCAGCCAGGAGTACCACTCGACCGCTGTCAAGATGGTACACTCCTCTGAAGAGCTGATCTTTGACGTCCTTCCACCGCTTTTTCTGGTGGGGAATGATACGGGGGTCGTTCCAGTGCCACACGTTGACCTCCCTGTTCTTGAGGATCGCGTCAACGTCGAACAGATCCGCACCTGTACTTTTCTTCCCGGCCGTCGTATCAGGGCCCTTTGCGGGCGTTGCATCCCCGGGATGCAGGCCAAAGAAGAGTCTCTCGTCGTCCCTGGACCAGACCAGGTCGTTCTTCGACGGGATCACCCAGCCTTTCGGTAGATTCCCCTGTGACGTCGCCTGCCTGGCTTCGTCCGCGCCGTTCTTCCAGAGCCACAGGGTGGCCGGGCCCGGTTGGTCCTTGTCGTCGAGTACCGCGCTTACCCATGCGAGAACCTCGCCGGAGCGGTTCCAGGCAAGGTTGGTGCAGAGGAACCGCTCGCCAGGAGCAAGCCTCCTCTCCTTTGATGGATCCATCCGGAGGTCGCGGCAATAGAGGCCGTTTTTTCTCCCGGAGGAATCCCCGACGGCATAGGCCAATGATCGCGCCGTGCTATCGAAAGCAAAGGAAAGGACAGAAGGGGCCGTCCATTCTTTTCCCGTAGGAAGCTCGCGCAGGACGAGTTGGCTCCCGAGATGACCACTCTTCGGATTTCCCGGCTTCTTGCAGGAGTCCGGCCTATCCTCGGGCGGGTAACTCAGGAGGGCGATCCATCGAGCATCAGCAGAGAAGGCGAACTTGTCGATGCGCCGGAACGAGACAGTGTCGCCGTTTTCGGTGTTCAGGAGAGCAAGCCCGGGCTTCGGCGGGTCCTGGTCGTTCTTCTTCCCCTCGGTCTCCACGGCTGGTGCCTTCACGACAACAGCAGCCCAGCGTCCATCGCGCGAAAAAGTCGGTGCACTCCCCCGCTCAATGGTGTAGATGGTCCCTGAGCGGGTTGACTGCACGCACGCTTTTCCGTCACCACGGTCCGGCTGGAGAGTCCAGGCCACCCAGGCGCCGTCCTCTGAAATTGACGGGCTCTCGATGGAGGGAAATCGCATGACATCGGCGAATGTGAGCGTCCGCTTCGGCTGAGCGTTCGCGCTGCAGAGGGCAAAGAGGCTGACGACGAGCCAGAGTTGTACCGGCACCGAAGGCGGCGCGGGATGCATTCTTCGTTCCATAGAAGCCACACGGAAGGAGAGTATTGGTGGCCGACTGTCTCGTGACAGCACGGGAAAGGCGTGTTGCAGAGCGGCCTTGACGCCATGACCGCTGCGCGGGTGATCGGATCACCGAGGAGATCCCATCAAGTTCAGAGGTCTGCTGTGCATGTTCAGGAAACATCCGGTCCGGAACGTTCATGACCACGGCAAGCTTTTCGAGCGTCAGGTCTTGTTCACGAGATGCCGTTTGACCTTCTGGGTTGTCGTCTTTTCGAACTCCCGATCCCGGATGTAGAATTTCTTGACCTGCTTGAACGGTGCAATTTCATTATTCACTTTCGCGACCTCTTTGCCGACAACCTCTCGCATGAGCTGATCGGTGATCTGAACGCCTTTTGTCTCGGACAACTCGATGAAGGCCTCGGCATCCACCACGATCTGGGCAGCGATAATCTCACCCATCTTCGAATCCTGCTCGCCATAGACCATCGACTCGAGAATAAAGGGGCTCCGATTCAACAGGTCCTCGAGCTCCTCGGGGTACACGTTTTCCCCGCGCTTGGAGATAATGACGTTTTTCTTGCGTCCTGCAATGTGGAGAAATCCGTCGGCGTCCCTGTACCCAAGATCGCCGGTCTTGAACCATTCCTGTTCGAATGTCTCTTTCGTGGCCTGCTCATTCTTGTAATAGCCGAGCATGATGTTTGGCCCCCGGGCCCAGATCTCCCCAACGCCCAGCTCATTCGGGTTGTTGATCCGGAGCGTGACCCCGGGAAGCGGCATGCCCGCGGAATCGTCCTTGAAGAATTCCAGATGGTTCAGGGCCAGAATCGGTGACGTCTCGGTCAGACCGTATCCCTGAATGAAGTTGAACCCGAACTCACGCAGCCCTTTGGCGACCATGGGGTCCTGCGCCGCGCCTCCGGCGATGAAGAGGCGGATGGAACCGCCGAACCGGTCATGAATCTCCTTGAAGATTGCCCGTTTGGACGCCTTCCACCCGATCTTCTCCAGGATGTCGGTCGCCTTGATGAGCGGGCCGATCAGGACGGACGTGACCTTCTTCTCGTGAATGGACCTGGAAATCCTCTTGAACATCTTGTCGTACAACAGTGGCACACCAAGCAGGACCGTTGCATGGG
>Ga0209253_10001062_pt1 | contig 24137 bp, 24 predicted proteins | sample FrelakmetBRP12BR_FD_187145 | JGI IMG/M metagenome (GOLD analysis project Ga0209253, IMG submission 187145) | Freshwater lake sediment microbial communities from the University of Notre Dame, USA, for methane emissions studies - BRP12 BR (SPAdes)... | ecosystem: Environmental > Aquatic >...
GGGGGAAGACCATGGCCTTCAGGATCACGATCGAACTCTCGGAGCGCGACCTCCGCCACTTCCGCCGCGAACTGCGCAAGGCGCACGACGCCGTGCGCATCGCGGACGACGAGGACATTCTCGCCGCGGCGAAAGACTTCGCCGCGGCGCTGCAGTCGTCGACGCTTCCCGACTTCGTGGCGGGGCGCCTCGACAAGCTCGAGACCCTGCTCGCGATGGTGACGGACGCGGGCTGGAAACTCGCCGACCGGGAGCGCGGCCCGGTGCTCGCCGCCCTCGCCTACCTCTGCGACCCCGAAGACCTCATCCCGGACAACATCCCGGGCATCGGGTTCCTGGACGACGCCGTCATGATCGAGCTCGTGTCCCACGAACTGCGGCACGAGATCGAGGCCTACCAGGACTTCGTCCGCTTCCGGAAATCTCTGGCGCGCGGAGTCGGCGCGAAACGCGCCTCGGCGGCCACGGACCCCAGGCTCGAACGGCGGCGCGTGCAGCTTGCAGCGAGAATGCGCCGGCGCCACGCGAAATAGCGGCGGGCGGGCGTCAGGCCTGCGGCGGCGGCTGTTCCACGGCGGCGACCCGGGCCATCATTGCCTCGATCTGCCCCGGCACGCCCTTGCGCGCCTCGGCGATCGCGACACGCACGGCGTTCGCGAATGCATCGCGATTCGCGCCGCCGTGACTCTTGATCACCACGCCCGCGAGACCGACCATGCTCGCGCCATTGTACGCACCCGGGTCGAGCCGCCTCTTGAGCGCGTTCAGCACCGGCATCGCCGCCAGGGCGCCCACCTTGCGCAACGGGTTGCGCGTGAATTCCTCGCGCATCGTCGCGCCGATGAACCGCGCCAGCCCTTCCATGGACTTGAGTGCCACGTTGCCCGTGAAGCCGTCGGTGACCACGACGTCCACGTCGCCGGAGAAGATCTTGTCGCCTTCGACGAAGCCCGTGTAGTTGATCGGCGCGGCGGCGAGGCGCCGGTGCGCCTCGCGGATCTCGTCCGTGCCCTTGATGTCTTCCTCGCCGACGTTGAGCAGCCCCACCCGCGGGCGCTCGATGCCGTGCAGGTCCGATGCAATCACCGAGCCCATCACCGCGAACTGCACGAGGTTGTCCGCGCTGCAGTCGGGATTCGCGCCCAGGTCGAGCATCACCGTGTGGCCGTGCGCGGCCGGCACGGCGGAAACGATGGCAGGACGGTCGATGCCGGGGATCATGCCGAGCACGAAGCGCGCGGTCGCGAGCAGCGCGCCGGTGTTCCCGGCCGAAACGCAGGCCGCCGCCTCCCCTCGCTCGACGAGGTTGATGGCGACCCGCATGGAGGAACTCTTCTTGCGCCGGAGGGCGTCCTGCGGACGCTCGTCCATGGCGACCACTTCGCTCGCCTCGACGATCGAGCAGCGCGCGGGCACGTCGGCGCCGAGCAGCGGACGCAGCACGTCGCCGCGCCCGACCAGCAGGAGCGACAGGTCGGGAGTCGCAGCGAGGACGTCGAGCGCCGCTGGAACGGCGACTTCCGCGCCGTGGTCGCCACTCATGGCGTCCACGGCGATGATGAGCCCGGCGCTCATGCTCGGGCGGTCAGGACTATTCCTTGCCTTCGTCGGCTGCCGGCTTCTCGATCACCTTCTTGCCGCGGTAGAAACCGTCGGGCGTGATGCGGTGGCGCAGGTGGGTCTCGCCGCTCGTGCGGTCGACCGACAGCGCAGGCTTGGTGAGGCCGTCGTGCGACCGGTGCATGCCCCGCTTCGAGGGCGACTTGCGGCTCTTCTGAACTGGCATGATCTCTTCTCCTGTCGCGGGTCAGCGCTCGCCCGAGCCGAGCATTTCCCGCAGGTTCGCAAAGGGTCTCTGTCTTTCGTCCGCCGTCGAATCCGCCTCGACGACGGCGCCGGTCATCGCGGCCTCGCCGCATCCGGCCTCGTCCTCGTGCATCGGCACCAGCGGGATGCCGAGCAGCGTCTGTTCCTCGATCAGGTCCCTCAGCGACAGCCGCTCGGCGTCGCCGGGCACCGCCTCGTATCCGCCGGGCGCCTCCACGGCGTCGTCCGCGACGAGCATCAACTGTGCCGCGTCGTCGATGCGGCACTCACTGGGCTTCAGGCACCGCTGGCAGGGCAGCAGCACGCTGCCTTCCACGCGCAGGTCGATCGTCGGCCGGCCCTCGAACCTGCCGAAGACCAGCACTGCGCTCACGCGCGTCCCGTCGAGCGCTCCCGCCTCGACCAGCCTCGGCATCTGCGTGAGGCCAAGCGTTCGTTCCAGCGTGGCCGAGCGCCCCGCCAGTTCGACCGCATTGACCTGATCCGATCCGGCTGGCGACATGGGCCGCGTATAATAGTGAGGCACCCACCCCATGTCAAAACGTAGCGAGCTTAAACCCTTGTTTTTCAAGGACCAGAGCGCGAGCCGGAGCCCTGTGTGACCACCGAGTCGCGGCCGCGGCTGGTCCTCGCCTCGACCTCGCCGTATCGACGTGCGCTGCTCGAGCGGCTCGGCCTCGCATTCGAGTGCGTTTCCCCGGGCACGGACGAGGTGCCACTGGTCCGTGAGGCACCGCTCGACCTCGCCTGCCGCCTCGCGAGGCTAAAGGCCGAGTCCGTCGCCGCGAGGCGTCCGGGAGCCGTCGTCGTCGGGTCCGACCAGGTCGCGGTGCTCGGCAGGCAGGTGCTCGGGAAGCCCGGTACCGTCGAGCGCTGCGTCGCGCAACTGCGCCAGTCCTCGGGACGCGAAGTCGTGTTCCTCACGGCCGTGCACGTCTCGAATGCAGGGGCCGGCGTGGACGAATCCCACGTGGACCGCACGGTCGTGCGATTCCGTGACCTCGGCGAGCAGGAGATCGAGCGTTACGTGGCCACCGAGAACCCGCTCGACTGCGCGGGCGGATTCAAGGCCGAGGCGCTCGGAATATCGCTCTTCGAAAGCATCGAGTCCCTGGACCCGACCGGGCTCACCGGGCTGCCCTTGATCTGGCTCTGCGGCGCGCTTCGCCGCGCGGGGATCCCGGTGCCTTGAGAAGCGCGTCGAGGACGGCCCGGAGGTCCTCACCCAGCGGCGCGCTCACGTGCAGCGGCTCCTTCGAGCCCGGCCGGTTCACGCCGATCGACGCCGCGTGCAGGAACATGCGGTTCAACCCGTACTGCCGCAGCACGGCATTCTTCTCCCGGTCCCCATACTTGTCGTCGCCCGCCACGGGGTGCCCCGCATACGCCGCGTGAACTCGAATCTGGTGCGTCTTGCCGGTGTCGATCGCGACTTCGACCAGGCTCGCCAAGTTGCCGAAAAACTCCACGGGCCGGAACGTGCTCACGGCCACCTGCCCGTGCCCGCGGACCGCGACGTGACGCTCACCGCCGCGCCGCTCGCCGGTCGCGAGCGGCAGCTCGATGCGCTTCTGGCCGAGGTTCCACGTGCCGCAGAGGAGCGCGAGATACAGCTTCTCCGTGGACCCTTCGCGCAGCTGAGCGTGCAGGTCGCGCAGCGCCGACCGGCGCTTCGCCACGATCAGGCAGCCGCTGGTGTCTCGATCGAGGCGATGGACGAGGTCGAGTTCCTTCGCATCCGGCCTCGCGTGCCGCAACGTCTCGATGACGCCGTGGGACATGCCGCTGCCGCCGTGCACCGCGATGCCGGCAGGCTTGTTCAGCACCAGCAGGTCGTTGTCCTCGTACAGGATGGCTGCGGTGAGCAGTTCCTGCAGCGACCGGCTCGGGGCATGGGTCGTGCCCACCCCTGGTTCAGGGCGACGGACTGGCGGAATCCTGATGCGGTCGCCAGTGACCACCCGCTGGTCAGGCTTCGCGCGCTTGCTGTTGACCCTGACTTCACCCTTGCGGAGCAGGCGATAAACGTGGGTCCGGGGGACGCCCTTCAGGATCCGGACCAGGAAGTTGTCGAGGCGCTGGCCATGGTCGCCCTCGCCCGCTTCAACGTACTGGACGCCGCCGGATTGGGCCGAACCGTCGGCTCCCGTCTCTCGATTCTCGTAAGCCATTGATTTGCCGACGTTCGCTTGCTAGAGTCACGGTCGAAGCGCTGCCGGTCCGCATCTGCGGACTGACGAGCGCCAAACCCGCGTCGCGACCATGGACCAAAACGTCCGAGGCGCGCGCATCTTAGTTGGTTCTGATGCCTCAGACCATCGCACTGCCGTGAACACGCGCAGGTGCCGCAGCCCCGGCGGGCAGCGGGCCGACGCGAACCGCGGCGGGATCGATGCCAGACAACCAGGATTCGGTCGGGCCCGCGCTCCCTTGAGCGCAGGCGCAAAAGCAACAGCCGCATGACAGAAGCCGCTGCAAGACCTCTCCGTAGGCCTAAGGCACGACCCGCCCGGGCGTTCACGGTCCTTATCTCGTATGTAGCGAGGACCGATGAAGAGAATGCTCGTCAACGCAACCCAGGAAGAGGAGTTGCGCGTCGCGCTGGTGGACGGCCAGCGAATCTATGACCTTGATATCGAAATCCCTTCCCGGGAAACGAAGAAGGCCAACGTCTACAAGGGCCGGATAACCCGGGTCGAACCCAGCCTCGAAGCGGCGTTCGTCGACTATGGCGCGGAGCGTCACGGTTTCCTGCCTCTGAAGGACATCTCCCGCGAGTTCTTCAAGCCGCAGGAAGGCGAAGGCGGCGGCCGTCCCGGCATCCGCGAGCTCATCCAGGAAGGCCAGGACATCATCGTCCAGGTCGAGAAGGAAGAGCGCGGCAACAAGGGTGCGGCGCTCACGACCTTCGTGAGCCTGGCCGGGCGCTTCCTGGTCCTGATGCCGAACAACCCGCGCGCGGGCGGCGTCTCGCGCCGCATCGAGGGCGAGGACCGCGACCAGCTGCGCGAGGCCATGGACAACCTGCAGATACCCGACGGCATGGGCGCGATCGTGCGCACGGCCGGCGTCGGGCGCACGCCCGAGGAGCTGCAGTGGGACGTCAATAACCTGGTCGACATCTGGAACGCGATCAAGCAGGCCTCGGAAGGCCGCCCTGCCCCGTTCCTGATCTACCAGGAGAGCAAGGCGATCCTGCGCGCGCTGCGCGACTACCTGTCCGACGACATCGGCGAGATCCTGGTCGACAAGCAGGAGATCTTCGCCGAGGCGCAGGACTACATGCAGCGCTTCATGCCGGGGAACCTCCGCAAGCTCAAGTACTACGACGACCACGTCCCGCTGTTCACGCGCTACCAGATCGAGAGCCAGATCGAGTCGGCGTACTCGCACAAGGTGACCCTGCCCTCCGGCGGCAGCATCGTCATCGACCACACCGAGGCGCTGGTCTCCATCGACATCAACTCGGCGCGCAGCACGCGCGGCACGGACATCGAGACGACCGCCTGCAACACCAACCTCGAGGCCGCGGACGAGATCGCCCGCCAGATGCGCCTGCGGGACGTGGGCGGCCTGATCGTCATCGACTTCATCGACATGGAGTCGACGAAGAACCAGCGTGCAGTCGAGGACCGGCTTCGCGACGCCGTGAAGCAGGACCGCGCCCGCATCCAGATCGGGCGCATCTCGCGCTTCGGCCTGCTGGAGCTTTCGCGCCAGCGCCTGCGGCCCTCCATCAGCGAGTCCACGAACATCACCTGCCCGCGCTGCAACGGCATGGGCGTGATCCGCAGCGTCGAGTCGCTGGCGCTCGCGATCCTGCGCCTGATCGGCGAGGAAGCGCGCAAGGACCGCACGGCCAAGGTCATCGCCCACCTGCCGGTGGACGTCGCGACCTACCTCATGAACGAGAAACGCGACTGGCTGAACAGCATCGAAAGCCGCAGTGAAGTGGACGTCATTCTCGTCCCGAACCGCTACCTCGAGACGCCGGCCTACGAACTGCGTCGCGTGCGCGACGACGAGGCCGACCTGCCGGAGTTCTCGGTCATCAGCCACCAGATGGCGGTGCAGCCGCAGATCGACCTCGACGCCATCGCCGCCGAGGAGAAGGCACCGCCTCCGCCGGTGCCCGCGGTCACGACCGTCGTGCCGAGCACGCCGGCCCCGCCGCCCGCTCCCGAGCCGGTTGTGGCCGCACCCGCCGCACCCGCCGTGGCTGCTGCCGTGCCGCAGTACGGCCCGCGCGACGGCGTCTTCGTGCGCCTGTGGCGCTGGCTCGCCGGCGACAAGCGTGCGCCGGAGCCCGCGAAGGATGGGGCGCGTGGACGCGAGGACCTCAATCGTCAACGTGAGCGCGACCGGGATCGCGACCGCCACCGTTCACCCGACCGCGGCGAGCGCGGCCGCCGCGATGGGCGGCGTGACGAGCGTGGGCGCGAGGACCGCAACCGCGACGAGAAGCGTGCTGACCGCAACGATCGTGACCGACGGCCCGAGCAGCGCAGCGGACAGCGCAATGAACAGCGCGGCGACCAGCGGAACGATCAACGCAACCAGCAGCGCGGTGATCGCAATGATGAGCGCGGCCGCAGGCCGGACCAGTCGCAGCAGGGTGGCCAGCGCGATCGCCGCCCCGACGCGCAGCAGCAGCGCCAGCCGCAACAGCCCCAGGCGCAGGCGTCACAGCCGCGTGCGGAGGCGGCGGCACCACCCGCGCCGCAGCAACAACAGCAGCAGCAGCAGCAACAGCAGCGTGCCGAGGCCCAGGCTCAGCCGGAAGGCCAGCGTCCCGAGCAGGGAGATCGTCCAGAAGGCGAACGCAGCGAGCGCGGCGGACGCCGTTCACGCCGCGGCGGACGCCGGCGTCGTCGGGAGCCTGGCGAGGCCCACGCCGGCGGCGAGCCGCGCGGCGAGGCCGCGGGCCCGGACGATTCGTCCGCGACGCCATCGGACCATCAGCGTGCGGATGCCCGGGCCGAGGCGACGCCGCCACGGCCCGAGTCGCAGTCCCAGTGGCAGGAGCACCCTCGGCCGGTGCGTGAGGAATCTTCTTCGGCGCCTTTCGTCGCACCGGCGACCGCACCGCAGGTGCAGGCTCAACCGGCTGCGCCGCCCGAGACCCCGGCCCCACGCGCGGGAGCCTTCGACTTCGAGCACCGGCCCGAGCCCGTCAGGTTCGAGCCCCCGGCGCTGCCAGTCGTTCGGCCCCCGCACGACGTCCAGGAATGGACGCCCGCGCCGCCGAACGACGCTACCCGCGAGACGCCGCGCAACGAGCCTTGAGGCTGTGCGGCGGTTACCGCTGCGACTGTGACAGCACCTCGTCGAGGAGGCCCATCGAGGCTTCCTCGGCGAGGTCGAGCACGCGCTCGAATCCGACCGACCCGCCGTAATACGGGTCAGGCACGTCTTCCTCGTCGATCGCAGGCGCGAACTCGAGGAACAGGCGCACGCGGTCCCTGTATTGCGTGGGGCTGCGATCGAGCAGGGTCTCGCGATTCAACCGGTCCATGGCGATCACGAGATCGAACCGCTCGAAATCCGTCTCCTCGACCATGCGCGCCCGCAGGCTGCGGATGTCGACCCCGCGGCGCAATGCCGCTTCGATCGCACGCCGGTCCGGCGGGTCACCCACGTGGTAGTCGTGCGTGCCTGCGGAGTCGATCTCGATTCCGAGATCGGGCGCACGCTCTGCCACCAGCCGCCTGAATACGCCTTCGGCCGTGGGCGATCTGCAGATATTGCCCATGCAGACGAACAGAATCGAGTACGTGCCTGTGGCTGCCATGATTGACCGACTGACCGCCGCTGAACCGGGCGCGCTCCTCACGCCGCCATGATCACGGGCCCGCCCTTCGCTTCCGCGCGCTGATACGCGGGGCGCGCCCTGATCCGCGCGAGGTACTCGCGCAGGCGCGGGCAGGCATCGGCGCCTGCTGCGCGCGACAGCAGCGCCTCGACCGCGAAGCTCATCTGGAAGTCCGCCATCGAGAGGTCCGGGCCCGCAAGCCAGTGGTGACGCATCAGGTGGCCCTCGATGAACGCCGTGGCAGCCTGCAGGTTCGGATCGACCAGCTGCGCCTGCACCTTCGCGCACAACGCACGCGCGACGGGCCGCGCGAAGAACGGCATTGGCTGCTTCGGGATCGACGTAAACACGAGCTTCATCACCAGCCAGTTCATCAGCGACCCTTCGGCGTAGTGCATCCAGTAGCGGCACTGCCGTCGCTCCGCGGTGCCTGCGGGTGGCTCGAGCCTGGACAGCTCGCCGCTGGCCGTCGCCCCGTATTTCTCGACCAGGTACTCGATGATGGCGCCCGATTCCGCGATCACCACGCCGTCGTCCGTGATCACCGGCGACTTGCCGAGCGGGTGTATCGCCTTGAGTTCCGGCGGCGCGAGCCGCGTGGCCGGATTGCGCCGGTACACCTTGAGTTCGTAGGGAACGCCGAGTTCCTCGAGCAGCCACAGGATGCGCTGCGATCTCGAGGTCTCGAGATGGTGAACGATCAGCATGGGCGACCTCAGGGAATGATGCCGCAGGCCATGCGCGTGCCGCCGCCGCCCAGCGCAGCCGGGTGATCGGCGTGATTGTCGCCTCCGGCGTGCACCATCAGGGCGTGCCCGGCGAGGTCTCCCAGCTTGAGGCGCGGGGCCAATACCGGCTGGTTGGCAACTCCGTCGGAGTTCACATAGAGGGCCGGCAGGTCACCGAGGTGGCCGTCGCCCCATGGGAATCCGTGCTGGCCCGTCTTCTGCGGGTCGTAGTGCCCGCCCGCGGCCAGCGCCGGGACCTTCTTGCCGTCCTTCTCGCCCGGCAGGCAGCTCGGGTTCTCGTGGACGTGAAAACCGTGCAGGCCCGCTGGAAGCCCGGCCAGCTCCGGCGTGAATACGAGCCCGTACTTCGACTCCGTGACCGTCACCGTGCCGGCATTCGCGCCGATGCCGTTTCCATCGACGAAGTTCATCTTGATGACGACTCCACCGTCGGCCATCGAGCTGAGCGGGATGGCCGCCAGCAGTGCGGCAAGTAACAGGGCTCGCATGATTACTCTCCTGGTTCAGGTTTGACTGCCGGTGGCGATCAGATCGCTGGCGCCGGGTCCTTCATCTCCCGGCTCGGCCACTCGCATCTTACGCTCCCGATGCACGATGGACCGCCTGCGTCATCGATGGTTCCCGACGGTATCCGGCCCGCTGAGTCGTCACACCTGCAATGAGCCCCACCGCGTTCCTGCTACCATTTATCGTACACATGCCATCCTTCCGTCCAATGCCAGGATCCATCAGGCGCGCGATGGTCGCGCTGACCCTGGCGCTCATGCTTGCGATCACCGGCATCCTCGCCTATGCGTGGCTCGGTCCGCTGAAGATCGGCGACACGAGACTGCTGCTCCACTCGCTGACCGGCCGGGGCGTCGCGACGCCGGGCGCCGACGTCATTGCCACCCGTCTGCGCGCTGCGCCAGGATTCCTGGCCCGACTGTACGCCGCCGACCTACCAACGGCGCGCTGGCTGCATTTCACGAGCGTGGGCGACCTCCTCGTCGCGCGCACGCGCGTGGGCGAGGTCCTGCTGCTTGCATCCGACCGCAACGGCGACGGACTGGCGGACGGACGCCGCGTCCTGCTCACGGAACTCGACGGGCCGCACGGGCTCGCCATCCGCGACGGATGGCTCTACGTGGCGGAGAAGACCGCGGTCGGCCGAGCGCCCTTCGACGAGAAGACGGGCACGATCACCGGCCGCTACCAGCACATCATCACCGGACTCACGGCCGACGGAAACCACGTCACGCGCAGCATCGGGTTCGGCCCCGACGGCATGCTCTACCTCTCGCAGGGATCGACCTGCAACGTGTGCGAGGAAAAGGACCGGCGCCGCGCGACCATGATGCGTTTCACGCCCGACGGCGCGAACGGCGAGATCTACGCGACCGGCCTGCGCAACAGCGTCGGTTTCGACTGGGCGCCCTGGGACGGCGCCCTGTATGCCACGGAGAACGGGCGTGATCTGCTCGGCGACGACTTCCCGCCCGACGAGTTGAACCGCATCGAACGCGGTGCGTTCTACGGCTGGCCGTACGTGAACGGCTTCAACGCGCTCGATCCCGACCTGGGCACCGGGCACGAACCGCTGCTCGCGACGGCTCGGCCGCCGGCGCACGGATTCCGTCCTCACAATGCCCCGCTCGGCATCGTCTTCCTGCGATCGCCGTCGCGGCCACCGGGATTCGAGCGCGCGGCGATCGTCGCGCTGCACGGCTCGTGGAACCGTTCGGTGCCGGACGGCTACAAGGTCGTGTCGTTGCACTGGCGCCAGGACGGCGCCATCGAGGAGCGCGACTTCCTGACCGGCTTCCTCGGTGAGTCGGGCGTCATCGGCCGCCCCGCGGGCGTCGCCGAGGGCCCGGACGGGGCGGTGTACGTCGCAGACGACTACGCCGGCGCGATCTACCGAGTGGCGCCGCGCGGGTAGTCTTTCATGTCGAACTCGAGACTCGTCTACTCCACCGGCCAGGGACGGTTATGCCCTGAATGCGCGCGACCTGCTACCGAGTGCCGCTGCAGGCGCAGCAAGCCCGCGCAGGGTTCTGCGATCATGGCGAAGGGAGACGGCGTCGTGCGCGTCGGCCGGGAAACCAAGGGACGCCAGGGCAAGGGCGTCACGGTGGTCACCGGCGTTCCGCTCACGGGACCGGCGCTGGAGGAACTGGCCACTCGCCTCAAGAAGAGGTGCGGCTCGGGCGGCACCGTCCACGAAGGCGTAATCGAGATCCAGGGCGATCACCGCGACACGCTCGTCGCCGAACTGGCGAAGCTGGGCTACGTGGCGCGGCGTTCGGGGGGCTGACGGCCCGTGCGCCTCAACAAATTCCTCGGAGAGTCCGGCGCCTGCTCACGTCGCGAGGCCGACCAGTGGATCGAGGCCGGCCGCGTGACGGTGAACGGGACGCGCGCCGTGCTGGGTACGCAGGTCGCCGAAGGCGACGTGGTGCTCGTGGACGGCAAGCCGCTCCGCGAGCGGCCGACCCGCGTCTACCTCGCACTCAACAAGCCCGTCGGCATCGAGTGCACGACCGACCGGGACGTGCCGGACAACATCGTGGATTTCGTCGGCCACCAGGAGCGCATATTCCCGATCGGCCGCCTGGACAAGGACTCCGAGGGCCTGATCCTGCTTACCAACGACGGCGATGTCGTGAACACCGTGCTGCGGGCCGAGCACGAACACGAAAAGGAATACGTGGTCGCGGTGGACCGGCCGCTCACGCCGGAGTTCCTCGCCGGAATGGCGCGCGGCGTGCCCATCCTCGGCACGGTGACCAATCCCTGCACGCTCACCCAGGTGGGGCGCAACACCTTCCGCATCGTGCTCACCCAGGGACTCAACCGCCAGATCCGGCGCATGTGCGAGTACTTCGGGTACACGGTGCGCAATCTGCAACGCGTGCGCATCATGCACGTGCGCCTCGGCGCACTGCCGCTCGGCCGCTGGCGAAACCTCACGCCAGTGGAAATTCGCGGGCTCGTGAGGTCGCCGACGACCTTGAGACTGCGGTCGCGTGCGAGCCTCCCGGGCGAGTGACGCGCCGCCTCAGCCGCTGGACTGCGAGTCGCGCAGCGCGCGCTTGTGGCTCAGGTCCAGGTACAGGTTGTAGCCCGCGACCGCGGCAGGGAACAGGTTCGAGAGGATGCCGACCGAGTCGTTCTTGCCGAACGTGAAGTAGGAGAGCAGCAGCAGGCTCCCGGAAATGCTCATGAGCCAGAAGACGGTCGGCACGACGGGCTTGCCGTGTGCCCGCGAGTACAGCATCTGCACGAACCACCGGCCCGCGAAGAGGATCACGCCGACGTAGCCGACGAGCTTCCATGGAGTGAGCGTAACGCCGAATGCGGTAAGCAGAACCTGGTTCATGCGATTCCTCCGGGAGATTCCCTGCCCTGCCCGCCTGCCAGCTCGCGTGCCCGCGCGAGGTCCTTCTCAGTGTCCACGCCCGGAGGCGGCGGCACCCGGCAGGTTCCGACCACGATGCGAATTCCGCTTGCGAGCGCCCGCAGCTGTTCGAGCTTCTCGCGCAGCTCGAGGCCGGACGGCGGCAAACCCGTGATCCGGCTGAGCGCGCCGACGCGATAGGCGTAGATGCCGACGTGCCGCATGGCTCCGCCGAACTGGCCCTGGCCCGCGCCCTCCGGCGCACCGTCGCGCGTCCAGGGAATCGGTGCGCGACTGAAATAAAGCGCAGCACCATCGTCCGCGGTGACGACCTTCACGACGTTCGGGTCCAGGAACTCCTCGAGTGACCGTACGGGCGTCGCGAGGGTCGCGACCCCCGCAGACTCGTCGCGCCGGAGCAGCTCCGCGACCTGGTCGATCAGCGCCGGCGGAAGAAAAGGCTCGTCGCCCTGGACGTTCACCACGATCGTGGCCTCGTCCCAGCCGAGCTTCCCGGCGACGGCTGCGGCCCGGTCGGTGCCCGAGGGCAGGTCGGGATTCGTCATCAAGGCGATGACCGCGCCCGGACTGCGAGGATCGTGGACGGCTGCAGCGATGCGCGCGTCGTCCGTCGCGACCACGACCCGGTCGGCGCCGCTCGCGCAGGCCTGCTCGACGACGCGCTGGATCATCGGCCGGCCGCCGATGTCGAGCAGCGGCTTGCCTGGCAGCCGGGTCGACGCGTAGCGGGCCGGAATGACGACGTGGAACGCCACCGTCAGTCCTTCAGGAGCGCGTCGTCCGACGCGAGCCTCGTCGCCTCCTCTTCCAGCATCACGGGAATCCCGTCCCGCACGGGAAAGGACAGCCGGTCCGCCCGGCAGACGAGGCAGGGCACGTCACGGTGCCATTGCAGCGGCCCCTTGCACACCGGGCACGCGAGTATGTCGAGCAGTCTGCTATCCAAGCTTGACTCCGGCACCGGTCAATCCGGCGCGTTCGAGGACGAGGGCGAGCAAGTCCCTGGCGGTCCCGCGCTCGACGCTCACGTCGAGTTCCACGTACCACCAGCCGTGCCGCGCGTACGTCACGCATTTTACGGCATCTTTCTCGGTCATCAGGACCGTAGCTTCCTCAGGAAGCCACGAGGCCGCCGGATCGATCGGCGCGTGGTCCGGCAGCGGGTGCGCCACGACGTCGAGTCCCGCCTCGCCCAGTGCGTCGAAGAACGCCTGTGGATTGCCCACCGCCGCCACTGCATGAAGGCGTGGCCCGCGGAAACTCCCGAGATCCCGCCTCTCCCCGGACAGCAGATTCACTGCCGCGCCCGGCGCGAGCCTCGCCTCGGCGACGAATGGGTGCCGCGGCTGGACGCGCGAGCCGCCGCCGGTACCGCGCCGCGTCACGACGACCGCATCCGCGCGCTCGAGACTGCTTGCCGGCTCCCGCAGCGGTCCGGCCGGCAGCAGGCACCGGTTGCCGAATCCACGGTCGGCATCCACGACGACAATCTCGTAGTCGCGGGCGAGCCGCAGGTGCTGCAGGCCGTCGTCGCACACGACGATCTCCGCGCCCTCCTGCCCGGCCCGGCGCGCCGCCGCGACCCGGTCCGCGCCGATCACCACCACGTGCGGCCTGGACCGGGCATGGAGCAGCGCTTCGTCGCCGACCTCGCGGGCATCGGCGTCCGCCGTGACCACCCGCACACGACCGGAATGCGTCCCGCCATATCCGCGCAGCACGACACCGACGCGGTGGCCCCGCATGCCGAGCTGGCGGGCAAGCCACGCGGCCACCGGCGTCTTGCCCGTCCCGCCCACGGTGAGGTTGCCCACGACGACGACGGGTACGCCGACCCTGTGGCCGCGCAGCAGGCCAGCCGCGTAGAGGCCGCGCCGCGTGGCGACGCCGAGACCGAAGATCCAGGCCAGCGGCCAGAGCGGCAGACTCCGCCACGCAGGGCCGTACCAGAGCTCCTGCAGGCGGGCAGCGGCGCTCATTCGTTGAACTGCATGCGGTAGAGCACCGCATACTGGCCGTCGCGGGCCAGCAACTCCTCGTGCGTGCCGGTCTCGATCACGCGCCCTCCGTCCATGACCAGGATGCGGTTCGCCTTCTCGACCGTCGACAATCGATGTGCGATCACGAGCGTCGTGCGACTGTGCATCAGCTGGTCGAGCTGTTCCTGGATCTGGCGCTCGAGTTCGGTGTCGAGCGCCGAGGTCGCCTCGTCCAGGATCAGCACGGGCGTGTTGCGCAGCATGGCGCGGGCGATGGCGATGCGCTGGCGCTGCCCCCCGGAGAGCAGTACGCCGCGGTCGCCCACCTCGGTGTCGAGCCCGGCCGGCAGCGCGTCGGTAAACTCGGTGACGCGCGCCGCGCGCGCCGCCGCCTCGATCTCCGCGTCGCTCGCGGGAAATCCGAAGGCGATGTTGCGTCGCACGGTATCGTTGAAGAGCACCACGTCCTGGCTCACGAGGCTCACCTGCGCGCGCAGGTCCGGGAGCCCGTACTCGCGCACGTCGTGCCCGTCGAGCAGCACGCTGCCGGCGGCCACGTCGTAGAAGCGTGGCAGCATGTTGACGATCGTGGACTTGCCGCTGCCCGAGCGGCCGACGATGGCGAGCGTCTCGCCCGCGCGCACACTGAAGCTCACGCCCGAAAGCACGTCGCTCGCGCCGGTCGGGTAGCGGAAGGTCACGTCGCGGTACTCGACCTCGCCGCGGGCGCGCGCGATGGGACGGTCGCCGCCGGGGTCCTCGACCGGCGTGTCCAGCACCTCGAAGATGCTCTGGGCGGCCGCGATGCCCTGCTGCAGGGGCCCCGCGACGTTAATGATCCGGCGCAGCGGCGCAGTGACGAGCCCGAGCGCCGCGATGAACGACGTGAAGGCGCCGACCGTCATGTTGCCCTTCATCGCGTCCTGGGTCGCCACGTACAGCACGCCGGCCATCGCGCTCGAGGCAATGAGCATCACGATCGGATTGCTCAGGCCCTTGGTGAGCATGAGCCGCATGTAGGACCGGCGGTTGTGCTCGATCACCACCTCGAAGAGCTCCGTCTCGTAGCCCTGGGCGTTGAAGACCCGCACCACGCGCGGGGCCTCGATCGCCTCCTTGGCGACGCGCGTGACGTCGCCCATGGAGTTCTGGATGCGTCGGCTGTAGCGGCGGAACATCTGGTTGATGCGTCGGATCAGGAACGCGATCAACGGACCGACCGTGAGGCTGACCAGCGTCAGGCGCGGGTTCTGCCACAGCAGGTAGCCGACCAGCCCGAAGATCGTCAGCGTGTCGCGGATGAACACTGTGATCGAGTCAGTAGTGGACTGGGCGACCTGCTCGGTGTTGTAGGTGAGTCGCGACAGGAGCGCGCCCGAGGCCTCGCGGTCGAAGAAGCTGACGGGCAGGTGCAGGTACCTGTCGAACAGCTGGGCGCGCAGGGTCTTCACGATGTGCCGACCCACGGAACCCGGACAGTAGGTCTGCAGGAAGTCCCCGACGCCACGGAAGAAGAACAGGCCGACCAGCGAGACCGGCACCAGCCAGGTCATGCGCGGGTCCTTGTTGACGAAGGTCCCGTCCAGGAAGAACTTGATGAAGCCCGCCCATCCGGCGTCGGATGCCGCCGACATCACCATGCCGAGCACGCCGACCGCGAACATGGCGCGGTGCGGGCGCAGGTAGCCGAGTAGCCGCCGGTAGGTGTGCAGCGCGCCCGGCTTCAGCCGCAAGCTCGGATCCTTGACCGGCTTCAGGTCGCTAACCGCCTTGATGCGCATCGTTGACGGTCGCGATGTTGATCTGGCGGTAGCCGGCATGGCCGGCCACGTCCATGGCTGTCACCACCGACTGGTGCATGGCGCGTGCGTCCGCACGTATGGTCACCGGCGTCGCTCGGTCTCCCTGCGCCGCCTTGCCGAGCGCCGCCGCAAGCGTGTCGGCGCTGTTGTTGACCAGCGGGCGCCCGTTCACCCGGTAGGCTCCCTCGGCGGTCACCTCGATCACGATCGAGTCGCGCTGCGATTCGGCGTCGGGCGCGACCCCCGCTTCCGGCAGCCTGACCTGCAGGCGTCCCTCGTCGATGAACTTCGTGGACAGCATGAAGAAGATCAGCAGCAGCAGCACGACGTCGATCAGCGACGTCATGTTGAGGTCCGGTTCCTCCGTGCGACGCGGCTGGAACTTCACGCCGCCTCGTCCTTCGTGGCCTGCGTCGGCGTGTCGGTAGTGCGGTCGATCGCCTGCACGAGCCTGATGGACTCCTTCTCCATCTGGATCACCAGCGAATCCACGCGGCCGCGCAGGTACCGATAGGCGACGAGGGCCGGAATGGCGACCAGGAGCCCCGCAGCCGTCGTGATCAGCGCTTCCGCGATGCCGCCGGCCATCGCCGACGGATTGCCGACCCCGGCGAGCGTGATGGCCTTGAACGTGCGAATCATGCCGGTGACCGTGCCGAGCAGCCCGAGCAGCGGCGAAATGGCCGCGATCGTCCCGAGGATGTTGAGAAAACGCTCGAGGTCGTGGACGACGTGCCGCCCCGCGTCCTCGATCGCGCTGATCATGACTTCCCGGTGTCGGTGTCGGTTGGCGAGGCCGGCGGCGAGAATGCGGCCGAGCGGTGAATGCTGCTGCAGCACAGTGACCTGGCGCTCCGAGAGCGCGTGGTTCTCGACCGCCTTCCACACCTTGTCGGTGAGCTCGGCCGGCACAACCCGTTGTTCGCGCAGGGTCCACAGCCTCTCCAGCGTGATGGCCACCGCGAGGATGGAGCACAGGATGATCGGCACCATGACGATGCCGCCGGCCTTCACGATCTCGAACATGTCCTGGCTCTGACCCCTTGTCGCTACGCCCGCGGATCATACTTGATCGCGGGCGAGGGCCGCGACCGGATGCCGTCACCGGTCCTGCCAGAACCGCCGATGCGTCCGGCGCCACTCGCCTGGATTCGACGTCGGCTGCCCGGGCGCGAGCTCGAATTCGATGGCGCCGGAACTCGCGGTGTCGAGCAGCGTCGCGCCGGCCGACGACCAGCGTTCGACGACGGTGATGGCCGGGAATCCCCAGCGATTGCGATGACCCGCCGACACCAGCGCCCACCGGGGTCGCGTCGCGTCGACCAGTCCCGACCCGGACGAGGTGCGGCTGCCGTGATGCGGCACCACCAGCACCTCGACGCCCGCGGGCAGGCCACGCTCCAGGACCTGCGCCTCGGCGTCGTGCTGGATGTCCCCGGTGAGGAGCAGTGCGTGCCCTCCCGCACGCACCAGGAGCACGCACGAGCGGTCGTTGTCCCCTGGGAGCAGCCCCCGCCCCGGGTGCAGCCACTCGAACGTCACGCCGTCCCACGTCCAGCGTGCTCCGACGCGGCATCGCTCCACGCGGCCGAGACGGTCGAGGGCGTGACCGCTCGCGACGAGACTCCGTACCGGCACCAGCCGTGCGAGGGACGCCGATCCACCGGCATGGTCGCCATCGTCGTGGCTGGCGACGAGCAGATCGACCTGCCGCAGGCCGCGACTGCGAAGATAGGGTTCGACGACGAGCGCCCCGGTGTCGGTCCCGCTGCGGAACATCGGCCCCGTGTCGTAGACGAGTACGTGCCGCCGCGTTTCGACCACCGTTGCGAGCCCCTGCCCCACGTCCAGTAACGCGAAATGCACGGCGCCCGGCGCGGGAGGCCCGGCTCGCCACGCGCACATCGCGAGCACCATCGCCGCGCCCGCGGCCCGCCCGGGCACGGGCAGCGGCACGATCGCAGCGACCGCACCGCCGACGAGCACGATCCATCCCCATGCCGGCAGGGCCGCAACTCCCCAGGTGGCGAGTGGCCAGGCCGCCGGACCCGATATCACCGGCCACGTGAATTCGATCAGCCTGGCGACTGCGCCCAGCGCCCACGCACCGGCGGCGGGCAGCAGCATCGCCCAGGCAGTCGCAATCAGCACCGCCGGCACGATGAAAAGCGTGTAGAGCGGGATCGCAACGACGTTGACCAGCGCCGAGACCAGCGAGACGTTGCCGAAGCTGGCGGCGAGCACCGGCACGAGGCCGACCGTGACGGCGAGCTGCGCCTCGGCGAATCCCCGCACGGCCCCGGTCGGCGCCAATCCGCCTGTACTCGCCAGCAGGATCGCTGCCACCGCGCCGAACGACAGCCAGAAGCCGACGGCGAGCGGTGCGAGCGGATCGAGCACGAGCACCGCGATCGCACCGAGCGCGAGGGCATCGGCCGGCCCGACCCGCCGCCGCAGGAGCAGTGCCAGTGCGACGAGCGCGATCATGATCATGGTTCGCTGCGTCGGCACGGACCAACCGGCGAGGAGCGAGTACCCGAAGGCTGCGACGGTCCCGGTAAACGCCGCCGTGTCGCGACGTGCCCCGAGCGATCCGCGCCGCTGCCGCCAGCGCTGCACGCACGTCGAGCCCCAGGCCGCGACCGCCGCAAACATCCCGATGTGCATGCCGGAAATGGCCATCAGGTGGCTCGTGCCGCTGCGCGCGAGTTCCCGCCACTGCTCCGGGCTCAACGCGTCCTGCAACCCCACTGCAAGCCCCGCCACGATGCCCGTGGCCGGGCGCTCGCCCAGCGTGCTGCGGATCGTGCCGCCAATCGCATCGCGGGCCACGAGCACGGGACCGCGCAGGATGTCATGCCAGTCGCGTCCTTCGCTCACGGCAGATTTCACGTAACCGGACGCGCCGATGTTCTCGCGCAGCATGCGGGCTTCCTGGTCCGACCCGCCGGGATTCGAGAAACCGCGCGGCCTACGCAGCCGCGCGACCAGTCCCAGCCGCTCCGCCGCCCTGGGCACGAAGGCGGGCTCGTACCACGTCAGCTCCACGAGAGGCGGGATGCCCGGCGCGGGCTCGGTCTCCAACCTGAAGCGGACACCGCCCTCGAGGACCTGCGGCACCGAAGCGACGCTGCCGCGAAATTCGAGGTTGCGGCCTTCGAGCGCCGGGTCGAGCCGTCCCGCAATGCGCGCCGAGGCTTCGACCCAGCACCAGGCGAACCCGAGCGCAAACACCAGCGGCGGCCAGCGCCGCGCCGCAAGCGCAAATGATGCTCCGCCGACGAGGACTGCGGCCACGGTGACGAACCCTGGCGGGACCTCGAGGGCGAACAGCGTGCAGACGCCACCGAGGAAGGCGATCGCCGACGAAACCATGGCTCTGCGCGCTCCGCTGACCCGGGCGACCAGACTGCACGCCCTGCCCCGCGCGCGCGTCGGGCGAATCGCGCGCGTTCGCGCAGATTCAGCCCGTGACGAGCCGGCCGTCGCGCAGCGTCAGTACCCGCTGCATGCGCGCGGCAATTTCCATCGCGTGAGTCACGATCACGAGACTGGTCCCGAGTTCCCGATTCAGCTCGAGCATGAGGTCGAGCACGCCGCGGGCGTTGGCGCCGTCGAGGTTGCCCGTGGGCTCGTCCGCGAGCACCAGTTGCGGGCGCGTCACCAGCGCGCGCGCGACGGCCGCGCGCTGCCGCTCGCCGCCCGAGAGCTGGCCGGGCCGGTGGCCCAGCCGGCCGCCCAGGCCCACGCGTTCGAGCAGGCGGCGTGCCTCGGCCTGTGCCGAGGCGACGGAATCACGTCGCACCAGCAGCGGCATCGCGACGTTCTCGAGGGCGGTGAACTCGGGCAGCAGGTGATGAAACTGGTACACGAATCCAAGTGACCGGTTACGCAGCACGCCCCGCGCGGCGTCGGACAGTTCGGCCAGCGACTGCCCTGCGATGCGCACGGTGCCGGCCGATGGCAGGTCGAGCCCGCCGAGGATCTGCAGCAGCGTGGTCTTTCCGGATCCGGACGCACCCACGATCGCCACCAGTTCGCCGCGCGCGATGGCCAGGTTTACGCCCGCCAGCACCTCGAGGCGCTGGCCGGCTTCGTCGAAGTGCTTGCGCACGTCCTTGCAACTCAGGATCTCGCTGTCAGTCATGTCGCAGGGCCCTCGCCGGATCGGTGCGCGCCGCGCGCCAGGCGGGATAGAGAGTGGAAACGCAGCAGAGCACGAACGCCGTGGTCGCGATCAGCAGGATGTCGCCGGCCTCGACGCGCGCCGGCAGGTCGCTCATGAGGTAGACGCTCGCATCCATGAAACGCGTGCCGAGCACCCGCTCGAGCCCGTGCACCAGCGACTCGAGGTTCAGGGACAGCAGGACTCCGAGCGCGACCCCACCCAGGGTGCCCACGAGTCCGATGACCATGCCCTGCGTCGCGAAGATCGCGAGCACGCTCGCCGGCCGCGCGCCGAGCGTCCGGAGTATCGCGATGTCAGGCTGCTTGTCCTTCACCGCCATCACGAGCGTGGAGACGATGTTGAACGCCGCGACCGCCACGACGAGCAGCAGGATGAAGAACATCATCCGCTTCGTGAGTTCGATGGAGCGGAAGAAGTTCGCCTGCCGCTGCGTCCAGTCCTCGACCCACAGTCCCCCGCCGAGCGCGCGCGCCACGTCGCGCGAGGCTTGCGGCGCCTCGTATGGGTCGCGGACCTGGAGCCGGATTCCCGTGACGCGGTCGCCCAGCCGGAACACGCGCTGCGCGTCGGCCAGGTTCACCAGCGCAAGCCCGTTGTCGATTTCGTACATGCCCGAGTAGAAGAGCCCGCTCACCTTGAACCGACGCATGCGCGGCACGACGCCGGCCGGCGTGACCGAGCCCTGCGCCACGGCCATGACGACACTGTCGCCCGCTGCCACGCCGAGGTGGTCGGCCAGCTCGGAGCCGAGCAGCACCTGGTAGGAGCCTGGCTGCAGGACCCCGAGCGAGCCGCTGCGGAGTCGTTCTGCGATCGAGGAGACCGTCGCCTCGAGCTTCGGGTCGATGCCGCGCACGCTCGCAGGCGCAGATCCCCCCTGCGGCCGGTCGGCGATGAGGAGCGCCTCACCCTCGACGTACGGCGCGGCCGCGCCGACACGCGGATCGCCGAGCGCGGTCGCACGCATCGCCGGCCAGTCAGCTGCGCCCGCGCCGAATGCGGCCAGCGTCGCATGCGACGTGATGCTGAGTATCCGGCTCCGGAGCTCGGTCTCGAACCCGTTCATCACCGACAGGACGACGATGAGCACCGCGACGCCGATCGCCACGCCCAGCATGGACATGAGGGAAATGAATGACAGGAAACGGTTCCCCGACGAGCGCAGGTAGCGCCGCCCGATCCTGACTTCGAAGGGTGTCGAGCCTGCCATCACTCGTACCGCAGCGCCTCGGCCGGCTCGGTCGCCGCCCCGCGTATGGCGGGATAGATCGTCGCAAGCACCGTGAGCAGGAACGCGATCGAGGCGATCGCGATGACCTGCCCGGCCCGGACTTCCGAGGGCAGCTCCGTGATGTAGTAGACGGTGGGATCCATCACGTGGAACCCGAACGCATGCTCGAGGAACGGGACGATGACGCCGACGTTGATCGCGACCAGCACCCCGAGCAGCGTGCCGAGCAGCGTGCCGATCGTGCCGATCACGAGGCCCTGCGTGAGGAACACACCCACCACGCCGCGCGGTGCGAGGCCCAGCGTGCGCAGGATGGCGATGTCCGAGCGCTTTTCGTTCACCACCATCACCAGTGCGGCCACGATGTTGAACGCGGCCACCGCGACGACCAGCATCAGGATCAGGCTCATCATGGTCTTTTCGATGCGGATGGCCCGGAAGTAGGCCGCGTGCTCCTCGCTCCAGTCGCGCACCCTGAAATCTCCGCCGAGTGCGGCGGCCACGGCCGCCGCCCGGACGGGCGCGGCCATGACGTCGTCGAAGCGCAGCCTGAGTCCCGCGCGCGCCGCATCGCCGGCGGCGAGCTCCGCGGCATCCGCCATCGCCACGAGCGCGAGCGTCGAGTCGTGGTCCTGCAACCCGACCTCGAAGATGCCCGACACGACGAACGTCTGCAGCGCCGGCCGGCCCACGCCCGTGAGCAGGTCCCGCCCGGGCACCATCACGGTGAGCTCATCGCCGACCTGCGCGCCGAGCTGCCATGCCAGCGAGCGGCCGATGATCGCGTGCCGCGATCCGGGCGTGAGGTCCGCGAGCCGGCCCTCGAGCAGGTGATCCTCAACGGTGGAAACACCGGGCTCGGCGCGCACGTCCACCCCGTGCAGCACGACGGGCAGCAAGTGGCCGGAGCGCCCGGCCATCGCCTGCACGTCGACGAAGGGCGCCGCGCCGACGGTGCCAGGCACCGCGAGCGCCCGGTCGGCCACGGCCCGCCAGTCCGACATCCGGGCGGCAGGCCCGGTGACCGTCGCGTGCGCCGTGAGCGCAACCAGCCTGCCCCTTAGCTCCCCCTCGAATCCGTTCATCACCGAGATGATCGTGATGAGCGCCGCCACACCGAGGCAGACCCCCAGCATGGATACCCACGAAATGAAGGAAACGAAGAACCCCTGCCGACGGGTCCGGACGTAGCGAAGTCCGATGAATACGGGCAGGGGATGGAACATGCCGGGTCCTGATGAAAGGCCGCAAGGCTACCCGCGGCCACCTCGTTTTGCACGCCGCTTCGATCCGTCATCCGCCAGGCGGGCGATCGCAAACCGGTATCCGGTCACGCCCGGGACGACGAAGCCGGTGCTATATTGCGGCCGACCTTCCTGCAGAGGCCGGGATCATGCGAAAGACTGCACTGGCTGTGATCGGATTGGCGTTGGGGCTGGGTCTTGCAACCGCGCAGGCACAGAGCAACCCGGCGCCCGGCGCCGCGGCCCCGCAAACCCAGGCGGGCGTCCCGACCCGTGGTCTCACCATGGCACAGGTCGAGCGGGGCTTTGGTGCGCCTGCGAACCGTCTCGACGCGATCGGCCAGCCGCCGATCACGCGCTGGGTCTACCCCTCGTTCGTCGTGTACTTCGAGCACAACATCGTCATTCACGCGGTCGCGGCATCGGCCGCTGCCCCGGCGAGCTGACAGCCGCCCGACCGCGGGACTGCCGCGAGCGAGACCGGCGACCGGTCTGATAATCTTGGCAGCCCGGCGGGACTCTTTGCCCGCGCACATCGACATCGAACGAATCTCATGATTCGTTCGTAAGCTATTGTTTTGAATAAAGTCACAGACATCTTTCTACCGGATCCCGATCGCCGGGTCGTGCGATGGGGCGGCCTCGCCGGCGCTGGCACGGCACTATGCGTCGCCCGATCGGCGGCGGCTTCGAGCGCTCCGGTCCTGCTCATCGCCCCGGACGCGGCCCGGGCGGCGCGACTCGAGGAGGAACTGAAGTTCTTCGCTCCCGCGACCCTGCCGGTCCTCGCCTTCCCGGGCTACGAGACCCTGCCCTACGACCAGTTCTCGCCACACCCGGACATCATCTCGCAGCGCCTGCGAACCCTGGCCCGGCTGCCGTTCCTCGGGTCCGCGATCGTCGTCACGGACCTGCCGACCGCCCTGCAGCGACTGTCGCCGCAATCGTTCATCGACGGCCACGCGCTCGCCGTGGATATCGGGCAGGAACTCGATCTCGCGGCATTCCGGTTGCGCCTCGCAGCCGCGGGCTACGCCAGCGTCCCGCAGGTCGGCGCGCCGGGCGAATTCGCGATCCGTGGTTCGCTCTTCGACGTCTTTCCAATGGGCAGCGACGTGCCGCTCCGCATCGACCTCATGGACCGGCAGGTCGAGAGCGTGCGCAGCTTCGACGCGGAGACGCAGCGATCCGGTGAGCGGCTGCCTCGCCTGGAACTCCTGCCCGCCCGCGAATTCGGCCTGGGACCGGATTCAATTCGCGATTTCCGCCGGCGCTTCCGCACGCGTTTCGAGGGCGACCTGACGCGCATGCACATGTACCGCGACGTGGGCGAGGGACTCGCGCCCGCGGGCATCGAGTACTACCTGCCGCTCTTCTTCGAGACTACGTCGAGTCTCTTCGACTACCTGCCCGGAGGCGCCGTCGTTGCGCTGCCCAGCGAATACCAGGGCACGCTCGACACGGCATGGACCTCGATCGAGGAGCGCTTCGAGGAGCGCAGGTACGACATAGAGCACCCGGTGCTCGAGCCCGGTGAGGCCTTCCTGCCACCATCGGAGTGGCAGGCCGCGCTCACGCGCTCGCCACTGCTGCTCCTCGGGGGCGGCGACACGCCGGTCGCGCACGGCACGGTGCCGGTCGTGGACCTGCGAACGACGGAGGCGCCGGCGCTGAGGCTGGACCAGCGCCGCGACGAATCGATCAAGGCATTCGCGACCCTGCTCGCGAGGCACCCGGGACGTGTGCTGCTGGCCGCCGAATCTCCCGGGCGCCGCGAACTGCTGCGCGACCTGCTCCGCCCGCACGGCGTCGAAGCGCGCGTGGTCGCCGGTTGGGCGGAGTTCCTGGCGAGCGAGGCGCCACTCGCCCTGACCGTCGCCCCGCTCGCCTCGGGCGTGGCGCTC